>WNFN01199620.1_pt1 | contig 15763 bp, 16 predicted proteins | sample 5400161 | NCBI WGS metagenome assembly WNFN01 (sample SAMN13153353, study PRJNA577476) | soil metagenome | isolation source: 80 cm saprolite on Douglas fir-dominated hillslope | place: USA:California | collected 2013-09-17
CTCGCGTGCAAGCTCGGCGGTCAGCACGGCGTCCTTCGCGGTCTGGCAGCCCGCGGTGTTGGGCAGGAAGTGGATGTGCTTCGGGATGAGATCGACCAGGCTCTCGTCCTCCCCCGCCAGGCTGATGCGTCGGATCGAGGCCGTCACCATCTCGGTTCCACTTGCGGCGATGGCGTCGAGCATGAGCTTGCGGTTGGGATAACCGGCGGTGCCGAAGAGGAGACGCGAACCGAACTCGCGGCCAGCAATGATCAAGGGATCGGACATCTCGAAAGCTCCTCAGCCGCCCTGACGGGCGCGTACGATTTCGACGCTGTCGCCGGGGCGAAGCCTCGTCTGCGGCCACGCCGCGCGCGGGACGATGGCGCCGTTGAGCGCGACCGCGATCCCACGTTGGCCGATGTCGACGGCCTTTTCCTCCAACAAGGCCGCCAGCGTCGCGACGACGAGCGGCTCGGTCTCCCCGTTGACCCGGATGTTCGCCTCGACGGCGGCTTGCGTCATGGCAGTTCCTCCCTATTCCGCAGCAGCGGGGAGCGAGCCAAATCGCTCGATGCCGAAGGGACGGATTGCGGCCTCGCTGACACCGTCAAGCACGAGGCGCGCGATGGCATCGGCCGTGATCGGCGTCAGCAGAATTCCGTTGCGATAGTGCCCGGTGGCGTAGATGAGTCCGTCGATCGGTCCGGCACCGAGGATCGGCGCGTCGTCGCGGCTGCCCGGTCGATGCCCGACCCACATCTCATCGATCGGCAGTTCCTCGACCGCAGGCACTGCGCGCCAGGCGGCTTCGAGCAAGGTGAGCATCCCACCCGCGGTCAGCGACGTGTCGTATCCCTTTTCCTCGACCGTCGCGCCCACCAGCAGGCGGCCATCGCGGCGCGGCACCAAATAGGCCGCCGGCGCCCAAACCACATGGGTCAAGAGCGGGGCAGCCGGGTCCATGCGCAATGCGAGCATCTGCCCTTTGATCGGCCGCACCGGCGGCAGCAGTTCCGGCCCCAAGCCGGCAATGCTCCGCGACCACGCACCGGCCGCAAGCACGACCACATCCGCCGACACCTTGGCGCCGTCGGCGAGCGTGAGGCCGTCGACGCGCCCGGCCCGCGATGAAATCGTGCTCACCGCCCGATATTCGTTGACGCTGGCGCCGGCGGTTTCGGCGGCGAGGCGGAGCGCGTGCGCGAGCTTGCGATTGTCGACTTGGGTATCTTCGGGGCTCCACACGGCGCCGGCGAGCTTGCCGGCGAGATGCGGCTCGCGCCGCCGCGTCTCCGCTGCTGAAATCCATTGCAGCGGCAACCCGAGTTTTTGCTGGAATACAAGCTGATGGTTCAGCCGTGCCTGATCGTCCGCGGTCAAGGCGACGACCAGCGTGCCCTCGGTGCGCAGTTCCACATCGACACCCGAGACCTCGAGCAACTCGGCGGCGAAAGCGGGCCAGCGCGCCTGGCTTTCGCGGCCGAGCGCGACCAGGGCCTCCTCGCCAGGCTCGGCCTCGGCGCAGGCCGCCAACATGCCGGCGGCGGCGTGGCTCGCGCCGCCACCAGCCGCGCCCCGGTCGAATACTTGGACAGATGCTCCCCGCGCCGCCAATCGCCACGCAATGGCAAGGCCGATCACCCCGGCGCCGATGATGGCGACATCCGACTTTCGGACATTGGGCGTGGGCTGGTTCGGCAACCGGCGGCTCCCTTCGCTGGAATGACCCAGACAGGTTCCATGGGTGTGATCTCAGCCGCGTCGGCGCGGCACCCCAGGCCGTCGAACCTCATGATGGGCATTCCCGCGCGATTGCACAAGGCCATTCGCGGCCCGGTCCTGTGCCGCAGCCGCCGTTGGGTCCTCAATACGAGGTCCGATGACGCAGCAGCCGCGAGCACGCGATCCCGACCGTCATCACCACCGCTGCACCGACGAAAATGCTGGGCTCCGGCCCCCCATGAGCAAAACCATAGCCGTAGACCACGGGGCCGACGGCCTGGCCAAGATAGAAGAAGGATGAATGCAACGAGGCGGCCGCGCCGCGCGCCGTCTGCGACAATTCGGTAACGTGGACCTGGATACATCCGTGCAGGAGATAGAAGCCAAATCCAAATATGCCGTAGACGGCAATCTGCCACATCCATGGGACGTGCAACGCGATGAGAATGAGACCTGTTGCGGCGAGCGCGCCGCCGGCGACCATCAAATGGCGCTCCCGTACATGGGCGATGAGAGCCGGAACCGAGAGGGAATAGAAAACGCCGCCCATGGCGAACGCGGCGATCAGCAGTCCCGCGATCGAGGCACGCGGCTCGCCAATCGCAAGCAGCAGCAGCGCCACGTAAGGAAAGAGCCCGTGGATGAAAACTGCTTCGAAGAACACGGATGTGAAGCAGACCTTGGCGCGCGGATCGGCAAAAATGCTGCGGAAATTGGCCATCACTGCCGCACGATTAAAACGCGCCGGCGGCGGCGTCACCACGCCGCGGAAGGCGAACAACGCCGCGATCGTCACGATCAATCCGAACGAGCCGAGAATTGCGAACACGCCGCGCCAGCCGAGCAGGTCGCCAATCACGCCCGCGATCGAGGAGCCTACGAGGTTTCCCGTGAGGCCCACCGCAAGGAGCCGACCGATCGCCACTTGGCGCTGATTGACCGGTACAAGATCGCCGGTGAGAGCCATCGCTACGGGAAATATCCCGCCCGCCACCAGCCCCGCCGCGACCCGCATGGCGACGAGCAGCGAGAAGCTCGTCGCCACCGCGCAGACCAGCGCCGACAACGCGATCACCAGCAGGCACAGATTCATCAGCCGGGTCTTGCCGAAGAAGTCTCCGGTGACGCCCAGCGCGGGTTGCACCAATGCGTATGGAAATGTGTAGGCGCTCGTAAGCAATGCAGCGGTTTTCACGTCGATGGCGAGATCGCCCGCGATCATGGGGATGACGGGATCGACGGCGCGCGTGAACAGCGTTTGCGCGAAAACCACGAGGCCGACGATTTTCAGAACTGGAGGGATGGTGAACTCGCTTAATTTCCAGCTATTTGCTTTCTGTTCTTCGCGAGTCGGTCGAATTCGACCAGGCGCTGCAGCAGCCCCTGCATCTGCTTGAGGGGGACCATATTAGGTCCGTCGGACGGCGCTCGGTCGGGATCCTGGTGGGTCTCGATGAAGACGCCAGCCACCCCGACCGCGACCGCCGCGCGCGCCAGCACTGGAACGAATTCCCGCTCGCCGCCGGAGGACGTCCCCTTGCCGCCCGGCTGCTGCACGGAATGCGTGGCGTCGAAGATCACCGGCGCGCCGGTGGTGCGCGCGAGGATCGGCAGCGCGCGCATGTCGGAGACGAGGGTATTGTAACCGAAGGACGCCCCACGCTCGGTCACCAGCACGTTGGGATTGCCGGCCGCGGTAATCTTGGCGACGACGTTCGCCATGTCCCACGGCGCCAAGAACTGTGCAGCACGTCCACGACTTCAGCAACGCGTGGGCATTGCTGTGCCTCGTGCACGTCGGTGAGGATGGGCACGCCGAGCGTCTGGCGGACTTCCGCAAAGATTGGCAAAGCGCGATCGAGGCCGACGCCGCGGTTGCTCCTCGCGCTGGTACGGTTGGCTTTGTCGAACGAGGTTTTGTAGACGAGCCCGATTCGGAGCTTGCCGGCGATCTCCTTGAGCGCCGAGGCCATTTCGAGCGCGTGGTCGCGGCTCTCGAGCGCGCAAGGCCCCGCGATCAGCGCGAGCGGCAGCCCATTGCCGAAGCGCGTTTCGCCGACGGCGACGATCGAATTGGGAGCGGGCTCGACATTCATCGCGGGCGACCATGCGCCGGCCGTCTTTAGGGGTCAACCGAGCGGGTGCGGGCGGTGCCCGGCACAGATGTCGAGCTCACCGCGCCGTTACGAGCGGCTTCATCCGATCCGTTAGTCGAATACCAACGTTGCGCCGATGGCGGTTTCCGGCGCGACAATCGTTGCGCCCATGCGCGAGGAAGCCGCGATCCCGCCCGCCTTCAGCGCCGCATTTAGCGCGGCGCGGTCGCGTACACGAAATTGCACGGCGGCCACCCGCGCCCCATGGGAAATATCGGGCGGCTCGGTCCCGAAATGGCTGCGGAAGGCAGCCGGATCCATCACCCTGATGTCGCCGCGCGGCGTTGACACCGTGATCCCGCTCGATGTGGCGGAAAGGTCGCGGATGCCGGTGAAGGCCGACAAGAAAATGTGATGGTCCGTCGGGTTTTCGGCAACCAACACCACGCTCCCGATGGCGCTTGCCGTGTTGGGATGCTGCTGAAAGGCGGGATTCCAGAAATTTTCGGGAAAGTGCTGCTGACAGACGGCAAAGCCGATGGCTGGCGCTTTGGCGTCGCGCGCGAACGCAAGCGAGAAACCAACCTTGGTTGGGACGCCGTCCGGCCGCTTGCCCTCGCGCTCGAAATGCACGGCATCCGAGACCCCGATCGCCGCCGAGCGAAAGCGGGTCGCGTCCGCTGCGGCGTCTTCGCTTTCGAGGATGAGCAGCGAGAGTCCCTGCTGGTGCTTGAGAAAGACTCGGTTGAAGGTGCCGAACAGCGCCGAGAGGCCATCGCTCCCGAGCTTTTGCGGCTCGGCCACGGTCAGCAGCTCGAGGAAGAAGCCCGGAAGTTGGACCAGGTGGTTATGGGTGCCCCACGAATGCTGGTTGCGCGCGCCCACAGTGAAGCCGAGGCGACGATAGAGCTCGGCCGCGGCCTCGAGATCGCGCACGGCATGGATGACATGGTCGAGGCCGCGGGGCATCGCCGTCACTTCACCGCCGAGAACGCCGTGGGCTGCAGGAACATGTTCTTGATCGAGGCGACGATCGGTCCGTCGCGCTCGCTTTCGGCACGCTTGGCTAGCCATTCCGGATCGGTGGCGAATTTATTCCACTTCGTTTCACGCTCGGCGAGGGATTCCCAGGCGAGCAGGTAATGGAGGTCCTGGTTTCCGCCGTCTCCCACCAGCACCGTCCAGAACCCGGCCTGGCGGATGCCGTGCCGCTTCCACAGCTCGAGCGTCGTGGTTTCGAACCGCTTCAACAGAGCGGGTAGCCGCCCGGTCACGCAGTGATAAATCCTCAATTCATAGATCATGATCGCCTCTTGCTGCTGCACTCAAGGCCGCCGACGTTAATGGCAGCGGCGGGAAAGGCAATCGGCGATGAATTGCGAGCGAAAGGCGTCAATCGCCCCGCCTAGCAGATGGCGCAAATCGGCAAGGTGAAGACAACGGGTTAGACCAGTCGGCTCTGGTCCACCGCCGCGCCGACGAAAGAGGCAAACAGCGGGTGCGGCTCAAAAGGCCGCGATTTCAGCTCGGGGTGGAACTGCACGCCGACGAACCAGGGATGGTCTTCGTACTCGATCATCTCCGGCAATAGTCCGTCGGGCGACATACCGGAAAAGCGCATGCCATGCTGCTCGAGCCGGCCCTTGTACCTGGTATTGACCTCGTAGCGGTGGCGGTGGCGCTCAGAAATCTCGGTCGCGCCGTGGTAGATCTGCGATACCCGGCTGCCGCGCTGAAGGACCGCCGGATAGGCGCCGAGGCGCATGGTGCCGCCGAGATCACCCTGGACACCGCGAGTCTGGAGTTCGTTGCCCTTCATCCACTCGGTCATCAAACCGACCACCGGTTCGGGGGTCGCACCGAATTCGGTCGAGTTCGCCTCCTCGATGCCGCAGAGGTTGCGCGCCGCTTCGATGACGGCCATCTGCATTCCGAAGCAAATCCCGAAATACGGCAGTTGGCGCTCGCGCGCGAACTGAACGGCGCGGATTTTCCCTTCGGTGCCGCGCTGGCCGAAGCCGCCAGGGACCAGAATGCCGTTCACGTTCTCGAGAAACGGCGTCGGATCCTCGCGCTCGAACACCTCGGATTCGATCCAATCGAGATTGACGCGGACCTTGTTGGCGATGCCGCCGTGAGAGAGCGCCTCGATCAGCGACTTATAGGCGTCCTTGAGGCCGGTATATTTGCCGACGATGGCAATCGTCACATCGCCTTCGGGGTTGCGAATGCGCTCGTTGATGAGACGCCAGCGCGCCAGATCAGGTTCGCCTTCGGGTTCGATCCCGAAAGCCGCGAGTACCTCGCGGTCGAGCCCGCCCTGATGGTAGGCCTCCGGCACCGCGTAGATACTGTCCGCGTCGCGCGCTTCGATCACCGCGCTCGGACGTACGTTGCAGAACAAGGCGAGCTTGGCGCGCTCGCTGTCGGGGATCGGCCGGTCGGTACGGCACAGCAAGATGTCGGGTTGAATGCCGATCGAGCGCAATTCCTTGACCGAGTGCTGGGTCGGCTTGGTCTTGAGTTCGCCCGCGCCGGCAACGAACGGCAAGAGCGTCAGGTGGATGTAGATGGCATGATGCCGGGGCAACTCGTTGCCGAGCTGCCGGATCGCCTCGAAGAACGGCAGGCCCTCGATATCACCGACCGTGCCCCCGATCTCGCACAGGACGAAATCGAAGCCCTCGTTGCCTTCCCGGATGAAATCCTTGATCGCGTTGGTGACGTGGGGAACCACCTGAATGGTGGCGCCGAGATAGTCGCCGCGCCGCTCCTTGGCGAGGATCTCCTGATAGATGCGGCCGGTGGTGATGTTGTCGTGGCGGGTCGCCGGCCGGCCGGTGAAGCGCTCGTAATGGCCGAGGTCGAGGTCGGTCTCCGCACCGTCATCGGTGACGAAAACCTCGCCGTGCTGGTAGGGCGACATCGTCCCGGGATCGACGTTGAGATAAGGGTCGAGCTTGCGCAGCCGTACCTTGAAGCCGCGCGCCTGCAGCAGCGCGCCGAGCGCTGCGGATGCGAGACCCTTGCCGAGGGAGGAGACCACGCCGCCGGTGATGAAGATATACCGCGCCATGGGACCTAACCTTTAGCGCCACGCCGCCGATTCGACGAGAGCGGCGAGCAGCGCTCCCTACGGCTTCCATGCGTAGCGCGCATATCGAAAAATCCTCGCGATCCTATTGGCATATGGACCGGTCTCTTGATGTGAGTTCTCAATTTACCATTCGCCCGCTGCATAGCTTCTTAAGCGAAGGGGCCGGTCACCCGGCCCCCGACGTTTGCCTTATTGCGACCGTGGCACTTGCGGCCCGGGTGGAGGGGCAGCCGGCTGCTGCTCCTGCTGGCGCAGCGTGTCGAGCAGGCCCCCGCCCTGCCCGGCCGGCCCGCCGGGCGTCTGCTGGGCCGGGGCGCCGGTGTTCTGGATGATCGAGGTCGGCTTGCGGTCCCAACCAGCCAGGATCGATAGGAGCAAACTGGTGGCGAAGAAGAGCGCCGCCAAGGCGGCGGTGGTGCGCGTGAGGACGTTGGACGTCCCACGACTGGACAGAAATCCGCCGGTCGAGCCGATGCCGAGCCCGCCCCCTTCCGACTTCTGCAGCAGCACGACGCCGATCATGGTAAGGACGATGAAGAGATGAATGAGAACGATCACAATCTGCATGCGTCCACCTGCCGTTGCGCCTTTAATCCTCGGGTGCCGCCCCCCGGGGTGACATATAGGAAGTCGCGGGGGTGTCTACACGATCCGCCGCGCAATTTCCATGCAGGCAAAGCTTTCCGGCGAGCCCGGGGCTCGAGGTGCGCCAGAACGCAAGGGCGCGCAGCGAAACGGACGCTTATTTCAGGACTTTCAGATAGGCGATGATGTCATCGACGTCCTTGGCATCGGTGAGCCCGCCATAGGGCATGCGATTGCCCTTCACCTTCGCCTGCGGGTCCTGGATATAGGCGCGCAAATTGTTCTCGTCCCAAACGAGGTTCGCGCGCTTCATGGGGTTCGAATAGCGGAAGTCCTCAAGTGCCGCCGATTGGCGGCCAACGACGCCCTTCAGGCTCGGGCCGAGCGCGTCCGGCCGTTCCGTGTGGCAGGCCGCGCAAGTTTGGTAGAGCACCTTGCCATGCTCGACATCGGCCGCCGCGACCGGGTTTGCGGATAGCGCAAGGAGGAGCGCGGCGGCGCCCACGATCGAGGGATGCATCATCGGACTGACCCCTAAGCTACGCCCGGATCACGCATGCACCAGCGGACCGGGGCTCTTGAGGTACTTCGTGACGATCGCGTCGGCCGACCAATAGGCGAGCGCGCCGACCGGACCGGTAGGGTTGTAAGCCGGCTGCTGCGGGAAGGTGGACGCCCCCATGATGAAGAGGTTATCCGCGTGCCAGGCTTGCAAATAGCGATTCACGACGCTCGTCTTCGGGTCGTGGCCCATGATCGTGCCGCCGGTATTGTGGGTCGACTGGTAGGGCACGGTGTTGTAATCGCCCCGACGCAGCCCAGGCGGGCCCATCATGGTCGGATTCATGGCGCGCGCGATCTTGAGCGCGATCTCCACGCAATAATCGCCCACTTTGTAGTCGTTCTCGACGAAATTATAGGTCATGCGCAGCAGCGGCCGGCCAAGCTGATCTTTGTAGGTCGGGTCGAGGTCGATGTAGTTGTAGCGGTTGGCATAGTTCGATCCCGACAGTGTGATGCGCGCTGCGTGTTGATACCACTTGGCCGTCGCCTTCTTCCAAGCCGTGCCCCAACGCGGGGTACCGGACGGGACCGGCCGGTAGCTGATCGGCCGTCCGTCGGCGTGCCCCAACTGGATCTTGCATCCGCCCAGGAAGCCGAGGCCGCTATGGTCGAAGTTGTCGCCGTCGAAATCGTCCATGACTATCTGCGTGCCGGGCGAGCCCATGAACGGATTGAACACCTTGTCCTCGAAGAACAGCGTCACACCCAACCGCGAGAGCTGATAACAGTAGTTTCTGCCGACCACGCCCTTTTGAGTGACCGGATCGTAGGGCTCGCCGATGCCGGAGTTGAGCAGGAGCGAGATGTTGCCGAAGACATAGGCTGAGAGCACCACGAGTCCTGCCGGCTGCTCATATTCCTCGCCGGTGCGGGTATCCGTGAAGACGACGCCCGTCACCTTCTTCGCCGCCTTGTCGTAGCTCAGCCGGCTGACCCAGGCGCGGGCACGCAGCGTGAATTTCGGATCGGCGCGTAGCACCGGCAGCACGCACACGTGCGGCCCGGCTTTGGCGTTGGCCTCGCAGCCATTTCGTTCGCAGAAGCCGCAATACTGACATCCGCCCAGGGTAAGGCCTTCGCTGTTGGTATAGGCTCGGCTCGCGTTGCTCGCCGGCTGCGGAAACGGGTGATAGCCGAGTTCCTTCGCGACCTTTGCGAACATCAGCCCGGATTCGCCCATGATCAGCGGCGGCGTGGGATATTCGTTGCTGCGCGGGCCCTCGAATACGTTCCCGCCCTCCATCTTCTGTCCGCGCAGATTGCCGGCTTTGCCGGAGACGCCGCACAGCTTGTCGAATTTGTCGTAATAGGGTTCCAGCTCGTCATAGGTCATCGCCCAGTCTTGGATCGTCATATCGTCAGGGATGGACTTGGCGCCGTAGCGCTCGACGATGTGGCTGCGTGTCAGATGATCACTCGGCAAATAGCGCCAATGCTGGCCGCCCCAATGATTGGCAGCCCCGCCGACACTGTTGCCCGGCAGGAACGAGCCGAAGCGACGCATCGGGAGCGCCGATTCCGAAGGACGGTGGCGGAAGGTGACGGTTTCCAGCGCCGGATCCTGGATCAAGTCCAGCCGGTACGAATAGCGCAATTCGTCGCGCACCGCCGGGAGCGCAAAGTTCTCGCGCGGCGTGAGATCTTCGCCGCGCTCCAGGCCGACGACCGTGAGCCCCGCTTTGGTAAGTTCGCGCGCCATGATGCTGCCGGTCCAGCCCATGCCGACCATGACCGCATCGACTTCCTTCAATCGCGTTGTCATCTCTCTTCTCCCCTCACGAGAAATCCGCGATTGATTGCGGCTCGACGACGTAGCGCTTATTGCGATATTGCTCGATGAGGTGAGAATAGACCGCCGGCAGTCCGGGAAACCCAATCATTCTCCACGCGGCCTTGTTGCGGTTGCCGCCGTAGATCGGGTCGGCGAAGAAGCCTTCCATGGTGATTTGCAGCAGCGCCTCGAAGAAGGGCTTGGCATCGAAATCGCCGAGATCGGCCTTGCCCTGTTCCAGTGCTTTGAGTGCATCCTCGCGCTCATTGGCTGCGAGCCGGTCGAAATCCTTGCCGTAGACCTTGTGTGTCCAGGCGTTGGTGGCGACGATGCCCGCTGCGAAAAACTGTCGCGGCGTGAGCGGCAGCTGATAGCCGTATTCAGGCTTGGCTTTCCGGAACGGGCCACTGCGGTACATTTTGGCGCCGCCGCCCCATGCGCTGGCGAGCTGCCGGTCGATGAAGGTCACTATTCCGCAATCGGTGCCAGACGGCGTGAGCTCGTCAGCCGGAATCATGGTGTCGACTGCGGCCGCAAAGAATGCGACCTCGGTCTGGCTCAGCGTGAGGTAGGTTGCCGGTTCGCTCCCAGCGGCGGGAGCGGCGGACGCCGCAGCCGTCGGTTGCTGCGCTTGCGCGGAAGCGGTTGGGGCTAGACCCGCGGCAACGGCGGTGCTGGCGCCTAACAGGAAATTGCGGCGCGCGATTGGATTGTTGTCATCCGGCGCGTTCTTGTCGGTCATGGCGATCCCCCTTTGTTTTGAGTTTTGAGCTTCATGCTCCATGCCGGGACGCGGCATGCGCCGCGCGGGCGTCGCCACGCGGCATTGATCGTGTCGTTTTGAATAAGACTAATCCGATTTTCACCCGCGCGCGAGGGGGCGCGGGCGGCCGCCGGCTTTCAATCAAGATTTCTGGACTATCGGCCGTAAACACTCGCGATCGCCAAGAACTCGTCCGCCTTGAGGCTCGCGCCGCCGACCAGCGCGCCGTCCACGTTGGCAACGTGCATCAGCTCCTTAGCGTTCGAAGGCTTCACCGATCCACCGTAGAGGATGCGGATGCCTTGCCCCTCCTCTCCCAAGCGCAATCCCAGACGCCGGCGGATGAACGCATGCATTTGTGCGACATCGCTCGGCGTCGGCGTGAGCCCGCTGCCGATCGCCCAGACCGGCTCGTAGGCAACGACAAGATTTTCGGCGGTTGCGCCATCCGGCACAGAACCATCGAGCTGTGTCCCGACCACCGCGAGCGCGCGTTGATCTTCGCGCTCGGCGCGGGTCTCGCCCACGCAGACGATGGCACAAAGGCCTGCGCGGCGCGCGGCCAGCGCCTTCGCCCGGACATCGGCGTCGGTTTCGTGGTGATAGCTGCGCCGCTCGGAGTGCCCGACGATGACGGCGCTGGCACCGGCATCCTTGAGCATCTCGGCCGAAAGGTCCCCGGTGAACGCTCCGCTCGGCTCGGCGTAGCAATCCTGCGCCCCAATCAGCACCGGAGCGCCCTTCGCCGCCACCGCGAAGAGAACCAGCAACGTCGCCGGGGGGCATATCATCAGGTCGACCGCGGCGAGTTTGCGCGCACCCTCGACGATTCGGCTGAACTCCGCGGTCGAAGACCGCAGACCATTCATCTTCCAATTGCCCGCCACCAGCGGGCGACGCGGCACCCGAACCATCTTCGTTTCCCGCGGTTTCCCGAATCCAGCCAGGCGGTTAGCAGAGTGCCCACGGGCACGCCAGAGGGCTGCTGGCGACGGCCTGCCCGTTTCACCATATGTTGCGACGCAGAGCCCCCCTCCCTATGATGCAATGGCCCTCGGTCCGCCGCGGGTTCTCTCAATCACGGATGACGCATGCTTCGAGGTCTGCGAAAAGCCTCTTCCAACTGGCTCGGCAAGGCGGTGATGGCCGCCGTAGTCGGCTTCTTGGTCATTAGTTTCGCGATCTGGGGGATCGGCGATATCTTCCGCGGCTTTGGTCGCTCGACCGTCGCCAAGATCGGGCGCACCGAGATTACGATCGAGCAGTTCCGCAGTCTCTACAACGAGCGGATGCAGCAATACTCACGTCAGTTCGGCCGCCCGATCACCCCCGAGCAGGCGCGGGTGACGGGCTTGGATCGAGCAGCGATCGGGCAGATATTCTCCGAGATCCTGCTCGATGAACGCGCACACGCGCTCGGTCTCGCGCTCTCCGATGCCGACGTCGCCAAGCAGATTACCAAGGATCCGGCGTTTCAGGGACTGAACGGCCAATTTGACCGTTCCCGGTTCGAGCAAATCATACGTAATGCCGGCTACACCGAGGCCCGCTTTGTCGCCGAACAGCGCCGTCAGTTGCTGCGCCGGGAGCTCGCAGGCACGATCGCTTCCGGATTGAGCGTGCCGCGGACGCTGGTCGAGGCCGCCAACCGCTATCAGAACGAGCAACGTTCGATCGAATACGTACTGCTCGACCGCGCGCTCGCCGGCGAGGTTGCGCCTCCTGCTCCGGACGTGCTCGCGAAGTATTTCGAGGAGCGCAAGAGCCTCTTTCGCACGCCCGAATACCGCAAGCTCGTGATCGTTTCACTGATCCCGAGCGAGCAGGCCCGTTGGATCGAAATCTCCGATGCGGATCTCAAGCGCGCCTATGAGGAGCGGCGCGCGCGCTATGTCACGCCCGAGCGGCGCCACATCCTGCAGATCGATTTTCCCAATGCCGAGGCCGCAAGCGCGGCGGCCGAGCGCATTGCGAAAGGCGCGAGCTTCGCTGAGGTCGCCAAGGAACTCGGCAAGAGCGAAAAGGACATTGACCTCGGCACGGTGCCCAAGGCCGCGGTGATCGACCGGGCAGCGGCCGATGCCGCCTTCGCACTCAAGGAAGGCGAGGTCAGCGCGCCGGTGCAAGGCCGCTTCGGCACCGTGCTGGTGCAAGTCCTCAAGATCGAGCCGGAGCAGGTTCGCCCGCTCGAGCAAGTGGCCGGCGAACTCAAGCAGGAACTGGCCGCCGCGCGCGCCAAGTCCGAGATTTTTGACCTCTACAACAAGATCGAGGATGCGCGCGCAGAGGGCAAATCGCTGGCCGAGGCCGCCGCCAATCTGAAGCTCGAGGCGCGCACCATCGATGCGGTCGATCGCTCCGGCCGCGATGCTGCAGGCACGCCGGTGAAGCTTCCCGATGCGGAGCGGCTTCTCGCCGGGGCGTTTGCCACCGATGTCGGCGTCGAACGTGACCCCTTGCGGTTTCAAGACGGCTACATCTGGTACGACGTCACGGGCATCTCACCTTCGCGCGAACGTTCGCTCGAAGAGATCAAGGACCAGGTCGAGGCGCGCTGGCGCGAGCAGGAAATCGCGACGCGTCTGGACACCAAGGCAACCGAGATGCTGGACAAGCTCAAAGCCGGCGGGACGCTGGCCGAAATAGCCGCGGCAAACCATGTCAAGGTGGAAACCCTGACCGGCCTCAAGCGCGGCGAGCCCGCCGGCCCGCTATCGGCGGCGGGTATCGACGCCGTCTTCCGCACAGCGAAAGATGCCGTCGGCAAGACGCAAGCCGCGCAACCGGCGGAGCAAGTCATATTCCGCGTCACGGATATCGTGGTGCCTGTCCTCGACATGTCCTCCGAAGAGGCCAAACGCGACCTCGAAGCGCTCAATCGCGGCGTCTCAGAGGATATTCTTGCTGAATATATTGCCCGCCTCGAAAGCGAGATCGGCCTCACGATCAATCAAAGTGCGCTAAACCAAGTGGTCAGCGGTGGCGCCGGCGAGGGAGCAGAATGACCTGACCCATGCAGATCGAGCCGCAAGCCACGGCATTTGCCAAACGCTACGCGCGAGGCGAGCCACAGGTCGTGTGGACCACGCTCGTCTCGGATCTGGAGACCCCGGTGTCGGCCTTCCTCAAGATCGCCGCTGCGCGGCCGCTCAGCTTTCTGCTGGAGTCGGTGGAGGGCGGCGCGCTGCGCGGGCGCTATTCGATCATCGGACTCGATCCCGATCTCATTTGGCGCACGGTGGCTGGGCAAGCCGAGATCAATCGCACGGCGCGGCACAGGGCTGATAGCTTCACGCCCTGCGACCGGGCCCCGTTGGCGGCGCTGCGCGCGCTCATCGCCGAAAGCCGGATCGAGCTGCCGGACGTGCTGCCTCCCATGGCCGCCGGCATTTTCGGCTACCTTGGCTACGACATGGTGCGGCTGATGGAGGAGCTGCCGCAGCCCAACCCCGACCCGATCGGGATTCCCGACGCGGTGCTGATGCGCCCCACTATCGTGGTCGTGTTCGACACCGTGAAAGACGTGATCACCGTCGTCACGCCGGTGCGCCCAGAAATCGGCATCGCGGCCGAGGCGGCCTTCACGCGAGCGAGCGAGCGCCTCTCGGCCATCCTCGATGCGCTCGATGCACCACTGGCGCATGCTCCGCCCGATTTCCAGGCGGGACCGCTCACGGTATGGCCGTCCTCCAACGTTACTCCCGCCGAATACGAGCGCATGGTGAATGCCGCCAAGGAGTACATCGCCGCCGGGGACATTTTCCAAGTCGTGCTGTCGCAACGTTTCGAGGCGCCGTTCGAATTGCCGCCCTTTGCGCTCTACCGGGCGCTGCGGCGGGTCAATCCAGCGCCCTTTCTTTATTTCCTCGACTTTGGCGGCTTCTCGATCGTTGGCTCGAGCCCGGAAATCCTGGTGCGAGTGCGCGAGGGCACCGTGACCGTTCGACCACTCGCCGGTACGCGGCCGCGCGGCACGACGCTCCAACAGGACAGGGCGCTCGAATCCGAACTGCTGGCGGATGAGAAGGAACGCGCCGAGCATCTGATGCTGCTCGATCTGGGTCGCAACGACGTCGGCCGCGTCGCGCGGACAGCCACGGTCAAGGTGACCGATCAATTCTCGATCGAGCGCTTCAGCCAGGTGATGCACATCGTTTCGAACGTCGAAGGCCAGCTCGATGGAAGATACGACGCGCTCGATGCGCTGGCGGCGGGCTTCCCGGCCGGCACCGTCTCGGGCGCCCCCAAGGTGCGGGCGATGGAGATCATCGACGAGCTCGAACCGGACAAGCGCGGGCTCTATGCCGGATCGGTGGGTTATTTCTCTGCTGCGGGCGAGCTCGACAGCTGCATCGTGCTGCGCACGGCGTTGATCAAGGACGGCATGATGTATGTCCAGGCCGGCGCCGGCATCGTCGCCGATTCCAACCCCAAGTTTGAGCAGCAGGAATGCGTCGACAAGGCCAAGGCGCTGTTCCGCGCCGCGGAAGAGGCCAAACGATTTGCGAGCGCAGCGCGGCGGGGACAATAGGTCGGCGCCGCGCTATCCTTTGTCCGGTTCGACAAATTTCTCAACCAGGATTGCTTGCCAAGACGGTGAAGGCAGGCAGGACGACCGCACACGAGAGCGACGACATGAACGCCAAAATCGATCGCGAACAGGCGCCCAAATGGAAGCACGACGGCGTGCGCGTCATTCCGGGGCATGCGCTCGACGCCAACACCCCGCAGACGCCAGGCATGGATCGCAAGGCGGCGATCAACTATGCCCGCGTCGGTGCTCAGAAAATTTGGGCAGGCACGGTGAACATTCGCCCCAATGCCAAGACCGGGGCGCATCACCACGGTGAGCTGGAGAGCATCATCTACGTGGTGAGCGGAAAGGCGCGCATGCGCTGGGGCGAGCGGCTGGAATTCACCGCCGAAGCCGGTCCGGGCGATTTCATCTATGTGCCGCCGTTCGTACCCCATCAGGAAATCAACGCCAGCGCGAGCGAGCCGCTCGAATGCGTGGTGGTGCGCAGCGACAACGAAGCGGTCGTAGTCAACCTCGACATCGAGCCGGTGGAGAAGCCTGACGAGGTTCTATGGATCGACCCGATTCATAAGGGGTGAGAGATTTCAGCCATGCGCCCGATGAAGCACAATCTTGACGGCCGAGCGTACCGCTACAGGAACTCCTT
>WNFN01006925.1_pt2 | contig 15752 bp, 17 predicted proteins | sample 5400161 | NCBI WGS metagenome assembly WNFN01 (sample SAMN13153353, study PRJNA577476) | soil metagenome | isolation source: 80 cm saprolite on Douglas fir-dominated hillslope | place: USA:California | collected 2013-09-17
TCGGCATCGCCCCTGATGGCGTTACTTCCGTGACGGCCCTTCTTCCCGACGGCTCGACCAAGACTGCTGATGTGGTCAATAACGGCTTCTCGATGGCCCTTAGTGGTTCCGCAAAGGCGATCCAGTGGACCACCTCTGACGGCGTCAACCACACCCCGGAAGGGAGCCAAGGCTGATGCGATCACCTCGGAACCACATCTCAAGCGGCCTGCTGACCGTGTTGCTCTGCATGCTCGCGTTGACCGTCGCGAGCTCACTGGTTGCGGCCGACGCGCTGGCCTATGAAGGACCGTTTTGCACCAAATATCCTTTGAGTGCTGGCGGCCGCTGCCCGAGCAACGAAGTGTCGGCTATCCGGCGTGCGGTGGGGCGGTCAGAAGGCGGTTCGACTGAAATTGCCATTATCAACCAGTACGGTGAGTCGACCAACAAATGCCGCGAAGCCAGTTGCGAAGTCGGGACTGAATATCTCAAATCTGGCACGGGGCGCGGCGAAGTCATCAACATCGGCGTGGCGACCCACAACTACTACGGCTGGCTCTATAAATAGATCGCGCAGCCCGAACGGCGGTGTGTGCTCGGAGTCCTCTCGTGCTGGGCTCCGAGCACCGCGCTCGACCGCCCATGCTGGGTACCACGAGCTTGAACCGCGCGCACCGTCAGCGTGAGCGACCCGCGGCCGCGGCATGGCCCCAGCGTCTCTTAGGCGCCTCAGCTGATGCGTGGACACAGAGTTCCCGGCGCGGGCGGCGCCGGCGAGGAGCTCTGGTTCTTGGATCTCGTCGGTCACGTCTCGGACTGGATTAGCTCTGCGCGAAATCATGGCAGTGGCCACCGCTCCGATCGGTTCACTTTCCCGCACAGCTAACCGCGGCTCCGCATGGCCGCCTGATCAGGAAAGGAGACGGTCATGGGTACAGCGATCGCATTCGCCTTCAGCCTCGCGCTTTTGGCGTTCGCGGGACGCGAGCTCGCGGCTACCGGACGAGCACTCGGCCTGCCCGACGCGCTCGTGCGGCTGCTCGAGTCCGTTGCGCTCGGCTAGGCCGGGAGCGCCAGGGTCTGCAGCAGGCCGTGGGTCTGCTGCAGACGCCTAGCTCGCCGAGCGCCCGTATCGCTGGGATCCTGCCTGCAGGATTGATAGCGCGGGCTCTGATGTGCTGCTGAAGGCCTCGGAGACATATGCCGTGCATGTACGAGGTTGCTACCCCGCGGAGAAATTGTTCCCCGTTTGTTCCCCGTGGCATAAATGCGCAACTGCCCGACGGCGCTGTTTTTGGCTCTAAAAAGCCGATTCTCGTTATCGGGGAGACAGGATTTGAACCTGCGACCGCCCGGCCCCCAGCCGGGTGCGCTACCAGACTGCGCCACTCCCCGTGGCTCCTGCGCCGAGCGCCCCTCACTCCAGCCCACGACCTCCTCCGAGCTCTTTCCCTCCCTTCCTCTCCTCCACCGACCCATCGCCCTCCGCCATCGCGACTCTCCTCTCCTCCACCGGCACCTCCCCGGCCTCGTCGGCCAGCCCCGGGGGCGGCCAGGGCCCGAACCAGTTGTCGCGGCCCCCGTCGAGGGTCACGGTCGACCCGTTGAAGGCCCGCCCGAGCCGCGAACAGAGCATCGCAACGAGCCAGGCGTGCTCGATCGGCTTCCCCAACCGCTGGATCGGCACCGTCCGTGAGGCGCCGGCGCGAACGGACTCGGGGTACTTGGCGGTCACCTCTGTCGCGAAGTGGCCGGCGGCGACGGCCGTCACCGTCACCCCCTCTCCGGCCCATCTCGCTGCCAGCTCCGCCGTCAAGGCCTCGACTGTCGCGCGCGCCGCCCCTGAATGAGCCATCCCGGGCATGCCGTGATGGGGAGATAGCGTGACGTTGATCACCCTCCCGCCCCCGGCGGCCGTGAAGGCCAGCTCGTGGGCGGCTTCAGCCATGTTCAGAATCCCCTCCACGTTCAGCCGCCAGACGGCCCGCCAGCCCTTCGCCACGATCAGCTCCGCCGGGCTGAAGAACTGGCCGCCCGCGTTGTTCACGAGCACATCGAGCCGACCGTTGCGTGCAAGAACCTCCCCCACCAGCCGCCGGGCATCCTCCGGCTCCCTCACGTCCCCTGCGATCCAGCCGATCTCCCCGGGGGCCCCCTGCAGCTGCCCGGCGGCCTCGGCCAGCACGTCCTCACGGCGGCCCGTGATCGTAACGAGCGCCCCGCAGCGGGCCAGCTCGAGGGCCGACTCCCTGCCGAGCCCGGTGCCGCCGCCGGTGACGAGCACCGAAAGCCCGTCGAGCGCTCCCGCGGCGAAGATCTCGGAGCTCCTCCCCGCAGCGGTCATGGCCAGCGATCATAGGCTGGCCGGGGTTCGTTCGTCCGCCCCGCTTGATGTCCGTCCCCTAACGGGTCTAGGGTGCTCCTGTGGCTCGCAGACCGCTGGTCTTCGTCCTCCTGCTAACCGTAGGCGACTACCTTGTGTGGAACTGGTCGCTGAACGGCAATCACGATGTCATCGCCCTCGCCTCCGGGCTGACCCTCCCTCCGCTCGCGCTCGCCTCGATCTGGCTGCTGGCGGTCGCTGGCGCACGCCTGCTCGGCGCCATGGCGAGGCGGCCGCCGGCCGGTGCACTGGCACCGCGGCGGCGCAGCCGTGGCTACGGGGCCGAACCGGGGAACGCCGCGGGGCAGGACGTGGCCGCCGCGCGCAACGCGCCGCCCGAGGCCGGCTCACGCAAGATCGCCGCCTGAGCAGCGGTTCCACGACATCGTGAGCGCCCGCCGCCCCAGGCGCCTGTTCACGCGCCCCCCCATGCACGCTTCGTCGCAGAGCCCACGCCGACGGCGCTGCCCAAACGCCCCGAAGATCGCTTCTCCTGGCCGATCTACGGCTACACCAAGGAACACACCCGCTTCTTCCCCGCCCCCGAAAAGGTCCGCCCCCCGTTCCGCACCTTGTGGGAGCGCAATGACCGCTCCCTGCTCGAGTTCCCCCCGGTGATCTACGCCGGGCGCATCTATCAGCTCGGCGACAACGGCCAACTGGTCGCGCTGAACAAGCACACCGGCCACGTGATCTGGAAGAAACACCTCGGCAAGCTCTCCGCCTCGACCCCTGCGGTCACCTCGAACACCGTCTATGCCACGGTCCTCGACAGCGGCCACCCCCACCACCCGGGACGGGTCGTCGCCCTCAACAGCCACAACGGCCAGATGCGCTGGTTCCGCGACCTGCCCTCCCGCAGCGAGTCCTCGCCGCTGATCGACCGGGGACGGATCTTCTTCGGCTCCGAGAGCGGGACCGTGTATGCGCTGAATGACAGCGACGGCAGGCTGCTGTGGGACTACCACGCCGCCGGGGCGGTCAAGGCGAGCCCGACGCTGTCCGGCGGGAACCTCTACTTCGGCGACTACTCGGGCCACATCCAGGCGATCTCCGAGCGAAACGGCCGGCTGATCTGGCGCAGCGGCTCGGGCGGCACGCTGCTGGGCAGCGGCACCTTCTACTCGACATGCGCCGTCTACTACGGCCGCGTGTTCCTCGGCAACACCGACGGGCGCATCTACGCCTATGACGCCTCCAGCGGCAAGCTCGACTGGGCGGTGCAGACCGGCTCCTACGTCTATTCCTCCCCGGCCGTGACCAATGCGCCCGGCCTCGGGCCGACGATCTACCTGGGCTCCTACAGCGGCACCTTCTACGCGGTAAACGCCCGCTCGGGGCATGTCAGCTGGACCTTCAACGCGGGCGGCCGGATCTCCGGCTCGGCGACGATCATCGGCAAGGTCGTGTACTTCGCCGATCTCGGCCAGCACAGGACCTATGGCCTCGGCATCTCCACCGGCCGCCGGCTGTTCGAGAAGAACACCGGCGCGTTCGACCCGGTGATCAGCGACGGCAAGAACATCTACCTGACGGGTTACACGGGCCTCTTCGGCCTCGCTCCCCGCTAGGAGGAGCAGGACGCCCCGGAGCCGAAGGCACGCGACAGCGAGAAGCGCGCGGCGACGGTGATCGCACCGGGCGCGGCGGCCCGCACCTCCGTGAAGCCTTCCGGGCCCCCGCCGACGCAGCCCCGCCCGGCGGTCAGGGTCCAGTAACGGGTGTCGTGGATGCGCACCTCGATCGTGCCCGCGGCGCTCGCCCGCAGCGAGAAGCTGTCATGGCCGAGTGCCGTCAGCGTCGCCGGTCCGCTCACGAGCGGAGTCGGTTCGCGCACCGCGTAGATCCTCCAGTGGCGGCTGCGGAAGACCGGCTCCAGGTAGGGGAGCCCGGCGCGGATCAGTCGCCCCTCCGCCGCGCTCGAGGGGTCGAGCCCCACGTCGGGCAGGGCGACGTAGGAGATCGCCTCGTGGTCGAGCCAGCGCCGGTAGCGCGCCGCCGTCAGGTGGCCGCCGAGCAGGACAGCGTCGTAGCGATCGTCGAGCTGCTTCTCCCAGCCGCGCGCCAATGACACCTTCGGCGCGAGCAGCGCCGCCTCCCAGTGCGATCGCGTCAGCGGCACCTCGAGGCGCACGGGCCCGCCGCCGATCCCACAGCACCCACACGGCGATCGCCGCCAGCGCCAGCCCGCCGGTGAGCCCCGGGCGCGGACGGGCGGCGAGCAGCAGCGGCGCGGCCAGCAGCACGCCATAGCGCTCGATGTTGCTGCCCACCGGTGTGGGGATCAGCAAGCAGAAAAGACAGGCGAGGAGATAGAGGGGGCCGGCGATTCGCAGCAGGCGATCCTCGCGCGGTGCGGCGGTTATGAAGGCGGCCACGACGGCGGCGGTGGCCAGGAAGGAGAGGATCGGGAACGGCTCGGTGCCGCCTTCGGGGAACAGGGCCGAGAGCGGCAGCACGACGGCCGCCGCCGGGACGCCGAGCACGAGCAGCGCTCGCGGCGAGCGGGCATGGAGCGCCCCGGTGAGCGCCGCCAGTCCGAGCAGCAGACCCGCGACCGGGCTGGCGGCCGCGGCCAGGGCGGCGAGCAGGGCCGCCGGGAGGGGATGGCCTCGCTCATAGCTGAGCACCGCGGCGAGCGCCAGCGAGACGCCGAGGGCGAAGGCGAGTCGCCCCAGCCAGATGTCGCCGACGGCGGCCACGGCGAAGGCCACCCCTCCCCACCTCGCGCCACGCCCGTAGCGATCTCCGAGCAGCACCGCGAACAGCGCCGTCGAGGCCAGTGCGCAGAGCGCTCCGGCCGCGCGGACACCGAGCCATGCGCCCAGCGGCGGGAACAGGAGGCTGTAGCCGGGCAGGTGGTGGCCGGCGTACCAATGCTCATCCCACACGGCGAGGCCGTTGGTCTTGAACAGGCCCACGCGGTAGACCTGCGCAGCGAGATCCGGCGTGTGCGGGTCGACGAGCAGCCACAGGACCACGAGGACAGCCGCCGCGAGCAGCGCCGGGGCCGCCGCGAGCGCCTCCTCGCCACCGCTCCGGGGAGGCGGAGCCAGAAGCCCACCCTCCCGATGAGCTACCGCACCGGGTGGGCGGGACTCTGGAACGTCCGCCGTGATGGCGGGGTCGTACCCCTGCAAACAGGCGCGAGCGCTGAAAGTAGCTGCCCGGAGGATCGGCATGCGGCGCGGCACGCCAAGAGATAATGACGGCGATGGTCCCTCGAAGATCGATGCGACGCGGCCTCGCGCTGGCCGTGCTCGGCAGCGTCGCGCTCCTGGCCGCCGGCTGTGGCACCTCTCATCCCGGGCCGATCTCTGCGCGCGAACTCGCCGAAGCCCAGACGTTCCCCTACTACCGCGTCTACTGGGTGGGCCCCAGCTTCCAGGGCAACCACCTGACCACCGCCGACGGGCTGCGAGGCTACATCCAGAAGATCGGGGACAGCCTCTACTACGGCGACTGCGTCAAGAGCAAGGGCATCTTCGGGGGCGGCAGCTGCGTGCTGCCGCTGCAGGTCACGACGGTGATCTACCAGCAGCACTCCAACTCGGCGCTCGGGCCGCAGCGCAACATCGTCGTGCGAGGCGTTCCCGCGACGGTCTACGACGAAGGCCGCTCGATCGAGCTCTATACGGGTCGCGTCGCGGTCGACATCTTCTCCAACAACTTCGCCCACGCCCTCGCCGCCGCCCGGCTGCTGCTGCCGATCAACGCGCCCGGTTCGGCCACCGGCAGGCTCCCCGCGCCCGTCTACTGCCCGGGGCTGTCGGGGCCCGTGAGGGGCGCCGTCGCCCGTGTGATGGCCTCGCTGCCGAAGAAGATCTGCAAGCAGAGCGCGGCCGAGGCGGCGCTCGCGAAGCGCATCTCGAGCTAGCCGCCGAGCCTGGCCCGGTAGGTCGTCGCGCTCGCCTTTCGCCCTCCGGGGTGCGTCGCCCCCGTTCGGCGTCATGCTCGTCGCCGTTCTCCTGAATCATCCGGGAGTCGACTCACGCTAGCCTGATGGGGGCCCCGTCCGTCTCGCCAACCGAGTGCGGACGGCCCCAGACCGGGGCCCGGAAGCCATGTCTGAGCAGGTACGCATACTCGTCGTCGACGACGAGCCCGCCGTACAGAGCGCCCTCTCGCGGGCCTTGACGATGGAACGCTACGAGGTCGCACAGGCGGCCGACGGACAGGAGGCGCTGGAGCGCCTCGGCGCTGCGCCGTACGAGGCGGTGATCCTCGACATCGCGATGCCGCGGCTCGACGGCCTCGAGGTCTGCCGCCGGCTGCGACAGGGAGGCGACCGCACGCCGGTGTTGATGCTGACCGCCCGTGGCGAGGTCGACGATCGCGTCGCCGGGCTCGACGCGGGCGCGGATGACTATCTCGTCAAGCCCTTCGCCTTGCGCGAGCTGCTCGCGCGTGTGCGGGCGCTGTTGCGGCGTGCCGAGGAGGATGAGCCCGGTCAGGATGAGACGCTCGTCTTCGAGGACGTGCGCCTCGATCTGCGCTCGCATGAGGCCTGGCGCGGCTCGCGGCAGCTGGCCTTGACGCGCACGGAGTTCCTGCTGCTCGAGATGTTCCTGCGCCACCCCCGCAAGGTGCTGACGCGCTCGGCGATCTTCGAGCACGTCTGGGGTTATGACTTCGGCGCGAGCTCGAACTCGCTCGGCGTCTACATGGGCTACCTGCGTCGCAAGACGGAGGTCGGCGAGGAGCCGCGGCTGCTGCAGACGGTTCGCGGCGTGGGGTACGTGATGCGCTCACCGCACGCGATGGACGGGAACACCAGGCAATGAGCTTCCGCCGACGCATCACGCTCGCCTCCGCCGCGGCCGTCGCGATCGCGGTGGTGCTGGCCTCCGTGCTCGTGTATGTGCTCACGGCCAATCAGCTGCACAGCCAGGTCGACAACCAGCTGCGAAGCCGCGCCCACGAGACGAACCGCCTGAAGCGGCTGTTCGCCGCGGCCAACATCAAGGTCAACAAGGACGGCTCCGCGAGGATCGTCTTGAGCGCGCCGCGGGCCTTCGCGATCGCGGCCAAGGAGGCGGAAGGCGACATCAATCCGAAGGGCGCCGAAGGCGAGCGGACGAGCACGCACCGCGGCGTCGCCAGCCGGCCGCTCTACGGAACCCCCGAACCGCTCAAATCCGGCGCCCGCCCCGGCAGCCTGTTCGGCAAGCTGCCGCCTAATCCGCAGCAGGTTCGCGGCTACCAGCAGGTGGTGGAAGCCAACGGGCGCGTGCTCGCCCGCTCGGTGCCCGGCGTGACGCTGCCGGTCGATGCGAGCACGCTGCAGCTCGCCCGCCGGGGCGGCGAACCGTTCTTCCGCAACGCGAACGTCGCTGGCGTCCACATGCGCGTGCTGGCTGCCCCGTTCGGCACGAACCGATCGCGCTCGCGGCGCTGCTCGGCAGGCTCGTCGCCGGCGCCGCCGTGCTGCCGCTGAAGCACCTGACCCAGACGACCGAGCACGTCGCCCTCACCCGGGACCTGAGTGGCCGCATCGACCCGGCCGGCGAAGATGAGATCGGGCGTCTGGCGAGCAGCTTCAACGCGATGCTGGATGCGCTCGAGCGCTCGATGACGGCGCTCGACGCCTCCGTCGACTCGCAGCGCCAGCTCGTCGCCGATGCATCCCACGAGCTCCGCACGCCGGTCACCAGCCTGCGCACCAACATCGAGCTGCTGCAGCAGCTCGGACCTCAGATCGGCTCCCGGGAGCACCGCCGCGTGCTCGACGAAGCGGTCGAGCAGCTCGAGGACCTGACACGCCTGATCAACGATCTCATCGACCTGGCCCGGGGCGAGGAGCCCAACGCCGAGGTCGAGGACGTGAGGCTCGACATCCTCGTCGAAGAGGCCGCCCAGAAGACCCGCGTGCGTGCCCCCTCCACACCCGTGCGGATGGACCTCTCGCCGGTGATCGTGCAGGGCGTCCCCGCCCGGCTGGAGCGCGCCGTCAGCAACCTGATCGACAACGCCTTGAAGTACAGCCCACCCGAAGAGCCGGTCGAGATCGCCCTCCACGGCAAGGAGCTCACGGTCCGCGATCACGGCCCCGGGATCGCGCCCGAGGACCTCCCCCACATCTTCGACCGCTTCTACCGAGGCGCGGAGGCGCGGGGGCGTCCCGGCTCCGGCCTGGGCCTCGCGATCGTCCGTCTGCTCGCAGCGCAGCAGGGCGGCGCGGTAACGGCCGAGCCCGCGCCCGGGGGCGGCACGCTGATGCGACTCCGGCTACCCGGCCTCGAGCCGGCTCCGCTCGAGCCTGAGCTCGGCGAGGAGCTGTCCGGGATCGCGCCCGGCAACGGCGCCGCCGGGCTCCCACCCGGCAACGGCCGCGCCCGCGCGCGGAACTCGCCCGGCGTAGTCCCGTAGCGAGCCCGGAACGCCCGCGCGAAATGCGGCGCCTGGCGGTAGCCGACGAGCGCTGCGATCTGAGCGATCGACAGCGAGGGCTGCCCGGCGAGCAACTCTGCCGCCGCCTCCATCCGGCGGGCCCTGAGATCCTCGCGAAAGGACGTCCGGCCGAACAGCGCGTAGGCGCGCTGGATCTGTCGGGGCGAGCTCGCCAGCATCGCCGCGAGCTCGCCGAGCGTGAGCGGGCCGCGGTAGCGCGCCGCGACGATCGCACTCGCCTGCGCATACAGCCCCCGCCCGGCGGTTTCGGTGCTTCTCCTCACCCCCACCGATCCGACGCCGGCGCGGGGACGTGACGGCCTCGCGCCGAGTCGCGGTCAGCCCGCGGTCGGTTCGAAGCGGTACTCGGCCAGCCACTGCTCAGGACCGTGTGTGTGAGCGGTCCAGAACACCTCGGCGATGTTGTTGGGGTCGAACGGCGTTCCCGGCGCGACCTGTCCGACGATCGTGATGCTCGCGGCGTGGACGCCGTCGCCGCCAACGTCTGCGGCGATCATCGTGGCAGCAGCGCGAAGCGCCGCCTTGCCCATCGAGATCGTCGCGAAGGCGGGGATCGGAACGTCCGCGAAGCCGCCGCCCGTGAAGAGGATCGTGCCCGAGCCCGCGGCACGCATCACCGGCGCGGCGATCTGTGCAGCCACCACAGCGCCGATGACATCGACGTCGTAGGTCTCGCGGAGATGCTCGACGGTCGACGTGAGGATCCCGTCGGGGACGAGCGCCGAGGCGTTGTAGACGAGCACGCCCGGCGCGTCCGGCGCGTCGTAGAGCTCGTGGAGGCTCGCGCGGAAGCCATCGAGGTCCCCGACGTCCGAGACGAGCGGTGACATGCTCATGCCTTCATCGCGAAGGCCGGCGGCGACCTCCTCGGCCGCGGCGCCGCGGGAGATCAGGGTCGCACGGAACCCCTCGCGGCCGAAACGGCGCGCGACCGCCGCCCCCACGCCCGGTCCGGCGCCGATCAACAGTAGGTGCTTCGCGTCCAGCCTCGACTCGGGAGTCATCCGCCAGTCCTTTCCGGCGCCTCTAGAGCGCCACCTCGAACGCCTGCAGGGCGACGTCGATCTGCTCGCGGTCGACGTCGAGATGGGTCACGGCCCGCATCCTCGTCAGATCGAGCGCCCGCACGTCGACTTCGCCGGCCAGCCGCTCAGCCAGCAGCGCCGCGTCGGGCACCTCGAAGATCACGATGTTTGTTTCCACCGTCTCCGGGTCGATCTCCACGCCGGGAAGTTCCGCGAGGCCCTCGGCGAGGGCACGCGCGTTGGCATGGTCCTCGGCGAGCCGCTCGACGTGATGATCGAGCGCGTAGATGCAGCCAGCCGCCAGGATCCCGGATTGGCGCAGCGCGCCGCCCATCATCTGCTTGTAGCGCCAGGCCTCGTCGATCAGCTCCCGGGAAGCGGCGAGCACCGCGCCGACGGGGGCGCCGAGACCCTTTGAGAAGTCGAGCCAGGCCGTGTCGAAGGCGCTTGCGTAGTCGGCCGCCGCAACGCCGGAGGCCACCACCGCGTTCATCAGCCGGGCGCCGTCGAGATGCGCTCGCAGCCCGTTGCTGCGCGCCACGCCGACCACGTCCTCGATCTGCTGTGGAGACCAGACCCGTCCGCCGCCCATGTTCGTCGTCTGCTCGACGGACACGGCCCGCGAGCGCGGCGCGTAGCGGTCCCCGTCGACGTGCAGGGCCGCTTCCAGCTGGGACGCCGTGAAGATCCCGCCGTCCCCGTCGAGCGGCCCGATCATCGCCCCCGCGAGCGCGGCCGGCCCGCCCGCCTCGGCGACGATCGGGTGGGCGGTGCGATCGAGAATCAGCTCATCGCCGCCGCCGCGGATGTGCAGCCGCAGGGCGATCTCGTTGCACATCGTGCCGCTGGGCAGGAACACCGCGGCCTCGTGCCCCAGCAGCTCCGCGACGCGACGCTCGAGCTCGGCGGTCGTGGGGTCCTGCCCGCGCTGCTCGTCGCCGACCTCCGCCGCGGCCATCACCGCGCGCATCTCGGCGGTCGGCTGGGTCTGCGTGTCGCTGTGCAGGTTGACGACCATCGCAGCGCCGAGGCTAGCTCACAAGCGCCGACGCCAGCTCACAGGTAGCCGCGAGCGGCGCGCTCGGCCGCGGCCCCGTAGGAGCCGCCGAACAGCACGGCGTGGACGAGCAGCGGCGCGAGCTGGTAGAGCGCGACGCGATCGGGCGCGCCGGGCGCGAGTGGCGCGGCCGCTTCATAGGCCTCGAAGATGCGCTCCGAAGGCGCGCCGAACAGGCGCAGCATCGCCAGGTCGACCTCGCGGTGCCCGCCGTAGGCGGAGGGGTCGATCAGCCACGCCCCGCCGTCGGCGCCGGCCATCACATTGCCCGCCCACAGGTCCCCGTGCAGCCGCGCCGGCGGCTCGGGCGGCCCGCACAGCTCCCCGAGCCGCTCGCAGACGGCCTCCACCGCACGGGCGCCGGCCTCGGAGATCGCGCCGCGCTGCCCAGCCAGGGCGAGCAGTGGCATCAACCGCTGCTCGCCGTAGAAGCTCGGCCAGTCCGGCGCCGGATCGTTCGGCAGCCGCAGCGAGCCGAAGCCCGTGTCGCGAGGCGCGCCCGGCGGCGCCCCGAACTCCCGCGCGCCGGCAAGGTGCGTGCCGGCGAGGCCCCGTCCGAACTGCTCGGCGCCGTCTGCCGAGAGCGACCCGCGCTCGATCCACTGCAGCGCCAGGTAGCTCTCGTCCTGGTCGAGCACCGCGGGAGTACGTACCTGGCCCGGTTCCGCGAGCCACGCAACGGCGAGCGTCACCCGATAGGCCTCGTTGATGTCCCCTCCGCCCACCGGCCGGGGATCGGACGCTCCGGGCGGCAGCCGAGGCCCAGAGGCCGGCATGGAGCGCCGGCCGATTCCTTCTGAGGCCGGCACGGTCACGGCACGCGTCCGGCTTGGATCTCCTCGAGCAGCCCACGGCATGCGGCCCGCACGAGCGCGAACACATCTCCGAAGCCGCCCTCGCCACCGTAGTAGGGGTCGGGGACGTCGAGATCGCGCTCACCTGGGCTCGCCGGGTCGAACTCGCGCAGCAGCCGTACCTTCGCCCGCTCCTGCGGGGACGCGGCGAGGGCCCGCAGGTCGCGAAGGTTGGAGCTGTCCATCGCGAGGATCAAATCGAATCGCTCGAAGTCCTCGGGCTCGATGCGGCGGGCCTGACCCTCGAGCGTCACGCCCTGCTCGGCGGCGGCGGCCCGCGCGCGCCGGTCGGGGGCGCTGCCGACATGCCAGGCGCCGGTGCCGGCCGAGTCGATCAGGATCTGCTCGCCGAGCCCCGCGGCCTCGACGAGCGAGCGCATCACCCCCTCGGCGGTGGGCGATCGGCAGATGTTGCCGAGGCACACGAACAGCACCCTGATCGGCCCAGGCAGCCTGACCGGCTCGCCGTGGTCCCCCTGGGGGCCACGCGCGAGGGGCTGAGCTTCGCGTGGCACGGCCCCTTTATTCCTCGCCCAGCTCCAACACCGCCAGGAAGGCCTCCTGCGGGACCTCGACGCGGCCCACCTGCTTCATCCGCTTCTTGCCCTCCTTCTGTTTGGCGAGGAGCTTTTTCTTGCGCGTGATGTCCCCCCCGTAGCAGCCGGAGATCACGTCCTTGCGAAATGCCTTGACGGTCTCCCGGGCGATCACGTGAGAGCCGATCGCCGCCTGGATCGGCACGTCGTACTGCTGGCGGGGAATCCGTTTGCGCAGCTTTTCGGTCAGCGAGCGACCGACCTCGTAGGCCTTCTCCCTGTGCACCACCATCGAGAGCGCGTCGACGGGGTCGCCCGCGAGCAGCACGTCGAGCTTGACGAGATCCGAGGGCCTCATCCCGCTCAGCTCGTAGTCGAGTGACGCGTAGCCTTTCGTCCGCGACTTCAGCTGGTCGAAGAAGTCGAGCACGATTTCGGCGAGCGGCAGCTGGTAGTTGAGCTGCACGCGCTCCGGCGAGAGGTAGTGGATCCCCGTGTGCTCGCCCCGCCGCTCCTGGCAGATCTCGATGACCGCGCCGACGAACTCCCTGGGGGCGATGATCGAGGCTTGTATGAAGGGCTCGCGGATCTCCTCGATCGTGCTCGGGTCGGGCATGTCCGAGGGGTTGTGCACCTCCAGCTCGCTGCCATCCGTGAGTGTCACGTCGAACTCCACGGAGGGCATCGTCGCCAGCAGCTCGAGGTCGTACTCGCGCTCCAGGCGCTCGCGGACGATGTCCATGTGCAGCAGGCCCAAAAAGCCACAGCGGAAGCCGAAACCCAAAGCGTCGGAGGTCTCAGGCTCCCACGACAGCGCGGCGTCGTTGAGGACCAGCTTCTCGAGCGCGTCGCGCAGGTCCGGGTAGTCATCGGAGTCGATCGGGAAGAGCCCGCAGAAGACCATCGGCTTGACTTCCCTGTAGCCGGGCAGCGGCTCGCTCGCGGCGCCGACGCCGGACTTCACGCGCGTAGTCAGGGTGTCGCCGACCCGCAGCAGCGTGACGTCCTTCAGACCGGTGATGAGGTAGCCGACCTCGCCGGCGGCGAGTTGGTCGGTGGGCATCATCTGGGGGCTGAAGAAGCCGATGTCGTCGATGTCGGCCTCGGTGCCCGTGGCCATCGCGAGGATCGCCTCGCCCTTGCGGAAAACGCCGTCGACAACCCGGATGTAGGCGATCACGCCGCGGTACTGGTCGAACTCGGAGTCGAAGATCAGGGCCCGCGGCGGTCCGTCCGGGTCGCCCTGCGGCGGCGGCACGCGCGCGACGAGCTCCTCGAGCACCTCCGCGACGCCCTCACCCGTCTTGCCGCTGATCCGCAGGATCGAGCCGGGGTCCTCCCCGATCAGCTCCGAGACTTCGCCCGCAACCCGCTCGGGCTCGGCGCCGGGCAGGTCGATCTTGTTCAGGCAGGGAATCAGCTCGAGGCCCGAGTCGACCGCCAGGTAGGTGTTGGCGACAGTCTGCGCCTCGACGCCCTGAGCGGCATCGACGACCAGCAGCGCGCCCTCGCAGGCGGCCAGCGAGCGGGACACCTCGTAGGTGAAGTCCACATGCCCGGGCGTGTCGATCAGGTGCAGCTGGTAGGTCTCGCCGTCCCTAGCCGCGTAGAAGACTCGGACGGCCTGCGCCTTGATCGTGATGCCCCGCTCGCGCTCCAGGTCCATCGAGTCCAGCAGTTGCGCGCGCATCTCCCGCGGGGCGACGGTGTGTGTCAGCTCGAGGATGCGGTCAGCGAGCGTCGACTTGCCGTGGTCGATGTGCGCGATGATCGAGAAGTTGCGGATGTGAGCCTGGTCCATGGGACTCGCGTCACGATAGATGGTGTCTCGAGCGGCCCGGCCGGCCGAGCTGCCGGCGGCGAATCGACGCTCGCGGCCGCTAGCCGAGCGCGTCGACGATCGAGCTGATCGCCGCCTGCTCGGCGGCGCTCACGGCCTGGTCGCCCTCGCGGTGCGCAGCGGCGACATGTTCGGCAAGCGTGACGATGAAGCTCTTGTACTCCTCGAGCTCCTCCGGCGTGCCCTTCGCTCCGATCAGCGCAACCGCGTCGCGGATGTGCCCCAGCGAGCGCTCGGAGAGCTCCTCCGGCGAGTGGTAGCGCGTGTGGTCGACCTTGGGGTTCGCGCCGACGACCGCGTCGAGCAGCTCGCTGTGCCCATGCTGGGACCGCGCTTCGGCGTAGGACTTGGCCATCGAGACCGTCTCGCGCCAGAGGCCGCCGCGCTGCGCGGTGATCACGAGCAGGCCGGCCGCGGGCGGACCCTCGAGGACGTCCTGCCACTCCTGCGCCGTGAAGTTTTGCTGACCAGTCATCTGGATCGAACCTTCCCTTGGGGATTCTATGCGACTCCCGAGAGCGAGACGAGCCGACTCCACGCGCTAGCGTTAATGGTCCGGCGGATCGCCAACTCGACGAGGGAGCATCCAACCGCGGCTACGCGCCGGCCTTCGGGTCGGCGGCCTGTCCAGGTGTCGGGAGTGTTAAGCCGCCCAGGCAAAACACACAGTCCTGGGACGTATGTAGTAAGCGGCGATCTATGTCGGTGGCAAGCTGGGTGGGCTTCGGCTCACCCAGCCGCTGCCACTCACGAGGCGACGGCGCCCGGCGTCGCGCCGCCCGAAGCTAACTCCGCGCCAGCCGCCCCCGGATCAGGTTGCCGACCTGGTGGGCCTCCGGGACGCGCATCGCGAGCACCGCGCGCACGTACACGAACAGGCCCGCGAGCCCAGCCCCACCGACGCTCACGATCTCTGCCGGCAGCGATCTCCCGAGCAGATCGTCGAGCAGCTTCCACACGACCCAAGAGACCCCAGCCAGCAGCGCCGAGGCGACGGCGATGCGCGCCGTGATCATCGTCGTCTGCGCGCCTTCGAGGCGGCCGTTGAAGCCGATCCGGAGGAAGCGGAGCTGCAGCACCGTCATCACCGCGTTGGCCGCGACCGTCCCGATGATCAGGCCGGCGATGCCGAACGGTTTGTAGAGGCCGATCGAGACGATGATGTCGACGACGATGTTGACGGCCGCCAGGCGTGTCGGGATCCACGGCCGCTGGACCGCGAAGAAAGTCCTCGTGAGCAGCAGGTTGATGCCGCCGAAGGGCAGGCTGAAGGCGAACCAGAACAGCGCCACCGAAACGATGTGGGTGGAGTGCGAAGTGAAGTTCCCACGCTGGAACAGAAGCCGCACGATCGGCGTCGCCAGCACGATGATGAACGCGGCCGCGGGGATCAGCAGGAGGTTGATCTGGCGCATGCCGATCCCCAGCGCGCGGCGCATTGCAGCGACCTGGCGGCCGGCGGCCATCCGTGAGAGCGTCGGGAACAGCACCGTCGCGACGGCCACGCTGAACAGCCCCTGAGGCAGCATGTACACGCGGAACGCGTTGTCGATCGCGCGAGGCGCTTCCGCCGAGACGAGGGTGCCGAACACCGAGTTGATCAGCTGGTCGAGGTTGACGATGCCGAGCCCGATCGTTACGGGGAGCATCAGCACGAACACCTG
>WNFN01027876.1_pt1 | contig 15751 bp, 26 predicted proteins | sample 5400161 | NCBI WGS metagenome assembly WNFN01 (sample SAMN13153353, study PRJNA577476) | soil metagenome | isolation source: 80 cm saprolite on Douglas fir-dominated hillslope | place: USA:California | collected 2013-09-17
CGGGTTTGCTTCAGCAAAACGAGGATTTGCAGAGGCAATTGTCAACTGCTCATGAATCGCTGAAAGCGTTGACCAGCAGCCTGGCGGAGTCCAATGCGGCGGCGGAATTGTTTCGGCGCAAGTATTCCGATCTGCAATTGCAAATGGAGGCACTGGGGCTGGTGTCGGCGAACAAGGACCGGGCGAAGCTGGAACAGCGCTTACTGGCGGCGGTGAGTGATCTTCAGCTCGCGCAGAAGGAGCGCGACGAATATCGCGACCAGATGCTGCGGCTGGACGAGGCGGTGTTGTGTTACTTGAAAACGTCGCAGAGCGCGGATGCGAAAGCGCGGATGGACGTGGAAACTCAGCTGCGCAGCGTCGACAAGCTGGTCACGAAGTCCACGAATGCGCCCGATTTGCCGGAGCCGAGTTTGATGGACGGGAGCGTGATTAGCGTGAAGGATGAATGGTCCTTCGTAGTCGGTAACCTGGGCGAGAAACAAGGCGTCAAAATTGGGATGCCAATGCGGGTGATGCGCGGCGACAAAAGGATCGCGACCCTGCGGGTGATTGATGTGCGACAAAGAATTTGCGGCGCTGTGATTCAGGAAATGGATTCAAGGAAGGACAGAATAAAAGTAGGGGACCGCCTCCAGGTGGATGCGCAACCGAATGTGAGTTTGAAATAAGAAGACGAGAACCGAGAATCGTGAAACGGGAAACCGAGTTACGAATTTCGATTCTCGAATTACGGAACGAAACGATGGAAGTCAGATCGATATACAAGTATGCGCGGATTTCGCCGTTTAAGGCGCGCGAAGTCACGCGTGAGATCCAGGGTCTACCGGTCTCGGCAGCACTCGATCTCCTCGCTTTCACGCCCAAGAAAGCGGCGTTCCTCATTAACAAGACGTTGAAGAGCGCGATCGCTAATGCCGAGAACAACGCCAACCTCAAGCCTGACGGATTGGTCGTGAAAGAAGCGGTCGTAGGCGAAGGTCCAACCTTTAAGCGGATCATGGCGCGTGCGCGGGGCAGCGCGAGTCGGATTTTGAAACGGACCAGTCATATTCGAATCGTGCTTACTGATGAAATTAAAGTCGAGACGCGCGAGACCAGGAAAGCGAAGCGCAAGACCGAAGAAAAAGCGGCGAAGAAGGCTGGTGGCACGACGGGCGCGGAAGGACCGGCAACTGAAGAGAAAAAGCCGAAAGCGAAAAAAGCGCCGAAGAAATCGAAGAAGTAAATTTGTAATACTGACTTATGGGACAAAAAGTTAATCCGATTGGCTTTCGCCTGGGCGTGAACCGCGATTGGCGCTCACGCTGGTATGCCTCGCCTCAGGACCTGCCAGAATTTTTGCACTCCGATTTAGAGATTCGTAATTACGTGAAGAAAAAGCTGCTGTATGCAGCCGTCTCGAAAATTGTGATCGAGCGGGCGTGGAACAGCATCAGAGTAACCATTTTTACGGCGCGCCCGGGAATCGTGATCGGACGCAAAGGCGCCGAGATCGAGAAAATGACAGAAGAGATTTCCAAGATGGCAAAGGGAAAGCAAGTCAAGATCGACATTCAGGAGATCAAGACACCGGAGCTCGATGCACAATTGGTGGCGGAGAATGTGGCGCTCCAGATCGAGCGGCGGATTGCTTATCGTCGCGCAATGAAGAAAGCCGTGCAGACCGCGATGGATTTTGGCGCCGAAGGAATTCGGCTCCGTTGTTCAGGGCGGCTTAATGGCGCGGAGATTTCGCGCTCGGAATGGTATCGGGAAGGCAAAGTCCCTCTGCACACGCTGCGAACAGCGATCGATTACGGATTTGCCGAAGCCAATACCGTTTACGGAAAAATCGGAGTCAAATGTTGGATGTGTAAGAAGGAGGAGCCCCCGGTTCAGCCCGCTTCTCCACCGCCACCGCCGCCGGCACCAGTGCCGGTTGAAGTCTAAGGAGAAATTTTATGCCGCTGATGCCAAAACGCGTGAAGTATCGAAAGTCCCAGCGGGGAAGCCGCAAGGGAACCGCTTCGCGCAATCTAAAGATCGATTTTGGCGAATTCGGATTGCAAACACTCGAGCGCGCCTGGATCACGAACACGCAATTGGAAGCCGCGCGTGTTGCGCTCACCCGTAACATGAAGCGCAAGGGCAAGCTTTGGATCCGTATTTTCCCGGACAAATCGGTAACTTCGCGTCCACCGGAAACGCGCATGGGCAAGGGAAAAGGCCAGCCCGAGTTTTGGGTCGCCACGGTGCGGCCTGGCAACATTTTGTTTGAGTTGGACGGCGTGCCGGAATCGGTGGCGAGGGAGTCCTTGCGGCTGGCGGCGGACAAGTTGCCGGTGCGCACGAAGTTTCTCACACGGCACCATGTCAGGGCCGCTTAAGCGTCATGAAAATGAAGGAAATCACCGAGCTGAGCGCTGACGAGTTGCTGACTAAAAGGCGTGACTTGCGCCAGGAAAGGCTTCACCTCCGGCTGCAGCAGCAGAGTGGCCAGTTGGAACAGCCAAGCAGGTTGCGCTTCCTTCGACGGGACATTGCGCGGATCGAAACAGAGCTGTCGCAGCGCGAGAAACAAACTGAAACGAAGTAACTATGACTGACGAACACGAACGGCAATCTGCTCCCGCGTCTATCACGCGCGGCCCGCGTAAGACGCGCACCGGCGAAGTGGTTTCCAGCGGCATGAACAAAACAATTGTGGTGCGCACGGTGACGCGTGTGCCGCACCCGAAATTCGGCAAGATTGTCAAACAGATGAAAAAATTCTATGCGCACGATGAACAGAACCAGGCAAAAACTGGTGACAGGGTGCGCATCATGGAGACGCGGCCGATAAGCAAGCTAAAACGGTGGCGCCTTGTGGAAGTCATCCAAAAGTAACTATCGATTTTATGGTACAACTTCGATCCAGATTGGATGTGGCGGACAATAGCGGCGCGCGCATGGCCACGATGATTGGTGTCATTGGCAAAGCCACGCGTTACGCAGGAATCGGCGACGTGATTACTGCAAACGTCAAGGAAGCAAGCGCGAACGGGACAGTGAAGAAGGGCGAAGTGGTACGCGCAGTGCTCGTTCGCACCAGGCAACCGATCCGGCGCGAGGATGGGTCGCTGCTGCGTTTCGATAACAATGCCATCGTGATTATCGATAAAGATTTGAATCCCCGCGGCACGCGCATTTTCGGACCGGTCGCCCGTGAATTGCGTGAGCGGAATTTCATGAAAATTGTCTCGCTTGCCCCGGAAGTCTTATGAACCGCGTCAAGTTTCACGTTAAAAAAGGCGACCAAGTCGAGGTCATCTCCGGGAATTTCCGCGGCTCTTCAGGACGAATCCTGGCGGTGTTTCCGGCAAAACAGCGTGTCGTCGTTGAAGGCGTACGGATCATCAAAAAGCACCTGCGAAAATCCCAGGATAACCCGGGCGGGAAAATCGCCGAACGCGAGGGCCCCATTCATATTTCCAACGTGAAATTAATCGAGCGCGAGAAGAAGACTGAGAAAAAGGCGACAAAGAAATCGAAAAAGGAAGCAGAGAAGAAAGCGGCATGATCGAAACTAAGGAAATGACAGTCATCCCCAGCGAAGTCGAAGGATCCCGTAGCAATGTCCTCGATTTCACCGCGGGATTCTTCGACTCCGCTTCGCTCAGAATGACAGTGTGTTGAAAATGGAAAACGAATTTTATCGCGATTACAAAGAGCGCGTTATGCCGGCGCTGCAAAAGCTGCACGGTTACAAAAACGTTCACCAGGTTCCGAGAATCGAAAAAGTGGTCATTAACACTTCGGTCGGCTCGCAATCTGATGTGAAGCAGGCGCTGGAAGAAGCGAAGGCCGAACTGGCATTAATCACCGGCCAGCGCCCGGTGGAAACACTGGCGAAAAAAAGCATTTCCAATTTCAAATTGCGCAAAGACCAGGCCATTGGCGCAAAGGTGACCCTGCGCGGAGAGCGCATGTACGAATTTCTCGAACGCTTCATCAAAGCGGCGCTGCCACGCATCCGAGATTTCCGCGGCGTCTCTCCCCGCTGCTTTGATGATCACGGCAACTATACCCTGGGAATTTCGGATCAATCGATTTTCCCCGAAGTCGAGCTGGATAAAATCAAGCGCAACATCGGATTTGATGTTACAATCGTCACCACGGCACAGACCGACGAGGAAGCCAAATCGCTGTTAAGCGAAATGGGAATGCCCTTTAGCGACCGGGTAAAGAAGCCCGCCGCGCAAGCCGCCTGATTTTCATGAGTACTGTTACTGATCCAATTGCCGATTTTCTGGCGCGTGTGCGGAATGGCACGCGTGCGCAAAAACCGGAGGTGCTGGTCCCGTATTCGAAGGTCAAGGCTGAGCTCGCGCGCATCCTGAAAGATGAAGGTTACATTTCCGATTACTCGATTGATACGAGCGCTGCGCATCCGCGCATCAAGATCACGAACAAAATCGTAAATCGCTCGAGCGCCATTGCGGGGCTTCGCCGGGTGAGCCGCCCCGGATTGCGACGTTATGTTGGCGCCGATGAAATTCCCCGAGTTTTGGGTGGAATGGGTTTGGCGATTCTTTCCACGTCACGCGGCGTTTTGTCGGGACGCGAAGCGCGGAAGCAAAAAGTAGGGGGCGAACTACTGGCCTACGTTTGGTGACCATTTAACGAATCACGAACTCATGTCGCGAATTGGAAATAAGGCGGTCGAGATCCCAGACAAGGTCAAAGTGAATGTTGACCAGGAAGGAGCGGTCTCGGTGGAGGGACCGAAAGGAAAACTGCAGTGGAAACTTCCGCGTCAGATCCGGGCCAGCGTGCAGGATAACCGGGTGTCTGTGGTGCGGGAAGCAGAATCGCGCAGCGTGAAAGCATTACATGGGCTTTCGCGTAGCCTCGTGCACAACATGGTCCAGGGTGTGAGCGAAGGTTTCACCAAGCAACTCGAGATCGAAGGAGTTGGATTCAAGGCTGCCGTCCAGGGATCCACACTTAACTTGAGTCTCGGTTTCTCTCACCCGGTGCCGTTTTCGATTCCGAAGGACATTAAAATCACGGTCGCGGATAACACGAAGATTAAAGTCGAAGGAGTGGACAAAAAATTGGTTGGCCAGGTAGCAGCGGACATCCGCCGCTTTTACCCACCGGAACCGTACAAGGGTAAAGGCGTTCGCTACACGGGCGAGCAGATTCGTCGCAAAGAGGGCAAGACTGTTCAATAATTATGGCGACGTTTCGTAAGGCAGCGCGACAGCGTGTTCATCAAAGGATCAGGAAAAAGGTGGCGGGCACGGCGCAACGGCCGCGGCTGTCAGTTCATTTCTCTGGCAAGCACGTTTACGCTCAGGTGATCGACGACAATTCCGGACGGACGCTGGCCGCTGCATCGACCGCAGAGCGTTCCTTACTGGGGAAAGATAAAGCCGCTGCAAACAAGACCACGGCGGAACAAGTTGGCAAGGCGATAGCGGAACGCTCACTGGCGAAGAAACTCGATCGAGGCGTTTTTGATGCAGGCGGCTTAAAATTTTAATTCATGGCTCAAACACATTCAGGCAGAAGACCGGACATGCGCAGGCAAGATAAGGCGCCCGCGGCAAGGGGTGATACGACCGAGAAAGTCGTGTTCATCAACCGCTGCGCCAAGGTTGTGAAAGGCGGACGGCGTTTCAGCTTCAGCGCATTGATCGTCGCTGGAGATCACGACGGAAAAGTTGGATGCGGATTTGGCAAGGCTAACGAAGTATCAGAGGCCATTCGAAAGGCTTCCGAAGCAGCCCGCAAGGCGATGGAAAAAGTTTCATTGAACGAAAACACGATTCCCCACGAAGTGATCGGCGAATATGATGGAGCGCGAGTCCTATTGCGTCCCGCATCGCCGGGGACCGGGGTTATCGCCGGCGGAGGTGTGCGGGCCGTAGCTGAAGCTGCCGGCATCCGAGACGTGCTGGCCAAGTCGCTCGGGTCAAGCAATCACGCCAACGTGGTGAAGGCGACGATCGCCGCGCTGAAATCGCTTCGCCGGCGGGAGGAAATTTTCAAAATGCGCGGAATTCACTTCAGCGATGGAAAACGTGAGCAACATGATGCGTCTTCATAATCTGCAACCACGTCCCGGCTCGCGACATCGCGTGAAGCGCCTGGGTTGCGGTGAAAGTTCCGGCCATGGAAAAACCAGTGGCAAGGGTCATAAGGGACAAAAGGCGCGCTCAGGTGGGAGTATTCGCCTTGGGTTCGAAGGCGGGCAGATGCCATTGATTCGTCGATTGCCAAAGCGAGGATTTAACAACGCCGCCTTTCACAAGCGGTACGCGATCGTCAACCTTGATGATCTCAACGCATTTAAAGCCGGGACCGCTGTTAACGAACAACTGCTGCGCGAGTCGAAGCTCATCCGCGGTGATTTCGTGGGAATTAAAATTCTTGGTGACGGAGAATTAAAGCACGGCCTGAAGGTAGAAGCCGATAAAGTCAGCGCGGCAGCCCGGGAAAAAATCGAAAAAGCGGGAGGAACGATTACGCTGCGTGAGAAAGCAGAGCGTCCTCATGCTGCGGCGGCGTCGGAAGCTTCGCCGGAGAAGCCAGCTGGTGAAGCTGCATCAGAGGGGACACGGAAGAAAAAATCGTCCAGGAAGACCTCGGCCAAGGCAAAAAAGAAAGCATCGCGGAAGAGCTAGCTTCCCGGCACATGATGTTTCAAATTTAGCGGATGGTTTCGGCGTTTCTCAACACGGTCAAGATACCCGAATTACGCCGGCGCATTATGTTTACGCTGGCCGTGATCGTGATTGTGCGTCTGGGAGCGGCAATCACAACTCCCGGAGTTAATCAGGCTGTGTTGCAGGAGTGGTTTCGCACCTCGCTTAGCCAACGCACCGGAGGTGGCCTTGCAGCGCTGTTTAACTTGTTCAGTGGTGGCGCGCTGGAAAATTGCGCAATCTTCTCTCTGGGCATCATGCCTTACATCAGCGCATCGATCATGATGCAGTTGCTGACCGCGGTGATTCCGCGGCTTGGGAGACTCGCGCGCGAAGATGGCGGCCGACAAAAGATCATGCAGCTGACTCGTTACGCGACACTCGTCTTGTGCATTTTCCAAGGATACTTGCTGGCGCTGTCGTTCCAGCACCCGGAATCGTATCACACCATGTTACCGGGGATTATCGACACCATCAAGAGCCTCGGGATTCCGCTGGTGGATGATCTCGGCTGGAAGTTTCGAATCGTAACCGTGGTTTCCCTGACCACTGGGACGCTTCTATTGATGTGGATGGGCGACCAAATTACCGAGCGCGGCATTGGAAACGGGATATCGCTGATCATTACTGTGGGGATTGTTGCGCGGCTGCCCGCCGCGCTCGCGCAGGCGTGGAAGACTTTTGTGCCCTCGGCGCAGACCGGATCGAGCCAGGTGAATCCGATGGTCCTTGTTTTACTGGTATTGTTTTTGATCATTGTGATCGCCGCGGTGATCACTATTACCCAAGGCGTGCGGAAAATTACCGTCCAGTACGCCAAGCGCGTAGTTGGCCGCAAAATGTACGGGGGCCAAACGCAATACATGCCCTTAAAAGTGAATTACGCCGGCGTGATGCCGATCATCTTCGCCTGGGCCCTTCTCCTTTTTCCTGCAACGATTGTCAGCTACGCCTTTAAGAACAGCCCAATTGCCAACCGCATCGCCAACGCGCTTTCCACCGGCTGGCCTCATTACGTCGCTCTCGCGGCGATGATTTTCTTTTTCAGTTATTTCTGGGTCGCAACGCAGTTCCAACCAACTCAAATCGCAGATGATCTGAAGAAATACGGGGGTTATATCCCGGGTGTGCGGCCGGGAAAACCGACGGCCGACTTTCTTGATTTCACAATGACGCGATTAACGTTTGCCGGTGCAATTTTCCTGACGCTGATAGCGGTATTGCCAAGTCTTCTCAGCCAGGGATTGAATGTCCCCATTATCACGGCGCAATTTTTTGGCGGCACAAGTTTGTTGATTATTGTGGGCGTCATGCTCGATACCATGCGCCAGGTGGAGACGCACCTGATTCAGCGACATTACGACGGTTTCTTGCGCAAGGGCCGCATTCGGGGGAGAGCATGTAATTGCTGGCGTCGCCATTTTCCTCTACGGGCGATAGGTGAAAAGGCGGCTTGTTCTTCTCGGCGCGCCCGGTTCCGGCAAAGGGACCCAGGCAGAAATGATTACGCGCCAATTCGGGATTCCCGTCACTTCGCCGGGCGCAATCCTGCGCCGTGAAAGAGACCTCGGCACGCCGTTGGGAAAGAAGACCGCCGAAGTGCTCCAGAGCGGTGGGCTGGTTTCCGACAAAATCATCATTGAACTAATCGAAGACTGGTTGCGCCTGCATGGCGGCCACGGATTCGTATTCGACGGTTTTCCCCGGACGCTGCGGCAGGCCGAAAGTTTGACTTCGATTTTGGCGCGATTGCGTACCGCTTTGGATTTAGCGATTTGGCTCGAGGTGTCGGAACAGACCGTGCGCGATCGCATTGCCGGCCGGCTCCAATGCGGCGAATGCGGCTTTACGACCAGCTCATCGAGTGCGCAGTTCGCAGAACGTGCCGTATGCCCCTATTGCGACGGTCCATTGGTACGTCGGAACGACGACGACCTAAGCGTGCTGCAAACTCGCTTGCAAGAGTTCCGCACCAAGACTGAGCCGCTGGCATCTTTTTATGGAAAAATGTCGATTTTACATCGGATCGACGGTAACCGCGATCGCGAGGCAGTCTTTAGCGATATCTCGCGGTTGATTGAAGACAAACGATGATTCCGATTAAGAACGCTAAGGAAATCGAGAAGATGCGGCAGGCATGCCGCACCGCGAGCGATATTCTCGACCGTGTTAGCGACTTGGTGCGTCCCGGCATTACAACAAAAGAAGTCGATGAAGCGGCAGCAGACTTCATGAGCGATGCGCATGTGAAAAGCGCATTTCTCGGCTATCGCCTCGGGCACCGCGTATTTCCCGGAAACATTTGCATTTCGCTCAATGACGAAGTGGTGCACGGCATCGGCAGCCATCGGCGGATTCAATATGGCGATATTGTAAAACTGGATATTGGAATCGTTCGGGATGGCTGGGTAGGGGACAACGCGACTACTGTGCCGGTGGGAATCATTGACGAACGTACCGACCAGTTGCTGCGCGTGACGGAAAATGCGTTGGCCCGCGCTATTAGCGCGGCCCGCGAAGCCAGGCGCGTCGGCGACATCTGCGCTGAAATTGAGGATGAAGCGCGCCGCGTTGGTTTTTCAGTCGTACGTGAATTCGTTGGACACGGGGTTGGACGAAAAATGCATGAGGAGCCACAGATTCCCAATTACGGGAAACGCGGCAGCGGTCCGAAGTTGAAAGCTGGGATGACGCTGGCGATTGAGCCGATGATTAATATCGGCACTTCCGACGTAAGATTGCTCGACGATGGGTGGACGGTGCGCACGGCGGATGGAATGCCCTCAGCGCATTTCGAGCACACGGTTCTGATCACGAAGGACGATCCAGAAATTCTGACATGGCGCGCAAGGACGCAATTGAAGTAGAAGGCACAGTCGTCGAACTGCTGCCGAACACCATGTTTCTGGTAAAACTGGCCAATGGCCATCGTGTCCTGGCGCATATTTCCGGGAAAATGCGGCTCCACTTCATTCGGATCTTGCCAGGAGACAAAGTTATGCTAGAGATTTCACCTTACGATTTGTCGAAAGGGCGAATTACCTATCGCCAAAAATGACAACGCGGAGCCGGCTCCGCGTTTTCCATTTCGCGGATTATGAAAGTACGACCATCAGTAAAAAGGCTTTGTGCCAGTTGCAGGATCGTGAAGCGCAAAAACGTGGTGCGCGTGATCTGCAAAAACCCGCGCCATAAACAGCGCCAGGGATGAGCGATTTTAACTTTGTAAGCTTTTAACTATTTTAGCTACTTGCCATGCCCAGATTACTAGGAGTCGAAATTCCGGCAGAAAAGCGCATTGAGGCGTCGCTCACTTATATCTACGGCATCGGCTTTGCCACAGCCAGGCGCATTCTGGAGCAGACGAACATCGATCCAAACTTGCGAGCAAAAAACCTTACGCCGCAGCAATTGAACGAAATCATTCACGCGATCACGAACAACAAGGTCAAGATCGAAGGCGATCTGCGTCGCGACATCCAGGGTAACTTGAAACGTCTGCAGGCAATTAACTGTTATCGCGGCATCCGCCATCGCAAGGGCTTACCCGTGCGTGGACAGCGCACTTCGACAAATGCCCGGACGCGGAAGGGGCCGCGGAAGACCGTCGGCGTTGTCCGCAATCCGGAAGCTAAAGCCGGCAAAGTTTAAATGACTCATTAGAATTATGGCTGACCCAGAGAATCCAACCAGTCCAAACCCGGAAGAACCGAAAACGAGCGAGCCCAAATCAGTGCCGGCTCCGAAGGATTCCCGCGAAGGCGAGGCAGCTGCCGCTTCAAAGACAGAGGTGCCGGCCAACCCTGCAAAAAAAGCAGCCAAGCAAAAAAAGGAACAGCCAGCTGCCGCCGCGCCAGCAGCCTCGGAGAATCTTTCGCTTTCTGCTGATAACATCGAGAAGCCAAAGATCGTCAAAGCCAAAGGTAGCAAAAACGTTCACTCGGGCATTGCCCATGTGCTTTCGACTTTCAACAACACGATCGTGACGATCACCGACATGAAAGGCAACGTGATTGGGTGGTCGAGTGCTGGCAAAGTTGGCTTTAAAGGGTCACGTAAAAGTACTGCCTACGCGGCGCAGATGGTTGCGCAGGATGCCTCCCGCCAGGCGATGGGCCACGGACTCAAGGAAGTGGAAGTCTTGGTAAAGGGACCGGGTGCAGGACGCGAATCTGCAGTCCGAGCCTTGCAGGCGATCGGGCTCGATCTCACTGTGATCCGCGACGTTACTCCTGTGCCGCACAACGGTTGTCGCCCGCCAAAACAGCGCCGCGTCTAACGCTTTACCTCTTCAACGCATCTTATGGGCAGATATACAGGACCAAAAACAAGAGTGAGCCGGCGTTACGGTGTGCCGATTTTCGGTCCATCCAAGGCTTTGGAACGAAAGAATTATCCGCCCGGCATACATGGCCCGAGAGGTTCCCGGCGCAAACAATCAGAGTATGCGATTGCGCTCGGCGAAAAACAGAAGCTGCGCTATCAGTATGGGCTTCTCGAACGGCAGTTCCGGCGCATCTTCGAGAGCGCGCTGCGCAAGCGCGGCGTGACGGGCGAAACACTTCTCCAGCTACTGGAGACGCGACTGGATAATGTCGTTTACCGGCTTGGCCTCGCCAACACGCGCAACGCTGCTCGCCAGCTTGTGTCACATGGCCACGTGCTCGTGAACGGGCGCGGGGTGAATGTCGCTTCCTACAATGTGAAAGCCGGGGACGAAGTCACGATCAAAGATAAACCAAAATCGCGTCAGCTGGTGCTCCGTAATCTTGATCTCACGCAAATTTTTCCCGTGCCCGACTGGTTAACGGTCGATCGCGATGCACTCAGCGGCAAGGTTGCGCACATCCCATCTCGGGAAGAGATACAGCCAATCGTGAACGAACAACTCATCGTCGAGTTGTACTCGCGGTAATCATTCCCTCGAGAAACCCCAGAGCTTTGTCATAGCTTTTGCGCTGAAGGTAGTGTGCCAACCGCGGATCGACGGGTTTGGGCAAACGCGTTTGCAGATCGTCGATTTGCGCTGAAATCGCTTTCAATCGCGCGATGTGTTTTGTTTGATCACGGCGGCTTTGCTCGTCGCGAATCACTGCGAGGCGTAATCGCAGGGCCTGCGTTAATTCGACAAGAGCATTTTCCATTTTATTAACCACGGCGATTCGCGGTCACGAGTTCTGACCTTAACGGCGACTGGCCTCTGAGAGTAGTTGTCGTTTCGCTTCTACCCAATCGGACTCGGCGTCGCCCGAACCGCTTCGTCCGATGGTTCCGGGATTCCGGCGGCTTCGCGTGGTGTTAAAGCTTTTGTTGCAGGGCTCTTCCCGGCGTTGGTCGCGCGCGGTTTTCGACTAGCAGCCCCAGCGCGCGTGCGGCTCCCTTTGCCAGCTTTTACTTTGAAGGACCCGCTCGTTGCCGGCGAGATGTCATTTTTATCTTGGACAATTTTCTTTTTTTTCGGCACAGATTTTATCGTTGATGGTTTTAATTCGTTTACCGTTCATCGATTGGTTGGCAAGTGCTTTCTCGCGCTTCTTTGATCAAAGAGTAGATTTAGAAACGTCACGGGTATGAGACATTTTGTTTTCCGCTGGATCGCAACCACAATTGCGGTGTTTGTGGCTGCGCCGATCGTTGGGATCAACTACGGTGACAGCCTCGGTTGTCTGCTGGGAGCATCGCTTCTGCTCGGTATCATCAACGCTTTTGTTCGCCCCGTGCTTTTGCTGCTGAGTCTGCCATTGATTCTCGTCACCCTGGGCGTTTTCATTCTAATTATTAACGCCCTGATGTTGAAATTCGTTGGCGAGATCATGCCATGTTTTGAAGTTCCAGGTTTCTGGCGGGCTTTTTTTGGCGCGATCATCATCTCGACTGTCAGCTGGCTGCTGAGCGCATTTTTCCGTGGCAGCGATGGACGTGTTCACGTGCTTACGCATCATAGCCAGATCAAGCGTGTTCGCGGCCGCGTGATCGAGCGCTAGCGAGGGAGCGCTAATGGTAATTCGAGATTCGAGATTATTAATTCGGAAGCCGGATCATCCGTCACGCATTAACGCGCGAAGCCGATTTAACGATTTAACGAATCACGCGGGCCCGACCAAATACTTGCTCAGCCGAGAGCGTAGTTCGGTGCGCGCGCGAAAGAGAACGCTTTTCACAGCGGGAACCGAGAGATCGAGAACCTCGGCAATCTGGTCATAGCTAAGCTGCTCGTATCTCCGCAGCACCAGTGCCATTCGCTGGGCCTCGGGAAGCTGCAATATCGCCTCCTCAATTTTTCGCTGAAGTTCCACTTCCAGTAGGGAAGCATCCGGAGGAGACTGCGCCTCATCCTTCAACGGCGGATCTTCTGCGCCTGTTTCCAGTTGAAGGGGAACATGCGCGTGACGCTTTGCGCGGCGCAGTTCGTTAAAAACCAGATTGCGCGTAATTTTTAACAGCCATGTCGTGAATTTTGCCCGTGGGACGTAGCGACGCGCGCTCTTCCAGACTCGAATGAATACCTGCTGTGCGATGTCTTCCACATCGGAATTGCTGCCCAGCATTCGTGCCACCGTGCCCGCCACCAAAGCTTGGTGTTTCTCGATCAGCTCCTCGAGCGCAATGGTCTCGCCTCGGCCGATAAGCCCCATGAGGCGCACGTCATCGGCGTCGTCTTCCGATCTCCCTTTGTTACCACGATCGTTGCCAGACATCGGTTCATTTAGACGGTTGTCTGAGACAAAACTTGCCAGAGAAACGGCAACTAGCCAAAATTCCAAAATTCGCCCTTCGCCAAGTTCGTAGCCATGGTTTTTGTTGCAAGGCTGAAGCGGCCTGTGCAATGCTTGGTTGTCGAGGGTTTGGCCTCGCGTCCGCATGAATTACGAGCTTATTCCGAAAGAACTCAGGCCGATCGCAGAAAAAGTTGAGGCGCAGCAGCGGATTTCAGAGGCAGACGCTCTCGCGTTGTATCGTGCCAATGATCTTAACGCCCTTGGAATTATTGCCAGCGTTGTGCGTGAGCAAAAAAACGGTAACTACGCCACTTACATCCACAACCGTTACATTAATTACTCCAACATCTGTATCTTATCGTGTCAGTTCTGCGCTTTTGCTGCCAAAAAGCGCGATGCGCACGCATTCGAATATGCGATCGACGAAATTATTCAGGTCGTGAGGGATGCGCTCCCCCTCGGCGTTACCGAGGTGCACATGGTAGGCGGACTGCATCCCACGCTGAAGAGAGAATGGTATATGGAACTTTTGCAAAGACTTCGCGCACTTGATCCCAAACTTCACATCAAGGCTTTCACCGCGATCGAAGTCCGCCATTTGGCGCAGCGAATTTTCCGGATGCCGATCCGTGACACACTGGAAACTTTGCGCGCGGTTGGGCTCGGCTCGATCACGGGCGGCGGCGCGGAGATTTTCGATCCTGCTGTCCGCGATAAAATCTGCCGCGGCAAAGAAACCGCCGCCGAGTGGCTCGACGTTCATCGGACGTGGCACTCAATGGGTGGCCGCAGCACTTGCACCATGTTATACGGGCACATCGAAACGCTTCCGCAGCGGGTGGATCATTTGCGCCAGCTCCGGGGATTACAGGATGAGACAGGCGGATTCACCGGTTTCGTTCCGTTCGCTTTCGAACCGTGCCAATCCCACGGGATCCTCGCCCAGATCAAGCGCGCCCCCGCATTCGAACAGCTTCGCAATCTCGCGGTGAGCCGCATTTATCTGGATAACATCGATCATCTCACCGCGTATTGGGTCAGCCTCGGGTTGCCTCTCGCACAGGTGTCGCTCAGCTATGGCGTGGACGATCTGCATGGCACGATTTTGGAAGAAAAAATCTTCCACATGGCCGGAGCAACCACTCCGCAGCAGCAGACTGTGGCTGCTCTCGAACATGCAATCCGCGAAGCGGGTCGCGAACCGGTGCAGCGTGACAGCCATTATCGGCATTTGAATGGCGTGGTGCAAACCGGTGGGCCTAACGAGTCGGAATTAGCCTGCGTGTGAGCCATAGGTGAAAAGTGAGAGGTGAGAGGAGAGAAGTGACAGACGGAAATCACGAGCATTTACTTCTCACCTCTCACTAATCGCATCTCACATTGAACTACCTCCGCATCGGTTGCGTAAAGTATCTCAACGCCTGCCCGCTCATCCACGGCTGGGAAGGCAACGTGGACTTCGATCATCCATCGGCGCTCTGCAGTAAACTTGCGGCCGGCGAACTCGACGTCGCGCTCGTCTCCAGCTTCGAATTTCTGCGTAACCCTATTTACCGGATCGTTGATGACGTTTCCATTTCCTCGGACGGACCGGTTTACAGTGTCGTTGTCGCGCACCGTGGCGAAATTGGCCAGATCGAAGAGATCGAACTCGATCCTGCATCAGAAACTTCTGCTAATCTTTTGTATTGTTTAATCGCGGAGTTCGGATTGCCTTCGCGCCTAATTCGGCGCAGCACGGCCGCATGGCCTGGCGCGGCGGAAATAAAAACAGGCCGTCGCGCGCGACTGCTCATCGGCGATCAAGCCATCCGTTTCCGACAACAGTACGCGAACGAATTTTCTTTCTGGGACCTCGGAGAACAGTGGCAGAAACCTGTCGGACTTCCGTTTGTTTACGCTCTCTGGCTTATTCGCCCCGAAGTCGGCGATCCAAAACAAATCGCAAACCGTCTCCGCAATCTCCGAGATGGAAACCTTGCCACTCTCGATGATCTAATCGCAGACGCTTTAGCCGGGGCCGATGACCCCGGCCGACGGAAGGAAGTCAATTGGGAATTCCTTTCGCGCTATTACCGTGAACATCTTCGATTCAGCTTTGGTGAAAAAGAAAAAGAAGGTCTGCGAGTTTTCGCAAATTTGTGCATAAAACACAGTCTGCTTCCAAAGCGCGACCTCGCGTTGCGTGTTGTTTAGCGAGCGATTTCGTTCGTCAAAGAACTATTGCTTCGCCTCATCCAGACCAAGGTCGAGGTCGTAGAGCTTCCAGCCCAAACCTGTGAAACGAAACCGCAGTTTGATTCCCTCTCGATCGACCACAAAAGTGCGCGGACCGGTGAAGAATGCGTGTTTTACTTT
>WNFN01185007.1_pt1 | contig 15747 bp, 10 predicted proteins | sample 5400161 | NCBI WGS metagenome assembly WNFN01 (sample SAMN13153353, study PRJNA577476) | soil metagenome | isolation source: 80 cm saprolite on Douglas fir-dominated hillslope | place: USA:California | collected 2013-09-17
GTCGATTCATCCTGCGCAATCACGTGCCCGCCGACGGAGCGAATCATCTGGACGCCCTTTGCGCCATCATTACCCATGCCTGTCAGAATCACGCCGATAGTCATTGGTCCGGCATATTCCGCCGCACTTTCAAACGTCAGGTCAGCGCAGGGACGATAACCGCTGACGCGCGGACCATCATCAAGGGAAATTCTACCCGTAGGCGAGACTCGCAGGTGGTGTGAGCCGGGACAAACATAAAGCTGACTCGGAACGATAATCTCCCCGGCTTCAGCTTCTTTCACCTTGATGCGAGACACCTCCGCCAACTGGGTGCTGAATTGGGCCGTAAAATTTCCCGGCATATGCTGCACCAGGATGACGGCTCCCGGAAAATCCTTGGAGAAGCTTGGAATAAATTTCATCAGCGTGGCGGGTCCGCCTGTGGAAGACGCCAATACGATGATGGGAAATTTGCCTGCACTTTTGGCCGCCGCATTTACCGCCGCCCGGGCTTCCTGTAAACCGTTGTCACCGTTCTTTGAGGAAGGTTCGACCCGCGGCGACGACGAAGCCACCTCATGCTGCAATTTGGAGCGCGTCGCCGTGCGCACCACCCGGACCTTGGCGGCCATCTTCAGCTTGCGGCACAATTCTTCCTTTACCGAACCCATGTCCAGATCAACGCCACCGCTGGGTTTCGGCACAAAGTCAATCGCGCCCAGTTCCAGCGCTTTCAATGTGACATCCGCACCTTCGCGCGACTCCGAACTCACAATCAGGATCGGCCGCGGATTGCTGGACATGATGATTTCAGTCGCCTGAAGACCATCAACGTGCGGCATGTTGATGTCCATACTGATGACGTCCGGCTTGAGCGCCTCGGTTTGAGTGACCGCGTCACGCCCGTCGCGCGCCTCGCCGCACACTTCAAGCTGTGGATCAGACGCGATGATGCCTTGCAGCACCTTGCGCATGAACGCCGAGTCGTCCACAATCAGCACCCGAGTTTTCTTGCCTGTGAGCGTCATATCTTTCTAAACTTTCCTTGCTATCCTGCCGCCGCTTTTTCCATTGCCTGTCCCGATGGAGACCCGATCAATTTGGATACTGCTGCAATGAACTGGTCTTCCTGCACCGGTTTGGTCAGGAAAGCCATTGCGCCCTCTTTCATTGCACGGTCACGATGCTTGGCCCCTGCGCGCGACGTGACCACCATTACCGGGATACTGCGAGTCTGCGCATCCTGACGTAAATGCGATAACAACTCGTAGCCGTTCGTCCGCGGCATTTCCAGGTCGGTCACCACGAGGTCACAGCGCATTTGCGTTACGATTTCCAACGCTTCCAGGCCGTCCGCCGCCAACTTCACGCGGTATCCGGCTTTTTCCAGCATACGTCCGACGAACTTGCGCACGCTGATGGAATCGTCGACCAGCACCACAAGTTTTTCTTCCGGAACAAAATCAATGGCTTCCTGCGGAATGGCGCCGTGGGCAACAGCCACTGCGCCGGGCGCGAAAATGCGCGCAGCATTAGCGCTGGTCATCAGCGGACGGTGTTCGATGGCCTCGCCCGCTACCAGACGATTCACATCAATCAGCAGAATCAGGCTACCGTCCGGAGCGATGGTGGCGCCTGGAAACATCTTCAAATTGCGCAGGAACTCGCCCAGGCTCTTGATAACGATTTCATCTTTGCGGACAACATCTTCCACTACGATTCCGACCTGACGTCCCGCAACATTCGCAATCACCATGCGGAAGTAACCGTTGATCGGCTGAATCGGCTCCAGTCCGAGCACGCTATCCAGGCGTACGATTTCTGTTACCACGTCGCGCACTTTGGTCAGCAGTTTACCGCCGACTTCCTCGATATCTGCGCTCCGGAGCCGCCTGATCTCTTCGACGAACGACAATGGGAGAGCGAACATCGAGCTGCCACAACGTACAAATAAGGCCTGCGAGATGATGAGCGTGAGTGGAACTTTCAGGGTGAAGCGGCTGCCCAGTCCTTTTTGTGTTTCGACCTCGATCTCTCCGTTGAGCAGCGCAAGATTGGACTTCACTACATCCAGACCGACACCGCGACCTGAAAGCTCGGTTTTGCGCGGAGCAGTGGAGAAACCTGGATGGAATAGGAGATCGAGCAGGTCCCGTTCTCCAAGTTCCGCAGCGCTCTCGGCGGAAAGCAGCCCGTGCTCCACGGCAGTCTTGCGGACTTTTTCGTAATCGATGCCGCGGCCGTCGTCCTCTACCTCTATATATATGTGGTTGCCTCGATGATAGGCCCGCACGGCAACATTACCGGAATCGCTTTTGCCCTGCTCGTATCTTTCTTCGTCGCGCTCCAGGCCGTGGGCAACCGCATTGCGCACCAGATGAATGAGCGGATCAGAAATCTGCTGGATGATGTTGTTATCCAGTTCAGTCTCGGCGCCGGCCAGCGTGAGCTCAACTTTTTTGTTCACGGCCTTGGCGGCATCGCGCACGGTGCGCGAGAGCCGCGTATACAGGTTGCCGATCGGTACCATGCGCGCCTGTGTAATTTCATCCTGCAGGCGGTGCGCCAGCTTAGTGAACTCGTCAATGTCTCCATCCACACGCCGAACAAAGCCATCAAGCTGCGTCAGCACTTCTGTGATGTCGGCGGAAATTTCTGTCAGCGAGCGAGAGAGGATATTGAAATCAGAAGCGGAAAATCGTCTGCCGGCCTCGGAGTTGGCGCGGAGTGTATGCGGCTGAACTCGTGCTTCTCCTGAAATTCAGAGACCTTGTCCTGCATGCGTGCCTTGGAGAAATTCAGCACGTCGGCCAGGCGCTCCAGTTCGGCCACGCGGCCAAGCATGCGCGTGCGGTTGATTACCAACTCGCCCACGGCGTTCATCATACGGTCCAAGCGTTCCAGGGCGATGCGCACGGATTTGGACTGCGGCATGGATGCCGGTTCTTTGCGCATCAAGTCTTCGTCGGCGAACTTTTCGATTCCTTCCGGCTTCTTGATTTCCGCCGCTACATGGGGAATCGCCGGAACCGCTGCAGGCTCCTGATGACTTACCGCAATCGGCGCTGCGACGACCGGCTCGTCATCCGAAAGATGTATCTCTTGCAAATAGCCGGCGGGCGCTGCCTCGATTTGCTGGGCAGCCAACGGGGCCGCAACTTCTTTCGCCAGATCCACTGCCGGAACGGCCAGCTCGTCTTCTTTTTCCGGCGGTACTAATCGCGAAATGCGCGAGAAGAGTCCCTGGACAGAAGACTGCATGGCAGCTTCGTCAGTCCATTGGTGATAGAGGAATTTCTTGAGCGTGTCCACTGCGTCAAGGCAGATGTCAATGATCTCGGCGCTGGGGCGCAGTTCGCCTTCCCGAAGCCGCCCGATCAGGTCTTCCGCACGGTGCGCCACGTGCGATATCCTGTGCAAACCGACTTGCGCCGCCGATCCCTTCACCGTGTGCATGGCGCGGAGCAGCCGGTGTATCTGCTCAGAACTGGGATTCGTTTCCAGCGAAAGCAGGCAGTGAGTCACAATCTGCAAATGCTCTTCTGCTTCAGGAACAAAAAACTCGAGCACTTCAGCAGGAACTTCACCGTCTGCCGGCAGCGGCTGGTAAGCAATCTCTGCTACGGGCGCCGATGCTTCTAATACTGCGTCAAATTTTTCCGCGTTCCCTGCGGTATCTGCCGCAGACATTGTCTGAGATCGTTCTTCCTGCTGCAGCACCGCTGAGGTTTGGAAGGCGAACGGGTAACGCTGCTTGAAGACTCCAATGTCCTCTTCAGACTCCACCGCGTTCGTGCTGATCATGATAAGGTCTGATTCGAGCAGAGCCACGGCCTCAGAGATAAACTCCACCAGCGGACCGGCGGCATCGGCGGCGATCGTGGCGTTCAGCGCGTACTGAAAGATGTGCGCCAGCTTGCCTGAAATTTCGGCAAAGAGAGGAAAACCATACGAGGCAGAGGTGCCGGCTAGCGTGTGCGCCGCAATATGCAGACGCTCCACATCTTCCTGGCGAGGATAGCCATCCTGCAAGATGCCAGAGTATTCCCGCAAAAACTGCAGGCGCTCTGACGCTTCCTGTAGGAAGATCTCCACGAATTCTGCCCCTTGTCCGTTCAAGCTTTCTCCTGCGGTGTGGCCGCCCGCGCCAGATTGGCCGGCTTCTGGTAAATCCGCGCATCGCGGTGGATGTGCGTTTCAAACTTCACGTCTGCCCGGTTGATGGATTCCGCGTGGCCCAGAAACAGGTAGCCGCCCGGTTCAAGATATTCATAAAACCGCTGGATCAGCTGCGCCTGGCGCTCTTCCGAAAAATAAATCAGCACGTTCATGCAGAAGATGCAATCGAACTTGCCCATGTACACAACCTGCGCAAGGTTCATCGGCGCGAAAGTAACCAGGTTGCGAATGCGCGGACGAACCAGGTAATGGTCGCCGGCACGGGAAAAATACTGTTCGCGCTGCCGCGGTGACACGGTTTCCAGGTCGCGCGGCTCATACAATCCGTGGTCGGCATGTTCCAGGGCGTCGCGGCTCACATCCGTGGCCAGAATATGAATGTTCCAGGCGTCGGCAAACTCAATCGCGTCGGCCACGGTCATGGCGATACTGTAGGCCTCTTCTCCAGTAGCGCATCCGGCGCTCCATACGCGTAACGAGCGCGGGCTCTCCCAGAACTTTTTCATGTGCAGGTCCGGCAGGACCTTCTTCTCTAACGCTTCAAAAAGCGAAGGATAGCGGAAGAACGAGGTCTCCTGCGTCAACAGACGCTGCAGCAGAGAGTCATATTCAACATTGGAATTCTTGATCAGGCGAATGAGATCAGTGCCGTGCGTCAGCTTTCTGGACTCAACGTGCTCTACCACGCGAGTGGAGAAAAAGCGTTCTCGCGAATCGTCGAAAAGAATCCCTGAACGCGTCTCAATCAAGCCGCGAATTTCGCTCAACTCGTGTTCGCTGACGATTACAACCCCTGCCATGTCTATCCCTCACCCTTGGACCAAACCAATTAACGACGTGCCATTGCTGCTGCCGCGCTTACCAGTTCCGGTCGCGACTCACTGGGAAGCGTATTCGGGTTGCCGCCGGCAACACGGAATTGCGAAAGCGCTTCGTTGAGCTGTTCCGACATATGGACCAGCTGTTCCACCGTACGCGAAGTCTGCCGCGCGCCCTGGGAAGTCTGGCGGGTAATGTTGGAAATGATCTGCATTGCGTTGGCCACGCCTTCCGTGCCGCGCACCTGCTGTTTGGAGGCGAGAGAGATTTCCTGCACCAGTTCGGCCGACTGTCGCACTACGGTAGAAATTGCATCCAGCGCGCGGCCAGCCTGATCAGCCAGCTTGGCGCCGATTTCCACTTCCCTGGTGCCTTCTTCCATCACAATCACGGCGTCGTTCGTCTCGGCCTGTATGGCCTTGATCAGCGCGGCAATATCTTTCGTCGCTGCGCGTGAGTGTTCGGCCAGCTTGCGGACTTCGTCGGCGACCACGGCAAATCCGCGGCCTGCCTCACCGGCACGCGCTGCTTCAATCGCGGCATTCAGCGCCAGCAGGTTGGTCTGTTCGGTAATGTCATTAATGACGTTGACGATTTCGGAAATTTCCAGCGAGCGATCGCCCAGCGCCTTGATGCGCTTGGCCGTTGCCTGCACTGACGAACGGATGCGCTGCATGCCTTCCAGCGTGTCTCGCACAGACCGGTTGCCCTGCTCGGCGGCGTCCAGCGCGCGGCGCGCCGCTTCAGCGCTGGCTTCAGCATTGTTCGATACCTGTTTCATCGAGACCGTAAGCTGTTCCACAGCAGATGAAGTATTGGTAATTTCCTGGTCCTGCTGGATGGCGCCGGTGGACATCTCTTCCGACGCGATCAGGATCTCATTGGCGCTCGACTGCACGTCAATGGCGGCTTTGCGCACGCGCTCCAGCACCTTGGCGAAGTTATCGAGCATGTAGTTGACGGAGTCAACCACGTTGCCCAGCGCGTCATTGCTCACGCGCCCGCGCAGCGTCAAGTCGCCACGCGCAATCTGGCTCACGATGGTCAGGAACTCAGTCACGCTCTTCTGGAGATTTTCCTGCGCCTCCTGGTTGAAGACGGCGCGGGACGAATTCTCAGCGGCTCGGTTTAGTTGTTCGGCGATGAAGCCGAAGTCGTCCGCCGAATCAACCGTGGCGCGCGTGCGGTAGTCACCCTGGGCAAAGCGCTCGGCAAAATCCGAGAGTCGCTTCACCGGAATTAGCACGCGGTTGCCAATGGTAATGAAGGTCCACAGGCCCGCGCCCGCCGCCACAATGAAGGCAAACAGCAGCTTCAGACCAGACCCCTGCGGGAGCCCGCCAAAGTCAGTGATCGGTATCTTGCCTTGCTCGCCGGCAGTGTACGCCAACCACAAGACCACAAACAGCGCGACCACGTCGATGGTTACCATCGTCCACAGGGTCGAGTTCAAACGACCTTTCATAACTTCACTCCTGTCGCTCCGCTCCAAACCGCCGCAGAGCTTTCAAAAACCTTTTTGCCACTTAGCACTTGCTACAGGCCGTTCAGCGCGTCACCGGCTTCCCACCCCTGCACGCCAAAATCGGGCGTACCGGGGACCCCGGCTTCGCGGCCAAATCTCTTGCAAACTTCAAATGACGGGGACGGGAAACGTCTCAGTCAATTTCTTCAAATTCAGCGCCAGCGCCATGCGGTCTTCATGCCGCAACATGCCGCAACAGTGCGGCATCTCGCTGGGCGCTTCATCTACTAGCAGCGGCTCAGAGGTACTGCATGTGCCAATCACCTCGTCCGCCGCAATTCCGATCCGCAAATCGTCACGATCGCCTTCACCCTTCAAACTCGCAACCACAACGTGCTTGGGGTGCAGGTCCGGTCGGCGGCCTTCCGTGAGAGCGATGTCAACCACCGGCACAATCGAACCACGCAGGTTGAAAATGCCCATCAAAAATGTTGGCGCCAACGGAACCTTGGTCAGGTTAGGCCACTCCACAACTTCTTCTACGTCGAGCACGGAAAAGCAGAAGCGCTCGCGTCCGGCGCGAAACAGGCAATACTGCCGTTCCGGCTCCGCCTTGGGCAGCAGTTCAAGCTGCTCCATTTCCGGCGAGAGTGGTTCGAGTTGTGGTTGCTCGTCTGCCATTTCCTAAACCATCACAATAGCGGCCTGAGATCCCTCTCCCGCTTTGCGGGATCGGGATTTCGGCAGCGGGCTCACGCTTCGCTCACGCCCGCTTAACGCCTCAAGTTGTGGTTGCTCGTCTGCCATTTTTCAAAACCTAAAACTACTCACAAATCAGCTCCCTCGCTCGCGCTCGGGATTTCGCCTGTGGGCTCATACGCTCGCAAAACGGCTCAACATTACTTCCCTACCAATCCACGCACGGTTCCCAAGAGCTCTTCGTTGGTAAACGGCTTCACCACGTATCCGTCCGCGCCTTGCTGCTTGGCCCAGAACTTGTCACTCTCAGTGTTCTTGGAACTCACCATGATCACCGGAATGCGGGCGTAGTCGGCGTTGCCTTTCAGTTCACGGCACGCCTGAAAACCATTGCGCTGGGGCATGACCACGTCCATCAAAATCAGGTTCGGGCGCTCCATGTCGATCATCTGCTCAAGACGCGTGGGATCATGAACCGAAACCGACATGTATCCGGCGCGATCCAGGACGGACTGCATAAGCCTGACCTCGGCCGGTGAATCATCGACTATCAGAATCTTGGTCAAAACGGACAAACCCCACCCTTGGTATCCCAAGACAAGTATTGCAATTGCGCAGCCAAGCTGGGTGGCTGGCAGGAGAACCTCAGGAAGTGAGCAAGTTGTTTATTATCAGAAGATTGGAGGAAACTAAGGTTGGCCTCGCCACAACGTTATGCTCATATGAGACGGCGTATTTGTCTCATCCTGAGACAAATTCTCAGTCATGCAGCGCTTTTCACCGTTGCAGAGGGAAAGCCGATGCGCCTTACCCAGCCTTTTCGCAGTCGGCGATCAATGACACAAGACGCTTAGTAGTTGCCGCCAGATTGACTGCGGCATCAATGTCCTTGGCCTCTTTCGCCGCCTCAACATGGCTTTTCATTTCACCCACCTGAGAACGGGCGATATCCATGGCTGCGGTAAGGTCCGTTGGCTCATTTTTCTTGTGGCGCTCCAGACAGACATGCAGGATAGTGCGGGCCGCGACAGTCCGCTGCAACGCTTTGGCGGTTTCATCCTCCTGCACAAAAGCCTGCGCCTCCCAGGTGGCAATCAATAGCTTGCATCCTCCCAGGACAATGGCGGAGACAGCGGGGAAATTCTTAGCCGGCACCGACTTTAGTTGCTCCGCAATGTCGGCAACGCAGCGCATCAGGTAGTCTTCTTCTTCGGCCTGCTCTTCCGGACTTGGAGCCGAAGATTCTTCGCCGGCGTTGTGAGCGGGACGGGAAATCAGATCTAACGGTTCAGCTTCTGCGCTGGCAACCGGTTCCTTCTCCTCAGCGATTGAAACTGAAGCAGCCTCGACTTCAGGCTCTTTCGCAGGCGCCGAGTCCGACACAATTGCTTCTTCCGCTTGCGTTATGACCGCCTCGTGCGCAGCTTCAGGCTCGTGGACCGAAACATCTGTGCTGGATCTGGCAAATTCCAAAGTGTGCTGCAGAGCATGGCGCAAAAGAATCAGTTGCAGGAATGACGAGCCGCCGGAATACGGGGCGCGGAATGGCGTTTTCCATTGGTGGACAACGTGCCGCACCTGCTCCAGCGATTCGCTTTCAGTCAAACCAGCGTCGCGGCAATCCACGGTGGCAAATCCCAGACGCTCCAGTTCGTTCACCGACTCGCGAATGGCATGCAGGTCAAGATGCATGGCTCGAAAAAATGCGCGGCGAGCCAGAAAATTAAAGCGAGTAAATGCCACCAGGAAACCCGGCTCGAAATACTCATCGCCAACGGCCAATTTCAACTCGCGCACTTCCTGGAGCGCGCCGGAATTCTGTAGCTCTTCCAGACTATTGGATTCGTTCAGCTTGCGCAGCTTGGCGTCCAAACCTGGAGCCCAGTCAGGAAAAGTCTGCGGTGCCTTTCCCATGGCGGGTTCAAGCACGCGGGCCACTTCCTCCAGCGTTGTCTCTGCCGGCCCGTGCGGTGCGCAATGGGCGAAGTATTGCACTAGCAGAAAATCGATCTTGTCTTTGTCTGCTTCGCTCTTATTTTTCTTGTCCAGGTGACGGGCAATCAGATAACGCAGGTTCTCTTCATTCTGCAGGCTCGTGCTTTGCAGTAACTGCCGCAATTGCCAGACCTGGACGTGGCCGTCAATCTGCTCAAACCACTGGAGCACGCGTTCTCTCGCGTCTGGGTCCGGGCTGTCCGCAGCGTCTTCCAGTTCGGGGCATGGAGGTATGTCGAGCTCGAAAGTGTGGTCCAGCTCGATATAGACGGAGTACAGCCGCCGCGCGATGCGCCAGAATTCTGCAACTTGATCCAGGTTGAGCGTAGCTGTTGATGTCGTCATTTTTGAGAAAACCGCTTAAGATTCTCTTTCCATCGAGCGATCTTCTGCTCCTGCCTCTCGCCGCTCGGCGTACACGGGCCTCGCGGCCTGTCTTTCATTTGAATCGCGTGCGCAACAAAACCGCGCCATCGAGACGTAGCATGCTACGTCTCTACATTAAAACCGTTTGTTGCGATAAAACTTAGCTGAAACACTTAGAGCAAGACCCCGGCCAAACCTTAGCTGAACTAACCTGTTGATTCCGAAGATGCAGACTTTTTCATCTCTCGCAGCGCCGAGCAAATGTGTCTCAGGATGAAACAGCGTCTCAGGTCGGCTGTCTCATGGGGACGCCCCCGCCGCCTTGGTGAGACCAATGTTGTAACGCTTGAGTTTCCGGTACAAGGTGGCGCGGCTGATCCCAAGCATCTTTCTGGCGCGGGCCTTATCACCATGAACCTGCTCAAAGACCCGCTGAATTGTATCCCGTTCCAGTTCTTCCAGATCGGTATTGGAAGATGCCGAGGATTGGTCGGAGAAAGTCATACCGTCAGTGGCCGCGGATTGCGCTTGTTGCTGGCGCACAGCCGGAGGCAGATCGGAGACGTCAATCATTTCCTGATCCCCGAGCGCGACCGCTCGCTCAATACAGTTTTCCAACTCGCGCACATTTCCCGGCCATCCATACTGAAACATTATCTTCATTGCCACAGGAGAAATCGTGACGGACTTACCCGGAGCAAAGCGATCGAGGAAATAGTGCACCAGTGGCGCAACGTCAGACCTTCTTTCGCGCAGTGGCGGCAGGTGTAGCGTGACCACATTCAGCCGGAAATAAAGATCTTTGCGGAAGGTGCCTTCTTTTTGCGCGGCTTCCAGATCACGATTGGTAGCGGCAATCACACGCACATCGACCTTGAATTTCTGGTTGCTGCCGACCGGACGCACTTCCTTCTCTTGCAGAACGCGCAGCAGTTTGGCCTGCAATTCCGGGGTAAGCTCGCCGATCTCGTCAAGAAAGATGGTGCCGCCGTTGGCCGACTGGAACAGTCCTTCCTTGGAACGGATGGCGCCGGTAAACGCGCCTTTTTCATAGCCAAACAATTCACTTTCAATCAATGTGGGTACGAGCGATCCGCAATCCACGGCTACGAAAGGACGTTTTGACAGTAGTCCGCGATAATGAATGGCCCGCGCCACCAGCTCTTTGCCGGTGCCGCTTTCACCGGTGATCAACACCGGCGTCCGCGTATCTTTCAGGCGGGCGATCATCCGCAGCACATCCTGAATCTTGTGCGAGGAGCCCACAATACCGCTAAGTTCCATCTCAGCGTTTACGCGGTCGCGCAGGAACTGGTTTTCCGCCACCAGGTTCACTTTTTCCGCCATGCGCTGGAGCAGCAGCTTGAGTTCTTCAACGCGGAACGGTTTGGTGATGTAATCATAAGCGCCAAGTTTCATGGCCTGCACGGCGGTCTCAATGGAGCCGTGGCCGGTCATGATGGCAATCTCTGTTCGAGGTAACAGCTGCTTCACGCGCGGCAGAAATTCCAGGCCGCTCATGTTGGGCATCATCAGGTCGGCGAGGATGATGTCGGGCGAATCGTTTTCCAGTTTGGCCAGCGCAGCTACTGCGCTCTCGGCTTCAACACAACTGAAGCCGAGAGACGCACCCACGGTCATGCAGAGCTGGCGAATACTCGGATGATCGTCCACGATCATGAACCGGTCTTTGGCGTCGCTTGTCATTCTGCTTTGCCGAAAATCCTTTCTACAATATTGATCAGCTCCTGCACCCGAAAGGGCTTTTCGAGGTAAGGCACTCCGGTGCTTTGCAACGCCTTCATAGTGTTTTCATTCACGGTATCGCCGGTAATGAAGAGCATCCGGTCCTTGAGTTGCGGCCGGTGGAGGACGATCCAGACATGCACGTCAGCCCCGCTGGCTCCTCCCGGGGTGCGCATATCGGAGATGATTCCGCCAAAGCTGCCCGATTCCAGAGTTCGAATGCCTTCCGCCGCAGAGTTGGCCGTGCTGCAGGCATAACCGTGCCGTTCCAGCGCAGTACGAATGAACTCCATCACTGAGCGTTCATCTTCGATAAGTAGCAGTGGCAAGCGTGCGAGTGTGGCGCCGGCGTTCATTGTTTCACTCCAGCCGCCACCACAAGCTTCAAGTCTGTCCTGGTGCGGACAGGCAGCCGCACACTGAACGTCGCGCCTTGTGTCTCCTGGTTATTGGCGCACAGAATCTCACCTTCATGCTCGCGCACGATGCCATAGCAGATGCTCAGGCCCAGACCGGTTCCCTGTCCAACTTCTTTGGTCGTAAAGAAAGGATCAAAGATACGCTCCGGGTGTTGTATGCCTTCGCCGTTATCGCGGAACAGGACTTCGACCCAGCCTCCATCCTGAACGGTTTCAATTTCAATCAAACCGGGACGCCCGGCGGACTGTACAGCGTCATAGGCATTGTTTAGAATATTGAGAAATACCTGCTGCAACTGGTGGGAATCGCCAATCAGGTCGGGCAGGCGCGAATCAAACTTCTCCACAATCTGCACGCCGTGGTTAGCAAAGTCATAAGAGCGCAGCGCGATAGTTTTGCGCAGGATGTTATTAATTTGCAGCGGCTGTCTCTGCGGCGGGCGCTGGCGGGCGAAGCTCAACAGGTTTTGTACGATCTCTTTGGTGCGCTGCGCCTCTTCCAGAATGACCTGGAGGTCTTTGCGGGCGCTGGTCGGAACATCAGGGTTCTCCATCAGCAAATCAGAGAATCCCATGATTGCCGTAAGCGGATTGTTGACCTCATGCGCCACGCCGGAAACCAATTGGCCGACAGCAGCCATCTTTTCCGTGTGCATCAACTTAGCCTGAATCATTGATGTATCGGTGATGTCGGTCATCAGAACCACAACGCTGCTGACTTCGCCGCGATCGTCGCGCATTGGACTTAGGTTCACGGAAAACTTACCCTGCGTGCCGTTGCCGCGCGTGATCATCAGTTCCAGATTGTCCGATTGCAGGCCGTGCAGGCTGGCGTCAAAGGCTTCAGCAAAAGCTTTCTTGTGAGAAAGCGAGATGATACGGTCGAGGCGATGACCAACCAACTCGTGCTGGGCGAAGCCGCCTCCTTCATAAACGCGCTGGTTGGCGTAACTGATTAAACCAGCGGTATCAGCCACCATGATCATGGTTTGGGTATTGTTGAGGATTTTGCTGGTGAAGTCGCGTTCACGCTGCAACTGTGCCTGAAAATTCTTGACCTCGGTAATGTCTTTGAGCACGTGCACAGTCTGGAGGCCTTCATCCAGCGCGCCGTGAATGCGCGAACTGGAGACCAGATACGTGCGCTCCAGGACGGGATGCAGATATTCGTCAGACTCATTTTCAGCGCGGCAGAAAGGACACGGCTGCGGCGAATCGGAAGCAATTGAGACTAGGGCGCGCATGCTCAGGCCTATCAGCTCCGCTGGGCGCACGCCGATGAACTCAGACAGAGATCGATTGACGCGAAGGACTTCAAAATGCTCGTCGTGCACCACGATAAAGTCTGAGATCGAATCGAAAATTTCCGCCCACTGCCTGCTGGATTGCGTAATTCTGGTGAACAGGCGTGAGTTCTCCAGCGCAACCGACGCGTGCACGATCAGCGCCTGAAGCAGATTGAGATCGCTGGGCACCAGTTCACGGCTGATGTCGGCCAGGGCCAGGATGCCGAGAAGATCGCTCTCCGTACCCTCCAGCCTGACCAGAGTCAGATTCTGCCAGCCGCAGGCAGCTATCAACTCCGAGCCAAGCGCCTGAACGCCGCTGCCGGTAATCTTCACGTCAGGATGGCGCTCCGCATATTCCGAAAATGCGGCGTTTAATTTGCGTTGCAGCTCGCGCTCCGGCCTGGGGCCACAAAAACCGACACTCTCCACCTTGTTGCCCTGAGCCAGCGACAGAATGGCGGTCTTTGCGCCAATCATGCTGGCCACGCGCTCAGTGAAATTCTTCACAAAATCCGGCAGGCGCAAGGCTGAACCAAGATCCAGGGCCATTTCCATCAGGTCTTCAGTACGCTTGCGGTGTTGATCGGAAAGCTGAAGATTGTGGGCCGCTTCCAGTGCTACTGTAATTTCAGCGCCTAAGACGCGGGCACGACGAATGTCGTCGGGCGAGAAGGGGGCCTTGTCTTTCTTGTCGAGGAAGCCCAGCACGCCAAGTTGCCGTCCGTCGCCAGTCAACAAAGGAATGCCTAAGTAATGCTTCAGGTCCGATTCCCAACGCCGCAACTGTGCTTTCTCATTCGATGAGAGCTGGTTAATGTCCTCACAGACGTGCGGTTTCCTGGAATCAAGCACGCGCTTTGCAAGGGCTGAAAGGTCGATATCGAGCCGGCTTGCAGTTCCCTTGTTGGCGCTCCAACGCAGACGGCACTCGCCTTGATCCACCAACGCCACAAAGACGCGAGAGACCCCCAGGAAGTCAGCGGCACGGACCACGAAGACCGGAAAAAAGCTCTCCAGCCGCGAGGTACCCAGGTCGGCCGAGATTTCCATCAGTTGATCAAGTTTTTGCTTTTGCGCCGCATATAGGCCAGCCAATTCGGAATTATCCAACGCCATGCGGGCAATGTTTCCCATCACGCCAAAAGCGGAAACTTCCGCGGGCGCGAAAATGCTGCCGCGCACCACTAACAGGGCGGCGAGAGTGCCAGTCGTCAGGATTGGCTGCGCAAGCCCATAATAGAGAGCCTCGCTTTCGGCCAGGCGATAAGAAAACTGGAAATTTAGTTGCCGCTTTTGCTCGATCGCCTGAGTGGCGAAGGATCGGGCATGCTCCATGAGCGCCTTTGTACGTAACGGATCGTCTGTGGTTGCGCAAACTGCTGCTGGAAGGCAGCTTTCGCCGTCGCGAACCATCATTCCGGCCACAACACCTTGAAAAATCTCTCTGGCTGATTCCGCAATGCGCTGCCGGAGGACAGGCACCTCTCCGTTGAAGGATTGGAGCTCCGCACACGCCTCAAGCACTCTTTCCATGGGAGCAGGCGCTTTAGCTGGGGCTTTGGAACGAACTGGGATGGTTTTTGGTGTCAGTCTCATTCCGTCTCATTCTTATCGGCGGGAAGCCTGAAGGTACTCTGGAATCTCATTTTGAGTCAATAAGTAATTGACCTGCCAGAATCAGCGGTACAACGCAAGGTTATGAACTTGAAAAATGGTCTCATAGTGAGAATCGCACTGATAACAAAGGAGCAAATGAGACGGTCGTTCGGGTAAATCCATCAGGTTCCACCGATCCCATGTGCCAGTAGGTTCCGTAAACGATTGATTCTGTTACCTCTTCGAAACGCCATGTAACGAAGGCTCTAGTCCCACCCGAAGGTGGCCATGACATTGCATTTCTTTGTCTGCTCATTCTCTGTATTAGGGAACTTGTGTCTTTTTGTAAGAATTTCCAGAACGCGGTTCTGGACGGGGCCAAGGATTCGGGAAAAAAGCAGAAAAGAACACGAGCCGTGTAAGGCGAAGCGGCCGTAGAGGTTCGGAACATGCGCATTAACAAGACAATTGGCGGCAAGCTCTATATGGGCTTTGGCCTGATCATGGCAATCGTGGTGGTTGCGTTCCTTGTGAACTGGCTGGCAGTCCGGCACGAGCAAACGACCAGGGCGCTCTATAAACAATCGATCACGATGGTGGAAAGCCTTTCCAAACTGGACAAGGCGAGGAATGAAAACCGTCTCTTTCTTCGGAATTTCCTTCTGAATGGCGACCGGCGCGAAGCCGATGCCCTTACCCGTGGCCAAGCTGAAGTAGAACGCCTGATCAATGAAATCAAGGACAACGGGACCGCCTTGGGAGACACCAGCCGCGCGAAACAGTTGCTGGACCAACTGGCCGATGCGGAACGCGAGTGGGCACGGGTCTTCGCCGCACCCCTGATGGAAAAACGCCGCCAGGTGGATACCGGCAGCGCGACAGTGGCAGAACTGCAAATCGCTTACCTGCAGGCCACGCCCACCCCGGAACAGAAACAAAAGGAAGAGCAACCGCTGGTGCAACTTGCCGGCATGATGAAGACCGCCAATACCGACGCCGAATCATCTGACAGCCAGGCGGCAACGCTCATCACTTTTGTGACCCTGGGCGGCCTGCTGATCGTAATCCTGCTCTCAGCCTCGATTTCCTGGCGAGTGGCGAAATCAATCACCTCCCCACTCTCGCAGCTGATCACTGTAGCGGGACAAATCGGCAACACTGGTGACCTGGAACAGAAAGTGGAAATCAGGGG
>WNFN01053047.1_pt2 | contig 15741 bp, 20 predicted proteins | sample 5400161 | NCBI WGS metagenome assembly WNFN01 (sample SAMN13153353, study PRJNA577476) | soil metagenome | isolation source: 80 cm saprolite on Douglas fir-dominated hillslope | place: USA:California | collected 2013-09-17
AGGTGATGTTAGCGGCAACCAACTGCTCCGGAGTGTAGGCATGATGGAGCTGTTCAACGGTGAGCACGTCGCACCGCTATGACGTTGCGGTTCGGCCGCGTGCGCCGCGGTGCCATGCCAGGACGCGTTTCTCAACCTTCAGGAATAGCCAGTTCAGGGTGTAGCCAATCAAAGCGAGCAAGACGATGCCGCACCACATATCGGTGAGCAAAAACATGATCTGCGCGTTCTGGATGCGGTAGCCAATACCACTCGTGCTGGCTACCAACTCGCTAACCACCATAAGGATGACCGCAAGCGACAGCGAAACCCGCATGCCTGCAAATATCTTGGGCATCGCTGCAGGCAACACAATGCGCCATAGGCGCGCGTGACGTGGTATTCGGAATGCCTTCACGGTATCAAGTTGAACCGGATCGACGGTGCGCGTGCCCTCGATTGTATTCAACAGGATCGGCCAGACGCATCCGAATGCAATCAACGTGACGCGCATTGTCGATTCGGTGCCAAGGAGAATAATGAAAACCGGGATCAATGCGGGCCCAGGGATTGCGCGAAGAAACTGAAGCGCGGGGTTAAAAAAATCTGACAGATTGCGCGAGCGTCCGATTAAGATTCCAAGTGGCACGCCTACCAGCACGGCGAGAGCCCAGCCACCCAATAACCGAAGCAGGCTCGGAATTACGTCCTGAAAGACGCTGCCGCTGAGAAAAAGTCGGCTCGGGGGTCCTGACAGCCATAAGGTTACGGCGCGGTGAAGGATGTCGCTGGGTGGTGGAAAGAAAATTGATCCGGCTTTTCTGGCAGCATACTCCCATACAATAACGAGCGTGATTCCCAATCCGTATCGCACCGCGAACGACTGTATGGCGCTGAACGTGCGTGGATGCATGCGATCAATCTCTATTCCTTCTGTACTCATGATGGAGTTGCGCCTAGATATCGCCATCCAAAGAAGCGGCGATCGATGAGGCCCAGACCACTATTGATCATTGCGCCAATGATCCCAGCTATGGCGGCGCCGGCGAGGACTGAGTCCATTTGGCCGCCGTTCAAGGACACAAATAGAATGTACGATCCGATGCCGCTGTCGGCAGATGCAAGCAATTCGGCACCAATTACGACGATCAATCCTATCGCCGCAGAGATGCGGATACCGGTGAAGATGAACGGCGCTGCGCTCGGAAGACTAATACGGCGGAGAATGGCGGTTTGCTTTAGGCCGAAGCACCGGGCGGTCTGAACCGCAATGGGATCAACGTCGTGGACGCCGTATACGGTGTTGAACAAGATTGGCCACGTGGCCGCATAAGCGACCAGAATCACCTTCATGGAGAACCCCTGTCCCCACAACAGAATTCCAAGCGGGATGAGGGCGACCGAGGGAATTGGCCGCATGAATTCGATCAGCGGAGAACTCATTTTGTAGGCGAGTTCGGATGTCCCGATAAGAATGCCGATCGGCACGCTGATCAACGTTGCAAAGGCTAGGCCGACGGCCCACGCGTGAAGCGTTGCCAAGACATGCCTTAGAAATTTGGGATCCTGCAGCAACTCGACCATTCGGTGCACAACCGTGGACGCTCGCGGTAGATAGATGGGAGGAACAAGCTCCAACCTCGTCACGAACTCCAAGATCAAAAAGAAGATGAATATGCCCACGGCAACGCGTAACGCGGTTGCAGCGCGAGATAGAAGATTGGGACCGGCGAATGGTCTTGATGGACCGAAGCCGGCGCGGCTATCTGCAGTGCCCGACAACTCGCTCATTATCGCGGCGTGGCGACATCCGGCAGCTGTGTTTTGCCAGGCAGCATTTGCAGCCGATCCATCAGATCCGCAATTTTCTTCAACTGCGTGAAGTCGCTCTTTTCCGGCGTGTAGGAGAGGACGATCTTGCGTGCAAGTTCTGGCTGAAGAGTCGTGAAGGTTGGATAGATCTCCCGGAGTTTGTCAGGATTTTTGTGTGCGAAAGCCAGACCTTTAGCCAGCGCACGCTGAAGCGCGGCAACCGTGTTCGGATTGCTTTCGGCGAATTTTTGCGTCACGGGGAATCCGACGAGCGGAAAGCGATCGTATTCGCCCGCAAACAGATCAAACACTGACCTCAACCCGCCCTGGGCCTGCACAACCGAGAGAAGCGGTTCTGGGATGCACGCTGCATCTACGCCCCCTCGCAATACCGTTGGTGCCATGTCCGGAACGCCCATCACGGTGTAGCCGATCGATTTGTAATCAAGTCCTTTCTTATGCAAGACATCGTTGAGAATTAGGTCGCAGGCCCCGCCGACCGTGACGACAGCGATCTTTTTCCCGATGAGGTCCTCGGTTCTTTTGATGGGCGAATCGTCCTTGACCATAAACAGCGCCTGTCCTTGCGACCCGCGATCCGCCTCGCTGAGAGGCAGCAACGGAACACCTCGATTGGTGGCCAGAAGGAACGCTGTCCACGTAACGCCGCCCGTGTCGAAATCGCCCCCGACGATGCCAGCGACTGGATTCGTGCCCATCACCCGTGGCGTCACGTTGAGACCTTCGGCTTGGAAGAACCCCTGCTGCAATGACAGGTATACGACGCCGTAATTGGTGATAGGGAAGATACCGAAAGTGATGTTCGGTTTTTCAATCTTCCCAGACTGAGCGGCGGACGGTGGTGCGCTTGTGAGGGTGCCGAGCGCAACGAGGAGGCCTGCTAACAGACCGGTCTTAAAGCAAGAACGGCACGGCTGCGCTCCCGGTGCTTGAAGCTGACTGTGGTCTCTCATGATGTTTCCCTTCAGGTGATACAACGCTTTAGGTCGTAGCGGAGGTTTGTTTCTTGGTAGCTGGAATTTGTTTCTTGAATGCACGAACAATCTCCAAGCCAGTTTCGTGCCAGACTGACCCGTCACGCAACGAGTAGTTCAAAACGTCGGGATGAGGACGAGGCCACAACGGGCGGCCCTGTCCATCGGGCGGATTGATTTCATAAAACTCGATGTTGGGGGCAACCCAGAATGCGACGTGCGCATTTTCTGGCCAGCGAATAATTGGCCTGTCGATGAGCGGCAAGTAATCATATCGGCAGGGGTCAGTCAGCATTATGCAACTCGGCTTGTTCACCCGCGGCGTCAACCATTGACATGCTACAACAGTGATGTTTCACTGTAATTTAATAGAAAAAATCCCCAAACGGCAAGGAGTGCATGCATGGAGCCCGCGACCAGCTCGCTTGTCCTAAAAGGGGCACATGTTATGGACCCCGAACAAGGCATCGACCGAGTCGCGGACGTCCATCTTGCTGACGGCAAGGTTCAATTTGTGGGGTCGCGGGAGCTTACTCCGAATACGAAAGTCGTCGACGTGTCCGGTCATTATCTTAGTGCCGGATGGATAGACATCCACGTGCACGCGTACGGCACATTGGGTTTTGCAAATCCCGATACCGTTGGTGTGTACCAGGGCGTCACAACGTTTGTTGACGCCGGTGGTCCGGGTATCGGTGTGCTGGATCAGTTCATGGAACTTTTGGGGAATCTGGAGACCAATCTTTATGCCGGCGCGTTCATTCGCCCGATGGGTCTCCTCGGTCTCAACTTTATCGAAGGCGACGTTAGGACACTTGGCGAAGTGCCGATTACCCGATGGCTCGACTTCGCGAAGCAGCATCGAGATCTTCTGCGTTACATCAAATGCAACGCGATCGGTGACTACGGTCCCGGCACCCTGAAGTTAACGAAGGGACTCGCCGAAATCTTAAGTCTGCCGCTTTACATGCATATTGGCGAATTCCAGTTGCAAAACCCAAAACACTTGTTAGCGCCCGAGGCATTCCGCATAGCCGAAGCCGGCGACATGATCACACATCTCTATCACGGCAACTTAGGACAGGTGATTGACGAAAGTGGAAAGGTGCTACCGATCGTGCGTGAAGCCGAGCGGCGCGGAGTAATTTTTGATCTCGGATTTGGCGGCTACAATTTCTCTTGGGACGTGGCCGAAAAAGCCTTCGCACAAGGCCTGATCCCTCACACGATCAGCTCTGACTTGCAACAATTCAACGTCATTCGGCCGGTGAAATCGCTAGCGAACGTGATGAGCGCCATGATCCGCCTCGGCATGACAGTGTCGCAGGTGATTGAACGTGTAACGCGCAATCCTGCCAAGGCGCTGTCGTTGACCGATCGTGCAGGAAGCCTCAAACCTGGCCTGCCGGCCGACATCACCGTATTCCGCGTCGATACTGGTGATTACGAAATTGCTGACTGTTACACGAAGGTTCGCAAGGCCGAAAAACAGATCGTTCCGGTTCTTACTTTCAAGAAGGGAAAGCGTTTTGAAGTCGATCTTGCATTGGCGCAAGACGAGAGCAATTGGTTTCTGCAGATCGCGGAAGATCATGTGCCGTCCCGAGCATCTTCGCTCAGTGAACGCCAGCGTAGCTTCCTTAGCGCACTTGCCGCGAATCTGTCGTCGATCAATTGGGAGCTCTCCTCTGCAGAGCGTCTCGATATCGAGAAGGCTTTGGAGCTGCAGGACATATTTCACCGGGTGCGAGGGAAGCAGGGGCTGTCGCTGAAGGAGGCATTGCAGTCGGTTTATGCATCTTTTTTGGACCAAAACTTCACAATGCAGATCGGCCTTCTCTTACTGCGGCTGGAGCGACCCTTCGCAATCCAGCGGCTGCGCGACGTCTCGGGCCAGCGCCCAATGGCGGCGTGAATGCGGTATTTGCAAATGACAGAAGGACCTTGGCGCGTTTTGGCTGGGTTTAGACCGGACAGCATCAAATTTCCGGCACGAGCGAACCTTGACGGCGAGGGGATCGTCGTCCTTCGTACCAAGACAGGCTTCCGTGGTGTACAGCGCAGTTGCCCGCATCTACAGGGCACAATGATGAATGCTGAGCTAATCGCCAACGATACGATGGTGCGGTGTCCGTTGCATGTTTTTACGTTCAAGCTGTCGGATGGCAAAGGGGTCAACTGTCCAGGCTTCCGGCTCAAAGTATATGAGATCAAGGAAGAGAACGGTGTGTTTTTCGGCAGAAGTATAAACTAGGACTTGTTTTGGATCGACTGAGTGATGCGTGTTGCTGAAACTCAACCGACTAAGATCGCGGGAGCGTCCTCTCGGCGTCGCTCAAGCCGCTTAGGAATTGTTGCCACCCAACTCGGAATTCTCATCGCGATACTCGGCCTCTGGCAATTCGCTGTAACCGACTCGTCACTGCCTTACTTCAGCCGTCCAAGCATTGTTGCGGCTAAGCTGTACGAACTGCTTAGCCAGTCAAACATATACCGGCACATTTACGTCACGCTATCGGAAATCGCGATTGGTTATGCGCTTGGAGCAGGATTCGGCCTGACGCTCGGATTCATTCTTGGACGCTCGCAATTTCTCTCTTCTGCTCTACAGCCGTACATTATCGGCCTATATAGCATTCCCAAGATTGCTCTTGCGCCGGTCTTCATTGTTTGGCTTGGATTAGGAATCGCGTCGAAGGTGGCGGTCGTATTTCTCGCGACTTTCTTTCTTGTGTTTTTCAACACGTATTCGGGACTTCTTTCGATAAATGAAGAATTGGTCCGGCTGGCTCGCCTGATGGGTGCATCCTGGCCGCAGACGGTCGGGCGCGTCATCCTTCCGGCTGCCGCGCACCAGATTTTTCTCGGTCTGAGGACCGCGGTCCCTTACGCGGTTATCGGCGCCGTTATCGGCGAGTACATCGGATCGAACGAAGGCCTCGGGTACTTCATTCTTTATGCGTCGCAAACCTACGACGCGCCTGCACTCTTCGCGGGGATAATCATTCTCGTCGCAATCGTTTTCTTGACGAATTTTGCCCTGAACTGGCTCGAAGGACGCGTCATCCGGTGGCGCAAGGCAGGAGGACAAGCGGTCCAGCTCTAGGATGGCTGGGTCATCGCTCTCCTGAGGGATGGCGCGGATTGCTGGAAAATGCGGAACGAAATTGTGGGGAACGAGCATGATCGAACGGCGCAATGTCCTAAAGGGAATCGGCCTCTCCATTGGAGCGGTCGGTATCTCCTCGCCAGCAATTCTCAGACAAGCTGTCGCGCAATCGGTCGCGAAGATATCGATCAAGGGGGTCTACTCGTCACCAGGTTTATCTTTTGCGGCGATATTCCTTGCTGATCGGGCAGGTCTTTGGGCCAAGAACGGTCTGGAGGCCGAAGTGAAGCAGGTCCAGGGCGGTCCTTTGGCCATGGTTGCCCTCACCAATCGCGAAGCGCAGTTCTCCGGGGTAGCATCCACCGATCCGGTCATTGGCTGGGATAAGGGGATTAAGACTCTCGCCGTCAGCGCCTTCACGGGCGCGTTGGATATGCAGTTCACAGCGCGCAACGATTGGATGTCTCATGCTCGCACGTCACCACAAAGCTCTCTCGAACAAAAGCTAAAGAGCCTTAGGGGGGCACGTGTTGGGGCTTCGACAATCGCGGGTGGGCCGGCGCAGTACACTCGATATTTGGCTAAAACGGTCGGGATCGATCCTGATCGTGATATGAAAATTGTCGCAGTTGGATTTGGTGCTGCCAGGATGGCGGCATTGCGCACGAATCAGGTCGACCTGACAGTTGGATCGGCGCCAGAAGCCGATCAAGTCGAGCTAGAAGGATTTGGATCGTTGTACCTCGATTGCGCGCACGAGGTGCCGTTATTTCGAGAGTTCCCTTACACTGTCGCCGTCGTGACCCCGCAATTGGCCGACGAGCAATCTGGGATCGTCCGGCGGATCGCACAAACGTTGGGTCAAGCCAACGACATGTTCCACACCAATTTTGGTGAGGCAGTGGATATCCTAAAGCAACTATCGCCGAACATTCCGGCTAAAGCGACCGAGCGCGCCCTGGAACGCGCGCGCGATTGTTACCCTCGTGGCGGTCGGATGACGACAACGATGTGGGAAAACAACATCAAGGTCGCCGTAGACCTCAAGATGGTTTCGTCCGCTATTCCAAGTCGGGAAGGCGAACTCTGGACGAACAAGTTCCTGAGCTAACGAGTATGACTGTGCGCGCGGCTTCTCAGAGAGATCCTCGGCAACGGACCACAGTTGCAACGGATGAAAGTATGGCACCGCAGACAAGCGATACGCGGGGGCCGCTTGGTACACGGAGCCGATAATTCGGAAACGCCCGCGATACAGTTCGCGGATGTTCGGCTTGCGTTTGCTGGTGAGCAACAGGACGTACTTGCGCTTGACGGCGTCAGCTTTGACGTTCCGCCAGAAAAGATTACGACCGTCGTCGGTCCTTCCGGTTGCGGCAAGACCACTTTGTTGCGTCTCGCCGCGGGTCTGCTCACTGCATCTGAGGGTGCCGTCCTCTACAAGGGTACTCCAGTCCTTGGTTTGAACACCAACGTCGGCTACGTGACTCAGGACAGCAACCTGTTTCCATGGCTGACTGCTCTGGGCAATGTTGAATTTCCGTTGGCAATCCGCGGCGTCGCAACCGCCGAGCGGCGGGAAAAGGCCCTGCATTGGTTGCGTCTGGTCGGGCTTGAAGGATTCGAGAACAACTATCCCTCCGAGCTTTCTGGAGGAATGCAGAAGAGGGTGTCGATTGTGCGGACTCTCATCTACGAGCCCGCCGTGGTCCTGCTCGATGAGCCATTCGGCGCACTCGATGCACAAACACGCATGGGCCTGCACCATGAACTGCTTGAGCTATGGCGCGAGAGAAAGAGCACCATGTTGTTCATTACGCACGACCTGGTGGAAGCGATTACGCTGTCCGACCAAATTGTCGTGATGACTCGCAGGCCCGGGCGAGTGAAGGAAATCTATGAAGTACCGCTCGTCCGCCCGCGGAATGTCTTTGAAATCTACCTCGAGCCCGGTTTCGAGGCCGCCTATGCGGCACTGTGGAAGCACTTCAAGTCGGAGATCAGCGTCACTGGCATCGCAAAGGATTAGGGTGCGTACTCATAAAGTCGGCGCTCGGAGTAGGCGCGTCTGATGTCTGCTTCTCCCCCAACAGCGGCGCAAAACCGGACATCGCCGGACTTCGCCTTCGGGCCATCAGGCGACATTGCGCGCGAGGCAAATTTACCCGATGCAGCGATGTCGAGCCCGCCAACGAGAGCGGCCTCACGGCTTGGGAGGTGTGACACCATCAGCTCGCAGCTCCCCAATCCCGGAAGTCACGCTGACGCGCTCATCCGGGCTGCGGCTTAGGCCTTCGCCGGCGCGAGGTTCGGCGCGCCGGTCGCCGCCGCGCCGGGGCGCACGATCACCAGCGCCAGCACGGCGGCGATCACGCAAAGCGCCCGGAGACGAAGAACGCCGGCAGGTAGGTCGCCAGCATGGTGCGCGACAGTCCGGCGCGAAGTTCGCCGCCGTGAGCTTGACCGTCGGCGGTACGGTCGCGATCCAGTCGAGACCGTAGAACACCGCGAAGATCGAGAGGCCGTAGAAGCTGAAATCCGTGAACGGCAGCGCCATCAGCGAGAGGCCGCGCAGTCCGTAGTACCAGGCGAGGAGCCAGCGGTTGTCGTAGCGGTCCGAGAGCCAGCCGGAGCCGACCGTGCCGATGAAATCGAAGATGCCCATCATGGCGAGCACACTCGCGGCACCGACGGCGGGCAGGCCGAAATCCGCGCAGAGCGGGATGAAATGGGTCTGGATCAGGCCGTTGGTGCTGGCGCCGCAGATAAAGAAGGCCGCGAACAGGGCGCTGCGCGAGGCCGCGCGCACGCGCGTGTTCTGGATCCTGTTCGAGGCGGCCTACCTGCGTGGTGCGCGCTGCGAGACGCGCTCAGTCCGTCGGCTGCGGCCCGTCGTAGCCTTCGATCACGATGATGTCGATGTCCACGGCGCCCGCGCGCAATGCCTTCGCCTTGGCATATTCGGGCGAGCGGTAGCAGGCGAGCGCGGTCGCATGGTCCTTGAACTCAAGCACTATGTTGCGGCCGCGCGCCTTGCCTTCCACCGCCTCGAATGTGCCGCCGCGCACCAGAAATTTCGCGCCGTATTTGCGAAGCACCTCCGCGAGGGCGACGCCGTAGGCCTGGTACCCTTCCGGCTTAATGACATCGACACGCCCAACCCAATATCCCTTCGGCATGTTGTCGTCCTCATCTTTGCATTCTCACCGTCCGTGGCAGACGCACCAGCCGATGTCTCCTATGGCCAAAAGCGGACTCCAAGCAGACGTCGCCAGCCATTGCGAACAGTCTCAGCGCTCACCAGAACGAGTGCGGACGCCTCTTGCATTAGCGCCATTTCCGTTAGGAATGCACCATCTTTGCTTGGTCGAGGCGGAGAAAACCTGAAAACGGCAAGCGTCGCTATCAGGATCTTTAGCAACTTGCCGCCGATTGACGCCATCTGGGTTGACGATGGCGTCTGGAAATGGCGAGACGTTCGCGGGTGGGTATGCAATGTGAGGCTCGCGCGAGGACGCGAACGGAATTGAATGGGAGTTGGACTATGGCACGCAACGACGAGACCGGCGTCCCGGAATTCCTGATCCCTTTTCACGTCGACCGCTCTTGGTACGAGCGCTACTGGTGGCACGACTCTGCGCCACGCAAGCCCGGCATATTCGCTTTCTTCCGTCGGATCCTTTCGCAGCAGCGATTGACCAGGCGGCAAGACGTGCGGGCTGACCACCAGATCCCGCACTCACCTTCAATGAGGGTCGCCCGACCTAGCGTCGCGCCGTGAGGACGAAAAGCGTGGAGGTTCCAGGGGACCGTCGCCATTTCTTCATCGCCGCAGCGGTCGGCGTCGCCGCGGCCGCGCTGCTCGACGCGCGCGCAAGCCGCCAAGCCCAAGATCGCCACCATCGGCGCCGGCCGCGAAGGCGGCTCGCTCGGAACCCTGTTCGCCAAGGAGGGCTTCCAGGTGATGTTCTCCTCGCGCAATCCCGAGCAGCCGCTAAAGAATCACGATGGATGCTGCGGATTTGAGAGTTTTCGAGGCGGTCGCGCGGTTGGGCGCGATGAACCGCGTGGCTGCGGCAGTCAGGACGTTGAATTTAGGGCGGTGTTCGCCCTCTGTTAGCCAGCTTGGGCACGAACGTTTCGGGCGATCGCGCGGGATAGACCACAAGATCCAAGCAGTCAGGGAGTGGATGAGATGACCAAAACAACTTTGTCGCGCCGTCACCTGCTCGCCGGCGCATCTGCAACTGCCGCTGCGAGCTTCGTAGCCAGCGCTCGTCCGGCTGCCGCCAAGGCGCCGCTCCTTAAATCTCAGGCGCCGGCCTTCTATCGCTTCAACGTCGAAGTCGGTGACGTGGCGCTGGAATGCACATCCTGCGGTTCGGGCACACCAGTCGTGTTGCTCGCGAATGCGGGCTGTAGCGTCGGTTATTTTGATCATCTGGCGCGCGCGCTGGCTACCGGAGGGTTCCAGACGATCTCAATTAATATGCGCGGCGTCGGAGGCAGCCGCGGCTCTCTCGACGGCACAACCTTGCACGATCTGGCCGGTGACGTTGCTGGTGTCATTGAGGCGATCGGCTGTGGTCCAGCGCACCTAGTCGGACATGCCTTCGGCAACCGGATCGCCCGGTGCCTCGCAGTCGATCAGCCGCCATTGGTTCGCAGCGTGACCCTGCTTGCGGCCGGCGGTCTTATCGGACCTCCGACGCCGGTCGGGACGCCCTTTCGCAATGCGACGCAGGTCAAGATGAACGGTAGCGATTGCGTCACTGTTCTGGGGGTTCGCTGGCTCTCGCCCGCATCCGATCCGAAGATACTCGAACGGGTCGAATGCTGGCCTGCGATCTTTATCGCGCATCTTGCGACCAGTCGGAACGTGCCCCTCGAACAGTGGTGGAGCGGCGGCGATGCCCCCCTTCTCGCGATCCAGGGGCTCGATGATGAAGTGGCTCCGCCGGGGAATGGGCATGCACTGCGCGAGCGGGTGGGCGAGCGGGCGCGGGTCATCGATCTACCTCGTGCCGGGCACTTTCTGTTGCTGGAACAGCCTGAAGCCGTAGTGCAGGCCGTGTCCGAGTTTCTTGGCGCCAACACCGCTCCAGGCTGATCACATCGCAATGGTATGGTTCAGCTCGGGAGATGCCATGAGCGCACAATCTGTTGGAAACAGATCGGGCTCGGTGGCCAGCCACGACGCCCGGATCAGCAGCTTCGAGTGCACTTTCTGCCGCGACTGCGCTGAGACGACGCTTCCACGGGCGCTGCCCGAACTGTGGTGGTGAGTTCGTGCCCCGTCCCATCCGCCCCGCCGAGAAGCTCGCGCGATTTCCCGCATCGACCAAGCGGGTCCTGAAGCCTGAGGGATGCGCCGTGAGCTTCGCAGAGCCCACTATGCCAATTCCGCCCGCTGTCGGGATGAGCGATCTGTTCGGAGAGCCGGCGCTGCCCGCCGGCTTTCGCTACACCGCAGACGTTCTCTCGCCTGCGGAGGAGAAGGACCTGGTAGGGCGGATTGAAAAGCTGCCGTTCAAGCCGTTCGAGTTTCACGGATACCTGGGCAATCGCCGGATCTATACCTTTGGTCACAAATACATCTTTGCGGGCCAGGAGCCTCGCGCGGATGCGGGTATTCCCGACTACCTGCGCCCATTGACCGTCATCGCGGGCCAGATCAGCGAAACGCCTCCTGACGCATTCGAACAGCTCATGGTGACGGAGTATGCGTCGGGCGCCGGGATCGGCTGGCACCGCGACCGCCCGACCTTTGAGAACATTGTCGCGGTGTCGTTTCTGGCACCTTGCGTCCTGCGGCTCCGCCGGAAAACAAACGAGGATTGGGAGCGTCGGTTTGCCCGTATCGAGCCGCGATCGGCCTATTTGCTGAGTGGCACCGTACGCAACAGCTGGCAGCACAGCATCGCTCCGATGGATGTGCTGCGCTACTCTGTGACCTTGCGGACCTTCCGCCCTGGCCATGGCGCGAAGGACTAGCTGCATCTCGATGGATGCGGCCAGCACTCCGGCGGGTTCATGCTTTGAGAAGTCGCGATCCTGCTTGAATAGCGCCATCGCATCAGGAGGATGAAATGAACCAAACGGAAAAAGCCAAACGCTTCGCGAAGTTGCACGTCAAAGGCTCACCGCTGTTGCTCTACAACGCATGGGATGCGGGTAGCGCGAAAGCTATTGCCGAGGCCGGTGCTAAGGCGATCGCGACTAGCAGCTGGTCGGTCGCCGAGGCGCAGGGTTACCGCGACGGCGAACTTATCCCGATCGCGCTTGCGGAGCAGATTGTCGGGCAGATCGCCGCAACGATCGATCTCCCGGTCACCGTCGATTTCGAAGGTGGCTACAATGGTGACAACGATGATGAACTCGCGGGCAATATCGCACGCCTGCTCGATCTCGGGGTGATCGGCATTAATTTCGAGGACCGCGTCGTCAAAGGCTCGGGGCTTTACGACATATGTCGCCAGGCAGAGCGGATTACGACGGTCCGCGAGACCGCGCAGGAAAAGGGTGTCGGGCTTTTCATCAACGCTCGCACCGATTTGTTCCTCGGCCAGGGCAGGGATGAGGCTCAATCGGTTGGCGAAGCTCTCGAGAGGGCGAAGGCGTACGCAGCCGCGGGTGCGTCCGGCTTTTTCATTCCCGGCTTGGAAAAAGACGCCCTGATCGGTCGCATCTGCGAGAGCGTCACGATGCCGGTCAACGTGATGGTCATGGACGGGGTGCCGTCCAACGACCGCTTGACTGAGCTCGGCGTTTCACGCATCAGCTACGGACCGATTCCGTACATCCACTTGATGGCGGCGCTCCAGCAGGAAGCGGAAAAAGTCCTTTCGTAGCCACGTTCCAGGCGCAGGGCGACGAGCAAACGGCAATGGTTTCGTCGTCCTGCGCCTGTCGAACCAGCGAGGCTTTTCCCCATGGCCGATTTCGATGGCCGCCCGCTTCTGGTGACCGAAACTGCGTCCGTCTGGGACGTCGCATGTCCAGGCGCCTGCAAGCACAGGAGCGACGAGGAATACGTTGCCACCACGCACCTCGTATTCCCGTACCGCGGGGTCTACGTGCACCACGTGGGTCGAGCGGAGACCGTGGCCGAAGCCAACCAGGTCGTCATCCTCAACGAAGATGAACCGTACCGGGTTAGCCACCCTTTTGAGGGTGGTGATGCCTGCCTTTCGATCGCCACCAGTACTGCGATTCTGCTCGAGTTGGCGCCTGAACACTATCTCCTGACCAAGGATCGAGCTGCGTTCAATCGCTCGCGCTTGCGGGTTGATACCCACACCCAGGCGCTCGCGGCACGGCTGCGTCACGGTCTTTGGCGCGGCTTCATGGATGCCATCGAAGCCGAGAGTCTTACTCTCACCCTGATACGCCGGGCGTTGGGCGAACGCACGTCCCACGCGCCCGGCGGCAGCTACGGGCGCCAGAAACTGGTGGACCGCGCCAAGCTCGTGCTTGCGTCCGACCTCGGACGTCGGTGGACCCTGGCCGACATCGCGGCTGTCGTCGGCGTCTCCCCCGTCTATCTCACGCAGCTGTTCCGGCAGGTCGAAGGATTGCCCCTCTATCGCTACCAGCTGCAACGGCGGCTGGCTCGAGCGCTTGACCGGCTTGGCGAGCGCGTCGACTTGACTGAGCTCGCCCTCGACCTTGGATTTTCGAGCTACAGCCACTTCAGCGGTGCGTTCAAACACAGCTACGGGCAGACGCCGTTGCGGTTTCAGCGCGACGCCCGCGTCCGCTGAAGCATTTCACCTCGGCATCAGGTTGCTAAAGATCGTGGTAGAGCCATCGATCCGAGCGAGCTTTCTTAGCGCCCGCCTTCCATAGCTTTGTGTGGAGTTTAAACGTGGGCGAATTTGCCAATCGCAGTATTGCGACCCCTTCGGGCCGCATCAGCTACGCTGAGGCGGGCAGCGGGCCCGTTGCGTTGTTCGTCCACGGTGTGCTGCTGAACAAGCATCTTTGGCGTCACCAACTGGCAGAGCTTTCCGCGATCCGCCGCTGCATCGCAGTCGATCTGCTGGCCCATGGCGACACGGAAATCGCACCCGGTCAGGACGTCTCCGTGACCGCCAATGCGAATATGCTGAGGGAAATGCTCGATGCTCTGCACATCGACCAGGTCGACCTGATCGGCAACGACAGCGGCGAGGGTATCGCCCAGATTTTTGCTGCGGTCAAGCCTGATCGCGTGCGCACATTGACGCTCACAAACTGTGATACCCACGACAACTGGCCGCCCGAAGCCTTCAAGCCGTTCGTCGATATGGTCGCCGGCGGCGGCTTGCGCGACACCCTCAATGTGCTGCTCGCCAACAAGGCTGTTTACCGCTCGCAAGAGGCACTTGGGCCGGCCTACGAGCGGCCCGAAAAGGTTACGGACGAAGACATCGAAACCTACTTGCGGCCGCTCGTGCGCAACGATCAGCGCACCCTCGATCTACAGCGCTTCGTGACGTCCTTCGATAACAAACATACCGTGTCGATCGCGCCAAAGCTGCGGGCTCTGCGCGCTCCGACACTCATCGTTTGGGCCACGGACGACATCTATTTTCCGGTCAAGTGGGCGTACTGGCTTGCCGGCGCGATACCCGGCGCAAAGCCGCCTGTCGAGCTCGAGGGAGCGCGCCTGTTCTTTCCGGAGGAGCGGGCAAGGGACTTCAACCGGTTACTCCGGGATCACCTGCTAAATGGCGAAGAATCGGCGGGTCTAAGTGACGGTCGGCTGCGGCGAACAGGCAACACGGGAGCGCACCTTGAAGATCGCGATCATGGGTTCGGGCGGAATCGGCGGCTATTACGGGGCGCGCCTGCAACAAGGCGGGGCTGACGTGACGTTCATCGCGCGGGGCGAGCAGCTGAAGGCATTCCGGCAGAATGGCATTGCGCTTGAGGGGGATCGACCGATCCATCTGCCCACCGTGAAGGCGACCGATGATCCCGCGACCATCGGCAAGGTCGACATGGTGATCTTCTCGGTGAAGCTCCGCGATACGGAATCGGCCGCGAAGCAGATCCTCCCTCTCATCGGACCGGACACCGGCATCATCTCGTTGCAGAACGGCGTAACCAAGGACGACATGCTGGCGCCAATCGTCGGGCGTCAGCACCTGCTCGGTGGCGCCGCCTATATCGCCGTGTCGATTGCGCGGCCTGGCGTCATCAAGAAGGTCGGCACAATGAGCGGCTCGCCTTCGGAGAGTTCGACAACAAAGTGTCGAAGCGGGCGCAAGCTTTCCTCGATGCCTGCAAGGCCGGCGACATCGAGGCGGATATCCCTTCCGACATCTCGCTCGATCTGTGGCAGAAGTTCGTGATCATCGTCACGATGTCGAGCATCACGGCGGCGATGCGCTCGACTATCGGACTGATCCGCGCCAATCCGCATGCGCGGTCCTTCGCGCTCGATCTCATGCGGGAAGTGGTCGCGGTCGGTCGTGCGCAGGGTATCGCGCTCGAAGCGGACTTTGCCGACAAGCGCATCGCGCTCATCGATGCCCTATCGCCCGACATGCGCGCCTCGATGTCGCTCGACCTGGAGCTCGGCCGCCCGCTGGAGCTGCCATGGCTCGCCGGAGCTGTCATCGATCTCGGCTCCAAGAAGGGTATCCCGACCCCCTGCTGCCGCGCGGTGCGCGACATTCTGGCGATCTACGTGGACGGAAAGCCGGCTTGAGGAGTTAGTCTTGAGGGCTGATGCAGCCGGCCGAAAGGCAGTCGGCCGAAAGGATGCCTCACCCAGATCGGCTTCAAGGCGGCGACATCGTCCATCCAGCAGTCGCTAAATCGCAGGAGTGAACATCATGGCTAAGGGCTATTGGATCG
>WNFN01250135.1_pt1 | contig 15737 bp, 12 predicted proteins | sample 5400161 | NCBI WGS metagenome assembly WNFN01 (sample SAMN13153353, study PRJNA577476) | soil metagenome | isolation source: 80 cm saprolite on Douglas fir-dominated hillslope | place: USA:California | collected 2013-09-17
ACAGCCTTCGCCACGGGGCAACTTCAACCGCGTTCCCATCATGAATGGCACGAACCGCGACGAATGGCGGCTGTTCGTCGCGCTCAGCGAACTGTCGGGCCATCCGGTCACCGCGAAGAACTACCAGAGCATGATCTCTTCAACCCTCGGTGTATCCCCGCCCGTGGCAGCGGTTATCGCGGCCGAGTACCCGCTGAGTGCGTATCCCAGCCCATCTGTCGCCCTCGGCGCGGTCGGGACCGACGCGATTTTCGCCTGCCCTGCGCTGACCATCGATCAGTCGGTGTCGAACTTCACGCCGACATTCGCCTACGAGTTCAACGACGAGAACGCGCCAGAGAACTTCCTGCCACCGGTGAGTTTCCCATATGGCGCGGCCCACGCGTCCGAGATCCAGTACATCATGGACCTTCCGACGGCTGCCTTCCCGGGAACGCTCTCGTCACAGCAGCAGCAGCTAGCGACGATCATGAAGAGTTACTGGACGAACTTCGCCAGACGGGGATTCCCCTCCTCGTCCGGCACCCCGTTCTGGCCACACTTCGACAACGTCACACAGCGGATGCAGTCCCTGGTCCCGCCCATGCCGCAGACGGAGACCAATTTCGCCAGCAATCACAAATGCGCGTTCTGGGCGGCGGCCGGGTAGCCGCAGCACCGCTAATCCGTAAACCGCCCGGTGCCCGGCCACCGGGGTCAGCCCAGGACTCACGAGCACGCGGAAGGCCTACGGCGTGACCGGGTCGCAGGCGCCTAGCCACACCGAGGCTTGCGGCAAGCTCTCCACCGGGTCCGCTGGGCCCCGCCTGAGGTAGTCATCCGATCCCCGGCTCGTCCCCGCGACGGCGCGGTGGGTCATCCCCAGTGTGGCCTCGATGAGGGCGTCGGGGATGTCGATCTGGCGGGTGAAGGCGGAGCTCAGAGCTTTGCGGATGGTGGCCTCGGTGCGCAGCCGCCACAGCAGCCGCCCGGGTATCGGGGCCAGCAGGAGTCGGCCCAGCAGGCCCTAGTCGATGTAGGCGTCCAGGCTGGGGCCGATGTTGATGAGTGCCAGCGCCGTCACCTTGCCGGGCCGCTGCTCGGCCAGGGCCGTGGCCACCGTGCCCCCGTGGAATGTCCGATCACCGTCACACGGCCCGCGCCCAGCCGGTCCAGGACGGCGCCGGCCCGGCGGGCGTGGGCGGGGATGTCGTACCCGTCGGCCGGGCTCGCCGACCTCCCGTGCCCGGCCAGGTCGACCCGGATGACCCGGCAGGCGCCCGCCAGGGCCGGGACCACTGGGTCCCACGAGGCCGTCGAGGCGGCGGTGCCGTGGATCAGCAGCGCGGCGGGCGCACCCGGTTCGCCGTCCTGCACGAGGTGCATGTCACCATCGTCAAACCGCACGAACCAGCTGCCAGCGTCCGGATCGCCGGGTATGTGCTCTGCCATTGCGCTGTCTCCTGTCATCTAGCGTGTGTCTTGATAGCCGCCTCGCTTGTCCCGGTGCCGGGCGGGGGCGGGCATGCGGGGCGGCACGAAGGGCCGCCGGGCGCTTTCTGGTAGGCCCGTGTGAGGGGCCTGCAGCAAGTGGCTGGGGGAAGTCGTGGGCCGGGTTTCCCTGCTCAGCTTGATTCTGAGGGCAGCGCGATCCCGAAGGGATGGAGCATGCATTCCCTCGGGATCGGGCTGGTCAGCTGGCTGCGCCGAGCGCGGCGCTGACGCTGGCGATGATCGCCCCTGCGATGGCGATGGAGATGAACGAGCGGAGGAAGCCGGCGGCGAAGACGCGCCACCGGATCCAGGCCAGGGCCGCCAGTTCGACGACGATCGTGGCCAGGGCCGCGGCCAGCGCGGCGTGGTAGACCGGGATCAGGAAGGGCAGGGTGTGCAGGACGCCGCCGAGGAACGTGCCCGCCCCGGTGATCTTCCCGCGCAGCAACGGGTGGCCACGTCCGGTCAGGTCCCCGGTGTCGGACAGGCCCTCGGAGAAGGCCATGCTGACCCCGGCGCCCAGTGCGGTGGCCAGGCCGGCGAGGAACGCGTAGTGCGGCTGGCGGGTGGCGAGCGCGACCGCGAAGATGGGCGCCAGGGTGGATAGCGAGCCGTCGATCAGGCCGTTGAGGGCGGGCTGCGCCCGCTGCAGCAGGAATGATCGCTGGTCCTGGCCCGCCCGCCGGGGTGGGCGGGCCGGGGTGAGGATGGTCACCGCAGGGCTCCTTGCTGGCGATTCGAGTGCTAAACGGATCGTTCCGCCTCGATCAGTGCTGCGTGGACTGGGACGGGTGGGGCCGGAATTCCCTCCGGGGGCTCGATGGCCAGGTGCGGCAGGCGCTGGTCGAGCCAGCGGGGCAGCCACCAGTTGGCGTTGCCGAATATGTGCATCGCGGCGGGGACCAGCACGGTGCGCAGGATGAACGCGTCCAGCGCGACCGCGGTGGCCAGCCCGATGCCGAACTCGGCCACGTCGCGCTGGCCCTGGAGCGAGAACGTCACGAACACGCAGATCATGATGGTCGCCGCGGCGGTAATGACCCGTCCGGTCTCGGCCTGCCCGGTGCGCACGGCCAGCTGGCTGTCCCGGCTGTGCGCCCATTCCTCTTTCATCCGGCTGACCAGGAAGACCTGGTAGTCGGTGGACAGGCCGAACAAGATGGCCAGCGTCACCACGGGCAGGAACGCCTCGAGCGGCCCGGCCTTGCCCAGGCCGAACGCGTCGGTCCCCCAGCCCCACTCGAAGAACGCGGTCAGCACGCCGAACGAGGCCGCTCCGGCGAGCAGGTTCATCAGCGCTGCGGTGGCCGGTATGAGCAGGCTGCGAAACGCGGCCACCAGCAGCAGGAAGCTCAGCCCGATGATGGCGAGCAGGAACCACGGCATCTTGCCGGCCACCACGGTGGCGAAGTCGGCGTACGTCGCGGTAATGCCGCCGATGTACACCCGCAGCGTGGTGCCGTGCCCGGCTGCCGGGATCGTGTCGTTGTACAAGGTGGCGATGAGGTCGGAGGTCGCCTTCGCCTCGGGCGAGGTGCCGGGGGTGACCTGGATGACCTCGGTGCCGTGCGCCGCGGCCAGGGGGGTCACCTTCGTCACGTCGGCCACATGGGGAAGCTGGTTTTCCAGCGTCTTCAGCGCGGCCACGTCGGCTGGGCCGCTGGTCTGGGCGACCAGCAGGAGCGGGCCGTTGAAGCCCGGCCCGAATCCGTCGGCGAGCAGGTCATAGGCCTGCCGGGTGGTGTCCGGCGCGGGGTCGTTGCCCGCGTCGGAGGAGCCGAGCCGCACGCTCAGCAGCGGGATCGCGAGCACCAGCATGACCGCGGCCGCCGCGATGGCGAGCACCGCCGGCCTGCGCTGGATGGTTCCCGCCCAGCGGCTCCATGCCCCTGGGGAGATGACCTCCCTGGCTCCCAGGCGACGGCGCTGGCGGCGGGAGAGCACCCGGATGCCGAGGACACCGAGCAGCGCGGGCAGCAAAGTGACCGCCGCGAGCACGGTGAACACGACGGTGAGCGCGGAGGCGACCGCGAGGCCGTCCAGGAAGCTGACCCCCAGGACCAGGATGCCCAGCAGCGCGATGCACACCGTGCTGCCGGCGAACAAGACGGCGCGGCCGGAGGTGTCGATGGCCGTGACCGCCGCCTGTTCGGGCGGGAACCCTGATTGCAGGCCCCGGCGGTGCCTGGTGACGATGAACAGGGCGTAGTCGATGCCCACGCCGAGCCCGATCAGCGCGCCCAGGATCGGCGCGATGCTGACGACGTTCATGGCGTGGGGCAGCGGCGCGATCGCCATCAGCCCGCCGCCGACCCCGGCGATGGCCGTGACCAGCGGCAGCAGCGCCGCCAGCAGCGAGCCGAAGACGATGAACAAAACCACCGCGGCCGCGATCACGCCGATCGCAGTGCTGAAGCCCAGTGAGGACTGCTCGGAATTCCTGATGGCGTCCCCGCCAAGCTGGACGTCGAGCCCGGGCGCGCGGGCCGCCTCTGCGGCATTCACCACCCGGGTGATATCCGCCGTGGCTATGTCGTTGGACTGCCGGGTGAAGTTGACCACGGCGTACGCGATGCGGCCGTTCCGGCTGACCTGGGCGCTTCCGCGCGGCCCGTACGGGCTGACCACGCCCTCGACCTCAGGCATCGTGGCGACCGTGCGGAGCATCGAGCTGATCCGGGCCGTAACCGCCCGATCGCGCACCGTACCGTGGCTCACCTGCCAGACGATCGTGTCGGAGTCGCCGGCCTGAGCCGGGATGGTCTTGGCCAGCAGCTCCTGGGCGGTGGTGGAACCCGTGCCGGGCAGCGAGAACGAGTTGTTGTAGTTGCTTTTCACGGCCTGGGAAAGCGTGCCAAGGCCCACCAGCACCAGTACCCAGGCGGCAATGACCGCGAACCGGTGGCGAAAACACCACCCAGCGATGGCAGACATGATTCTGAAATGTCCTTCCTGCAGTGACTTTCATCTGGCGGGTTGCGCATGGGGCTGGCTGGCGTGGTCGTCGTTCGCGTGTCTCATGGGCGCGCTATCGTCGGCGCTGCCGCTGCCGACTGCTCGGCGTCGGAATACGGCGCGCCGGCTGTCTCGGCGGGCCAGACGTCGGGGAGGGGGTGCCGGATCATCTGCGGTTCCTCGTCATAGCTGGTGGAACACTGCCTCTTCGGTCAGAGCGGATGTCATGACCGGCGCCGAATGCCCTGCGTTCCAGCCGGCCGTATCCCAGCCGGGAGCCGGCCAGAGCGATCCGGGCCCGCCAGCCGCCGGCGGCCAGCAGCGGGCGCAGCTCGCCATCGCCCGCGTGCCGTGCCAGCCAGGGCATGGTGAACCGCAGGCCCGGCGGCGCGGCCGTGCGCAGGATCTGCCTCTCACACCACCGCCAGGCCCCGGCGGTCATGTAGCGGCGCATGGCCGGGAGGAGCCGTGCCTCCTCGTCGGCGATGTGCTCATCGACCATGTCGCGCAGCTCGGCGACCGATGCGCGCAGCGCGACAGCATAGGTGCCCGGCTCGGCGGCCAGGCACGCCAGCGCCTGACTGGCCCGGCCAGATGCGGCCTCGATCGCCTGGTGGTCGTCGGTCAGCGGGGTCAGGTCCATGGCCTGCCGCGCGGTGGCGGCGATCACTGGCCAGATGATGGTCTCCTCGTACACGTCATGGGCGCGCACCGCCGCCAGCAGCGCCGCGGTATGCCGGCAGAAATCCCGCGCCTGGCCAGGCGGCAGGCCGCGCCCGGCTATCGCGCCGGACAGCGTGGCGGCGCGGGCCAGGTCCTGGCGGATCGCCCGGTGGGTCACCACCATCGAGGTGAGGTCCGGCTCGGGGTCCGCAGCTGATCTGGCCCGGAGCGGGAATAGCTTGCGTGTCACGTACCGAGCCTGGGCCGGCGAACTGGCGGCAGCCTTGCCGCAAATTTGCGGCAAGCTTGCGGGGCTGGCACGCTACGGGCGGATCGGCGTTTGTGAGCGAGGTGCCAGTGATCGGGATCCAGCTACTCGGCCCGCTGGCGGTGACCGTCGATGGCGTCCCTGTCGGCGTCGGCGGACCGCGGCAGCGGTGCGTGCTGGCCCGGCTGATCGTCGCCCACGGCCAGGTGGTCTCCGCCGACCGGCTGATCGAGGACCTGTACGCCGGCGAGGCCCCGCCGAAGGCGCTGGCCGCAGTGCAGTCGTATGTCTCGCATCTGCGCCGGGCGCTGGAGCCGGGCCGGGCGGCCTGGGACCGGGCCGGCGTCCTGGCCGCCTGCGCGCCCGGGTACGCGCTGCGGCTCGGCCGCGGCATGGTCGACGCCTGGGACTTCGAGGACCAGGTGCACCAAGCCGCCGGGCTGGCAGACCCCGCCGCCGCGCACGCAAGGCTGTCGTCCGCGCTCGCGTGCTGGCGCGGTGAGGCGCTCCAGGAGTTCGCCGGCCTGCCGTGGGCTGACCTGGAGGCGTCCCGGCTGGATGAACTGCGCCTGACGGCCATCGAGGTGCGCGCGGACGCGGCTCTGCGGCTGGGCCGCGCGGCGCAGCTGGTCGCGGACCTGGACCAGCTGACCACGCAGCACCCGCTGCGGGAGGAGGCATGGCGGCTGCTCGCGCTGGCGCTGTACCAGTCCGGCCGCCAGGGCGACGCGCTCGCCGCGCTGCGCCGGGCCCGGGCCCGGCTCGCCGAAGAACTCGGCGTCGACCCCGGGCCGGCCCTGCGCAAGCTGGAAGAAGACATCCTCGCCCAGGCGCCCCAGCTGTCCGCCCCGGCGCCCAGCCCGCCGCGGGCGTGCCCGCAGGCCGTGACCGCGCCCGCGCCGACGTCGCCAGGTCCCGCGCCAGCACCCGGCGAGCCGGCTCCACTGCCAGCCGAACCGTATCTGGGCCGCGATGCCGAGCTGGCCCAGGCCCTGGACGCGGCGGCCGACGCGGCCGCCGGCCGGACACGAATCGCGCTGGTGACCGGGGACGCCGGGGCAGGCAAGACCGCGCTGGCCGACCGGGTCAGCCAGCGTCTGGCCGCGGGGGGCTGGACCGTGACCACCGGCCGCTGCCCCGAGCACGAGGGCGCCCCGGCGGCCTGGGCCTGGGCCGAGGCTCTGCGGCGCCTGATCCGCGCCGCCCCGCCGGCCGAGCCGCAGGCCCTGGCTGCGCTGCTGACCGACACCCCGGAACCGGAAAGCGATGCCGCCGCGGCCCGGTTCCGGCTGCACCGCGCCGTCGCCGGGTACCTGGAGCTGGTCAGCAGCGCCGCGCCGCTTCTCGTCGTGCTCGACGACCTGCACCGGGCCGATAGCGAAACGCTGGCCATCCTCGCCAGCGTCACCGCCGACCTGACCGGCGCCAGGATCCTGATGCTGGCGGCCTACCGGCCCCCCGAGGCCGGTGAGCAGCTGGAGGCCTGCCTGGCGTCGCTGGCCGCCCGCGAGCCGGTCCGGATCGGCCTGGCCGGGCTGGGTCTGGCCGCAGCCATGGACCTGGTCCGGGCGACTTGCACCGTCCCTGTCGGCGACCAAACCGCCTCGGCGATCGCCGAGCGGACCGCCGGCAACCCGTTCTTCATCCGTGAGACCGCCCGACTGCTTGACTCCGAAGGCGCTCTGGCGGCAGCCACCGAGGTACCCGCCGGAGTCCGCGACGTCCTGCAGCGCAGGATCGCCAGGCTGCCGGCCACGGCGCAGACCATCCTGGCGCAGGCCGCGGTGATCGGCACCGAGACCGACGTCGGCGTGCTCGGCGAGGTCGCAGGAGCCGACGAGAACGTGCTGCTGGAGGCGATCGAGGCCGGGCTGCTCACCGGGCTGGTGACAGAACCTGCCGGCGGCCGGATCCGGTTCGCTCACGCCCTCGTCCGCGACACCCTCTACCAAAGCCTGTCCCGGCTGCGCCGCTCCCGGCTGCACGCCCGGGCCGGTGAGGCGATCGAGCGGCACAGTCCCACCGAGGCGGCGGCACTCGCCCACCATTTCGTCGAGGCGGGCACCGATCCAGTGAAAACGGCGCGGTACTGCCAGCTCGCCGCCGCCCAGGCCGAGCAGCGCTTCGCCTACCGCGAAGCAGCACGGCTGTGGGAGCAGGCCATCGCCTGCCTCGACCGGGCAAGCGACACCCCGGCCCGGGACCGGCTGGAACTGGTGCTGCGCCTAGTCGGCGCGCTCGCTCAGACCGGGGAGCTGGCCCGCGCCCGCTCCTGGCGGCGCGACGCCGTCCGCGCGGCGCTGCCGCTCGATGACCCGGCCCTGGTCGCCCGGGTCATCACCGCCTTCGACGTACCCAATCTGTTTCACACGCACGAATACGGCGTCACCGACCACGAGCTAGTGGGAACGGTTGAACAGACGCTGGCCCGGCTGCCGCCCGGCGACGATCCGCTGCGCTGCCGCCTGCTGGTCACGCTGGCCTTCGAACTGGCCGGCGCTGAATCCGAGCGCGGCTACCAGGCTTCCGCCCAGGCCGTGGAGATGGCCCGGCGCCTCGGCGACCCCGGCCTGCTCACGATCGCCATCAACAGCGCGCACAATCAGAGCTTCCGCCACGACGGGCTGGCCGAGCGCCGGAGCCTGGGCGCGGAGCTGCTCGCCTTGCCGGGCAAGCCGGTCACCGCCGACGCGTTCGCCCACGTGATGCTCATGCGAGCCGACAGCGGCGGCGCCGACTTCGACGCCGCAGACCTGCACGCTGCCCAGGCCGCGCACATCGCCGAACGGTACGACCTGCCGGTGGTCGCGGCACAGGTTGGCTACTACCGGGCGCTGCGGGCAATGCTGGATGGCAACCTGGCCGCCGCGGAAGACCTGTACCAGCGGGCGGACGCTCACATAATCGCGCTCAGAATGTGGCAGCCCGGGACCGGGCTGAGCGGCGGCGCGGGAAACCTGGGCCGGTTCTGCGTGCTGCTCGTGCACGACCGGCTAGCGGAAATTGTCGGCGAACTGGAGCGCGCCTGCCGCGAAGTGGGCGCGCCTGTGTTTCTCTCGGAGCCGTACGCGCTCGCGCTCGCCGCCTCCGGCCGGATCACCGAGGCCCGCGAGGTGGCCGATCGCCCGCGCCCGATCCCCCCGGACGGCTTCTGGCTGTTCTTGACCGGCATCCGCGGCCTGCTCGCCATCGCCATCGACGACCGCCAGCGCGGCGAATCCGCCTACCAGGCGCTACTGCCCTACGCCGGCCGGCCTGCCGGAGCTGACTTGGCGATGTTTACTCTCTGGCCTGCCGCCCAGATCCTCGGTGACCTAGCCCGCTACCTGCGCCTTCCCGGCGCCGAAGCCCACTACAGGCACGCTCTCGCCATAGCCGGGCGGGCTCACGTCGAGCCGTGGCGTGAAGCCGCCACAAGGCGACTGCATGAGCGGTCGGCGAAATAGCGGCCGCGGCGTCGCGGCCCTTAATCCAGGGTTCAGCCGCATCCGCTCTCGTCCGAGCTGCCCTTGACCAGCCAAACGTCAGCTACCAGCCAGTACGCGCTGACGTCGCTCAGCGGCACAAACGCGATGACGCGCCGCAGACGGCGCACAAGAACGGCCAATCTGCGCGCTCAGCGCAGCAATCCCACGAGCGGGCGTCGCGACCGTATTCGGCAGCGATCGGCTCACGGAGGTGGGGCGTTTGTCATCGCGCTGCGTGATCAGCCCTCGTCTGAAGCAAGGCGCACAGTGCCGCCCAATTGCGCGGCCGCGCGATCGGGCTTAGGTAGACCGGCGAACGTGCAGATCCGGGTGATATGGGCACCGCCACGCACACTCAACTCGGCTCACCAACGTCCTGTCGTGCATGCCGAGGGTGCGTCAGGCAGGCATGATGTGGCCGCCTGGCGGCCGCGGGGCAAGATCGACAAGCACATCGACCGACCTCCGGATGCAACCTCCAGCAGATCGTTCACCGCTGGACCGATCCGAGATCGGCATCGGGCTACGCCGATCGGCCGCATCACGGTGAGTGACAGGGACGTTAGGGGAGAACGCTCGCCGAGCCGCCGATATGTACGCCGATCCATGTCGGGTCGCGGGCCGTCTCTGGCGCGCCGAAAGGTCATTATGAGTGCAGGGTGGAATCGTGAAGCAGCCCGGGCATTCCGGGAACGTTGCCGCGGGCGGGGACGGTGTCCAACCAAAGGAATCTGTGGCGTACCGGAACCGGCTGCAGGGCCCTGCGCCCGTGCCCACCAGCGTGCGTCCTCTATTGGCACGCCACTGGCATGGAACGCCTGCGTCACCGCCACCCGCCCCATCGAGATACAGCCAGCAAAGTCACGGCTGTGGACTGCTTGAGATTCTGCATGTTGACCGCGCGACCTGAGCTGCCGCGGCTGGCAGGGCCATGTGCGCTTGGTCACGATCCTGTGCGACGTGCGCACCTACGAGCGGATGTCCCCCACAGGGCAGTGAAGGCGATGGTCCGTAGGCGCGCCTGCTCCGCGCCTACCTGCCGTTCGTGACGGTGCTGGCTGTGATAGCCGATGCCGCGCCGCGCCGGACAGGCGCGGGAACCATGGCCGGCTCGGCGGGTGCCGCCAGCGCACGCCGGTAGACAGCCTCGTAGCCGGCCGCCATCAGGTCGGTGGTGAAGTTCCCGGGTGATCGACGATGACCCCGGTCTGACCGGGCAGGATGAGTTCGGGAGCGGCGCCGCGGCGCAACGCTACGACGGGCGTACCGCAGGCCATTGCCTCGATCATGACCAGGCCAAATGGCTCGTCCCAGCAGATAGGGAACACCAGGCAGGCCGCCCGCGCCAGCAGATCGCGCTTGGCGGCCGCATCAGCGACACCGAACATTGTGGTGTCCGGGCCGAGCCTGGGCTCGACCTCGCGGGTGAAGTACGCGCGCTCGGCTGGCTCTGCACACTTTCCGGCCAGCACGATCGGCAGCCTGGCCGCGCGGGCGGCCTCCACGGCCAGGTGGGGCGCCTTGTCTGGACAAAACCTGCCCAGGAACAAAGCGAACTCGTCCTTCACTGCCCGGAACGGGAAGGTGTCGACACGGATCGCGTTATGCACGGTCGCGGCCCAGGGCAGCCCCGGCGCCTGGGCGCGCTGCGCGTCAGAGATCGCAACCAGGCCGACGGTGCTGCCCAGCGCGCCGTAGTACGTGCCGGGTTCGCCGGTGGCAGGGCCATGAACGGTGACCACTGTCGGGGCAACCCGGCCACGGGCCAGTAACGGGCCGGCGAGGGTGTGGTCGTGCACCACGTCGGCATCGAGATCTTCTAGCAGCCGCGCGGCCTGTGCTGCGTGCACGACCTCAGGAAGCGGCTCGCCTAGCTGGTCCGCGGGCTGCCGCTGATACGTGGCGAGGAACCGCTGCGCTCGTGTGCGGTGTCGGCCGGCGCCGATGAGGGTCACCTGATGGCCGCGGTCGGTCAGGGCGTCGACCAGGTCCGCCACCACAGCTTCAATTCCGCCGTACGCTGTCGGCGGAATGTCGAAATACGGCGGGGCGATCATTGCCACGTGCAGCGGTTTGTCCCCTGCGGCCACCGTCGGAATCTTGGTGAGAGTCAGGCCAGGCGGGTTCACTGGGGATGCCTCCTTCCGCCACTGGTGCCTGGTGCGGCCCCCACTGCGCCCAGGAATCAACCCGCTCGGGAAGGAGGTTATCGGTTCCCCAGCTGGACTGCGGTCACAATGGCGGCAATCGGCCGGGCTGCGGTCCCGGCACAATGGTCACCGCGGATGTATCCGACGCGTTGTGGACACCGCGTTACGTAGTCGTAGAGGCCGGCGGAGTCGTCATTGGCGATGATGACCATGGCGACAGGGTCTGGCGCACCTGCGTTGTGGGCCGCGTCAGCCCCAGGTGAGCTGGTCACGCTGCGCGTCGGCCTAGTCAAGCTGAGGGCCGCAAAGATCTGGCTTATCTGCGCCCGCCCACCAAGGCGAGCCGCGGAATCGGCATCGATATGCGCCAGCGTAGATCCCGGCGCTGTGGTCCATTCGTAACGCTACGTCTCTGCGGGCATGGCTGCTCATTTCTGGAGGAGGGCTGGGGCCGGCTGAACGCTCTGCCGTGCGAGCTTCCGGGGTCTCTCGCGAGGCCCCACAGATAGCCCACAAGTTCCGCGCTCCGACGGCGGCCCACACGAAACCTGAAATTGCCCGCTCTTTCCCCGAGGCGACTAGCCGGGGTGGCTGCCATAGCCTGCGCCGCAGCGCTGGCACCGGCGGCCGCGCTGGCCGCCACAGCCTCCCCGCCGTGCCGGACGCACCCGGTGATCGCCTACGTGGTCAGCCCGGCTTCGGGACGGTGACTCCGATCCGGACCGCCACCAACACCGCGCTCACGGCCATCAAGGTCGGGATCACCCCTGTCGCGATCGCGATCACGCCCAGCGGGAAGACCGCCTACGTCGCCGACACCCCGTTGAATGCGGTGACGCCCTTCTTCACCGCCACCGGCACGGCCGGCAAGCCGATCGGGGCCGGGGAAGACCCGGAAGTCATCGCAGTCACGCCGGCGCCCGGTGGGCTTCCGCTCGTAGGGCGCGGCAGGCCGCCCGCCCCGGAGTCGGCGCGGTGCCCGTGCCCGCTGAGGCCTTGGCGCGGTCACCGCTTGCGCTCCCGCCGCCCCTCGATGTGTTCGCGGCCTCGCGTCCAAACTCGGCCGGGCCCGGACCGGGCCCGGCGCGCCGAAGGCGTGCCCTTGAAGTATGTAAGGGAAGTTCTCACCAGCAGGAGATGGGTACCGGGATGCGCCCGGCGCGGCCGGGGGCGCGCCGTTCGGTCTCGATCTGGTGCATCTTGCCGAGCTGGGTGATGGAGGTGGACTTGCCGGTGCCGCTCGGGCCGGACACGATCAGCCCGCGGCGGCCGAGCTGCTTGCCGCGGTTGTTGATGATCAGCTTGGAGCCGGTCGTGGTGATCTGCCGGATGTCGGGCGTGGCGACCAGCAGCAGCTCGCTGTGGTAGTCCTGCCGGGCCTCGTCGTAGATCTCCCGCTCGGCGGGGTCTAGGCGCTGGAGGTCGGCGTCGGGCAGCAGCCGGGGTGGTTCGGGGCGGGACCGGGACACGAACGCGGCCCAGCCCTCCTTGGTGGCCAGTGGATGCCGGAGCTCGCCGTACTCGCTCACCGGTGCTCCCCGCGATCCTCGCCGAACGGGTCGAACAGCCCGAAGCCCACCACGGCCCCTGTCAGCTCCCGTGGTTCATCCGGTCCTGCACCGTCGGCGTGGGGCGGCGGCCGCGGATCTGGATCCTCATCGGCGTGGCTACCAGGACCTTGCTGGGCTCGGCGCAACAGGGCCGCCAGCACCACCGCGACCGCTGTCTCATTGGCGTCATCGACGCCGCGCTCGGCAGCTATCCGCCTGGCGTGCCGCCAGGTGAAGTCGGCGAATGGCTGGGTCACCATGGACAGGTGCGTCCATGGGACGGTGATCCAGCCACCGTGGTGGTGGTTGCGGACCCAGACGCGGGTCAGGTCGTAGGGGTCGTAGTGGACCTCCCACCGGCCGCCCCTGGCGGTGACCCCGGACGACAGGCGCCGGTAGGGCGCGAGCTCGGCGCAGTTGTAGGTGCGGTACTCGATCTGGATGCCGCCGTCTCCGATCGAGCGCCATTCCGCGGGCAGCAGCTCGATGTAGTCTTCCCCGGTCAGCGCCACCGGCACGTAGCCGGCGGCGGCGACTAGCGCCGCGTACGCCTCGTTGGGTGAGGCCGGCCGATCGGGCGTGAACGGGTGCCGCAGGCCCTCGTGCGGACGGGCCTGCCACCCGGCGATAACCCACTCGTCGAGCAGTTCTTGCAGGTCGGCGAGTGACCAGACGGCGCGGTCGGCGACGTCAGCGCCGCGGCGGGTGACGTCCCGCCCGGTGTAGCCGGCGACGTGCTGGCAGAACAGCGTGTTGATCGACTCGAAGGTGCGCTCCACGATCGCCTTGTCGGTGCCGGTCTGCTGATGGGCGGGCTGCACTGAGATGCCGAGCGCGTCGGCGGCCCGGAGGAACACCTCGGACAAGAACACCTTGCCGTGGTCGATCACGACTGTGTCCGGGACGATGACCGGCTTGGCTGCCGCCAGCTTCATCCGCTGGTCGATGCTGACCAGCCGCTTGTGCGGGATCCGCGACGCCGACATCGCCAGCGCCTGATCCCAGCCCGGCCGCATAGGCTCGGGGACCATCATCCGGGCCAGCAGCAGCGCCGCGTCCACCGCTTTGGCGCCGACCGGCCGCAGCACCGCGGCGCAGATCGTGCGGGTGGCCACGTCGATCGCCGCGACCAGCTCGGGGCGGCCGGTCACCCCGTCGTCCATCACCGCCATCACATCCAACGGCGTGCCGTCCAGCTGCACCTGCTCGCCGGGCCGGGCCGCGATGGTCGCGGTGAACACCCCGGCCGGCCGGCCGGCCGTCTGCCGCCGGGTCACCGCCGACCCGAAGGTGTGCCGGCCCGCGGACAGCACCTCCAGCAGCCGGTAGAACGTGGTAGTAGACGGCATCGGGACCACCCCCGGGCCGTGCTCGTCCTCCACCAGCTGCCTGATCTGCTGCACGGCCCGGGATTTGGTCCCGGTCGAGGCCGGGGTCTGCGCGTCGATCACCGCGACCGCGGCGGCCACCACCCGGGGGTCTACGTTTCCGGTCGGCTTTGCCCGCCGCGCATACCGGGCATCGACCAGCCCCCACAGCCCTTGCTGCCGGTAGCGCCGGCGCATTCGCTGCACCGTGCGGATGCTCGTGCTCATCCCGGCTGAGGTCAGCTCGGCGGCTTTGGCCTGTTCCCGTTCGGCCAGCGAGCGTGCCACAGGGTCATACTCCGGCCGCGGGCTCGCGCCGGGCGGTGCATCAGGCGGCAGCCCGGTCTCCACCTCGACCAGATGCCGTTCCCAGGCCCGCGCTGCCTCGGCGACCTTGGCGGGCAGCGACTCCAGCAACCCCAGCGGAGCTAAGCGCGCCCGCGGGCCCGCCCCGATCGCCGCGAAGTCCGGCGCGGCCAGCAGGTAGGGCATCGCCACGACCGTGGTCTCACCGGAGTCGGCTAGCAGCCGCACCGAACTGCCCGACAAGGCCACCACGGCGTGCTCAGCGCCGCCGAACACCACCCGGTCCCCGATCCGCAGCACCCGCGGCCGCTCACCCACGGCCACCGCCAGCCCTCCGCACCATGCTGCGGTCGCTGAGCACCAGCGTCAGGTCGGCCACCAGCTCCCGCCGCCACATCAGGTGGAACAGCACCGGCAACGTCGCGATAGGGTCCCCGGCCACCTCGGCCCCGGCTATCAGCGGCCGGTCGTGGGCGAATACCTCCCGCAGCCGGGCCGCCGTCCCAGGATCACCACAGCGCGGATGCCGGTACCCGGCCAGCCACCGGTGATTGGCGGCCATCACCGGGTCCATGGCACCCCAGACCGCATACCGCCAGCCGACCAGCTCACACGCCCTGCGCGTGGCGGCGAACGCCTCCCGGTCACGGCCGCCGATCCGGTCTAACGGGCGGGAATCCAGCACTAGCACCCCGCCATCGGCAACCCGGACGAAGAAATCAGGAGCGTGGCGGCGGACCTTCCCGCCTGGTGACCGCCACAACAGCCAGAACGGCTGGGAGACCACCGCGGTCACCGCCGGATCGAAGTCCAGCGCGACCAGGTGGTCCCGCTCGACCCACGACTCGAACCCGACCCGCCGTCCCATCGTCGCCGACCAGTACCACCCCGGATAGTTCCGCTGCCCCTTATAGGACGGGAACGACCGGACCGGGTAGCAGCGCTCAAGGTCAGCGCCGCCGAGCTGATCCAGCCCGGCCCGCACCTCCCCGCCGTGCGGGCCGGCATAGAACACCTCGAACCCCTCCGCCCCGCCAGGCAGATCCGGGCCGGCACGGTCGGCCCCATCCCGGTCACCAGGCCACTCCCCGTCCGCAGCGGCCCAGCTGGCGGACAGCAGATCAACGCTCACAATGGCACTCACCCCTTCCCTGGCACGTGGCGCCCGGACGCACCAGACACCACATCCTCGCCATGTCAGATGAAAATTCGCCACCTGTTCCGCCACATCCAAGCGCCGCGGCGCGGCCCTGGGCTGAGCCCTGGTATGGCAACGTGAACGGGTGAGCACCGAGGCACCCCGGCGATCTGCGACGCCGCCCGCGGCGGTCCGGCAGCTCGCCGCGGCCCGGCCGGTGTGCCTGGCCTGGGAGAACGAGCATGCGCTGACCTTCGAGGTGGGTGACGGTCCAGACCGGTGCTTCGTCAAATGGGCACCGGCCGGTTCCCCGCTGGACCTGGCAGCCGAGGCGGCCCGGATGACCTGGGCCGCCGCCTTCACCCCGGTCCCGCGCGTGCTCGGCCACGGCGCCGACGGC
>WNFN01198481.1_pt1 | contig 15735 bp, 19 predicted proteins | sample 5400161 | NCBI WGS metagenome assembly WNFN01 (sample SAMN13153353, study PRJNA577476) | soil metagenome | isolation source: 80 cm saprolite on Douglas fir-dominated hillslope | place: USA:California | collected 2013-09-17
CCAAGCGCAATCTGTATCTCAATAGAACGCTCGGGAGTAAAAAAATGTGACGTGCCGTCCAGATGCGAGCGAAAGTTCACGCCCTCTTCGCTGACTTTTCGCAGCCCGCTTAGACTGAAGACCTGAAAGCCGCCGGAGTCGGTAAGCAGAGCCCGCTCCCAGCTCATGAACTTGTGCAGCCCCCCTAGGCTGCGGATGAGCTCATGCCCCGGCCGCAGGTAAAGATGATAGGTGTTGCCCAGAATAATCTGCGCGCCCAACTCTTCCAGAATGTCCTGAGGGACGGCCTTCACCGAGCCCGCGGTGCCGCAAGGCATGAAGGCAGGCGTTTCGACCGCGCCGTGGGCGGTCAGGATGCGACCAAGGCGCGCCGGGCCGGTTTGGGCTTCAATAGTGAAAGACAGTGGCACGGAGAATATGGTACTAGTTCAGTGTCATCTCGAGCGAAGCGAGGGATCTGCTCCGCCGCCGCTTGGCGGAAGCTATCCTCAAGCCGGAGCGGACTCTTTAGAGAATGGCAGGAGCAGATTCCTCGGGTCCGGTTCGCGAACTGAAGAAACCGCTCGCTCACAACGGACCACTCGGAATGACAAGTCTTATCCCTTCTTCGCGTACCTTTCCGCAATCCTGGCCGGATGAACGAACGTGCGGGTCACCGTGCCGCGGCCAATCTCTTCCACGCCATTGTGGGCGGTCACGCGGAATACGAAGAACCGCCCATTGCTGGACTCCAGCACTGCCTCGGCTTTCACGCGGGCCCCGATCGTCGTAGGGGCGCGATGCTCGATGTTGATGGCCGTGCCTACGCTGATCTCGCCTGCATCGCAAAAGGGAAGCAAAGCGCTGGCGGCGGCCCACTCCATTAGTCCGATCATGTGGGGCGTGGAATAAATTGGAGGCAGGGCCTTATTGTGGGCGTTGAGAGTGTCGCGATGTTCGACCGTTTGCTCAGCTTGGCCGCGAATGCCAGCCGGAATATCTTTTGCCATGGTGAGAATCTATCAAATCCCGCAAGCTGCAAGAAAGAAAAAGGCCAAGCTTCGAAACTTGGCCGCGAGTATGTTGCGGATTAGGTCAGCCGCATTGAACTGATTTCTAGCGGCCATCGTTGTCCCGGTCGTGATGGCGGCAATGCTCGCGTGCCTCTTCAAGTTGACGGCGCTTCTGTTCTGCCTGCCGGCTGTGTTCGCCGTGCCTGCGCTCTGCATGACGCAGATTATCTTCCGCCCGGTGGATGCGCTGTTCGCATTTTCGGTCGCGGTCGTGGTCATTCAGCGCCTGTGCGGGCGGTGCGCTTCCCATAAGCGCAAAGACGATGAGTGCAGCCACGGCAATTTTGATTTTCCCCAGAATGTTGGACATGAGTCCTCCTTTGAGAAACGATGCAATTTTACGCCAACTGGGTTGTACAGGTGATCCAGTCCTGGCAAACGTAAGACTGTGGTCAGCCGTCCCGCACCGCGTTGTTGGCAAGACGGATGTTTGACCGCCTGCGCTGTATAATAGCCATTGTCCTCATGGCATTGAAACAAGCAGTGAATCCCGTAACAACCCAGAACAGAATCCGCTCTACCACCGTGGTGTGCGTTCGCCGCGACAGCAGTGTGGTTATGGCTGCCGACGGCCAAGTCACGCTGGGCGAAGGCATCATCAAACACACCGCCAAGAAAATCCGCCGCCTTTATAACGACAAGATCCTGGCCGGCTTTGCCGGTTCCACAGCGGACGCGTTTGCTCTCTTCGCCCGCTTTGAGGGCAAGTTGGAGCAGTACCACGGCAATCTGGGCCGGGCGGCGGTGGAGCTGGCCAAAGAATGGCGCACCGACAAGGCCTTGCGTCACCTGGAAGCCCTGCTGCTGGTGTCCGATACCAATCTGACATTTCTCATCAGCGGCGCCGGGGACGTGATTGAGCCGGACGGCGGCGTGGCCGCCATCGGCAGCGGCGGCTCTTACGCCCTGGCCGCGGCCCGGGCGCTGATGGAGAATACCGACCTCCCGGCGCGCAAGATCGCTGAGGAGGCCATGAAGATTGCGGGCAAGATCTGCATCTACACCAACGAGAATGTCACCGTCGAAGAACTCTCCGGGACACAGGAGAAACAGAGCGCGCCTGCCCCGGCGCAGTGAGTCATGGCCGGCTACTCCGGAACGCCGCTGCTGCAGAAGATTGGCATCAAGCCAGGCCATCGCCTGCTTCTGCGCAACCATCCTCCGAGCTTCGTCATAGACTTGGGAAAGCTGCCCGAAGGCGCGGAGAAGATGGAAACGCTCGCCGGCAAGGCCGACGTTGTGGTTTACTTCACGGAAAAGCGTGCCGCGCTGGAGAAAGATTTCCCCGTGCTGGCTGGCAAGTTGCCACCCAACGGCATGCTCTGGATCGCTTGGCCGAAGAAGGCTTCTGGTCGTGCAACGGACTTGACGGAAAACACGGTGCGAGAAGTCGGGCTGGCATGCGGGCTGGTGGACGTGAAGGTCTGCGCCATCGATGAAACGTGGTCGGGATTGAAGTTTGTGATTCGGCTCAAGGACCGCCCTGCGGCTGCGGAAACAAGAAACGCAGGCCGGAGGGACGGGAAAAACTGAGGCAGCGAGGCCGGCTTGCGCGCCGAGCTGCCCGTGGCAAGTGCAGAATAATTTCAAACCGGAGCCATATTGTTTAGCGGTTTCGGAGCGAAGCAACAGAATTAAGGAGCAGTAATGGCGATTTATTTGCCCGGCATAGAGGAAGAAGCGGCGGTCATCCTGGATGAACTGACTCCCAAGGAGATCGTGGCGGAATTGGACAAGTATGTGGTGGGACAGCATGAAATCGCATGCGGCGGCAGAAGCTTCCGGCGGACATTGCGGAAGAGATCATGCCCAAGAACATCATCATGATCGGGCCGACGGGCGTGGGCAAGACCGAGATTGCCCGCCGCCTGGCCCGGCTGGCGGATTCGCCGTTCCTGAAAGTTGAAGCCTCCAAGTTCACCGAGGTCGGATACGTGGGCCGGGACGTGGAATCCATGGTTCGCGACCTGGTGGAGATCGCCATCGATATGATCCGCGAGGAACGGCTGGAAGAAGTTGCCGAGAAAGCCGAAGAACACGCGGAAAACAAGCTGCTGGAACTGCTGCTCCCGCCGCCTCCGGCGCCGGCCTCCTCCACTGCCGCGGGATTTGCCCTGCCGGCGGAAGACGGAGACTCCACTTTCCGCAGCCGTGAGAAACTCCGCCAGCAGTTGCGCGAAGGCGCGCTGGATGAACGCATGGTGGAGCTGGAAGTGCGGGAACGCAACATGCCGGCTTTTGAGATCATCTCCAACCAGGGCGTGGAGGAGATGGACATCAACATCAAGGACATGCTCCCCAACATCTTCGGCCAGCGCACCAAGAAACGCAAAATGAAAGTCAGCGATGCCCTGGAATACCTGATCCAGGAAGAAGAGTCCAAACTGATTGACATGGACCAGGTAACGCGGGTTGCGGTGGAGCGAGTGGAGCAGTCCGGCATCATCTTCCTCGACGAGATTGACAAGATCGCCGGGCGCGAGAGCGGACATGGTCCGGACGTCTCGCGCGAAGGCGTGCAGCGCGACATTCTGCCCATCGTCGAAGGCACCACTGTCAACACCCGGTACGGCATGGTGCGCACCGACCACATTCTGTTCATCGCCGCCGGCGCTTTCCACGTCTCCAAGCCCAGCGACCTGATTCCCGAACTCCAGGGGCGCTTCCCGATCCGCGTAGAGTTGAAATCGCTGACCATGGAGGACTTCATCAAGATTCTGACCGAGCCTAAGTCGTCGCTGGTCAAGCAGTGCATTGCCCTGCTCGAGACCGAAGGGCTCAAACTGGAGTTCACCAGCGAAGGCCTGGATGAGATTGCCCGATTTGCTTTCCAGGTGAACGAGTCCACGGAGAACATCGGCGCGCGACGCTTGCACACCATCATGGAGCGCGTGCTGGATGACATCAGCTTTAACGCCCCGGACATGACTGAAAAGACGGTGACCGTGGACGGCGACTACGTGCGCAAGATGCTCACAGACATCGTGAAGGACCAGGATTTGTCGCGGTATATCCTGTAACGCTGCGGACCTTTTTCTGAAATCTCTCGGCATGTTACCCTTCTCTGTCCATGCGACTTTTCCTTCCCCTCTTTTGCTTGACTGCGATCTGTGCCGTTGGCTGCGGCACGCCCGGCGCACCCCTTCCGCCTTCGCTGGGAATTCCCAAGCCGGTGGGCGATTTGCAAGCCGTGCGCAAAGGCAACACGGTGACCCTTACCTGGTCCGCACCCACGGAGACTACGGACGGGGCGCTCATTCGCAAGCCGGGAAAGATGCTGCTCGCGCGCACTATTTCCTTCGAGAGTGCCACGCGCACAGTAATCGCCGACTTGCCGCTTGAACCCTCGCTCAAACAGGGCCAGGCTCCCGCTCCAACCGCCAAAGATTCTTTGACCAGCCTTCGCACCACCGGCGATTTCGCGGTTTACAGCGTGGTCGCCGCCAGCAACTCGGGAAAGAATGCGGGCCCTTCGAACCAGGTGATCGTTTCCCTGGTGCCGGCAGTGCCTCCACCGCAGCGAGTCGGGGCAACCGCGGTGCCGCTGGGAATTAGCCTCTCCTGGGATCAGTTCGTGCCGTTGCAGAATCAGACTCACTTGAGCGTCCAATACGCCTACCGCATCCTGCGCCGCCAGGAAGGCGCCAACGCCACGCCGGTCATGATCAAGGAGTTGAGCGCCGGCAATGAAGCCATGATCTTCGTCGATGCCGGCATTGACTGGCAGCAGCATTACGAATACTGGATTACCCCAGTAACGCTGTGGCAGGGCACGAGTGTGAAGGGAGAAGTCGAAGGCGACGATTCGCCGGTGGCCTCGGTTTTTGCCGACGACAAATTTCCTCCGGCCGCACCGGCGGGACTGCAGGCTGTCTTCTCCGGTCTTGCCCAGCAGCCTTTCATTACCTCTTCGTTCCGTGATGCAAGAGTCAGTCCGGGGATGAAATACTTCTATTTGGTTTCTGCGGTCGATCTGCGTGGCAACGAGAGTGATAAGTCGCCTGAGACATCGGAGACCGTGCCGAAGGAGTAAGTTTCTCTTAGTAAAGAAAGAAGACCCATGAAATACTGCCGCTTCACTTCTTCTGACGGTCCGCGATACGGGCTCATCAAGACCGTAGCCGGGACTGAACACATCACTCACACGCTCGATGGCGTTGATGTGCCCGATTTGGCTCATCCGCATGCGATCACTCCAATGCCGCTGGCTTCGGTCTCTTTGCTGGCGCCGGTCGTGCCATCCAAGATTGTCTGCGTGGGCCGCAACTACGCCGACCACGCCAAAGAACTGGGCAACGACGTTCCCACCGAGCCAGTGATTTTTTTGAAACCGCAAACTTCGCTCCTCGGGCCGAAGGAAAAAATCGTGCGACCCAAACGCCTTTCCCAGCGGGTGGACTTTGAGGCCGAACTGGCCTTCGTAATCAGCAAGCGCTGTCGCAACATTGGCGAAAGTGACGACGTTCGTCCTTACATTCTCGGCTACACCTGCATGAACGACGTGACCACGCGCGACCTGCAGCGCAAAGACGTCCAATGGACGCGAGCCAAGAGCTTTGACACTTTCTGTCCCGTCGGCCCCATCGTCACCGACGAAATTGATCCCTGGAAGGGCGTCCAGGTGGAAACCCGCGTCAACGGAGTGGTCAAGCAGTCGGCCAGCACCACGCTTTTTCTCTTCCCCGTGGACGTGGTCATTCGTTTCATTGCCCAGGTCATGACCCTGCTTCCCGGCGACCTGATTTGCACCGGCACGCCCGCCGGCATCGGTCCCATTGTGGCCGGGGACGAAGTTGCCGTCTCCGTCCAAGGCATCGGCACTCTGACCAATCCCGTGGTGGATAGTGACTAGCACATACCTTCTTCTCGGTGTGGCCGCGGCCGTTCTGCTGATTGCGGCCGGCGTATGGGTGCGCAGCCGCCGCCAAACGCCGGAACAGCGTGAACGGGAACGCCGCATGCGCATCAGCCAGATCGGCCGCATCACCGACGGCACCGTGCTCGAAGTCACCGAAATGATGAAGGGCTCGCATGAGATCCAGTTGCTCATCTACCGGTATGTCGTCGCCGGCGTCAGCTACGAAGCTTCCCAGGACGTGACCAACTTGCGCCACCGGGTCGACCTGCCCTCCTGCCGCTCCGGGCTGATGACCTCCGTCAAGTACGACGCTGCCAATCCAAGCAACTCCATTCTGATCGCGGAGAACTGGTCCGGATTGCGGCACTGACGCTCTTAACACATAGCTCCTAGACGTTGACGTTAGCTCTTGGCATTGGCTTAGCCCATAACCTTCCGGTCTTTTTCTGATCCGCGGTTATCTGAGTTCATCAGCGGCAAAATTGGTGTCTTTTTTCACTGTTTTTCCGTTAAGCCCTTTGTTTTCACTGTACCATTCGCCAAACCTTCGCACCCCCCACCCCCTCCCCCCTTCATCCCCATTCATCCCCACTTGATCCCCACTCATCCCCAGGGTATCCCCAGGCATCACCAGAATCGCATAAACAGGTGAATAAACGATGAATATGCAGTTTTCTAGTCGCATTGGAAGTAATGTACATAACTGTACCGTTTATTATATAATACAGTATCATATAATATTCGGCGCTGCAAATAGATTTCGGTGGAAGAGCGGCCATGTTATGCAATGGCGCAAAAGTGTCGCGGAAGCGGGAACCTGCCCGCTCTCGCGCTAGTGCGAAACCACCGGGTGTTTTGCTCTACCTTGGGGCAGGCGGCTGAGGGAGTCCGGTACTGCGAACGAAGTCTTGAAAGCGCGGTTCCTGGCGAAGACTGTCGAGCCGGGGATCGCAGCGAAGCGCCGGGGGCGCCAGAGACCGTTCCTCATAGGCTTTTTGCAGTTGGCCAATGGCCTCATTCTTTTGCCCCAGCCCGGCGTAGATTAGCGCCTTGGAATAGGGGGAAACATATCTGTGCTGCGAAGCCTGATCCAGCTTTTGCAGCATGGTGAGGGCATCGGTCCTTTTGCCCAAAGTCGCGTACAAGTGGCCGAGAGAGGAAGTTGCGGCGTCTGCTCCAGAGAGCTGGTCTGCCTTTTGAAATTCGGCGATGGCGTCAGCGCTTCGTCCTTGCTGCTCGTACACCGAACCCAGCAGCAGATGGGCGTGGCTGGACCCGGGGTCTACTTCCAGCATCTTCTGAAGCATCGCCGACGCGCGGTCGTAGCGGCGAACCCAAAAGTAGTATTGGGGGAAATAGACTCCGGCGGCAAAAGGCAGAAAGTCTGAAAACTTTTGGTTCTCTTTCTCGGCTTCATCGGCTTTATTAAGCACCAGCAAATAAGACGCGTACCACTGATGCACCAGGGTCGGCTGGAGTTCCAGGGCTCGTTGATATTCGCGGCCGGCGCGGGTAAAGTCCCAGTCATAGAGGAATGCAATCCTTCCCAGCATGGAGTGCGCGTAGGCCACAGTGTCATCGAGCTCCAGTGCCTTCATCACCGCGGCTCTGCTCTTAGGGACAAACTCTGCGGGGGCCGTGCCGTGGGAACCCAACCTCATGTAGCAATCGGACAAGCCTGCATAAGCCATGGCGTACTTCGGATCCAAAGCGATGGCTTTTTGGAAGTACCGGATGCTCTTGGCTTTATCTTCCTTCGCGGGCTTGTTCATATAGAAGTGCGCTTTGAGAAAAGCCTCGTACGCCTGTGGATTTTCGGTATAGCGTTTGCGCAGGCGCTGTGTGTCCTCGTGGTCCAGCGTGACCAGCAAGTCATGCAGGATTTTGGGGCAAAGCGAGTCCTCCAGGTCGAAGATGTCAGTGAACTTCTGGTTCAGAGTTGCGGCCAGCAGGGGCACACCGTCGCGAATGCGAATCACTTGCACCGTCACATTGTGGCGGGACCTGTCGATCTTTCCTGAGAGCAGGTAATCCACCTTCATCGCTTTTCCAACCGCAGCCGGGTCTTGGTTATTGCCGGAGTAATTAAGCACTGTGCTGGTCGGAACCACCGCCAGGCGCGTGCTCTCGCTGAGCTTCGTGGTCAGCGCATCTGCAACTTCAACTCCAAAATCATCTTCACTGGCGCTTCGGTCCGACTTGAAGGGCAGAACTGCAACGGACGTGCGGACGTTTGCGGGCGCTAGGGCCGCAGGCACGTCCCGGCTAGCTTTGGCCCGTGGGCCAGAGAAAGGATGCTTGACGATCAAATAGGCGGCCAGCAGCACGGCGGCTCCACCTGCCAATAACACCAGCAGAGCAATCCGACGAGATTTGATTTTGGGAAGTGGCACGACGGCAGCCGGAGCGGCTGATAAAGGGGCAGATGGCGTTAGCGCTTGGCCGGGCCCGTTCCGCCCGTCCAGTACGCTTAACGGCACGCTTACTGGGACGAGTAGCCGGTAGCCGCCCTTGGGGATGGTCTGGATGTAACGCGGGTTCTTGGGATCGTCGGCGAATGCTTTTCGCAGTTCGGAGATGGAGCGGGTGAGGACGTCGTCGGTGACAAAGGTGTCGGCCCAGACCCTGCGCATCAAAGTTTCTTTGGTGACGAGATCGCCGGTCTCGGCCAGGCATACCAGCACTTGCATGACCTTGGGTTCAAGGTGCACAGCTTTGCCGTTGCATGAAAGGCTGTTGAGCTTGGGGGTGACCAGCCAGTCTCCCAACTGAAAGTCGCTGTCCACAGGGCCGCTCCTCACGGTGCAATCACAATTGTACGGCCTTCCCCGCGAAGAGTTTTGCTACCCCTTACCCCGCTCGAAAAAAGCTGAGGGAAAGCTGAGGATGAAGATTCTGTCGCAAATCATCAGCAATCCCACAGGACTGGCGCCGTGGGGCCCGCTAGACTCGGGCTGTTATTACCTCGGCAACAGGATCCCTATCTTGGCAGCCTTAAGAAAGGTTTTTAATGCAGCGATTTTATATTTGGGCCCTCTTCGCAATTTTTCTTGCTTCTTCTTACTCTCTCGCGCAAACGCAACCCACGGAATTTCCGAAGCTGGAGTTCTTTGGAGGTTACGTGAACTCTGCTGAAACTCCGTATAACGAATTCAGATTTACAGGTTTTACTGTACCGGGCGACTTCGGCAGCCGCCGCGGACTGGAGATATCAGCCATCGGTAATCTCAACCGGCGCTTTGGCATTAAGGGAGATTTCTCCGCGCATTTCCAGAGCAACACGTTTCCCATCAACGTATGTCTCCAGACACCTTGTGTTCCTGTTCGGCAAACGGCTGAGCTGAATCCCAAGTTGTTCAACTTTCTCGCCGGCCCTGAAATCAAGCTGGGCAACAGAAACTGGCGTTTTGCTCCGTTTACTCATGCGCTCTTCGGAATTGCCCATACCACAGCCACATTCAAAACGTCGGGAAGCGCGTTTAGCCTGTCGCAAACAACTACCGAAACCGGATTCGCAATGGCTTTTGGCGGGGGAGTCGATGTGCGCATGACGCGCAGATTCAGCCTGCGCACGTCAGCGGACTTCAATCCCAAGTGGGTGGGCCGGGACGACGCCGGTTCGCGCCAGGTTGAGAAGGGCTTGCGATTGGCAGTCGGCATTCTGTTCCACTAGACTCCGCTGCAAGGCTGGGCGCTTATGCTTATATAGATAAGCATCGATATAGTTTTACTTCGCCGCCAGCGCTTCCACGATGCGGTCAAAGTCTTCAAGTGTTGCGTAGCGGAGGATGATCTTGCCCTTGCCCTTGCGGTCCAGGATTTCTACCTTCACGCCCAAAGCCCGCTCCAGGCTGCGCTGGGCTTCGCGGACGTTGGGGTCCAGCGCCTGGGCTGGCTTGTCTTGCTTTTGCCCGGCTCCCCCCGGATTCATAAGCTTAGCTATCAACTCCTCGGTCTGGCGCACGGTGAGTTGCTTTTCAATGGCTTCGCGGGCGGCCTTTTCAAGATGCTGAGGAAAGCCAGCCAGCCCCACCAACACTTTCCCGTGGCCGAAGCTGAGCAGTCCGTTTTCCAGGGCTTCCTGCACAGAAGATGGCAGCTTGAGCATCCGAATGAAGTTGGCGATGCTGGCCCGGTCTTTGCCGGTGCGTGATGCGATCTGCTCCTGGGTAAGACCGAATTCCCGGCTGAGGCGCTCAAAGGCCCGCGCCTGCTCCATGGGGTTCAGGTCCTCACGCTGCAGATTTTCGATGATGGTAATCTCAATGGCCTGCTTGTTGGAGATCTGCAGGACCACGGCGGGGATGGTCGCTTTTCCCGCGCGCTTGGAAGCCAGCCAGCGGCGCTCGCCGGCCACCAGCTGAAACCTTCCGTTGGGCCCGGGCCGGAGCACCACCGGCTGGACCACACCGCTGGAGCGTATGGAATCCGCCAGTTCCTTCAGCGCTTCTTCCCTGATGTGACGGCGGGTCTGGTAGGGATTGGTATCGATCAACTCCAGGGCGATTTCCTGGGCGCCTCCGGCGGAAAAGGTGGCTGCGGCCACGGCCGGCGATCTCCCCGGCAAGAGCGAGTCCAGCCCACGGCCGAGCGCTCGGCGTTTGTCAGTCGTATTTAGCTTCATCTTGTCGTGGGTCTTCATCTTGTCTTGAACCTTCGCCTTGTCGGAAATTCTGGTCTTGATCATGTCTCAACTCTTTATTAGGCGAGCTTATCTATTAGGTTTTTGGCGGCACTGGCTTTAGACATCCGTTCCATTAGTTCTTTAGCCAGACGTATGTAGCTTTCCGCCCCGCGTGAGCGCACGTCATAGAGAAGCGCCGGCTTGCCGTAGCTGGGGGCTTCGGCCAGACGGACGTTCCGGGGAATGACGGTGGTCAGCAACTTATCGTCGAAGTACTTCTTCAGCTCCTGGCTAACTTGCTGGGCCAGATTGGTGCGGTCGTCATACATGGTCAGGACCACTCCTTCAATCTGCAACCCGGGATTAAAGCTTTGGCGCAGCCGCTCAATCGTGTCCATCAACTCACTCACGCCTTCCAGCGCGAAATACTCAGCCTGCATGGGAATCAGCACCGAGTCCGCCGCAACCAGGGCATTAAGCGTGAGTAGATCCAGGGCGGGCGGGCAATCCAGGACGATGAACTCAAACTTGTCGCGAATAGGCTCAAGCGCGTGGCGCAAGCGGAACTCACGTCCTTCCTCACCGATAAGCTCGATGTTGGCCCCGATCAGGTTCTTGTATGTGCTCAATCGGTTGGGATCGCGCGCAAACCCCAGGCCGCTGGTAGAGTTCGACTGGGGATCACAATCTACCAATAGAGTTTTGACTTCTGCGGCAGCGAAGGATGCTGCCAGATTGATGGCAGTGGTGGTTTTGCCCACCCCGCCTTTTTGGTTCGCGACAGCGATTACACGTCCCATGGGGGATATCAGATCTTTTAGGTCTTGGAGAAGAGCCTCTCTGACTTTAGCGGAGCGCTCGAGAATCCGCAATGCCGCAAATCTGTGCAGAATGTTCCACGTGGAACAGCGTCACCGCCACAACGGATGGTGTTCCACGTGGAACATTGTTGACTAATTGGATTCCAGTGCGAACCAGGAGAGCTGGAAATCCCACTCGAGCCAGTTTTGTCCACGTAATTTAGGAGATGGGCGGGCAAAAATCCAACCATCCTCGAGTTTCTATTCCACAATTACTGGTCTGGTTCCCAGCAGAATCACGCGTGAATGGCTGCCGGGAACAGACACAATATCTTGCCACTTCATCTCGCCGGCCAACGTTTTGACCAAGTCCACTTGCGTGGCCCCGATCATCAGCGCAAGGCGTCCGCCCTCGCGAGCCAACCCAATGGCTAAGGGGAGGGACTTCTCGAACTTCTCCACGGCTCGCATGGTGACCAAGTCCGCGGCATCCGGGTAAGTCTCCGCCCGCTGCGCGAATACTTTCGCATTTTTCAGCTTGAGGGCGAAAATCACTTCGTTCAAAAACGCAGCCTTCTTGCCGTTGGATTCAATCAACGTCATCTGGGCTGCGGGCGCAAACATGGCCAGGGGCAAACCAGGGAAACCGGCGCCGGAACCAAGATCGATGACCGTTTCGCGCCCCACCGGCGACATGAGACGCCTGGCCGCGAAGAACGATTCTCCAAAATGCCGGGTGACAATTTCCTCCGGATCATGCACGGCCGTCAGATTCACCTTGGCATTCCATTTCAAAAGTAGATTGATATATATCGATGTTTGATCGAGTTGCTCCGGGCCCAACTCCGCAAAAGGCCGCAATAGCCGGGCGATGGTGGCGGTGTCCACATTGCCATCGTAAACCAGGCTTCGTTTATCAGGCTTCGTTCGTCAAGCTTGCTTGAATTTTGCGGACCGCGCCACCGGCAGCGGGCAGGGCTTCCAGCAGTTCCATTACTGTACGTTGCAACAACGGATGCGGAAAGCTGGGCGCGATTTCAGCCAGCGGTTCCAGAACAAAACGGCGCTGATGGAGGGCCGGATGGGGAATGGTTAAATCTGGAGTGTTGACGACGGCATTGCCGAAGAAGACGATGTCGATGTCGATGGTGCGCGGGCCTTTCCGCTCGCTACGCCGCCGGCCCATGGCCTGTTCCAGGGCCAGCGTCCGGGCCAGAAATTGCTCGGGAATCAGCTCGGTCTCCATGGCCACGGCACAGTTCAAAAACCAAGGTTGCTGGTGCTCCATCTCCACCGGCTCAGTTTCAAAAAGGGACGATATAGCCGTGACTGTACCCAGAGCCTCCAGGCGGCGCAGGGCTTCGCGCAGGTTGGCCGCGCGGTCACCCAGGTTGGCGCCCAGCGAAAGATAGACGGTCTTTTTCACCCGCATTGGTTTCCTCAAAGGTATTCTACCGACCGCAAAGGTGCTGTACTCCTGCCGTTGCGGGGCTGTTACGTTGGTTACTTGGCCTTGACCGGGTGATTCCGATAACGTCAGTACTATGGCTCTCCAATCTCTCCTCCTCAGCCGCGACCCTGAGGTCCACCGCACCCTCCGCCGCGTGCTGGATGCGGCCAACATTGAACTTGAACTTTGCAACAGCCCAGAGGAGGCGCGCACAGCCCTGACCCGCCATAAGTATGACGCTCTCCTGGTCGACTGTGATGACATACAAGAGGGCCCGGCCATCCTGAAGGAACTGCGCCAGGGAAAGTCCAATAAGAGCTGCATCGCCTTCGCGCTGGTGAATGGCAAGACCACTGTGCAGCAAGCCTTTGAAATAGGCGCAAATTTCGTCCTGGACAAGCCGATTTCCGTGGACAGAGCCACGCGTAGCGTCCGCGCCGCCCGAGGCCTGATCATGCGAGAGCGTCGGCGCTACCATCGCCATCTACTGCGGGCCACCGGCGCGATTCTGGTGGACTCGGGGTCTGAACTGCCGGTGAGCATCACCAATATCAGTCATGGCGGCATCTCCATTGAATGCGCCCGCCAGCTCGATCAAGGCGGGGCGGCCCGGCTGAAGTTCTTGTTGCCGGGAACAAAAAAAGCGCTGGAAATCAAGGGCGAAGTCATGTGGTCCACTCCTGAAGGCAACGCCGGCATTCGCTTCCAGGTGCTTTCCATGGACGTGAAGGAAGAGCTCGATTCCTGGCTGGAAAGGCGCACCCTGCCGCTGGGAAACGGGGCCATGTTCATCAACGCAATGCTGTAATTCTAAACCTGCCGAAAGGTGTGCGCTGAGACTTCACCTGCTTCTGCGGGGTATTGCGGCGGCGCTGCTTCGGTTGTCTCCTCCCACAGAGACGGGTCTTTCAGCAGCCTTGCCACCAGAGCGGTGTGCATGGCGTGGCCAGCGCGATCGGCCACGATGCGGCCGATAATCTGCTTTCCCAGCAACGCCAAATCCCCGATCAGGTCCAGCACCTTGTGGCGGACGAATTCGTCTTGAAAACGTAGCGGGCCATTCTTCACTCCCGTCTCGGGCACCACAATCACATTGGCTTCTGTCGCGCCGAGGATGAGCCCCATGTTGCGCATGGCCTGCTCTTCGCGCAGGAAGCCAAAGGTGCGGGCCGCGGCCACTTCCTTACGGTAGAGGTCGCGGGACAAATCAATTTCAAACGACTGCTCGCCAATGGGCGCGGCAAAATTGATCTTGTAGGCCACAGCGTAGCCTGAGGCCGGGTAGGCAGCAATGAATTTGTCGCCCTCGCGCACTTCGATTTCGCGCAAGATCTTCAGGTAAGAACGTTTCTTCCGCTGCTGCTTCAACCCGGCTTGAAGCACCAAATCCACAAAAGGCTTGGCGCTGCCGTCCAGGATCGGAACTTCCAGATTGTCCAGTTCGACAATGGCGTTGTCCAGGCCGATGCCGATAAACGCCGAGAGCAAATGCTCTGTAGTTGAAATCAGCACACCTTTTTTCTGCAGGCTGGTGGCATAGCTGACGCGGGCCACGTTGCGCCCGACCGCTTCAATTTCAAAACCGTCCAGATCGACCCGGCGAAACACAATCCCTGTTCCGGCCGCTGCCGGAAGTATCCGCAGATTGACCGGGGCTCCGCTGTGCAATCCAACGCCGAGGCAGCCAACCCGCGTCCGAATTGTCTGTTCATAGAGCAAGTTGTTTCAGATGAATACATTACACCGAACCATGAAAACCAGACTGTTGTTTTTTTACAACAAACCGTGGCCCGGGAGAACCTATTTCTTGGCGTGGTCAATCAGTTTGGGGGTGAAATAAGAATCCGGCGGATGGGTGTTGTAGCTGATGTTGCTAATGATCTGCTGTCTCGCCATTTGGCCGCTGTGTTTGATCTGGACACTGCAAGGAGTGTTGATTCCCTGCACCATTCTCCAGTTACCGTAAATCTCGACTTCTTCTTCGCGCTCGCGGCTCAGCGGGTCGCGAATGATAAATATTTTTTCCAGCGGCAGGTGAGTGTCAGGCGAAACCAGAATGCTGACGGAATCGTTCTTAGAGTTGATGATGGTGATTTTCTCGGCCATCAGGTTTTCCGCCAGGGAGGGCCCTTCGTCCAGCAGGATGGTTCCCGGTTCATTGATCCACTGCCGCAGGACCGTTTCCATGGTGTAGTGCCGGCGCACTAATGCCAGCCTTACGTTGTCGTCTTTTTTCGGGTCCAGCTCCTTCGGGCCCCGGAAAGTAACTTCATACTCTTTGTCTCCGAGGTAAAGCTGAACGATGTCGCGTTCCTTGGTGATCTCCACACGTTCCAGGTCCGGCCATTTCCAATATCGAAAGTAGACGGCCCCGCCGACCATCACTTCATTGTGGAAACGTCCGTAGCGGCCTTCGACAAAGGAATCCTGCACGTTCAGGTAGGCCGGCCCACCCATGGTTGCGATCATCCGGTCGAGGACCGCGCGGGCCTTTCGCTGATTAGTCTGGGCTTCGCCCCCTTTCTGGACGGGAGGCGTCTGCTGGCCGGTAAGGCTGGCCAAGCCGAGGCAAATTATGGCAAGAATCCTCATTATTTACTATGGTTCCTTTGATGCCGGAAAAGGCCGGGCCGCTGCTCGCAATCAACCTGCCAGGACTGCCCCTCCATTCACGTTCACAACCTCACCGGTAATGAAGCCGGCGTGAGGCGTGCAGAGAAACAGCACGGTGGCAGCAATTTCTTCCGGCTTGCCCGCACGGCCCAATGGGATGGTGGCGAACACACGCTTGCTGATCTCCGGGTCATGCAACGCGGGCGCAGCCATGTCTGTCTCGACCCAGCCTGGCGCCACGCAATTCACGTAGATGCGGTCGCGCGCCAGTTCGGTGGAAAGCCCCTTCACCATGCTGATGATGGCGCCTTTGCTGGCAGCGTAATCCCAATAGAAGG
>WNFN01244065.1_pt1 | contig 15729 bp, 18 predicted proteins | sample 5400161 | NCBI WGS metagenome assembly WNFN01 (sample SAMN13153353, study PRJNA577476) | soil metagenome | isolation source: 80 cm saprolite on Douglas fir-dominated hillslope | place: USA:California | collected 2013-09-17
CGTCGACGACGCCAGCGGCGATCTGCGCCGCGACTGGCTGGCGGCGCTGGTCGAGGACATCGCCCGCTGCCGCGCGCGCCGCCAGGACGTGCTCATCGTCTCCTCCGGCGCGATCGCCGCCGGCCGCCGCCATCTCGGGCTCACCGGCCGCGCCCTCAAGCTCGAGGAGAAGCAGGCGGCCGCGGCGACCGGCCAGATCCGCTTGGCGCATGCCTATCAGGAGGCGCTGGCGAAGCACGGCGTCACCGTCGCGCAGATCCTGCTGACGCCCGAGGATACCGAGGAGCGCCGGCGCTACCTCAACGCGCGCGCCACGCTCGAGCAGCTCCTGGCGCTCGGCGCCGTGCCGGTCATCAACGAGAACGACACGGTGGCGACGGCGGAGATCCGCTTCGGCGACAACGACCGGCTCGCCGCGCGGGTGGCGCAGATGATTAGCGCCGACACGCTGGTGCTGCTCTCCGACATCGACGGCCTCTATACCGCCGATCCGCGCAAGGATGCGAGCGCGCGCCACATTCCCGAAGTGCGCGAGTTGACGCCGGAGATCGAGGCGATGGGCGGCATCGCGCCGGCGGGATACAGCTCGGGCGGCATGGTGACCAAGCTCGCGGCGGCGCGCATCGCCATGGCCGCCGGCTGTCGCATGGTGATCGCGCGCGGCGAGCGCCTCCATCCGCTTGCGGCGATCGAGCAGGGCGCGACCTGCACCTGGTTCGTGCCCGCCGCCGAGCCGCGCACCGCGCGGAAGCGCTGGATCGCCGGCACGCTCAACCCCATGGGGGCGCTCGTCGTCGATGACGGCGCCGCCGCCGCGTTGAAGCGCGGCACCAGCCTGCTGCCGGCCGGCGTGGTCGCGGTCGAAGGCAGCTTCGAGCGCGGCGATCCGGTGGTGGTGCGCACGCGCGGCGGGCGCGAGGTGGCGCGCGGCTTGTCGGCCTATTCCGGCGCCGATGCCCGCGCCATCGCCGGCCACAAAAGCGGTGAAATCGAGGCCATCCTCGGCTACCGTGGGCGCGACGAGATGATCCACCGCGACGATCTGGTGGTGAGCGCATGACGGCCCTCGACGCAACGCAGGATCTCGCCGCGGCGATGCGCGCGATCGGCATGCAGGCGCGGCAAGCGGCGGCGCTGCTGGCGCGCGCGCCGGCCGAGCTCAAGACCGCGGCGCTCGAAGCCGCGGCGGCGGCGATCCGCGCCGATCGCGCGGCCATCCTCGACGCCAATGCGCGCGATCTCGCCGATGCCGGGCGTCAGTCGCTCTCGGCGGCGATGCTCGACCGCCTGAAGCTCGACGACAAGCGCGTCGAAGCGATGGCTCAAGGTCTCGACGATGTCGCGGCGCTGCCCGACCCGGTCGGCGCAGTGCTGGCGCGCTGGACGCGGCCCAACGGTCTCGACATCGCCCGCCTCAGCATTCCCTTGGGCGTCATCGGCATCATCTATGAATCGCGCCCCAACGTGACCGCGGATGCCGGCGGCCTTTCCTTGCGCGCCGGCAATGCGGTGATCCTGCGCGGCGGCTCGGAGAGCTTCCATTCCTCGCGCACGGTCGCCGCCGCGCTGCGCAGCGGCATTGCCGCGGCCGGGCTGCCCGAGAATGCCGTGCAGATCGTGCCGACGCGCGATCGCGCCGCGGTCGGCATGATGCTGGGGATGTCCGAGTTCATCGACATCATCGTCCCGCGCGGCGGCCGCTCGCTGATCGAGCGGGTGCAGCGCGAGAGCCGCATGCCCGTGATCGCCCATCTCGAAGGCAATTGCCACGTCTATGTCGACGGCGCCGCCGATCTCGACAAGGCGCGGAGCATCGTGCTCAACGCCAAGATGCGCCGCACCGGCGTGTGCGGCGCCGCCGAGACGCTGCTGGTCGATCGCGCGGTGGCGGCGCAAGCGCTGCCGCCGATCCTCGCCGATCTGCACAGGGCGGGCTGCGAGATCCGCGGCGACGACGCCGTGCGCGCGCTCGACCCCCAGGCGAAGGTCGCCACCGAGACGGATTGGTTCACCGAATATCTCGACGCCATCCTTGCCGTGCGCGTGGTCGACGGCGTCGACGCGGCGATCGAGCATGTGAACCATTACGGCTCGCACCATACCGATGCGATCGTCACCGAGGACCGCGCCGCGGCCGAGCGCTTCCTCGTCGAGGTCGACAGCGCCATCGTGCTGCAGAACGCATCGACGCAATTCGCCGATGGCGGCGAGTTCGGCATGGGCGCGGAGATCGGCATCTCCACCGGCAAGCTGCCGCCGCGCGGGCCCGTCGGCGCCGAGCAGCTGATCAGCTACAAATACGTCATCCGCGGCAGCGGCCAGGTGCGGCCGTAAGGCGGGAAGTGCCCCACGCCGCGGCGTGCGGCGCGGGTTCACTCACACGGGTCACTTACAGCTGCGCGGCCCCGGCGTGTAGGGATGCTGCTCGCATTGCGACCAGTCGACATCCGCGCCGTTGCTCGACGTGCCCTGCAGGCTGCGCGGCTCACTCTGTGCTTGCGACACCGGCGGCGTGCTCGAGCCGCTGCTCTCCATATTGCGGTCGCGGTCGCGGTGCCACCACGAGCATCCCGCCAAGCTCGCGACCATAACGCAGGCCAGCATTACCTTTCTCATCCCGTCCTCCCACAGTTGTCGACTCTGACAACAGGGGCGGCAAAAGCGATGCTCCCGCTAAGCTGGTAGCGTTCGGACTTAGCCAACAATGCGCGTCCGATGCACGCTCGCCTCAACTCTTATGCGACTGTCCGCGGCGCGCGCCGCGTTGTCCGGTTTCGACGCCACCGCGCTTGCTGATCTTGTGCCCGAACGGCGCGGCGGCGGGCTGCACGCGCGCGTGTTGACAGGCGCGGCCTTTCGTTGAATGGTTCGCCGGCCCGAGCGACCGCTCTTTCGCCCCAGGCTGCTGAGTGATCCTGCGCCGACCTTCCTCGCCGATCCCCCGGGTGCGTCCCTGACCGCTCCGCGCGTGAGCCTCGGGGTGCCGCGGCGGCGGCGGGTCGGCCTGCTCGGCGGCTCCTTCAACCCGGCCCATGCCGGGCACCGCCATATCAGCCTCGAGGCGCTCAAGCGCCTCGACCTCGACGAGGTGTGGTGGCTGGTCGCGCCGCAGAATCCGCTGAAGCCGGCGCGCGGCATGGCGCCCTTCAAGACGCGGCTCGACGCCGCGGCCAAGCTCGCCGACGACCGGCGCATCAGGGTGCTCGACCTCGAAGGGCAGCTTGGCACACATTATACTGTCGATACCCTGGCGGCGCTGCAGCGCCGCTTCCCGCGGACCCGCTTCGTCTGGCTGATGGGTGCCGACAATTTGGCGCAAATCCGCCATTGGCGACGCTGGACAGAGATCTTCAACCGTGTTCCCATTGCAGTCTTCGCCCGTCCTACCTATTGTTTTACAGGACTGGCCGAGCTGGCGGCGAAGCGGTATGCGCACCAGAGGGCGGCACCCGAGGCGGCAAGACGCCTTGCGGAACTGGCCCCACCCGTCTGGGCGTTTCTACCGATCAGGCTCGACACGAGCTCGGCCACGGATATCCGCTCCCACCGCGCGCCGCGGCGCAAAGGGAAGGGGCGGCGGACGGCAGCAAAGAGGAGGTGACCCCCATACCGCGCATCAAGTCCAGGCCGCGTCCCACCGCGGCAGAGTCTCAAGCGCTTCTCGACCTTACCGAGAAGACCCTCGCAGACGGCAAGGCCGAAGATCTTGTCGTCATCGACCTCCAAGGCAAATCCGGCATCGCCGATTACATGGTCATCGCCACCGGACGCTCGCAGCGCCAGGTGGTGTCTCTGGCTGAGCGCCTGCTCCAGGCGCTCAAGGAGAACGGCCATGGCCAGGCCGCCGCCGAGGGCCTCCCTCACGGCGACTGGGTGCTGATCGACGCCGGGGACGTCATCATCCACCTGTTCCGCCCGGAGGTCCGCAGCTACTACAACCTGGAGAAGATGTGGGGCGCCACGCTCGGCGAGCCGGCCATCGTGCTGGCCTGAGCCCCTAGGTTGCGCGGCGGCGCATGCGCCTGCACATCGTCGCCGTCGGGAAATTGAAGGCAGGCCCGCATGCCGCGCTCGCGCGTCACTATGCCGAGCGCCTCGCTTGGCCGCTGGCGATCCGCGAAGTCGAGGAGAAGCGGCCGCTCCCCGCCGCCGAGCTGCGCGAGCGCGAAGGCGCGCTCCTCCTTGCCGCCGTGCCCCCGGACGCCGTCCTCGTCGCCCTCGACGAGCGCGGCAAGACCCTCGCCAGCGCCGCTTTCGCGCAGAAGCTCGCCGCCTGGCGCGACAGCGGCACGGCGGACCTCGCCTTCCTCATCGGCGGCGCCGACGGGCTGGCCGAGGGGCTGCGGCAAAAAGCGCAACTCGTGCTGTCGCTGGGGGCCATGACCTGGCCGCATCTGCTGGTCCGCGGCATGCTCCTCGAACAGCTCTACCGCGCGCAGCAGATCCTCGCCGGCCATCCCTATCATCGTGGTTAGCGCAGCGTTAACCGGCTCGGCGTCGAATCCGGGGAGCACTACCCTTACCCCCGCCGTTCCTCTATAAGCATGGCCATGCCGAAACCGACCCGCCCCCGCCCGGTGGTGTTGTGCATCCTCGACGGGTGGGGCGAGCGCACCGAGCGCGCCGACAACGCCATCCTCCAGGCGAAGACGCCGAACTGGGACCGCTTCCTGAAGGGCTCGCCGCACGCCCAGTTGCAGGCGAGCGAGCTTTTCGTGGGCCTGCCCAAGGGGCAGATGGGCAATTCCGAAGTCGGCCACATGAATCTCGGCGCCGGCCGGGTGGTCCTGCAGGACTTGCCGCGCATCGATCAGGCGATCGCCGATGGCAGCCTCGCCAAGAGCCCGGCCCTCACCGGCTTCATCGCCGCGCTGAAGAAAAGCGGCGGCGCGGCGCATCTGATGGGGCTGATGTCGCCGGGCGGCGTCCATTCGCATCAGGACCAGTTGGCCGTGCTGGCGCGATTGCTCGCCGCCGCCGGCGTCGCGGTCAAGGTGCATGCTTTCCTCGACGGCCGCGACGCGCCGCCCAAGAGCGCCGCCGAATACCTCGCCAAATTCGCCGCCGACAGCGCCGGCCTCGAGCGCGTCTCCGTCGCCACGGTCAGCGGGCGCTATTTCGCGATGGACCGCGACAAGCGCTGGGATCGCGTCGCGAAAGCCTATCGCGCGCTCGTCGACGCCGAGGGCGAGAAGGCGCTCGACGCGCAACCCGCCGTGCAGCAGGCCTACGCGGCCGGCAAATCCGACGAGTTCGTGCCGCCGACGGTGATCGGCGGCGGCATTGCTCGACCCGGCCTTCTCCGGCTTCGAACGTGGCCGCGTCGTGCGCTTCGCCGCGGCGCTCGGCATCACCGAATACTCGACCGAGCTCAACCGCTTCGTGCAGACGATCTTCCCGCCCGAGAATCTCGCCGACACCTTCGGCGAGGTGGTGTCGCGCGCCGGGCTGACGCAGCTGCGCATCGCCGAGACCGAGAAATACGCGCATGTCACCTTCTTCTTCAATGGCGGGCGCGAGGCGGAATTCCCCGGCGAGAGCCGCATTCTCGTGCCCTCGCCCAAGGTGGCGACCTATGACCTCAAGCCGGAGATGTCGGCGCCGGAGATGACGGACCAGCTCGTCGCCGCCATCGCTGCCGGGCGCTTCGACGTCATCATCGTCAACTACGCCAATACCGACATGGTCGGCCACAGCGGCGACATCGGCGCGGCGATCAAGGCGGTGGAGGCGGTCGACCGCTGCCTCGGCCGGCTCGCCGATGCCGTGACGCGCGCCGGCGGGACGCTGCTGATCACCGCCGATCACGGCAATGCCGAGATGATGCGCGACCCGGAGACGGGTCAGCCCCACACCGCCCACACCTTGAACCCCGTGCCGCTGCTGCTGGTGAACCCGCCGGCGCAGGTTGCGGGGTTGCGCGACGGCAGGCTCGCCGACATCGCGCCGACGCTGCTGGCGCTGCTCGGTCTGCGGCAGCCGGCGGCCATGACCGGCCGATCGCTCGTCTCGCGCGCGGCCGAACGTGCGCGAGCCTGAGCGTCGACGCCGCGTATTCCCGCCGCTGATCGTCGCGGCCTTTCTCTGCATCCCCGCGCATGCCGCGGACACGCCGGAGCAGCGCCTCAAATCGGTCGAGAAGGAGCTCGACGAGACGCGCACGCGCGAGGCGCAATTCGCCCGCGAGGCCGAGGCGCTCGCCGCCGAGATCGCCGGCTTGCGCAACGACAGCGTCACCACCGCGAAGGCGGCGCAGGAGCACGAGGCGGCGCTCTCCGCGCTGGAGGAGCGCCTGGCGCTGCTCGGCGCGGACGAAGGCCGCAAGAGCGACGAGCTCAACCGTCACCGCACGCAGCAGATGCGGCTGCTGATGGCGCTGGAGCGGCTGGCGCGCAACCCGCCCGAGGGCCTGGCGCTCGGGCCGGGCGACCCGGTCGACGCGCTGCGCAGCGCGCTGCTGCTCGGCGCGGCGATACCGCCGCTCGAGATCGAGGCGCGCGCGCTGCGCCAGGAGATCGCCGCGCTCGCCGTGTTGCGCCGGCAGATCGCCGAGGCCGAGGCGCGCCACCAATCCGAGCGCTTCGACCTCGAGACGGAGCAGGATCGCCTCGCCGCGCTGATCGAGCGCAAGACCATGCTGCAGCGCCAGGCGCAGCACGGCGCCGAGGAAAGCGGCCACCGCCAGGCGCAGCTTGCGGCGCAGGCGGGTGACCTGCAGCAGCTCATCGAGCGGCTGTCGGCCGAGCGCCGCGCGCGCGACGCCGCCGAGGCGCAGAAGCGGCAGGAGGAGGCGCAGCGCCGCGAGGCCGAGCGGCTGGCCCGCCTCGCCGAGCCGCCGCCGGAGAAGCCCGGCAACGACGGCGCGGTCGAGGCGGCGTTGCCGCCGGCGCCGCTCGACCCGAGCAAGCCCTCGGTTCTCCAGCCCTTCGCCGGCGCGCGCGGGCATCTGCTCTATCCCGCCAGCGGCGAGATGATGACGCGCTTTGGCGAGAGTGACGAGCTCGGCCTGACGAGCAAGGGCATCACCTTCGCGACCCGCGCGGCGGCCCAAGTCATCGCCCCCTATGACGGGCGGGTGCTGTTCGCCGGCCCGTTCCGCGGCTACGGCCAAATCTTGATCATTGAACACGGCGACGGATATCATTCGCTGCTGGCCGGGCTCGACCGGGTCGAAAGCCCGGTCGGACAGTGGCTGGTCGCCGGCGAGCCGGTCGGGGTCATGCCCAAGGGCGCGACCAAGCCCCATCTTTATCTGGAGCTGCGCCACAACGGCCAGCCCATCAACCCGTTGCCGTGGTTGGCAACCCGCGACGAAAAGGTAAGTGGATGATGCGTGTCGATTTCAGGGCGGCGTGCGCCGCAACCATCGTCTGGCTCGCGGTGCCGGCGGCGCTGGCCGCGGACAAGGACAAGGCGGCGGCGCCGCAGGCCAGCTCCGACACCTACCGGCAGCTCGACCTCTTCGGCGAGGTGTTCGAGCGCGTGCGCGCCGACTATGTCGAGGAAGTGACGGACGAGCAGCTGGTCGAGGCCGCCATCAACGGCATGCTGAGCGCGCTCGACCCGCATTCGAGCTACATGAACGCCAAGAACTTCCGCGACATGCAGGTGCAGGTGCGCGGCGAGTTCGGCGGCCTCGGCATCGAGGTCACCATGGAGAACGGGCTGGTCAAGGTGGTGTCGCCGATCGACGACACGCCGGCGGCGCGCGGCGGGCTGAAGCCCGGCGACTTCATCACCCATATCGACGGCGAAGCGATCGCCGGCCTGAGCCTCAACGAGGCGGTCGAGCGCATGCGCGGGCCGGTCAGCAGCGACATCAAGCTCACCATCCGACGCGAGGGCCGCGACCCGTTCGAGGTCAAGCTGACGCGCGCCATCGTCAAGATCCAGTCGGTCAAGTCGCATCTCGATGGCAGCGACATCGGCTATATCCGCATCACCAGCTTCAACGAGCAGACCGACAGCGGCTTGCAGAGCGCGATGAAGTCGTTGAAGAGCCAGGCCGGCGACAAGCTTGCGGGCATCGTGCTCGACCTGCGCAACAACCCGGGCGGGCTGCTCGATCAGGCGATCGCGGTGTCCGACGATTTCCTCGAGCAGGGCGAGATCGTCTCGACGCGCGGGCGTCACCCCGAGGACGGCGCGCGCTACAACGCCCGGCCCGGCGACATCACCAACGGCCTGCCCATGGTGGTGCTGATCAATGGCGGCTCGGCCTCGGCGTCGGAGATCGTCGCCGGCGCGCTGCAGGATCATCACCGCGCCGTGCTGCTCGGCACGCGCTCTTTCGGCAAGGGCTCGGTGCAGACCATCGTGCAGCTGCCCGGCCATGGCGCGATGCGCCTCACCACCGCGCGCTACTACACGCCCTCCGGCCGCTCCATCCAGGCCAAGGGCATCGAGCCCGACATCTCCGTCGAGCCCGCCAAGATCGAGCGTCTCACCCTCGCCGAGGGGCGGCATGAGGCCGATCTGCGCGGCGCCCTCAAGAACACCGACCAGACCAGCGCCGCTGGCAAGCCGCGCACGGGTGGCAATGCGCCGGCCCCCAACGTGCCGCCGGGCACCACGCCGGTCGAGCCGCAGGACACTTCGGGGGTCGATCCCAACGTGCTCGGCACCGCCGCGGACTATCAGCTGGCGCGCGCGCTCGACATGCTGCGCGGCGTCGCCTTGTTCAACACCAAGGCCTCGAACTGATCGGATAGCACGTCGTGGCTGGCCGCCCAGTCGGCGATCTCGACTTCGCCCGGCCACGGCGCGCGACCGCGGCAAGGCTCCTCGTCGCGGTGCTGTTGCTGGGCGCCGCGGCGGGTATCGTCGCCTCGCAGCCCGGCTGGCTGCACCGTCCGCCCCCGCCGGCACCGGCATTGCGCGTCGAGGAATCGCTGCCGGCGCCGCCCCCGGCGGCACCGGGCGAGGCACGGCCGCGGCCGCCTGCATGTCGGCTGCTTGCGGAGTGGTGGAGCCTGGACCCGACGGCCCGTTGCCGATCATCGCGCCGGACGGCCGCGAAGCCTGGCGCGTCTATGCCCGCCCATTCGACCGCGGCGACAAGCGGCCGCGCCTCGCCATCGTCGTCTTCGGCCTCGGCCTCTCGACGGCGCCGACGGAGACGTCGATCAACGAGCTGCCCGGCGCGGTCACCCTGGCCTTCGAGCCCTATGCGCGGCAATTGCCGGAATGGATTGAGCGCGCGCGCGCCGCAGGCCACGAGATCCTGCTCACCGTACCGATGGAGCCGGCCGACTATCCGCGCCAGGATCCCGGCCCCTACACGCTGCTCACCTCGCTCGACGCCAAGAAGAACCTGCGGCGGCTCGACTGGGTGCTGAGCCGCGCCACCGGCTATGTCGGCGTGGCCAATATCATGGGCGCGCGCTTTACCGGCTCGCGCACCGACCTGTTGCCGGTGCTGGAGGAGCTTCGCAGGCGCGGCCTCATGTTCGTCGACGGCCGCCCCGCCGCGCAGAGCGCCTCGGACGCGCTGTCCGGGCCCATGGCGCTGCCGCGCGTCGTCAGCGACCGCACGCTCGACGGCGATGCCACGCGCGAGGCGATCGACCGGCGGCTCTCCGAGCTCGAGGAAGTGGCGCGGCGCCGCGGCGCCGCGCTCGGTGTCGGCTATGTCTATCCCGTGACCGTCGCGCGCGTTGCATCCTGGGCGCAGACGCTGGCGCAGAAGGGGCTCGCGCTGGCGCCGGTGAGCGCGCTCGGCGTGGCACCCGGAGCCGGCAAGTGAGCGACAGCCCCGAAGCGGCGCGCGCGCAGGGCTACCGCCCCGGCGTCGGCGTCATGCTGCTCGACGCGCAGAACCGCGTCTTCGTCGGCCGCCGCATCGACATGGCCGGCGACAATTGGCAGATGCCGCAGGGCGGCATCGACCGCGGCGAGACGCCGCGCGCCGCGGCGCTGCGCGAGCTCAAGGAGGAGATCGGCACCGACAAGGCCGAGTTCCTCGCCGAAAGCGCGCAGTGGCTGCGCTACGAGGTGCCGCAGAGCATCGCCCGCCGCGCCTGGAACGGGCGCTATCGCGGGCAGGTGCAGAAATGGTTCGCCATGCGCTTCACCGGCGAGGATGGCGACATCGACCTCGCCACCGGGCATCCCGAGTTCAACGCGTGGAAATGGGTGTCGCCGGCCGATCTGCCGACGCTCATCGTGCCGTTCAAGCGCCAGCTCTACCGCGACATCCTCGCCGAGTTCGGCAAGCTCTGCGGGCTGCCCTGACGCTTCGCCGCCGTTTTCGCTACACGCCCGCGCGCTGCACCGCCGCCTCGAAGGTCTGCGCGTCGAATGCCGGCAGGCTCTCGATGCGGCCGAAGCCTTGCGCCGCATACCACACCGAGAAGCTCAGCATCGCCTCGGGATTGGGCGCGTCGACGACATCGACGAAATCGAAAGCTCCTTGCGTGTAGTGGATGGCTTGCATGGAGATGCCGAGCTCCTTGAGCTTGGCTTGCGCCTTCTTGACGCGCTCCTTCTGCTTGCCGGCCCATTCGGCGTCGAGCCTACCCAGCAGGACGTATTTCATGACCCGCCTCCATGAGGATCGCCTCATCATCCGCCACATTTCTCCGTCCCGCAACGGCGCGGGCCCGGCGCGATCCACGCTAGGCGCGCGCCAGGCGCTCGGCGCGCCGCCGCAGGCCCCACCAGGCGAGCCGCGTGGTCCATCGATTGAGCCGGCCATGCGGCTTCAGGCCCACCGCCTTGAAGATCATGGCCATGCCGCGCTCGACGTGATGCCGGCGGTAGAGCGCATAGGCGCGGCGGCCATAGGCCGCGGTGCAGCGCCGCCGGTCATAAGGCGCGCCGCCACAAGCCGATCCGCTCGGAGTCGAGATAGCGCTTCAGATGCGTGTAGAAGAGCTTGTAGTGGCGCAGCTCGTCGGCGGCGATGTGCCGGCAGATCTGCTTCAGCACCGGCTCCTGCGTCGCCTCGGCGAGCGCCGTGTAATAGGAGCTGGTGCCGGTCTCGACGATGCAGCGTGCGACGAGCTCGCCGGCGCGCGAGCCGCGCACCGAGGCGCTGGCGCCGAGGTCGACGCGGAAGCCCGCGGTGAAGCGCGCCGCCGCCGCGGCGTGATCGAAGCGCGGATCGGCCAGCATGGCCCAGCGCCCCAGCGCTTGGCCGTGCTGCGTCTCCTCGACGCCCCAGCGGCGCGCCAGAAGCTGGAAGGCGGGATCGTCATGGAAGACGCCGCAGAGATATTGGGCGTAGTCGGCGCCGTTCTGCTCGACCAGGCTCGCCGCCTTGACGATGCGGAGTATGTCGGGCTCGACCTTGGCGCCGTCGAAGCGGCGCCAGGGAATGTCGTCGAGCGTCCACGATGCCATCGCCGCGCGTCCTCCGATCAGCCCGCCGGGGGAAATATATAGGCCGGCGCGCGCCGGTGCAAAACCGCGCGCATTGCCGAATTTTTGCCGGAAATCCCGCCGATCGCGCGAACGGCCCGCCGCGCGAATTCACGAATCGAAAAGATATTCGACCTAGGCTTTGGGCATGAACCGCGGCATCTGGATGATTGCGGCATGGCTCGTGGCACGGCACGGTGCGGAAGCGCCGCTCGCCGTGCATGTGCGCATCATGGCGCTGCGGCGCGCCCTGGTCGACGAGCGGCGCATCACCTCGTGGCTGCTGATCGACGACGCCGTACATGAGCTGGTGCGCGTCACGCCGCGGGAAAGCGACACCGTCCACTGAGGTTTCACCTCGCTGCGGCGCCGCCCTATTCGGCGCGCGCGTCGAGCCAGGCGAGGAGCGCGGGCGCGATCGGCGCGATATGCTTGTAGCGGCGTGTGTCCGCGGGCATGTCGCGCAGCGCCGCGGCGAGCTCGAGGGCGCTCGTCCGGCTGCGAATCGCCGCAGCGAGCCCGGTGATATGCGTGCGGATCGTGAACACCACGGCGCCGGTCGCGGGCAAGCGCTGCAGCGTCTGGCGCTCGACGCGCAGCCACAGGCGCTCGCCGGCATTGTCAGCGGTGACCGGCGCCGCCGCTTCGCGCGCCACCGGCTGGAACGGCGCCGGATCGTCGACGATCCCCCAGTTCAGCCGCCACACCAGCTTGCCCGGCTTGAGCAGGGCGAAGAAGCGCTCGACCGGCGCCGCGAGCTTCGCGCCGTAGCCCGGCACCGGGTCGTGGATCGCGCCGAGCGGCCGGCCGATCTTGTCGGCGAGCCGCCAGCGCGCCGGCGAGCACAGCGAGGCCGCGACCAGCCGGTAGGGGCCGCCCTCCGCCAGCAGCAGGCAGAGATCCTCCTGCACCAGCCGGCCGGCGAGGTCGAGCGGGTGGAGCGCGGGCTGCGCGACATCCCAGGTCTCCGCCGTGGCGGCATTTGCGAGCTGGTCGCCGGCGCGGGTGAAGACGCCCGGATGATGGTGCGGCAGGTGCCGCGCCAGCAGCGCCAGCAGCTCGGCCGACGCGTCGTCGGCTTCCGGCAGCGCCGCGAAGATTTCGGCATGGCGCGCCTGCAGCAAGGCGCGCTTGGCGGCGAGGTCGGCGGAAAAGCGGTGGTCGATCTCGATCCATTCGGCTGATGGCAGCGGCATCAGCCCCATCGCCAGCCGGAAGCGGCCGCCCTCGAACGGCAGGTAGGGGGCGCCGTCGCCATCCGCGCTCATCGCCGCGGGCTTAGCACGGCGGCGTCGCGCAGAGAAGGACTACCGGCGCCGGGCCGGGCGCGGCGCGGCCTCGCGGGTGCGACGGCGCACGCAGCGCATCTCGAGGTCGCGCAGCACCGCGTTGATCAGCGGCAGCAGCTCTTCGAGCATGAACGGCTTGCGGAGATGGCGATGCCCGCTGCTCTCGACGCCCGGGAAAAGCCGCTGGTCGCCGGTGGTGAGAATGACGCCGACGCCGTCGGCCTGCGCGGCCTCGGCGAGCGCGAAGGCGTCGCCTTCGGCGAGCGGCAGATCGATCACGACCACATCGTGGTCGCCGCTGTCGAGGGCGCCGCGCACGTCGCCGGCGCTGTCGACGAGGGTGAAATCATAGCCCTCGGTCTTGAGCGCATCGCCGAGCACGGCCCTGATGCCCTCGTGATCCTCGACCACCAGCACCTTGCATATCTTGGCCATCCCGACCTCCCGCTCGGCAGGTTCGCCGCGGCATTCGCGCGCCTTCCGCCCCGAGCTAACGCAACAGTCGCCTCCATCGGCTCCGACTCGACAGATATTTTCCGCGTGCCGCCGGCAACGCCGGTCGAGCGCTAGGTGATGCGCAGCTTGTCGAGCCCGGGCATCTCGCTCGGATAGGCGAGGTCGAGCGCTGCGAGCGTGCTGTGCACGATGCGGGCGATCACGGCGTCGCGGTACCATTTCCGGTCGGCGGGCACGATGAACCATGGCGCCGCTGCGGTGCTGCAGCGCTCCAGCGCGATCTCATAGGCGGTCATGTAGTCGTCCCAGTGCTCGCGCTCGGCGAGATCGCCGGGGTTGAACTTCCAGCGCTTGGTGGGGTCGTCGAGCCGGGCCCGCAGCCGGCGGGTCTGTTCCTTCTTCGAGATGTGCAGGAAGAATTTCAGGATGGTCGTGTCGTTCTCGGCGAGATGCTTTTCGAAGGCGTTGATCTCGCCGTAGCGCGCCTCGACGCGGGCGGGCGGCACCAGGCCATGGACGCGGACGACGAGCACGTCCTCGTAATGCGAGCGGTTGAAGATGCCGATCATCCGCCGCGGCGGCACCGCCCTGTGGATGCGCCACAGGAAATCATGCGCCAGCTCGTGCTCGGTCGGCTTCTTGAAGCTGGTGGCGACGGCGCCCATCGGGCTGAGCCGGCCGAACACGTTGCGGATGGCGCTGTCCTTGCCGCTCGCATCCATCCCCTGCAGGACCACGAGCACGGCGCGCTTGGCCTGCGCGTAGAGAATCTCCTGCAACCGGTCGATCTCGGCGATATCGGCCATCGTCGCCTTCTTGGCCTCGGCCTTGCCGAAGGCGAGCCCCTTGCGGTCGCGCGGGTCGAAATCGGCCAGCTTCACCGGCCCGCCGCCCGCGCGCACGCGGTAGCGCTCCAAGCCGCCGAGATCGATCGCCGGGAACATGGTTTGCGCCGCGCCTCGCCCGAAGCCCGGCCTAGTCAACGCCATCGCCGCCGCGTTGTCGCCAAGAAAGCGCCGGGCGCAGCGCGACTCGCCGCCTGCGGTTGGGCGCGCGAGCGCCCTGCCGCGGTGAGCGCGCCGCAGCGGCTGGCGGTCGCGGGCGCGGCCCGGTATGATCGCGCATGAGGCTCGCTTGGCATTGGGTGGTCGCCATCGCGCTGTTGTTGATCGGCGCGGCGCTCTTTTTCGAGGCGCTGACGACGACGCACAGCGTATGGCTCAGCCTGCCGCTGCTGCTGCTGTCGGGCGTGTTCACCGGACCCGGGCTCATCACGCTCCTGGCGCTGCTCGGCCTCTACGACCTCGCCGTCGAATTGAACGGCCACCGCCTCGAGTTCAGGAAGCCGCCGCGCGACGCCCTCTGACCCGCCGGGCCGGGCGGGTCAGGCGCCCGCTCGCGCCGGCAGAGCGACGAGCGCCTCGGTCTCGCTCGCCGCCTCGGCGGCGTAGCGCATCAGGCGCTGGCGCAGGATCTCGCGCGCATCGCCGACGTCGCCGCCGCGCAAGGGCGGCGGGCTGTCGCGCCGCTTGCCGACGAGGCCGAGATGGCGGGCGAGCAGCTCGAGCGCCGCCTGCTTGTCGTGCAGCTTGACGCCGCGCGGGCCGCTGGTCCGGCCGCCGCCGCGGATCTCCGCCACCGCCGCCGCGTCGTCGGCGCTCAAGCTGGCGAGCGGCCGCACCGTGACGAGGCCGTCCGGCCGGTCGACCACGTAGCGGCGGATGTCGGAGAAGGCGATGCGCGCGATCTCCTTGAGCACGCGGTCGGCGGCGACCAGCGTGCGCCGCTCGCGCTCGGCCAGCGCGGCCTCGACGCGGCTCATCACCGGCGCGCAGAAGTGCAGCAGCTCATAGCCGCGATTGGCGGCGGAGGCCGGCGGATATCCGGCGCGGATCGCCGCCTGCTTGGCGTTGAAATCGACGAGGTACTCGGTGACGAAGAGGCATTGCCGCTGCGTCAACGGCCGCGTCTGCGGCCGCCTGGGCTGGGTCATGGGGGGCTCCGGAAAAGCAAAGCGCCCGGACGGAGGACCCGCCGGGCGCATCTCTGATGGTGGATTTTACATACCACATGTATCCGGATAAGTCAAGAACAAAACGTGATCCCGCGCCGCCCAGACGCCGTTTCCGCGATCCCGTCGCTGGCCCACGCGTCCTTCGAGACGGCCGCTGACGGACAACCCGTTCGACGGCTTTGCCGTCGCACCCTACGGGCGCGCGCGTCGCGGCGCGCGCGGGTTGTCCCTCAGGACGAGGCGAGAAGAGACGGGACGAGGAGATTTAATTTGTCCTCACCCTGAGGAGCGCCCGAAGGGCGCGTCTCGAAGGGTCAGTCCCAACATGGCGCGAACTTCGCCGCGGTGTTACAATCGTTGCCGCTACCCCCGTCCCGACGCGATCATCAGGCGTTTCCGGCGATCGTGTCGTGCAGCGGACGGATTCCGCGACGTCGGCCGGCTCTTTGCGAGCGGGGCGGAGGTCCACGCGGAGTTCTCGAGACAAGGGGGCTGTCATGACAAGAGCGATCGCAGCAGGTCTGAGAGTGCTGGCGACGCTGGCGGCGGCGAGCGTGCTTCTCGGCGCAACCGGCGATTCCGGGGTGCAGAAGCAGAGATACGTGTTCA
>WNFN01232741.1_pt1 | contig 15707 bp, 16 predicted proteins | sample 5400161 | NCBI WGS metagenome assembly WNFN01 (sample SAMN13153353, study PRJNA577476) | soil metagenome | isolation source: 80 cm saprolite on Douglas fir-dominated hillslope | place: USA:California | collected 2013-09-17
GCGGTGATGGGCACGGGCGGCGCGCCGGAAGGCGTGCTGACGGCGGCGGCGTTGCGCTGCTTGAACGGGCAGATCCTTGCACGGCTGGTGGTGAGCAAGCCGGAACACGCGGAACGCCTGGCGAAAATGGGCGTGAAGGATGTGAAACGGATTTACGACACGGAGGATCTGGCGCCGGGCAAGAAAATGATTTTCGCGTGCACGGGAGTGACGGACGGAAATTTGCTGAAGGGCGTGCGGTTTTTCGGGGAAGGTGTGCGCACAAGTTCGATGATTCTGACGCTGGACGAGCGGCAAGTGCGCTTCATCGATTCGGTGCACCTGGAGAAGCGGCCGGACATCAAGGTGCGGTTCAACTGAAGTTGAGTCTCGATGTCGAGCTAGTTCTGGAAGCGCGACTGGCTTAATGCTGCTGGTTCGCGATGGCCAGGAAGACACGATCATCCACGGCAACCGAGCGGGTGAAGAGAGTGGCGGCGTTTGCGCCGGCGATGGCGACGTGCCCGGCACTGCTGCTCAAAGCAGGACCGGCGGGTTTTGAGATGGATGCTGTCCCATCGCCCGGTTGAAGCGATATCCGGGTCGTCTTCGGCGTGCAGTTCGTCGCACCGAGACAGGTATCACGGATGAAAACCTGTCGATAACCGCTGTTGTTGCTGCTCGCGGGCGTCCCAGAAACCTGATTCGAAGAATGGCTGGGAGTGACGGCCAGAAACGCGACAAAGCGTCCCGAGGAGCTGACGGAAGGCAGAATGCTTTCCGTTCCGACCAATGCTCCGTTCGCATCGGTGGAGATTAAATGCGTCGACGGCTTGCAGGAATCTCCCGCCCCCGCGCATGTATCAAACAAATAGACCTGCCGTCCCGTCGGGGCATTGTCCACGAGATTCGTCGCGGCCGAGCTGAAGGACACGAATCGTCCATCGGCGCTCATGGAAGGCGCGCGGCTTTCGTCGTTCGCCGGAGTGCCGTCGGCTGCCGCCGAGAGAAGAGTTGTACGCGGTTGGCAGCCTGCGGCAGCACCTTCGCAGGTATCCCGCAGAAAGACCTGGGCGCGATCGTTCTGTACCGCGGTGTAGGCAACAAAACGCCCGTCGAGACTCAGTGCCGGCGTTTCTTCGGCAACGGTAGCCGTTGACAAAGTCGTAGCGGCGGCCTTTATTGCGGCGAGCGGTGCGCATGTGGATTGTCCCTTGGCGCAAATCGTGAAGGTCAGGGGAGCACTCGAGCCGCCACCACCGCCTCCACTGCACAATGTGATGCAGCCCGCAGGCGGAGGAGATGGCGGATTAAAGACAGTCACGCTGGCCGTGGTGCTAGTCGAGCCGGTGTTTGCGAACATATTTCCCGCAACAGTCGCTTGAATTTGTGTCGCAGTGATGCTCGCGGCAGCCAATTTTGTTTGGGTACCACCCATACTCCAATTCACTTGGGAGGCTTGCGTCGGATCTGCATTCGCCAGGAAGTTAGTACCGATCAGTGTGATGCCGAGCGTTTGCGATGCCGAAGTGCTGGCGGGAGAGGTGTTCGGACTGATGCTGGTGAGGGTCGGGATCGGATTCGGCGGCGGATTGATAATGAAGACGATGGGATTGGAGAGGCCATTGTTTGTCGCGCTGGTGGCGGGATTCAGAGTGATGATGGTGGCCACGCCGGGCTTGGCGACCAGGGCCGCCGAAACAGTGGCGGCTACCGACAGCACGCTTCCAGCGGCGTTGGTGGTGACGGTCGTGGGAATGCTCTTTCCATTCCATTGCACCACCGTTTTTGCCAGGAAGCCGCTGCCGTTCACGGTCAGGGTGAAATCTGCGCAGGGTGTGGCTGGCCCTGGCACGCAGGCGCTGATCTGGGAAGGTGAAAGAGAAAAAATCGAGGCGCCCGTATTGCTCTGAAAGGTGTTGCCGTAGTCGTTGCAGCCGGCTACCGCGAAAATCGCCGCCAGTGCGACAGCCAATGCTGTCCAAGACCGCTTCATTGAGACTCCTCCATCTACTCTGACGACCCCGGCCGTGCCGGGGCCAACTTGCCTGCGCGAACGGGCGAAGCCCGCGGCGCCAGCTCACTTTGGGGGTGAGATGCCAAATTTGCGCTGCGCGTTGACCGGCCTTTTTTGCACCCCTGCCTCAGGCCGCCCTCTGCACCGAATCTTAGGGCTCGCGCAACCCTACATGATTATCATCTGGACGGGGATGTGGTCAATGCGGATTGCGGGGCGGATCGCAGACGAGATGCAAGGATAGCCGCTGAATATCATCCAAACCTGAGACTGAACACAGTGTAAGCAATTCTCTCATTCCGTGCCCAGGGATGCGATCGATGCGCGCAGCAGCTCTTGGACACGGGTTTGACACTCCGCATCCTGGACCGGCGAGGCGCTTGCGGCGCGATAGCAAGCCAAAGCTTGCTGCTTTCTGCCAAGCTTGGCATAGAGGTCGCCGCACGCCAGTTGAAAGAGCGGATTGGCCGGGTACTTTTCAACGAGCGGGCCGAGGACAGTAAGCGCCTTTTCATACTGTTGATCGTAACGATGGAGATTCAATGCGAGATAGAAGCGTGCGAGGTTGGATGTGAGAACGCCCTGTGCCATGGCATGTTCGAGCAGGCGCACTCCTTCTTGCTTTGACCCGCCGGGGATGCCCATGAAAAAGCGCAAGATCCTGGCGATGGCGCTGAGCGTGTCCACGTAATAGTTGTAAAGACCCAGGCCCAGGTCGGCGTCAGCGAGATCAGGGTCCAGAGCTTTGGCGCGCTGGAGATGTTCGCGGCCACGCACTCCGGAGCGGGCCGCGTTGCGATTCTCACCGCGCAGTCCGTGAAGCCGAGCTGAGGACGCTTCTGCCATGCCAGCATAAAATTGCATTTCCGCGGATTCGCTCTGCTTGATCTGTGATTCAGCCAGCTTCAGAGCCTTGGCAGCCAGCTCAAAATAGTGCCGGTCCGCTTCGAGCTTGGGGCGGCGCCGGGCGTCGCTCATTCCATACTTGAAATCGGCGGAAGTACACCAGATCCGCCACCACAACGCTTCCGCTTCCAGCAGATAGCCCAGCGGGTGATTGGGCAGTTCCTGCTCCATGCGCTTCGCGGCTTCCACTGCGCCCTCGAGGTCGAAGGAATAGATTTTGTCGAGGATGGCGGGCGTCTCCGGTGGCAGAGTGATATTGGAAGCGTGCGCGGGGCCGGCAAGAGGCGCCGAGAGGAGAAGGCAAGCCAGGCCAGCGCGGCGAGCGATCGGCGATACATTCATCGTCCCCGTCCGAGAAAGAGATTGTGCAGGTTCAGGCTCTGCGCCGGACGAGTTTAAGCTGTTCAAGTAGAGTTGCAAACTGAAATGGTCTTTGCCGAGAGAATCTGGGTTAGGCGGAGCGCAGGGCATTTGCTATTCTCGGCGGACCGATGACGCCGGGGAACAAAACGGAGAATGGCGCCCTGGAGCGCGGACTGGGCCTGAAAGAGGCCGTCGCGCTGAACATGATCGAGATCGTGGGCATTGGCCCGTTCGTGGTCAGTTCCCTGGTGATTCGGGCGATGGGAGGGCCGCAGGCGCTCATCGCGTGGCTGGCGGGGGCGCTCCTGGCGACGCTGGATGCATTTGTGTGGTCCGAGCTGGGCGCGGCGATGCCGAAAGCGGGCGGCACATACGTTTTTTTGCGTGAAGCGTACGGTCCAGAGCGGTGGGGCCGGTTGATGTCGTTTTTGTTCGTTTGGCAAACGTTGGTGCAGGCGCCGCTTTCCGTGGCGTCGGCGTCGATTGGTTTCGCAAAGTACGCTGGATATCTGTACCCCTTTACGCCGCTGCAAGCGAAGGCGATTTCCGGCGGACTAGTCATCTTGATAGTGATCCTGCTGTACCGGCGGATCACGACGATCGGAAAAATTTCCGTTTTGCTGTGGATAGGCGTCGTGGGAACCATGCTGTGGCTGATCTGGGGAGGGGTCACGCATTTCGACGCCAAGATCGCGTTTAATTTCCCGCCGGGAGCTTTCGATCTGTCGTGGGTGTGGTTCGCGGGGCTGGGGTCCGCAATGGTCAGCACGGTGTACAGCTACTGGGGCTACTACAACATTTGCCACCTCGGCAGCGAGATCAAGGATCCCGAACGGAATATTCCGCGCGGCATTTTTCTTTCCGTGCTGGGGATCGCCGTCCTGTATCTGGCGATGCAGACGAGCCTCCTGGGCGTGGTGCCTTGGCGCGAGGCGCAGAATTCCGATTTTATCGCCAGCCTGTTTGTTGAGCGCTTGTACGGACAGGCGGCGGCGCGCTTCGTGACGGGAATGATTTTGTGGATCGCTGTCGCTTCCGCATTCTCGGTGCTGCTTGGCGCTTCGCGCGTGCCCTATTCGGCGGCGCAGGACGGGAATTTCTTTCCGGTGTTCGGCAAGGTTCATCCCACGAAACACTTTCCGCACGTTTCGTTGTTAGTGCTGGCCGGACTCGCCTTTGTCTTCAGCATTTCCTTGAAACTGAAACAAGCCATTGCAGGAATTCTGGCCATGAGGCTGCTTGTGCAGTTCATCGGCCAGGCGGTCGGAGTGATATTGCTGCGGCGGCGCCGGGGCACGCAAGGCCTGCCGTTCAAGATGTGGCTGTATCCGCTGCCCGCGGTGCTGACGATGATCGGGTGGGCGTGGCTCTTCTGGCAGACCGGGGCGACACGGAAATGGGGACTGGCGGAGATCGCTCTGGGAGCCCTTGCGTATCTCATTCGCGCGCGGGAGATGCGACAATGGCCGTTTGAAAAGAAAAGTGATCAGTTATCTGTTTCCAGTATTCAATAACGGATCGCGTTAACGAAGCTTCTAAATAAAACTGGCGTGGAGCTTAGAGATGCATGATTGGGAGAGTAGACGTAACCTTGGAGGCGAATTGAAACGCTTCACTGTCGCAGCGAACTTAATTTTGTTTCTGTCCATTTGGGCGGCCACAGCCAAAGGGCAATTTCCTCCCGCGCCGGGAACAGGGCCCGGCTTGCCGGAAACAATCGAGGCGATCGAAAGCGCCCGGATTACCACGCGGATCCTGTTCGTGACGGCCCATCCGGACGATGAGAGTGCCGCGACGCTCACTTATCTTGCACGCGGCTTGCATGCGGATGTTGCGCTGCTAACGTTGACGCGCGGTGAGGGCGGGCAGAACGACCTTGGCCCCGAACAAGCGCCGCAACTGGGATTGATCCGCACGCAGGAATTGCTGGCGGGAACGGATTTGGGGCGACCAGGTGCTCGAGGACATGGTCCGCGTGATCCGCGGATTTCGCCCGAACCTTGTGATTAACGGCTGGGGCGGCGTGCATGCGGGCCACGGACATCATCAAGCCTCGGGATTGCTCACGCCGAAGGCTGTGCAACTCGCGGCGGATTCTTCGTTCAAGCTGCGCGGCTCCTCCGCGGAAGAAGGGGACTTGACGCCCTGGGGCGACCGAAAGCCTGTGGTCGTGCTAGACCTCGACCGAAGCGAAGCCCCAAAAGGGTACTTGCTCCCTGTAGATGACATTTCGCCGCTCTACGGAAAATCCTGGCGTGAAATGGGACTCGATGCGTTTGCCAATCATCGCTCGCAGGGAATTACCGGGTTTTTGAGCTCACCGTTTCTGCGGCGCGGCGTCGCCCTCCAGCGCGAGGACGGCAAGGAGCTCGATCCTGCCTTGTTGGCACAACCGCTTGGCCCATTGGACGAAGACTTTGAAGCCGGGAATCTGGGCGTTGACCCGCTCATGCGAACCGTGGATGCCGCCCTGGTAGCGGCGCGGGATGCGGCATTGCGGCTCGATTGGAAGGCGGCCGCCAGTTCCCTGGTTGCCGCTGGGAGAAAAATCAATGAAGTGCCCGTGCCTTCGATTTCGCACCAAGTTCCCGCCCCGGTCGTATCCCTCGCGCGAAGCCTGAAGCGGAAACGGGAAAAAATTGAGGCGGCTCTGACGCTCGTCGCAGGGCTGCGATTGGACGCGCTCGCCGATCGCAGCGAAATCGTCTCCGGAGAAACCTTCACTGTTCGGGTGGACTCTCATCACCGTGGAGAGATTGCGGGAGATTTCAAGAAGCCCGTAGTGCTGCTTCCCTCCGATTGGAACGTCACCAAAGAGGAGGCCGATTCCAGCGGGTCCGTTCGCTTCACAGTTTCTGCCGGACAGAATCCGCAGCGTACGCCGACTTCCGCCATTGCGATACTGCCGGGACCTCCGCCACTCGTCGCGGTCAGCCAGGAAGCCGCGATCGACGGTTATTCGTTCACGGCCATGTCACCGGTGGTGCAGCTCCGCGCGACTTCCACGCGAGCGGATCAAATACCTGTGCGAATCGTTCCGGCCTACACGCTGGCGGTTGAGCCAAAGCAAGCGATCGAAATTACAGCTAGGCAGAGCAAGCCATTCGATGTATTGCTCCGCGTGCATTCCTACGCGACTCAACCAGGTGAGGTTCGCGCTGGGCTAACTGTACCGCGGGGCTGGAAAACCGACGCCGCCGTGCCTTTGAAATTCGAGGGGGCGGGCGACCGCTATGCACGGCTGAAGGTAACGCCGCCATTAAAGCTCGGCAAGGGGAACTTCAAGATTTCGGCGTACGCGGAACGCGTGGCCGACCGCACCCGGGGCGACAAGGCGGAGAAATTCACCACTTCGCTGGAACCCTTGGCGACGCTGCCGACGCAGCTTTGGAGCGAGCCGGCCCAGTGCGCCATACACGCGTTTGACGTGCTTGTGCCGGCGAATCTCCGCGTTGGCTACATCACGGCGGAAAGCGAACCCGTGCCGGAAGCTCTGCAGCGACTGGGCATTCGCGTGGAGATGCTGGACGCCGTGGCGCTGGCCTTCCGGGATTTATCCCCTTTCAACGCGATCGTGGTCGGGGTGCGCGCGTACGAACTTCGGCCGGAATTATCTGGAGCAAATCAGCGGCTGCTGGATTACGTTTCGAAGGGTGGAACACTCGTCGTGCAATACCAGCGAGAGTTTGCCTGGGACAAATTCCACTATGCACCGTATCCGGCCTTGATCTCGCCGCCGCTTCCGCCTGTGAAAGAAGGTTCGCCGCAGGTAGTTCGTCCACTTCCGCGCATCACGGACGAGAATTCTCCCGTGAAATTCCTGATACCGAGCGATCCGCTGCTCTCTTATCCAAACAAAATCACGCAGGACGACTTCAAGGGCTGGGTGCAGGAGCGCGGCCTTTATTTCTGGACCGAATTCGACCCCAAGTACACGCCGCTCCTCGCGATGGACGATCCCGGCGAGCCCGACCTCAACGGCGGCCTTGTCTACACCCACTATGGCAAAGGCACTTACGTTTATACGGGTCTGGCCTTCTTCCGACAATTGCCCGAAGGTGTTCCGGGGGCTTACCGGCTTTTCGTCAATTTACTCAGCGCGTCGCGGAGCCGGGGGACCCGGTCCACCGGGAGAAAACCTCAGGCCTGAAAGCCTCAGCTACAACTGGCTGGAGCAAGTAAACCAACTGGGCACATCGCCGCCGCACACAAATCACCGTGCTATTCTTTTCAGCCGAGGGGTGAAACGCGAATGAGGAATCTCCATCGGACTCGCTTTGCCGGACGAACGGCTCACAAGGCCATTCTCTTGTTGCTGGTATCCGCCCTCTTTTTGACTTGCGTTTCTCCCGCTGCGGCACAGAAAGAAAAGAAGAAGAAGACTGACGCTGCTCCTTCCACGGACGGCTCCAAGATGCTGATTCCCTTGAGCGACGAACAGCAAATCGATTACACGCTGTCGGAAATGCTGGGCGCATGGCAACTCGGGGATATCGAAAAGCTGCACAAGGACTACGCCGACGATGTGGCGATTGTGAACGGCTCGTGGGCGCCGCCGATTCTCGGGTGGACCAACTATCTTGCGGTTTACCAGCAACAGCGCGCGCGCATGCAGCAGGTGCGCATGGATCGCTCAAATACCTACATCAAGGTGAGCGGTACGGTGGGTTGGGCGTGCTACCAGTGGGACTTCGAAGCAGTTGTGGATGGCCAACAGATGGAATCCCAGGGCCAGACTACGATGGTATTAGAGAAGCGCAACAACCACTGGGTTATCGTGCTCAATCACACTTCGCTCGCGCCGAGGGTCCCGCCAGCCGCTCCCGCGAGCCCACCCCCAGAGCAGCAGCCAGCGAAACCAGCGCCGCGCTGAAGCTTGCCGGCAAACTGTCGAGACCTGAAGACCTAGAAGAGGCCCTTCAGCCCATCCTTGAGCCACATCCCGGCAATCACCAGCAGCAGAACGCCTGCCAGGATGCCAGTTCCCATGATAGGCCGCGAGAGGGCGTTGATCTTCGCCACAAGCTCCCGCTGCTCTCTGGCCATATGCTCTCCAGCCGCATCGAGAAAGATTTGGTCGTCTTCGTGGCTTTCGAGGAGGCTCCGCCGAAGCAGCAAGACCAGGAATACGGCGGTGACGACTCCCCAGGCGATCAGCAGGTAAAGCAGTGGCCCCGTTAGCGATTGTGATTCCCCCATGGTGACCTCCCTTTGGAACCGATTCGCAGTGCCGGCCGGGCCGGCAAGGGGTTACTTGGGTTTTATAAGGCGGAGTATAGCACTATGGATTAAAAATTCTAGTGGCGAGAATTATTAAATCCGATGCTACGTCATGAGTTCGCTTGCCTAAGGACCTGGGCTCGAACGCGGCTGAATAGGGCGGCAAAATGAACAAACTAAGGCAGATTTTTGATTGAGCACGCCGGCGGCGCTGAGGGCGAGTGAACCGCTGATGGCAGATGGGATCTCTGTGCCTCGAGATTTGGAGGCGCTGCTAAGCACTGCACTCTCATCGCGTTGACAAAGGGGAAACTGCCGGGCAGAATGAAAATGCTTCGTTGTATGTGTGACGAGTGGCGGAACTGGCAGACGCGCTAGCTTCAGGAGCTAGTGATCGCAAGGTCGTGGAGGTTCGAGTCCTCTCTCGGGCACCAACATCTCTGTACATTGTGCCGTAACCGGATTGACGGCTTGTGCCGCAATCCGTTACGGTGGTTCCTCAGAAAGACTCACCGGTGTTCCGAGGTGCCGCCTTGTTTCTGCAACTATTCATGTTCTCGTTTCCCGAATGGCAGCCGCACTTCTCCTTCCTCGGCGGTGCCCCCGCGAATGAGATGATTGTTCTGCGCTGGCTGCATCTCATCTTCGGCATCATCTGGATCGGCTTGCTCTACTTCCTCAATTTAGTGTTGACGCCAGCCATGAAAAAGTGCGATCCCAAGCTGCGAATCAAAATTTATCCTGAGCTGATGCCAGGCACGATGGGCTGGTTCCGCTCGTCGGCGCTGGTGACGGTGATCGTGGGACTCCGCTACTTCTCGATCCATCTGGCCTCGGATGCAAAACTTGCTGGCGACCGTTCGCTGATTGGGAAATGGTTCGGCTGGTGGCTGCTGGTGTGGGTCGTCGCGTATGTGTTCATTTACGCGCTGCAGCTTCCGGCGAAAGGATTGCTTGATAGTGCGTTGGTGCGCGTGATTGGGATTTCGATTGTGGTGATCGCGGCATCGTGGCTGGTTCTCGTCTTGAATGGCGGACCCAACGTTTCGAATGCGCACCTGGCCATCAGCGTTGGCGGTGGCCTCGGCTTCGTCATGCTGCTGAATACCTGGGGAGTCGTGTGGCGCGTGCAGAAGCGGCTCATCGCCTGGGCTCGCACTAGCGCGGAGCAGGGCGTGCCGATGCCGCCGGAAGCGGACCGCTTAATGCGCTGGAACTACCTGACGGCGCGCACTTCGTTCTGGCTGTCGTTCCCGATGCTGTTCTTCATGGGCGCCGCCAGCCACTACCCGTTTCTGAGCACCGTCGCGCGATAATGGATGCGGGATGCTCCCATGTCTGACGAGAAGAACTACAACGTACTGGCGACCGAGAACGGTGTACCGATCAAGGCCTGGACCAAAGGGGTACCACTGGAAGACCAGGCCTGCAAGCAGCTCCTGAACGTTGCGCAGTTGCCGTTCATCTTCAAGTGGGTCGCGGCCATGCCGGACGTGCACTGGGGCATCGGCGCCACGGTCGGCAGCGTCATTCCGACGAAGGGCGCGATCATTCCCGCTGCAGTGGGTGTGGACATCGGCTGCGGCATGATGGCGGTGCAGACGGACCTGAACGCACGTGATCTTCCGGACAATCTGAAAGGCATTCGCAGCGCGATCGAAAAGGCGGTTCCGCATGGCCGCACGAATCACGGTGGGCGCGGCGACGTGGGCGCGTGGCGGGAGATTCCTTCGCGCAACAACGAAGTTTGGCAGACGCTCAAGCCGCGTTACGACGCGATTCTCGAAAAGCACCCGAAGCTCGATCGCGGCAATCATTCGAATCACCTCGGAACGCTCGGTACCGGCAACCACTTTATCGAAGTCTGTCTCGACGAAGCGGAAAACGTGTGGTTCATGCTGCACAGCGGATCCCGCGGTGTCGGCAACCGCATGGGGAGCTACTTCATCGAGGTGGCCCGCAACGACATGCAGAAGTTCTTAATCAACCTGCCGGACAAGGACCTGGCGTATTTTTCGGAGGGCACCGAGCACTTCGACGACTACGTCGAAGCTGTCGAATGGGCGCAGGACTTCGCGCGCTGGAACCGCCATCTGATGATGGAGCAGATCGTCGGCGCGGTCCGCGATTCCGGCGAGGTACGGCCGTTCGTCGCCGAGCTGAAGGCCATCAATTGCCACCACAACTACGTGGCGCGCGAGCGCCACTACGGCCAGAACATTCTGGTCACGCGCAAGGGCGCGGTCCGCGCACGCGAAGGCGACATGGGCATCATTCCCGGCAGCATGGGAGCGCGTTCCTATATCGTCCGCGGCAAAGGCAATATGGAAAGCTTCATGAGCTGCAGCCACGGCGCGGGCCGCGCGATGTCCCGCACGGAAGCCAAGCGGCGCTTCAGCGTGGAGGACCACAAGCGGATGACGGCGGGCGTGGAGTGCCGTAAGGACGCTGACGTCATCGACGAAACGCCGGCGGCTTACAAGTCGATTGAGGCCGTGATGGCCGCGCAGAGCGATCTGGTGGAAATCGTCCACACCTTGCGCCAAGTCGTTTGTGTAAAAGGTTGAGCAGGGAACAAAAATGAAAAGGGAGGCGGGCCAGGTCGTCCCACCTCCCTTCTTTCCCCTCTCGGGGAACCCGGCCAGTCTGACGGAGGGCGACCAGCCGGTCGTGTGTTGGCCTGTCTATTTATCCCGGAATCTTGAAAAAAGTTCCTGAGAAACGGAAAAAAATGAATAGAATTACGGGGGAAATCCGGCGCCCGACTTCAGGCGCGACACCTCATGCCACGACCTTCACACCTCAGCCCCGATAACATATTGCGTTTTCTGCAAGTTAGAAGCGAGCCCGCGTCCGCGAGCGAGATTGCGCTCGCCCGCTGTTCAAGATGCTTTCAAAGCTCAGGAAACGCGGCGCCATCGAGGAATTGCCCGGCGGACGGTACCGCCTCCCGAGCCGCAAGTCGGAACAGAAGGCGTCCGGCCAAAAACCGCGCCAGGAGGCGACGCGGCATCCCCAACCCTCGGCGCTCGCGGATCGCGATGAAGTAAAAGGACGCCTCGTTCTTCACCACGACGGCTATGGCTTCGTCGTCCCGGATTCGCCGATGCCGCAGCTCGACGGCGATGTTTTCATTCCGCGCGACGCCATCCAAGACGCTATGCACGGCGACCACGTTCTGGCAAAAATTCAGCGTCTGGGTGGCGTTACCGGCGCGCAACGCGCTGAAGGCCGCATCATTCAAATCCTGGGCCGCGCGCATCCGACCGTGGTCGGTTTGTTTCGCTACGGAACCCAACACAATGTGGTTCTGCCTTACGATGTTCGAATCCAACACGAGGTGGAGATTCCGCGCGGCAACGAACTGACCCCCGGGCTGTGGAAGAAGCTGGGCTTCAGCAGCTCGGATGAAACCAGCATCCGATCGAGGCGCATCCCGCGGCTGGATGAATTGGATGGAGCCGTCGTGAACGTGGAGTTGCTGCGTTATCCGCACGGAGGCACAGCGGCGACCGGCCGTGTCATCGAAATTCTCGGGCGTCCCGGCGATCTCGGCGTTGATACCGAGATCATCATCCGCAAGCATCATCTCCCGCATTCTTTCTCCGCCGAAGTTCTGGATGAAGCAGCGCGTGGCGCGAAGCCCGTCGATGAGATCCAGCGCGCCGGCCGCGAAGATTTCCGGCACTTGCCGATCGTGACTATCGATGGAGAGACCGCGCGCGATTTCGACGACGCCGTCTACGTCGAACGTCGCACGGATGGCGGCTGGCATTTGCAAGTCCACATCGCCGATGTAGCGCACTATGTTCGAACGGAGAGCGCTCTCGACCGGGAGGCTCGTCTCCGCGGCACCTCCGTTTACTTCCCCGATCGCGCCGTCCCGATGCTTCCGGAAGCCCTTTCGAATGGCATGTGTTCGCTCAAGCCGCGCGAGGATCGCCTGGTCATGAGCGCGCTCATGGAATTCGACGCCGCCGGGCGCATGAAATTCTCGCGCATGACTTCCGGCGTCATTCGCTCCGCCGAACGCATGACCTATACGAACGTCAACAAAGTTCTTGAAGGCGATGCTGAAATGACGGAGCGCTACGGCGTGCTGGCCCCCCGCTTCCGCGATATGAAAGAGCTAGCGCTGATCCTCAATGCCCGCCGCAACGAGCATGGCTCCATCGATTTCGATCTCCCTGAACCGGTCATTGAATTCGACGAAGAGCAGCGCATGACCAATATCACGCGCAGCGTGAGAAACATCGCGCACCGGCTCATTGAAGAGTTCATGCTGGCCGCCAATCGCGCCGTCGCCGGCTGCCTCCTGCAGCGCGGCATCGACTCGCTGCATCGCGTTCATGAGAAGCCCGACGCGCGCAAAGTCCTCGAGTTCGAAGAGCTGGCCCGCGCCTTCGGTTACTCTCTCGGCGTCGAAGATTTGCACCAGCGCGAAGTCGCCGTTCGCCATGGCCGCGTTCCGGCGCCCGCGAAAGCCGGCCGGCCCGACTCCTACGGCCACGGGCGTGAGCGCGGCATGAAGGTGGCGCTCCCGGGCGGCGAGCTGCGCATCACGCCGCAGCATTATCAGCGCCTGATTCGAAAGGTCGTTGGCAAACCGGAAGAACGCATCATCTCCTACCTCATGCTGCGTTCCCTGAAGCAAGCCCGCTACGCCGCCGAGCCGCTTGGGCATTTCGCCCTCGGCTTCGATGAGTACACGCATTTCACTTCGCCCATTCGGCGATATCCGGACCTCATCGTTCATCGCATTCTGAAATGGGCGCTCGATCATCCGAAGGATGCGCCGGCCTTTTCGAAAGCGCATGTCGCCGCAGCGCCGGGATCGGAGTCCACGCTCTATTCGCACAAGAACCTCGAAGAAATCGCTTCAGAGACGTCCGAAGCGGAGCGCCGCGCCAATGGCGCCGAGCGCGAACTGATGGACTGGAAAACCGCTCAATTTATGGAGGAGCACCTCGGCGAGGAATACGACGGGCTGATCATTTCCGTCCAGAAATTCGGCTGTTTTGTCGAGCTTTTCGAAGTCTTCGTGGAAGGCCTGCTGCCGATCAACGCGCTTGAAGAAGCTGCCAACGCGCGATGCGTTTACCGCGAGAAGGATCACGTCATTGTCGCCATGCCCGGCGGAGACGGCCGCCGCGGAACGCCGGGTGCGGCTCGGGGCCGCGGCGCAAAACCTAAGCAGCTGGCGTGGCAGCACGGAGACCGCGTGCGCGTCCGTGCAGAACGGATCGACCCGATGCGCCGCCGCGTCGAATTCGCCCTCGTCGCACGACCCTGAGCCTCTCCGCTTTGGAATGTGGAGGCCCGACGCCGCTCCGCAGGGCCATGTTTTCTCTGCGTACTCCGCGCCTCTGCGTTTCGTTATTCTTCAATCCCTGCTTGTATGTAGGATCTGTATGGCATATACTACATGTCATACAGATTGCCACTGCGGAGAACACCGATGCTTTCCATCCGCTTGAAACCCGCGCTCGAACGGCGCCTCGCGCGTCTCGCACGGCAGACCGGTCGCACCAAGACCTTCTACGCCACCAAACTCATCGAGGAAAACATTGAAGACCTCGAGGACCGCTACCTCGCCGAAGCTCGCCTCGAAAATCGCGGCAAGCGCTACTCCACCACTCAGGTCCGGAGGCAGCTTGGCTTGGACGATTGAGTACGACGAAGGCGCCGTCAAGGACCTCAAGAAACTCGATCATCAGGTACAACGTGAAATCCTCGGCTTCCTGGAAAAGCGCATCGGTCAGGCGAAGGACCCGCGCTCGTTTGGTAAGCCGCTTCGCCACAGCAAGTTCGGTCTATGGCGCTATCGCCTGCGCGACTATCGCATCATCTGCCAGCTTCAGCAGGCCAAGCTTATCGTCCTCGTCGTGGCCATCGGCCACCGCAGCATCATCTATGACGACTAATCAGTCCGCCTTCACGTACGGCTTTTCGTAGCGGCGGGCTTCAGGCCCGCCATCTTGCTTCTTCCGGACGTGTGTAGCGGCGAGTTTCGCGCCCTTTGCGTCCCCGTTCTGACCGGGAAGCTCGCCATCCTTCCTCTCCCTGTAGGGGCGCAGCATGCTGCGCCCTCTTGCCTTCCAGTTGGTAGGGGCACGGCTTGCCGTGCCCTGCCGTCGCTACACTCATCACGGTCAGCCGGCAACCTCGTACTCGCTCTGAACCAAACCGCTCGAATAGTGCCGGGTCGCTACATGGCGCAGCCGAATGTCGCGCGGCAGGCTCCCGAACAGGGGAACTCCCTCTCCAATGAGCACCGGCACGCGCGTGATAATGAGCCGTTGAATGGCCCCCGCGCGCAGGAACTCTTGAATAGTGATGCCCCCGTCGATGTACAAGTGGTGGACCCCGCGTGCGGCGAGTTGCGAGACGATCTCCGCCGGCGGCCCGGCCATTTGTTCCACAACGCCCCCGCGCACCGCGGAAAAATCGAGCGGGCGGCTGCTCAGCACCACCACCCTCTTGTCAAGGTAGGGCCACCCTTCAAAAGCCAGAACCGTCTCGAAAGTCTTTCGGCCGATCACAATCGCATCGACGCTGGCAATAAACTCGGTGTAGCCGTGGGGCTCGCCGCCGCCCTCCGGCAGAAAGTCGAGATCGCCGTTCGGCCGCGCAATGAAGCCGTCGACGCTGGTGCCGATAAAAACAGATGCCGTCATCGTGAACTCCTCGCCTGTGGCCGCCTAACTATAGATTCAAACGGTTTCTCGCGCAGCAACACCTTGCCGCGCCCGTCCGTCGCTCTGCACATGCGCTCACATGAACAGAAACCGGAGTCATAGGATAATTGGCGCTATCTATGAGCCAGTGCTCGCTTTGCCTTGAAGACAAGGAACTTGTAAAAAGCCACCTCATACCCCGCGCAATGTACGACTACTGCCGGACCGCGGATTCCGAGCCCGTTCTGATGACCACGGAAGTCATGATGCAAACATCGCGGCAGCTTCAGGACCATTTACTTTGTAAGTTATGCGAGGATGTCCTGAATGTAGGCGGTGAGCAATGGCTTCTGCCACTCCTTGCAAGAATCGACCAGACCTTTCCGCTGCTGGGCATTGTTGAGAAGTTTCCCCCAGACCAAGTGGATGGCGAATGGAAGGGGTATGCGGCGCTCCGCAATCCAGAAATTGAAGTGGACAAGCTCTTTCCAGTTTACGCCTCCACTTTTTCTCCTCACTGACCACCGTCCGCTGACCTGCCCCGG
>WNFN01225432.1_pt1 | contig 15701 bp, 11 predicted proteins | sample 5400161 | NCBI WGS metagenome assembly WNFN01 (sample SAMN13153353, study PRJNA577476) | soil metagenome | isolation source: 80 cm saprolite on Douglas fir-dominated hillslope | place: USA:California | collected 2013-09-17
CGCTTCTCGCGCTGGCTGATGTTGCACAGGAGCGCGGGGCCGGCGGCGCGGAGGCCGAAGACGGAGTCCTCGATCACCGGCGTGCGCGTGCGCACGGCCTCGACGAAGTTCGCGGTGTGCGCATCCGTCTCGTTGTAATCCGGGGGCGGCTGGTATTTCTCCTCGTGTCCCGTCCGGAGCTGACCCTTCTGCTCCGGATACTTCTTGTGGTATTCCGCGAGATAGGCGTCCTGGATGGCCTTGGGGAACGTGTCGATGGTGTAACCAGGCTCCTTGTCCGGGTCGCGCTTGGTGATCGTGATCCCATCGCGCCCGAGGCTCATGATCCCTTCCGGCCCCACGAACCGGAACGCGTCCTCCCCACCCGCCCCGGCCGCGAAGTTGACGCGCAGGGTCAGCGTGAACTCGGGATGGGCGGCCGTCTTCGGGTAGTCGAACAGGCCGAGAAGGACGTCGGGGGCATCACGCCCGTCCTTCCAATAGCGAAGGCCGCCCGTCGAGAAGACCCGCGTCGGCCCCATGGACCCGGTGATGAAGTGGATGCCGGTGAAGAGGTGGACGAAGAGGTCTCCGGCCACCCCGGTGCCGTAGTCGTCGTAGTTGCGCCACCGGAAGAAGCGCACGGGGTCGAACGGCCGCTTCGGCGCCGGTCCCAGGAACCGTTCCCAGTCCATCGTCTGCGGCGAGGCATCGGGCGGGATCGTGTACTGCCAGGCGCCGATCGGGGAGTTGCGGTTCCAGAACGCCTCGACCATGTTCAGCTCGCCGATCGCGCCCGCGGCCAGCAGCTCCTTCGCCTTGTGGTAGACGACGCTGCTGACGCGCTGGCTGCCCACCTGCAGGATGCGGCCGGTCTTCTTCTGCGCGTCGACCACCTGCAGGCCCTCGAGCACGTCGTGGACCATCGGCTTCTCGACGTACACGTCCTTGCCCGCGTTCATGGCCTCGATGGCGATGCGCGAGTGCCAATGGTCCGGCGTCGCGATGATCACGGCGTCCACGTCCTTCCGGGCCAGGATCTCCTTGTAGTCGCGCGTCGTGACCAGGTTGTCGCAGTAGACCTCTTTCGCGCGCTTCAGCCGGCCGTCGTAGCAATCGGCGACGGCCACCAGCTCGACGCCGGGGACCTTGAGCATCGCCTTGGTGTCACTGTTGCCCTGACCGCCGAGGCCGATGGTGGCGAGGCCGACGCGCTTGGCGTCGCCGGTGGCCTTGCCGCACCCGACGAGCGGCTTCTCCTGCGCGCTGGCCTTCGTCGCCACCGCGGCGGCGGCGACGGCGGCGCCCGTCGCCACCTTGAGGAAGTCGCGTCGCGACGCGTCTGCGCTTGGTGCCATGGGATCCTCCGCGAGTGGATGAGCGTGGCCGGGAAAGGCCGCGTCGCAGACTAGCCGTCCCGGCCGGACACGTCAAGGCACCAGGTTGCGCTATCATCCGCCCTCGATGTTCGCTTCCGTCCTGCTCGCGGCTGCGCTCGCCACCTCCGCCATGGCGGGGGGTGCTCCCTCCAGGGCGGCCGCGGAGATCAGCCCGCCGGCCGTGGTGAAGGCCGTCCAGTGGGGACGTCCGGCGGGCGCGGCGCGGATGCCCGCGGTCCGGGCTCGCGAGCACGGGTCGCGGACCGCCCCGCGCCGTCTTCGCTCCCTGGCCTGACGACGGCGGACGGTCGCACCATGAAGCGCGCGCGGCGGAAGACGGCTTCGCGGAAGCGCAAGGCGGCTCCCCGGAAGCAGATCGACTACGACACGTTCCTCTGCCTGGCCCACGAGCTGCCGGGCGTCGAGGAGGGCATCTCGTACGGTACGCCCGCCGTCCGCGTGGGCGGCCGGTTCCTGGCCCGGCTGCGCGAAGACGGCGACCTGGCCATCCGTTGCGGATTCGAGGATCGCTCGATGCTGATGGACGAGCACCCTGCCGCGTTCTACGTGACCGACCACTACGCGAACTACTCCGCCGTCCTCGTGCGCCTCTCGAAAGTGCGGCGGGACGTCCTCCGCGCGGTCATCGAGAAGGCCTGGCGGCGGGTCGCGCCGAAGCGGCTCATCGCGGGCCACGATCGGCCCCGCCCGGACTGAGCAGGCGAGGGCCCGCCCGCCGGACCAACCCTCGCCGCGATATCGCGTACAATCCGGCGACTCATTAACCCCGGAGGCCTATGACTCTTGCGCGCGGGGCATGCGCCCCTGACCGCTTGAGATTGCCCGTTCTTCTTTCCGTATTCATGCTGGCGGCCGCGGTGGGCGTGGCCCAGGAACCCAACCGGGAAACACCGGTCGCCTCGCCGGCTCCAATCGCTTCGCCGACCTCGCCCGCGGCCGCGCCGACACCGCAAGCACCGGTTTCGCCCGCGCCCGCGGGCGCGCAAGGGTCGCTCGGACAGGCGTTCGACGTGGACCTTCTCCGCTCCCTGCCCATGAGCAACGGCGTGTGGTCCGTCTTCGAGACCATCGAATCGACCGCGATCCTCGAATCACGGACCCGGACCGCACGGGGACACCGCTCTTCTTCGCCGATCCCGAAGCCCTGGCCGCGGTCGAGATCTCGGCCGGACTGGCCCCCGCCGACGTCCGGGGAGCGGGGCCCGGCGTCTGGCTGGTGCCGCGACGGCCGGACACCCGGTGGCGGAAGACGGTCCAGGTCAACGACGCCCCTTCGGCCCTCCAGCAGTCCTATCGGAGAAAGGGCGCCCCGGCCATCGCGCACCTCGATTCCTTCTCGAGCGCGCACTTTCGCCTGAACGGTCCGCTCCTCGCCGATCGCCTGAGCGCCGTCGTCTCCGGCAACCTCACCCGCGGCGCCCGCCGCGAGCGCTCCGACCCGAGGTCACTGGACGGGCGCGAGGCGGGCGTGCTCGGGCACTTCGTCTACACGCCGACGTCACGAGACGAGGTACGGTTGCTGGGCGGCGTGCAGCGCCTCTCCCACCCGTACGAGGGACGTGCCCGCTTCGGCGGCGGCAACGTGCAGCAGGTCGACGATCTCTTGCAGGTCCAGTCGACCTGGCAGCACCAAGGCTCGCGGCCGTGGTCGCTCACCACCGGCCTCGTGCGCGGCGTGTTCGACCCGCATCTCACGGAGGCCGCGACGGGAATCGTCGAGCGCTTGTCCGATGGGCCGGTGCAGCAGTTGTTCCCAGCCGCGAGCACGCGCGGGCGCTGGGCGCTGAGCGGTTGGTTCGATCCGTTCACGAACGGTAACCACGCCGTGCGCGTCGGGACGTCGCTTTCCCTGACCCGCTCGACGACTCGCCCCGCGGAGGAGATCCGGCTCACTCCCGAGAAGGTGGGCGGCCTTCCCGCCCGCGTCTGGGACTACGGCTGGACCGGGCCCACGTCGTGGCGCGGGAGAGAAGTGGCCGCCTATGCCACCGACCAGTTCCGTTTCCACGAGCTCTCGGTCAATGCGGGGGTGCGCTTCGAGTCTTCGCGCGGGTCCGCGGCCAATTCGGACGGCCAGATCGAGTGGACGGGTGTGACTCCGCGCGTGGTGGCCCGCGCCCGACCCTTCCCGAAGGATCGCCCGCACCTCACCATGCTCGCGGGCTACGCCGAGTACCTCAGCCGTCTGCCCCTCAACCTGCTCGCCTACGGCGATCCGGACGCCCCTCACGGCGCCGCCTATCAGTGGCAGGACCAGAACCGCGATGGCCTCTTCCAGCCCGACGAGCGCGGGCTGCTGGTGGCGCGGGTCGGGCCCGGCGGACCGCGGGCGAGCATCGACCCCGGCCTGAAGCCTCCGCGGTCGAAGGAGGTCTTCATCGGCTTCGAGACGGACATCGGAAACTTCCGCGCCCGCTTCCTGGCCTACCACCGCCGCGAGAGCAGCCTCGTCACCTCGGTCAACTACGGGGCACCCACTTCGGCTTACGACGTCACTTACATCCCGGATCCCGGAGGCGACATCGTCGGAGGAACCACCCTCCAGATGCTCCCCGTCTACAACCGCCGCATCGACACCTTCGGGCGGGACCGCTACCTGCTCACGAACGACACCCAGCCGGGGACAGGGAAAGGGCTCGAGATCTCGGTCGACGGCCGGGTCGGAAAGCGCGTGCGCGTGCTCATCGGTGCCACCGCCTCCAAGACGAACAGTCCCTCGGCCTACCGCGGGTTCCTCGCCACCGAGAACGACCAGGGCCTGGTCGGCGAGCGGCTCGAGCTTCCCAACGCCACGACGCTGTCGACGGGGCGGAGCTTCTTCGAGCGGGGATACACCATCAAGATCGCCGGCACCTACGAGGCGCCCCACGATTTCCGGTTCGGGGCGGTGGCCCGCTACCAGGACGGCCAGCACTTCGCGCGCTTCGTGATCCCGCCCGACCTCAACCAGGGACCCGAGCCCATCAAGGGGATCGTCAACGGCCAGTCGCGCTTCACCTACGTGCTGACGATCGACGCGGCGCCTGGAGAAGGGCTTCACCCTCGGGAGCACGCGCCTGGCCGCCGTGATCGAGGCCTTCAACCTGCGCGGCACCGGGATCGAGGTCGAGGAGGACGTGAAGTGGGGGCCGGACTACCGCCAGACCTCGGCCGTGCAGCCTCCGCGTGCCCTGCGGCTGGGCGTGCGCCTGGACTTCTGACCGCGGTCAGCGCGCGGCGGGCAGCTTGACCGTCCGACCCGTCTGCGCAGACTCGCGCGCCGCGTCCAGGATCTCGGTGACGATCAGGTTGTTCTCGAGCGACGAAAGCCCCGAGGGCCGCACTTCGCCGCGGGCCACCGCAGCCAGGTAACGCACCGGGTCGTCCTCGGGCGCGGCGAGGGCCGGCGAAGGGGCCTCCGCCTCCTCCTTGCCCTCGAGCCGGAAGCGCACCGCCTCGCGGCGCACGGTGAGGGCCTGTCCGCGGCTTCCGTACACCTCGAGATCCTTCCGGTCGAAGGGCCAGTTCCAGGAGGCCTGGATGATCCCGACCGACTGCGGCCAGGCCACCACGATCGTGGCCTCGTCATCGACGCGAGGGTACACGGCGGGCTTGAAGGTCTGCGTCACCGCGCTCACCGAGAGGGGCCGCGCGTTGTCCATCAGCCACGTGAACAGGTTCGCGCCGTAGCAGCCGAAGTCGGTGAGCGCGCCGCCGCCGTCGAGGACGGGGTCGGTCAGCCAGCGGAGGAACTCCGGCTGCACGCCGATCTCCTGGGGACCGCGATGTCCGTCGTGGGCCACCATCTTGCGCACGGGGCCGAGCGTGCCCTCCTTCACCGCGTCAAAGGCGGCGCGGTTGCTCGCGTACCAGGTCGTCTCGTAGTTGACGAGGACCTGGATGCGGCCGCGCGCGGCCGCCTCCGCGATGCGCCGCCCGTGCGCCATCGAGACGGCCAGCGGCTTTTCCATCATGACGTGGACGCCGCGCGTGGCGCAGGCCTCGACGACCTGCGGGTGATCGTAGGTGCTGGTGAAGATCGCGACGGCCTGGGGCCGGGCCGCATCGAGCATGGCCTCGACGGTGGCGTGGAAGATCTCCGGGGCCAGGGCGTACCGCTCGCGATAGCTCTGGCGGAGCGACGCGTCCGCATCGACGACACCCACCAGTTGGACGTCCGTCCGCCCTTTGAGGCGGTCGAGGAACCCGCGGACGTGGCCGTGGACGAGACCGACGACGGCCAGGCGCACGGGCGCGGGCTCGGCCGCCCACGTGGGCAAAGCCATCAGCAGGAGGGCCAGGCCGGCGGCAATTCGCATGCGTGCTCCAACGCGACGAGATGGCTCTCGCGTGAGAGAGCATGGTGAGCTACGAGATCCGCGCACGCAAGCGACGAGCAACGAAGGCAGCGTTGCACGGTTCGGACGAATCTCTTCTTGAAACAGCAGCACAGTACCTTCAGTGCTGCATCGGGGCGCCGAGACGCCTCGCCCGCAAGGCGCGAGGAGCGCCGCGTACTCGTCGTACGCAAGCGACGAGTAACGCAGCGGGCGCGGATGGATCGGCGCCCTTTCAGTATGGTGGAGGCGGTGGGAGTCGAACCCACGTCCGGAAGCACGCCTACGGGAGATCCTACAGGCTTAGCCCGACCTGAAATTTCGCCTTCGCCGTGTAGGTCGGACGAAACCGGCAAAGGCTAGTCCGATTGATCTCGCCCGTCGCCCCCGGACCGAGAGCTAAGGGCCAGCCCACCTTGATGACGCCCTTTCCGGCCGCCGTGGGCGGGCAACCGGGAGGACGGGCTGACTAGGGTTTAGTTAGGCAGCCAATGCCAAGTTATCGTTGGCAGTTGTGACTTTCCACCGCATTTAGGAGCCGGTAGCACGCTCCGCCTGCATCGCCCGGGGTCGCTGTTCCCGTCGAAACCGTGACGCCCCCAAACATCATCATTGTAGCATCTCGCGCATGCGCCCCCTGTCGCCCACCGCGGCCGTCCTGATCACCGGCGCTTCCTCCGGCATCGGTCGCGCGACCGCCGAGCGGCTCGCGCGCCACGGCTTCCGGGTCTTCGGGGCCAGCCGCCGTCCGCCTTCTTCCGTCCCATCGGGAGTCCGCGACCAATGGATCGCGATGGACGTCCGTGACGAGGCACAGGCGCGGGCGGGAGTCGCAGGCGTCGTGGCCCAGGCGGGCGGGCTCGACGCCGTCGTCTGCGCCGCGGGCTACGCGGTCTTCGGGAGCGTGGAAGACCTCCCCATCGAGAAGGCGCGCGCCCAGATGGAGACCAACGTCATCGGCACGTTGACCGTCCTCCGCGCCGCCCTGCCCCACCTGCGCCGCGCACAGGGGCGCGCCGTCGTCGTCGGCTCGCTGGCCGGCCGCGCGCCCATTCCCTTCCAGGCCCACTACTCCGCGACGAAGGCCGCCCTCGACGCCATCACCCTGGCCCTCCGCATCGAGGTCGCGCCCTTCGGCGTCGGCGTCTCCCTCGTCGAGCCCGGTGACATCGCCACCCGGTTCAACGAGAACATGGATTGGGGCGACGGTGGTGACTCGGCCTACGCGCAGCGCCAGGCCTCTTGCGAGCGCGTCGTCCGCGAGTCGCTTCCGAAGGCGCCGAGCCCGGCGATCGTGGCGGAGGTGATCCTCCGCGCGCTCACCGCGCGGCGGCCGCGCGTGCGCTACGCGGTGGGGCCGGATTCGCGGCTCGTTCCCCTGGGCCGGCGCCTGCTGCCCGACTGGCTCGCCCTGGCCCTCATACGGGACCACTTCAAGGTATGAGCCACTCCCACCCGGGGACAGACATCCTCGAGCGGACAGACCGCACAGTTCGGCCGCCGGGTGCAGACGTCCTTCGCCAGCAGCACGATCTGCGCGTGGAAGTCGTTGTAGAGCCTGGTCTCGGACGGCAGCGCGTCCATGAAGATCCGCTGGATGTCCCGCCGCGTAGAGCGCGATCGAATCGGCCGTCTCCGGCCCGATGCCGGGCACGGCAAGCAGCTTGGCGCGCAAGACGCGGGGCTCCTCCGCCTCCATCGCCTGTACGCGCCCGCGGTACTCCCGGCCGATGAAATCGAGGAAAGCGCGCAATCGCCGCGCCTTGACGTTGAAGCATCCGGAGCTGCGGATCAGCGGCGCGATCTCCGACGCGGGCATCTCGCGCAGCGCATCGTAGGAGAGGAGGCCGCGCGACCGGAGCACTTCCAGTGCCTTCTCGACGTTCGTCCAGGCCGTGTTCTGCACCAGGATCGCGCCCAGGCAGACCTCGAATGCGCTCTGGGCCGGCCACCAGCCGGCGTGACCGCGATGGCGGACGAGCCTTCCGTACACCTCGCCCAGCGAGGTCGGACCCGGCGACGCACGACGCATGCGAGGATTGTCCGTCCCGGGCGCCCCTCCGGGCAAACCGTTGACACTCCGGAGCGAACTGCCGATAATGCGCTAAATCCTGGGCGTGTCTGGATTTCGCGGCACATCCTGAGGGGGAGATGACCTTACAAGAAGACCTCAAGGCCAAGGCGCTCAGCCTCATCAGCCAGCAGATGGCGAACTGGGTCGTCGAGATCCAGCGCCAGATCGGCGAGCACCAGGGCAACCTCGTGCGTGCGCTCGACGATCTGCAGGAGCAGGTGGCCCGCTACGACGAGAAGATCAACGAAGGCGACATCGAGATGGCGATGGCCGAGGTGGTGGCGAACATGCCGCCCCCGGAGCCGGCTGTCCAAGTCGGTCCCGGCTTCGATCAGCTCAAGGCGTCCGTGGCCGCCCTGGAGAAGGGCACCAGCCTGTCCGAGGTGCTCACGCACCTGGTCAACGAGGTCTCGCAATACATCGACCGTGCCGCCATGTTCATCGTGAAGGGCCCGAGCGCGATCGGCTGGTACGCGCGCGGTCTGGAGCCGGCCGACGTGATCAAGCAGGTCAACGTCCCCCTCAACGCCGATACCGTCCTGCGCAACGTCAACAACTCGCGCCACGCGATGCGGGGCGCGCTCGAGCATTCGCCGGGAACGCAGCAGGCCCTGGCCCGCCTCGGCGGCAACCCGCAGGCCGTCCTGGCCGTGCCCCTCATCCTCCGCGACAAGCTGGCCGCCATCCTCTATTGCGACACCACGCAGGAGGAAGTCCCGGGCGCCGTCGCCGATCTCATCGAGGTCCTCGTCCTCTTCGCGGGCAAGACCATCGACATGCTGTCCCTGGCCCCGAAGACGGCCGCGGCGCCCGGCGCCGCGACGTCGGCACCTTCGCGTCCACCCGCACCCGCGCGGCCGGCGGCGGCGGCCGCCCCCGCCCCTGCGGACGAGGGCGGCTCGACCGTCATGTTCAACGCGCAGCAGATGTCCTCCTTGCGGCCGCAGGGTGCCGCGGCCGCGCGGCCGGCGGCGCCGCATCCTCCGCCCGCCGCCGCCCCCTCCCTGTCGCCCGAGGAGACGAAGGCCCACGAGGACGCGAAGCGCTTCGCCCGCCTGGTCGTGAGCGAGATCAAGCTCTACAACGAGGCGAAGGTGAACGAGGGCCGCCGCCACAAGGACATCTATGAGAGGCTGAAGGAAGACATCGAGCGCGGCCGCCAGATGTACGCGGACCGGGTCGCTCCGCACGTGCGCGACAGCACGAACTACTTCTACGACGAGCTCGTGAGGATCCTTGCTGGAGGCGATCAGGGCGCGCTCGGACCGATGTAGCTGCCGCGGCCTCCGTCCGGTTTCCTGATGGTGCGTTCCCTCGTCCTGGCCGTCGCGTTCGTGGCAGCCGCCGTCCCTCCTCCTTCTCCGGCCCAGGCCGTGTACCCGGCCGCGCGCGGCTACTGGCTGCAGCCGGTGCCCGGGAACGACCTGGAGGCGGCGGTGCACGCCATCGTCACCGATCCGGCCGTGGCCGGCACGCCCCAGGCCGCGCACGCCCTGCGCGACCTCGCCGCGCAGCATCCGATGGGCGCCACCTCCGGTCTGGCGCGGCTGGCCGCGGGCCTGATCCTGCTCGACCATCAGCAATACGCGGAGGCGGAGCCCCTCCTCCTCGACGGTGAGGTCCCGAAGACGCACCTCGAGGATCACGCCTGGAAGGCGCTGGCGGAGCTGTACGAGAAGACCGCCAACTTCACGAAGGCGGCCGAGTACTACGACAAGCTGGCCGCGCGGCCGGATCCCAACCCGCTGCGCTGCATGGCCCTCTTGCGCGGCGGCGAGGTCCACGACGTGCTGGGACAGCGCGAGCAGAGCGTCGAGATGATCCAGCGCGCCCTGGCCCAATGCCCCGGGCGCGAGCCCCAGGCCCTGCTCCAGCTGGGCGCGGCGCAGGAGCAACGCGGACAGCGGCGCGCGGCCGCCGAAGCCTTCGACCGCCTGGACCGCGACTACCCCACTACCCCGCAGGGACGCGAAGCCGTCGCCCGGCTCCGCAAACTGGCCGCGGATCTCCCGCCCGCCACTCCGCAGGAAAAGATCGGACGCGACCTCAAGAAGGCGCTCGTCCTGTTCGAAGCCGGCGAGCATCGCTCCGCGGTCAAGCTGTTCCAGGCCCTCCTGCTCCGCAAGCCGGCCCCTACGGATGCGGACCTCATCCACGTCCGCCTCGGCCGCGCGCTGCTCGAGATCGGGAAGCGCGACGACCAGGCGCGCGTGGCCCTGGCCGCGGTGAAGAAGGGCTCGGCGGTCGAGCCGGAGGCCGCGTACTTCCTCGCCAAGATCCAATCGCGAAGGGCCAGCAGCCCCGCCGCCTTCGGCGCGGTGGCGACGCGCTTTCCGGGCACGTCCTGGGGGGAGGAGGCGCTGCTCGACGGCGCCGCGTTCTACGCGCGGTCGGGCCGGGACGACGACGCGCTGCCCTTCTATCGGCGGCTCTACGAGAGCTACCCGCAGGGCAAGTACGCCGACCCCGCGACGTTCCGCGTCGGACTGGGCGAGTACAGGGCCGCCCGCTACGACAAGGCGGCCGAGATCTTCGAGGCCGCGGCCAAGGCCCGCAACTCCAATCTGTGGCGGCCGGCGCTGCTGTATTGGGCGGGGCGCGCCTACCGCGAGAGGGGCCAGGAAGACCGCGCCCGCGCCCTGTTCGAGCAGGTGCTGGCGCGCTACAAGTTCGCCTACCACGGCATTCGCGCACGCGAAGCGCTGGGCCAGCCGCCCGCGGGCGCGGCGTCCACGCACCCCGCTCCTCTCGAAGGTCTCCCCGTCTTTCCGGAGCCCTTTCGCTCGCGCGTGCGCAACCTGCTGCTGATCGAGCGGCTGGAAGAAGCGATGGACGAGCTCTCGTCCGCGCCTCCGAACCCGACCGTGCAGGCCACCCGCAGCTGGGTCTTCTGGCGCCAGGGGCAGCTGCGGCCGGCCATCACGGCCATGAAGCGCGCCTATCCCGAGTGGGTGACGGAGGCGGGCGATCAGTTCCCCGACGCCGTCTGGCCGATCCTCTTCCCCATCCGGTTCACGGACCTCCTCACCACCAGCGCGGGCGCGGCCGGGGTCGATCCCGCCCTGGTCGCGGCCGTGATCCAGCAGGAGTCCACCTTCGACCCGGGCGCGGTGAGCGGCGCGGGCGCGCACGGGCTCATGCAGCTCATGCCGCCCACCGGCCGTGCGCTCGGGCGGGCCGCGGGCATCAAGAAGCTGGCCGTCCCCCAGCTCCACGATCCCGCGCTCGGCCTCAAGCTGGGCACGGTCTACCTCCGCGAGATGATCGACCGTTTCGGAGGCAAGATCGAGAGAGCCGTGGCCGCGTACAATGCTGGTCCGCACCGCGTGGCCGTCTGGAGCCAGGCGCGGCCCGGAATGAACGCGGAGGAGTTCGTGGACAGCATTCCGTTCAGCGAGACGCGGCTCTACGTCATGACCGTCCTCGCCGCGCAGGAACAGTACCGCCGGATCTATTCCCTGCCCGCCTCTCCCTCCGCGGCGGGCGCGACGGGGTCGCAACCATGAAGGGCTTCCGCATCGGGGACTCGCTCAAGATCGACCCCGCGATCCTGCCGTCGAAGGGAAGGTTCATGCGCAGCGACGGACGGGCCCTCGATCAGCTCCGGCCAGTGACCATCACCCCGCGCTACACCAAGCACGCGGAAGGCTCCGCCCTCATCGAGGTCGGCGATACCCGCGTCATCTGCACGGTCAGCGTCGAGGACCGCGTGCCGCCGTTCCTCAAGGGCCAGGGCGAGGGCTGGATCACCGCGGAGTACGGGATGCTGCCGCGCTCGACCTCCACCCGCTCGCAGCGCGAGGTCACGAAGGGCCGCGCTTCCGGCCGCACCCACGAGATCCAGCGTCTGATCGGGCGCTCGCTGCGGGCGGTGGTGGACATGCGCGCGCTGGGCGAGCGGACGCTGTGGGTCGACTGCGACGTCATCCAGGCCGACGGCGGGACGCGCACGGCCTCCATCACCGGCGCCTTCGTGGCCATGGTCGACGCGCTGCGCCACCTGCGCAAGCAGGGCGCGTTCACGGAGCTGCCCGTGCTCGACTTCGTGGCCGCGACGTCGGTGGGCAAGCTCGGCCCCGAGATCCTCCTCGACCTCAACTACGAGGAGGACTCGAAGGCGGACGTCGACATGAACATCGTGAAGACGGGGGCGGGCCGCTTCGTCGAGATCCAGGGCACGGCCGAGGACGGGTCCTTCAGCGAGGACGAGATGAAGGCGCTGATGGCCGCCGCCCACAAGGGCACGCAGGAGCTGATCGCGATGCAGCGCACGGTGCTGGGCGACGTGACGCTCAAGAAGCCGAAACCGGAGGCCTGAGCCCGTCTCCGTCTCCGAGCCCGTCTCCGTCCGTTCCGCCGATCCAGCCCCTACTGAAGTTCGAAGACGACCGACACCGTGAACGCGATCTCTTCGGCCCCAGACTCGACCGGTGCCGCGTAGGACGCCGCCTGGGCCATCTCCGCGTGCCGGTACATCGGCATGGGCATCGGAGGCATGGCCGCTCCGCCCTCGGTGATGGCGAGCGCGCGTCCGATCGAACGGCCGGCCGCCCGGGCGAGCACGTCCGCCTTGGCCTTCGCATCCGCGAACGCGGCCTGGAGGCCGGTGTCCCTTCCCCGCGCCGAATCCGACACGCTGAAGTTGACCCCGCTGACCGAGTTCGCACCGGCTTGCACCGCCGCCTCGAGGAGGGGGCCGATCTGCTGCGGGTAGATCGAGAGACCCGTCGTGCGCAGCTCGCGGTCGGTGGCCCCCGCCTTGCGCAGCGCGGCCACGATCGCGGTCATGCGTGCGGCGTTCTCCTGGGTGGCGGCGCCGAGGCTCGGCGCGACCGTCTGCACGCCGACCGTGAAGCCGGCGCGATCGGGAGTCAGGTTCACGCGGCCGACGCCGGTCACGCTCACCGTCTGCCACGCTGCCGCCTCGCGCGGAACCGGACCTGGGGGCGTCTGCGCCACCAGCACGGCGGCGGCGCCGAGGACGGTCGCGACGGCGACGGCGAACGCGCGAATCGGCCGAGTCATAGTCACCCCTTGGTGATACCAGTCTGCTCCGGTAGCGATTCCAGGAATCGCCTCAGCCGCGCGAAAGCCTTGCCCCGATGGCTGACCCGGTCCTTGTCCTCGGGCCGGCTCTCGCCGAACGTGCGGCCCAGCGGCGGATAGAAGAAGAGCGGGTCGTAGCCGAAGCCGTTCGGGCCGTTCGTCTCCTCCGCGATGAAGCCTTCGACCGTCTCCTGCGCGTCGAACAGGACCTCGCCTCCGCGCACGACCGCGACCGCGCTCGTGAAACGCGCGCCGCGCTTTTCCCACGGCACGCCGCGGAGCTTCTCGAGGAGCAGCCGATTGCGGTCGGCGTCCGTCGCACCCTCGCCACCGAAGCGGCTGGAGTACAGGCCGGGCCCGCCGTCGAGCGCATCGACGGAGAGGCCCGAGTCGTCGGCGACGGTCAGAAGGCCCGATCGGCCGGCGTAGTAGCGTGCCTTGAGGACGGCGTTCTCGCGGAACGTCTTCCCCGTCTCTTCCGGGGCCTCGGTGATGCGCAGGTCGTGGGGTCCCACGACACGGAACGGAAGGCCGGCCACGAGCTGCCGCATCTCCGCCAGCTTGCCCGGGTTCTGGCTGGCCAGCAGCAGGTCCGCCATGCCGCGATCATATGATGGCGGCCGGCCGCTCGCCGGCCGCCTACTTGTCGAACGACGGGTGCTTGATGAGCGGCGGCTTCGACGCCTCGCGTGTCGGCTTCTGTAGGGTCACGTCGTCGAAGAGCAGCGACGGCACCACCAGCGAGACGACGACCTGCGCCGTGTCTCCGGGCAGGAAGCCCGGTCTGAGGAAGGGCGGCACGCTCGTCGCGTTCCGCGTGTCGAAGGCCACCGTATACGCCGACGCGTTCTGGCCCGAGGCCACGATCTCCTTGAACGTGGCCGCCACCAGGCCGGAGGGCTCCAGGTTCCGGACCAGCTCCTCGCGCCCGTCGGGGAACACCTTGTAGGCCACGATGGCCGCCCCCACCTTCGCCCCCTCGCGCGGGCCGAAGGGCCCGAAGGACATGCCGCCGCCGCCCTCGCGCGAGGCGTAGAGAGGATGCGCGACCCGGCGTACGACGATCCCGTAGTCCTTGCCGCGCTTGCGCGCGCGCTCGATCAGCTCCGCCTTCAGCGCTTCCGCCGTCAGGCCCTTCTCGTCGACCAGGATGAGCGTGCCGGGGGCGGGAAGGCCGCCCCGCCGATGGCCGTTGCTCGTCTCGACGCCACGCACGGGCGCGCGCGTGGTGAGCAGCGTCTTGAGGATGCCCTTCTCGACCACGACCGTGCGCGTGGGACGGACCCCGTCGTCGTCGATGGCATAGGCGTTGGGCAGCGTCCGCCCGCCCTGCTCGGCCAACGTGGGATCGTCCACCAGGCTCATGGATTCCGGCAGCACCTTCGCGCCCAGGCGCTCGAGCAGCGGGTTGTCCTCGAACATGCGGCCCATGGCCTCGTTCTCCAGGACCGGCCGGCGCACCGCGGGGAGGAGGGCGGCGAAGGCCTGGTGAAACACCTCGGCCGCGGCCTGTCCCTCGAACAGCACGGGGCCGTTGTAGCGGTCGAGCACGGGCGCGCTCCGGAGCTGGGTCAGCCGCGTCCCGAGCTCCTTGACGCCGGCCAGCAGCTCGGCCATCTTCGGCAGCCCGTCGAGCGTGCGGCCGTACGCGGCCAGGAAGTCGTCCAGAGCCAGGCCATCGGCCGCCTGCGTGCTGGCCGTCACCACCACGCTGGCCAGCGGAGTCCGCCGCGTGAAGGCGGTGCCCTCGCTGTTGACGTAACGCGTGAGCACCTCGACGGAGTCGACGCTCACGCGCGAGGTCTGCACGGCCGGCGTGTCCTTGAAGGGCGCGGAGAGGTCGCGCGCCAGCGTCTCCAGCGCCGCCGCCACCGGCGGCCGGCCCGCGGGAGCGGGATCGGTCCAGGTGACGGGCGTCGCGGCGGCGAAATCGGGCGTGGGGTCGCTGTTCTGCCGGTTCTGGACGGCGGCGCGCTTGCGCGAGAGGTCCTCCAGCGCGCGCTTGTAGGCGGCGTCGGTGGCCAACCAGACCTGCCGGCGCAGCTCCTTGTAGTCCTCCTCCAGGGGCAGGGTGACGAACCCGCGGCCCGAGACGACACCGGAGGGGCCGCTCATCAAGCCGAGGAAGTTCGTGTTGTCCAACTTCGGCTCGCCCACGCGCACCTCGGCCGCGAGGTAGCGGCTCCGGCTGTCCGCGAGCGAGACGAGCGCGCCGAATGTGGCGGCGGCGGTGGTCCCGGTGCGCTCCTGGGCGCGGTAGGCGATGAAGTACGGCTTGTCAAGGGACTCGAGGCGCAGGCGCTCCATCGACCGCGCCAGCTCGTCCTTCATGGCCTTCAGCACCACGTCCTCCTGGGCGGCGGCGGGAGAGGCCGCCGCCAGCAGGAGGGACGCCAGGACGGAGAGCGGGGCGGGACTCATTTCTTGTCCTCGAAGGGCGCCGGCAGCAGCGGCGGCCGCTCGGACGATTTCTGCTTCTTCTGGACCTCGATCTGCGAGATCAGGATCCCCGGCGCGGCGGAGGAGACGGGCACGCCCCCGGACTCCGCGCCGCACACGCCGTTGAACACGCCCACCTGGTCGTCCGCGGACACGATCTTGCTGAACGCCGTGAGCGGCGTGCCGATGAGGTCGACGCCGCGCACCAGCTCGCGCCGCCCGTCGGGGTAGATCCGGTAGACCATCACCGGCAGCACGTTGAACGCGTTCGGTATCGTGCGCCCGGTCAGGGTGAACCCGCCCTGGATGTCGTCGAACACGAGGCCGAATGGCTTGCCCTCCTCGCGCACCTTGTCGATGAGCGCTTTCACCAGCGCCTCGTGCGAGAGCGGCGCCTTGACCTTCACCAGTAGGTTCGACTGTCGCGCCACGGGAGCGAAGCCGACC
>WNFN01182694.1_pt1 | contig 15694 bp, 13 predicted proteins | sample 5400161 | NCBI WGS metagenome assembly WNFN01 (sample SAMN13153353, study PRJNA577476) | soil metagenome | isolation source: 80 cm saprolite on Douglas fir-dominated hillslope | place: USA:California | collected 2013-09-17
CGGCAGCTACGTCCAGCCCACGCGTCTCTGCGATCACCTTTTGAAAGTAACGGGCTTTGTCCCTGTAGCCATGATTCTTCAATACTTTCTGAATCAGCTTCGAGAGACGTTCCTGCGTCAGTTCCTCTACTTCTATGAATTCACCTACGCCGTGATAAGCAATCCTTGCGGCGATGCCAGGTTGATCGAAGCCAATTGGGATTGCCACCATGGGTACACCCTCGGACAGCGACTCAAGTGTAGTATTTATTCCTGCGTGAGTGATGCAAAGCGCTGCCCGCTTTAGTACTTCAATTTGAGGTACTCGGTTGAGAACGATTGCATTCGCCGGAATCAAACCCAGATCGGCAATGCTGAGGTTATTGCCAACCGAAAGCACAAGCTGCGACTCTGGAACGGCTCTAACCGCGTCAAGAATGGTCCGGAACACCTGATCCAGACCATTGACCAGTGTTCCCATGGAAGCGTAGATCAGAGGCTCACCCGTCAGCTTTTCCCAGGGGAAAGGGATAGGTGCCCGCGCTGTATCATCCTGAAAAGGGCCCGTATAGTGAAACTGGACCGGCCAAGGAACGCCAGGAAAGTCAAATTCCTTCGGCGTCTGCGTGATCACGGCTAATTTGGAGACAGTCGCGATTGGATTATTCCAATCGATCTGTAGTCCCTTCCGCTCTGCATAGGACTGTGCCACCGCCAATATCGAACCGTAATGACTTCCGATCTTCTTTAACCCCTCGACGTTCCTGGCACGAGCTTCAGTAGTAGTCTCGTGTGGCCAACTGAAGAAACAGGGTGGAGTTGTTCCCGAACCATCGATATGAAGCACGTTCCAAATGTGTACGTGAGGCATACCCATGCTCATGGGTACAAGTTCGACGAAGAAATGGATGGTGTCGATGACCAACGCCTCAACGCCTGTCTCCACCAGCTTTTCTGGAAGCTGCTCCAATGCTACCTGGCAGCGCTTGGGATGTATTTCATGAGCTGAATACTCTACTACATCTTCTCCGTGCAGCGTCGCTAAAGCAGCATATTCTTTGGCGATGCTGCCCCCTGGATACTCTTTTTCGCCAAATGGTACGAAGTCTAGGTTGGCTGCACGAACAATGGGCTCGGCGTCCGGAACACCAAAAAATACCACTTCATGTTTGCGCGATTGCAGCTTGCGTGCGAGCGCAGTCATGGGATTCAAATGTCCAGTCAGGGGCAAACTTATAAAGCCGATTTTCATAGATATTTAAGCGATGCAATGACTTCTCAAAGAGCTGAAAAACGATTCTGACGCAGGACCTTGCTCATTAAATGGCATGGCAAACAGCTACGCAGCGGTAAGATTCGGCTGCGTAGCCTGCTCTACCCGGATCTGATCACAGACGGGCTTGGACGTTATCAGTCATTCCCAAGGACTCTTCTACCAGATCGGCGGCGACAGCGAGTCCGTTGGCTTCGGCAATCGCCTTTTGCAGTTTCCTGGCATTCTGCCGATAGCTGGAGTTCGTTAGTACCTCATTTAACAGGTCCGAGAGGTGGTTAGGAGTTAGCTTATCCAACGAAGTGACGACACCGGTTTGCTTGTCCATGATTCTGGCGGCAACACCCGGCTGATCAAGGCTAACCGGGATGGCGACTTGAGGAACGCCTTGAGATAGAGACTCCAACACTGTATTCAAACCCGCGTGAGTGATACAGACCGAGGTCTGTTTGAGCAAATCCAATTGGGGCGCTCGCTTTACGATAATGGTATTGCTCGGAACCCTTCCGATCTGCTTAGGATCAATTTGGTCCCCGATCGAAAGCACGAGCTGAACATCTTTATGCTTAGCCAGAGCAGCAACAATGGTACGGAAGACATCCACCCGGCCATTCAAAATTGTCCCCATCGAAGCATAGATCAGCGGCTCGCCGGTTAGTCGTTCCCAGGGGAAATCCAGAGGCTCCCGGCCATTCCCATCGTGAAATGGACCAGTTAGGTGGAACTGGGAAGGCCAATGGGAACTTTCATAGTCGAAGGCTCTGGGAACCTGGCTAATTGACGCTAACGGGGAGATGGTGGAGGAGGGATCGTCCCAGTCGATTTCTAGTCCGACCTTTTCCGCATGGGCTTTGACGCCTGCGTTGACGTTGTTTAGGATCCTGGTAAACCGCGCGACATCCTCTCGATTTCTGGCTAAAGCTTCAGGAGTGGTCTGGTGAGGCCGACCATAGAGACAGAAGGGCGTTTGACCGGAATAGTCAAAGTGAGTCGCGCTGGCCACGTGTAGATAGGGCATACCTAACTGCATTGCTCCCAATTCCACATAGAACTGAACCGTATCGATTAGAAGGGCATCGACGCCGCTTTTATGGACAACGTTCGGCAGTGATTTCAATATCGACGCCGATTGGCCCATCATCACTTGTGCACCAAATTGAAAAGCATCATCTCCCTGCATCTTGCTAATCTCTGGCATGTTTTCGTGAACCTGATCTTTCTCGTCGACCTGAACACATGGTAGGCCGGCAGCCTCTGACGAATAAAGGAAGACCACATCATGATTGCGAGCCTGAAGTTGGCGCGCCAACGCTGTCATCGGATTGATGTGACCCGGTACGTTAGGACAAATAAAACCTAGTTTCATCGATAGTTACTCCCGTGGTGATTCTGGCAGCGTTAACTGGATGGTCTGGCTGCACGTATTTAGTCAGGAGCTAACTAAGGCTCACTACTTCGAACGCGGTCCGTTTTTCTTCCGACTGCCGGTGTCCTTGTCTAAATGGCGGTCCCGCGGATCCGCAGATCGAATCCGCGCGCGAGAGGAGGCTTTCTCACAGAAGCTAACGAAGGAATGCCGCTTTAGCCATGCCTGAACCTCGGCTTGCCCGCCTTCGCCTTCGTTACCTTTGTTTACCGTTCGGCTGAGCTCAGGTCGAAGCCTTCTGTAAAAAAACTTCTGTGGGGCTTGTGCCGCCGATTCATTAAGAGGGCACTTCAGTAATTTGGGCTGCTGCCCGTCATGCTTCAGCTGTTGGCAGGCTTGATGGGTTCATCCGCACTGATTCAGAGTGGAACTGCGTTATCTTCTTTACTTCGCGACGGTTGCCGAACAGCAAAGCTTTACCCGAGCGGCGGAAAAGCTGAGCATCGCTCAGCCGGCTATCAGTCAGCAGATCAGAACGCTCGAGGAAGAGCTGGAAGTAAAACTGCTTATCCGAACCAAACGCTCGGTTCGACTTACGGCCGCAGGACAGGTTTTCCTTGGCGAGGCTAAAGACATTCTCAATCGAGTTGAAGAATCGAGAGCCCACGCTCGCCGAGCGGCGCAAGGCGCAACCGGCAGATTGTCCATCGGCTGCATTGGCTGGACAGCATCTCTTTTTTTGCCAGAGCTGATTCATACTTACCGGACCCGGTACCCAGCCGTCTGTATCCAGCTTCACGAACAGTTGCCCGGCGAGCAATTGGACGCCTTGGAGTCCGGACATATCGACGTGGGATTTACGCGTCCGTTGCCGAAGACAAAAGCTAGCCGCTTCGTACAGGAGCGGGTTTATCGCGACCGCGTGGTGGCTGTGCTGCCGCAGCGCCACGCGCTCGCCGGATCACAAAAAGTCAGCTTAGAGGAGTTGGCCAACGAGGATTGGGTGCTCTTGAACCGCAGTACCTCGCCGGAAATCGTGGACGGATTTACGCTGCTTTGTGCGAGTGCCGGCTTTGCGCCGCGCGTTATTAATGAGGCAGCCAGGATCCAGACCCTGTTCGCTTTGGTGGCCGCCGGAATGGGGGTTTCCCTGACGCCGAGTTACATTCGCCGTTTTAACCCACCTGGCGTCACGTTTATCCCTCTTCGGCCCGATCCGCCTCCCATTGATCTAGTGGCGGCCCGTCCTAGAGGTGAGCCACCGCCAACAGTCGCCGCTTTTATCGACATGCTCCGGCAACAGCTTCCTCGGATTCGACGCCAATACGCTTACCGTCGCAGGCGGACCAGTGCACCAAGTCAGTGACTGGGGTAGTGGCGTTGCGATCAAAATGGGCCGCCGGCAAGGCGGTGCGAGCCGCACTGGCACTAAGAAGGAGCATATCTGCATCGATACGTGATCCGGCAGCTGCCGGACCGCCGGCCCATTTTCATCGCAACCCTTTGGGCTGCGCGTCTTTTGGCCGGCTGTCCCGCGGCCGCGGGATCGCTCATCGGTCAAAGACCACAGCGGGTATTCTCCCTCTAAACGCCAGTCCGGCTCGGACCTTCGCGCATCCAGCCAAAATACGCAGCAGCGCCACTACCCCAGTCACTGACTTGGTGCACTGCGTAGGACCGGAAAGGCTCGGACAACGATTACGGCAACCGGGATAAAACGGGCACCTGTCGCAACTAGCGATGTCTACTCTCCTAGATGCGAAAGGAGTCGCGCTTCGAAGAGCTTTTTCTGCCTTACTTAGACGCGGCTTATAACCTTGCCCGGTGGATAGTAAGTCGAGATCAAGATGCAGCGGACATTGTCCAAGAAGCTTATGCTCGCGCTCTTCAAGGGTTCTCCGAGTTCCACGGAGACAACCCGCGAGCTTGGCTGCTGGCCATCGTCCGCAACACTGCCGATAGTTGGCTTACAAAACCTCGCAAGGAAAAGGAGCTAATTCGATTGGACGAAGAGCCCGCTCCTCCGCCTTCGAAAATCGTACTCACGGGATTGTCCCCAGATAGACAACGACAGTTATTGGAGGGGGCCTTGACCCGGCTCCCCACAGAATTTCGTGAGGTGTTGCTCCTGTTTGAAATCGAGAGATGGTCTTACCCAGCAATAGCAGCGGCGCTGGACGAACCATTGGAAGCCGTCATCGCACGTTTACGTAGAGCTCGTCGCCGCTTGCAAAAAGAGCTCACTTCACTGCATTAAGTCAGCGACTCGCGTAGTGGCGGTCCGAGCCGGACCGGCGGTGACCAAAACGGGCTACCGGTAACGCAGTGCGAGCCGCACGCCCACTAATCGCTTCGACTTATTACTCAGAGAAGAAAGCGATATTTCACAAATTGCCAGAAACCAGTTTGGTTGGCGCGTCATTTAAAAACACCGGGCGACGCTCGGATGGGCGAGGCGCCCAGAGCTGTGGCTTTGAGATGTTGTGGGCGACGATATTCGCAATTGCTGAGTTTTGTTGCGTCAAAACACTGATGATGATTGTTTCAAGGAAAAAGCCTGCTTGGCCCATTTGTGTAGTAAAACTACCGCTTGACTGTTCGGTAAAGCTGCGGTTGGGTTCCGGACTGGACCAGGAGAATGCCACGTAGTCGAGCAGTTTTCACGGCGTTGAGTTGGCGCGCGGCCCTTCACCAAGCTTATGAAGCTGGTTTTTCTTACGCTCCTATCGTACCCCCCGGACGCACTTTTTTAACGACCTGTTCCCGGGGTCTTAGCGATGGATACTATATTTACTGAAGTTTGTGCGTTGGTAACGGCGGCATTTGTACTCACGCTCGTGCCTGGCTTCAGGCGATCAGAGCGGTCTTTGCTGTCGATGCGTGATCGAGGAACCGCATTGCTCGTGTTCCTGATTCTCGGTTTAGTCGAAGAGGTCACCAGCTCGCAGGTCGGCTGGCTCAACGAACGAATTGTGGCAGTGTGTGCAGCCGGTCTGGTGGCGGGCCCTTTCGTGGGGGTGGCTGTCAGCGTCTTTGTCACCTGGTTGGCAGTGAGGTACGACGGTCTGCCTTTCCAATGGGTCGGTATTTCGATGTTGTGTGGCGGTCTCGTCGGCGGATTGCTGTTTCGGTGGCGTCCTCAACTAGCGCAACGCCCGCTGACCGGATTCTGTCTGACTTTGGCTGTCTCATTTCTCAGGAATTGCCTTATTTTTGTTCATATTCCAAACCCCCGAGGGATGTCACCTACGTTCGAGCAGCTTTGGATAGCACCGGTTTTACAGGGTTTGGGCGCGGCACTGATTCTGGCGATCGTTGAGCAGGTACGTGACCACGACGAACAAACTCGAGTGGCGGCCGCCGCTGAAGTTCGTGCTCTCCAAGCACGCATGAATCCCCATTTCCTCGGCAACGCTCTGAACGCCATCGCCGCGCTGGCCGTGGTGGCGCCGGGCGAAGTGCCCTCCGCGGCGGGGCGGTTGCGCCAATTTCTACGCGCCAGTTTTGACCAACACGAGCGAGCGCTAATTCCGCTAGAGGAAGAGTTGGCTTTGGTCTCCGCTTATCTCCATATCGAGTCGCTGCGATTGGGTAGCCGATTGAAGGTGCAGCGGGTGATTGATCCGCAGCTGTCCAAGGTTTTAGTGCCTCCTTTCGCTTTACAACCGCTGGTGGAGAATGCAGTGCTGCACGGACTCCATTCCTGCGCACGAGCGGGACGCTTAGGTCTGCGGGTACATGCGGCCGGATCTTGGTTAGAGATGAGCGTCAGCGACGACGGCCAGGGAGTTCCGCCGGAAGATGTCGAGCAACTCTTCTTTGCCGAGGGGCCAGAGGTCCATGCCTTGGCCCTCTTACGCAGGCGGCTGCAAGGCTTGTACGGGCGCTCTTTTCAGCTGGTGGTGTGCAGCGAGGTCGGACAGGGCACCACCGTCACTTTACGTGTCCCGTTGCGGAAACGGTTCGGTGGTCTCTCAGAGTCGCCTGGAACTATCCCGCCGGGCTTCCGCGGACTTGCGTTGCATTAGGACTTACTCTCATGTGGATCCGGATTCGCGCTCTTATTATCGAAGACGAACCTTTGGCCGCCGAGTACTTGGCTGCGCTGCTAGACGATACCTACCAGGTAGAGGTAGTCGGTATCGCGACTGAAAGCGAAGAGGGATTGCGTCTTTGCGCTGATCTCCGGCCAGATGCTGTCTTTCTCGATATCAATTTGCCCGGTAAAGACGGCGTTTCTCTCGCCACCCAACTCGCCATGCTACCTCAGCCGCCTCATGTGGTTTTCACCACGGGAAATGCAGGTCGCGCCACGGATGCTTTTCGTTTGGACGCGGTGGACTATCTCTTGAAGCCGCTGGATCCGGATCAGATCACCGAATCTGTTAATCGCCTTCTAACACACCTGCGTCCTTTTGAGTCTGCTTCGCTCCCCGCTCGCCGGATTGATTCGGCAGTGACGCCTGACAAAACGCCTTTTACGGGTGGACCCAGCGAACTGCTGCCGGTTAAAGATGTAGACCGTGACCAGATCCGATTACTCGCCCGTCGAGAGGTTGCGGCCGTGCTGCGACGAGATCGTCGCACCTGGGTGCACACGGTGCGGGAAGAGTTTGCCACTTATTATCCATTGGCTGACCTCATACGGTGGCTAGGCGGCGATCCGTTTATCCAGATCGGAAGGCATGCCGTAGTAAACCTACAGGCAATCGAACATGTGATTCATTACGGTGACCGCCTTTATCGCGTCCGCCTGCGGGACCGGGCCGGGACTGAAATCACTGCCTCGCGTACCGGCGCAGCGCGGTTGGCTGCGGTGTTGAAGATGCAACGCTCCTAGAGGCAAGAATAGAAGGAGTTCAGGAGTTCAAGGAGTTCAAGGAGTTCAGGAGAGGGCGCTGCCCGCTTCACATCACTCCATTACTGCATTATTCCGCTACTCCACCACTCCCGTCCCTCCTGAACTCCTGCAACTCCTTGAACTCCTGAACTCCTTCTTTTCGCCGTTCGAACAAACAAAGCGGCAACTCGGACAAGAATGCCTCTCTCCGAAACCTTGTGTCTACTGTTTCTGATGCAGCCATCTGCTCCGGCAAGCGCAAGAGTTAGAGCAGGCGGCATGAAGAATTTAATGAAGACACTGCCATTAGTCTTAGCCCTTATGACGCTGTTTGCTGCACATACAAATGCTGGCACTCAAGAGCAGCTGGGCGCGTGCCGACAACAAATCGATTCGATTGACCAACGCATTGTTGAGCTATTACAAGAACGCGCTCGAGTAGTTGCGGAAGTAGGCAACCTCAAGCGCGAAGCGCATCTACCGGTCACTGTTCCTGGCCGAGAAAAGCAGGTCATAGCGACGGCTCAAGATCTGGCCAAAGGCGGTCCGCTGCCAGCCGACGCCGTCGGACGTATTTATCAGAAGCTGGTAGAAGAGATGCGCAACTGGGAGTCCAATCTCGATACCACGGCGCGGCAAGGATCTGATCAAGCGGCGGCGAAAGACGACGCTAAATAAGGTTTCTCGACCACGTCAGAACCGCAAAGGCAGGCTCTGGCGATAGTCCAGCGAAGGCTGGCGGGGTGGCTAGATTTTTTTTATGACCGATGGCGGGGTGCCCGCGATGAGTAGTATTTTCAACGCCCTTTGTGTGTTGGTGACGGCAGCCTTCGTGTTGACCTTCGTGCCGGGCTTGAGGTTACGCGAGCGTTCTCTGCTCTCGGTGCGCGATCGAGGAACAGCGCTGTGCGTGTTCCTGCTTCTTGGGTTGGTCGAAGAATTGAGCGATTCGCATAGCGGTTGGCTCAACGAACGGATTGTGACGGCCTGTGCGGCTGGTCTGGTAGCCGGTCCCTGGGTAGGAATGGTGGTTAGCGTCTTTGTGACTTGGCTGGCGGTTTCGCACGACGGCCTACCTGTAGGGTCTATTGGCATTTCGATGTTATGTGGCGGTTTAGCGGGTGGGTGGCTTTATCGGCGACGCCCTAGATTGGCGGAACATCCCATCACCGGATTTTGCCTGACGGTCATCGTGTCGTGGTTGCGCGGCGGGTTGACGATGTTGTGCGTTTCCGGGGCGCCGGCTGGTCCGCGGATATTCGAACAGATGGGAATAGCGCCGGTGCTACAAGGGTTGGGCACAGCATTAATCCTGGCGATCGTGGCGCACGTGCGTGACCGCGACGAGCAATCAAAGGCCGCGGTTTCGGCCGAAGTGCGCGCGCTTCAAGCCCGGATGAATCCGCATTTCCTGTTCAACGCGTTGAACGCTCTCGCGGCACTGGCAACGGTCGCACCGCGGGAGATTCCACGCGCAGCAGGGCGGTTGCGGCATTTTCTGCGCGCCAGTTTCGATCAGCACGAAAGAGTCTTGGTGCCGCTCAGAGAAGAGCTGGCTGTTGTCCATGCGTATCTTGATATTGAGTCGCTCCGGCTCGGCACTCGATTGAAGGTGGAAGAGATGATCGATCCCGGGTTAGTGGAAGTATTAATACCTCCTTTCTCGCTCCAACCGTTAGTTGAGAATGCCGTACAACACGGATTACAATCCTCGGCCAAAGCTGGACGACTGCGCCTCGCAGTTGTCCAAGAAGGCCAATCACTCGAGATGAGTGTCAGTGACGATGGGCAAGGTGTGCCCGCGGCCGACGTAGAGAAGATTTTCTTCTCTGGACATTCACAGGTGCACGCGTTGGAGATATTGCGCCGGCGGCTGCACGGACTATTCGGCCGCTCATTTCGTTTGGAGGTGTCTAGCCTCGTCGGACAGGGCACGACCGTAACCTTGAATATACCCCTGCGCATGCAGTTCGAAGTTTCGGGACGATCGTTCGAAAGCGATGCTGCGACCCCAGGTCACCTGGCGTCAGGTTAGTAGCGTTGGTTTTCGTCCCGGAGGGACAGAATGATCGTAGCGACTCGACTGAGCTCGCCGAAGCCCAGGCAATTCATTGCCTGGTATTTGCGCGATAAACGGAACCGTCCCGTAGGGCACGGTCTGATTGGGTCCGATAGGCGTGCTACGATCAAGGCGACTAATCAACCCGGAATCAGGATCAGACCGTGCCCTACGGGACGGATTCTCGATTGAACGGGTTCCAGGCACTAAAGTGCCTGGCTACGATCATTCTGTCCCTCCGAGACAAACACGCCTGCGTCCTTATCTTGACGCGCATGGCCGGCTGCCGGTCGATCCCTCCCGAGTGATGGTCACCTATCATGTCGGGATGAGCAAAACTTATCCCTACTGGGTTCATTGTGTTAAATTTTACCATTTCATCGCTTGATTCTGTGATTAAATCACATTAACCATCAACCTTGTCTTCTCTTAAACGCATAGAGAGCCGGGCTTCTCTCATCCTTGAAGTGGTCGATCGTCAAGGAAGCGCCACCTACGTGGCCTTGGCTGAATTGTTGCGGGTTTCATCGATGACCATTCGTCGCGACTGTGATGAACTGGTGCGGCTCGGGAAAGTCATTAAGACAGTCGGCGGAATACAACAGGCGAGCGCGGCGCCATATCTTTATGAGAACAGCGTTCGAGAGCGGATTGCCAGTAACCAGACGGAAAAGCGAGCCATTGCCGCAAAAGCGCTCGAACTAGTCAAAGATCAGCAAACCATTTTTATTGATGGCGGTACCACCAATCTGGCTTTGGCCAAGCTGATCGCCGCTCAGCGATCCGGGCTAACCATCTTGACCAATTCGGCGTTAACCTGTCTGGAGCTCAGTAAAGGTAACAATACGATTATCGGCATCGGGGGTGAATACGATCCTGTCACTCTCTCCTTTGCAGGTCCGCAAGCGGACGAAATGGCGAAGTCCTTCTTCATCGATCAAGCTTTTATTACGACAAAAGGGGTTCTTCCCGAGGACGGCACTTACGAGTCTGCCGTTGCTACTTCGCGCGTAAAGCAAGTAATGGCAGGGCGAGCCGCGGAGACAGTTTTGCTCGTCGATCACACGAAGTTCGGTGTACGCGCTCTTAGTAAGGTGCTCGACATCTCGCAGATTCAACAAGTGGTTACCGATGAAGGGTCGGGGGAATCTGATCTCACCGTTTTACGGCGCGCCGGCATCAAGGTTCAGGTAGCCGCTCTCATCAGCCCGGAAACAGAATATGTCTCTTTGGCCCATTAGTGAACTGATCCAGCATGCGCGCGAACATCAGTACGCGCTGGGGTATTTCGAGAGCTGGAATCTCGAATCGCTTCAAGGCGTGCTGGACGCTGCTGAAGCGACCGCGTCACCGATCATCATTGGCTTTAATGGCGACTTCTTAAGCGATCCTAACCGGAAGGTAAGGGAGCGCATCCGCTGTTATGCTGAGTTAGGAAAAGCCGGAGCGGCCGATGCGAGTGTTCCGTGTGGATTGATATTTAATGAGTGCCCGAACGATGACTGGGTCCGGAGCGCAGTCTTGGCCGGATTCAATCTCGTTATGCCGGCAGATCCAGCCGCAACTTATGACGATTACCGGAATAGAGTCGCTGCGATCACTGAATTCGCGCATCGCAATGGAGCGGCGGTGGAAGCTGAGGTCGGTCACTTACCGTTCGGCATTTCCGGCCGTAAAAATGGGAATTCCCTCACCGACCCGGAGCTGGCCGCCCGCTTTGTTGCGGACACCGGAGTCGATCTTTTAGCAGTCAGTGTTGGCAATGTTCATGTTTTGACCACCGGTGAGGAAGACCTTAATCTCCAGCGTTTGTCCGAGATCGGCCACCGCGTGAAAAAGCCATTAGTCTTACATGGCGGTACCGGCATCAAAGCAAGTTCGCTTCGCGAAGCGATCAGGTTAGGAGTGACCAAGGTTAACTACGGTACCTACCTGAAGCAACGATACCTGGAAGCGCTGCGTTTAAGTATTACCAGCGATAGAGAAAACCCCCATGAACTGTTAGGTATGGGCGGTGAACACGATGTGATGATCGCGAGCCGGCTGGCCGTACGCGACGCGGTTTTGGAGCGCATTGAATTGCTCGGTTGTTGTGGAAAGGCGAATTAAGTTATGAATAGGATCGGTTGTGGCGGTATTTTGGTGAAGGACACGTTTTGTGGTCCTTTTCCGGCGTTGCCGCGTCCCGGAGAGTTAGTGGCGGTTGATAGCATCAAAACGAGAGCAGGTGGATGTGCAGCTAATGTCGCGATCGACCTAGGCAAACAAGATCTAGCCGTTGACTTGGTTGGATGTCTTGGCCGAGATGCATCCGGCGAAACTTTGGTGAAGGCTTTGCAGGCTGCCGGCGTCAATTGTGACCGGCTTATCTATACGGCGGATTATCCTACCAGCGAAACCATCATCTTGTTAGTCAAAGGGGAAGATCGCCGTTATATACACACCTTTGGCGCTAACCAGGCATTTTCCGTGTATCATATTGATGGCGATTGGTTAGCTGGACTAGATCTATTCTACCTGGGCGGGCTGTTTGCTATGCCCGGGATCCAATTGGACGAATTGTTAACCCTGCTACATTTCTGCCGGGAGCAGAATGTGGTCACGGTAGTCGATGTGGTTCTACCGGCCGGCTTCGTCTACGCGCCTGAAGTGCAAAAGCTGCTGCCTTACATAGACTGGTTCTTGCCCAACGACGCCGAAGCAGCCGTGTTGACCGGCCGACATGATCCTTGGGAAGCAATGCAGGTCCTAAGAAATTGGGGCGCTAACGGGTTAGTAATCACGCTGGGTGAACGCGGTGCGCTCGGAGTTTACGGCGATGAATGTTGGCATTGCGGAGCTTACCCGTGGCAGACGGTGGATCCTTCTGGTGCTGGTGACGCGTTCGCTAGCGGCTTAATTGCCGGTATCGCGCAGGGTTGGGACTTTCCCCGGAGTTTGAAGTACGCGAGCGCGCTTGGAGCGTCGGCTACTCGGGCTATCGGTACCACCGATGGCGTGCTCTCGGCGGCGGAAGCGGAGCGGCTGATTGATGAACAACCGGTCGCGATAACGGCCGAACATCTGGCGAGAACCACCGTGGCATGAACCTGCCAATGCCGGATCTGTCGACTACCGGCTCTCCGATCAAAGTCGTTCGCTGGTTGGTGGCGGTAGGTGATTTTGTCGAGCGCGGCCAAGCCGTTCTGGAAGTCGAGACCGACAAAGCCACGATGGAGGTCGAAGCGCTTAACTCCGGCACGCTGCTGAAACAGTTGGTGCCGGAGGGCGACGAAGCCTCGGCCGGCGAAGTGCTTGCCGTTATCGGCGAAGCCGATTTGGACTCTCCTGCCATCGTCAGCCGCTCTGCTCGAGGCGCCGGCCAGACAAAACTCAATCGTGACTTCTTGCTGAGCCTTTACGAACGGATGTTGTTAATTCGGCAGTTTGAAGACCGGGTAAAATCCCTTTTTCTTGAAGGAATCATGCCGGGCACCATTCACCAGTGCCAGGGGCAAGAGGCTACCGCCGTCGGCATCTGTGCCGCCCTCAAACCGAATGATTTTATTACCTCTACTTTTCGAGGACACGGCCACGCCTTAGCTAAAGGATTGACCGTCCAGGAAATGTTAGATGAGCTTTTCGGCGCCGTCACCGGCTGTTGCCGAGGGAAAGGCGGCTCCATGCACGTGGGTAATTTGGACAAAGGGATGGTTCCCGGTATTGCGATCGTGGCGGGCGGTATTCCAATCGCGACGGGGATGGCGCTTGCTTTTAAGTTGCAGAGAACTCAACAGGTCGTTGCCTGCTTTTTCGGAGATGGCGCCGTCGCTGAGGGCGCGTTTCATGAAGCCCTGAATATGGCCGCTCTCTGGAGTTTGCCGGTGTTATTTGTGTGCGAAAACAACTTGTATGGAGCCTCCACTCGTATCGATCACGTCATGAAAAACACCCAAGTTTCTGAACGCGCCGCCAGTTATGGTTTTCGCGGTGAAACTATCGACGGCAATGACGTGCTTGCGGTCTACGAAGCAGCTTTGAAGGCAACTGAAGAATGTCGCACCGGTCAGGGACCGGTTTTGCTTGAGCTACTGACCTACCGCCGCACCGGGCATTCGCGCCGCGACCCTTGCCATTATCAACCGAAAGAAGAGCGCTCGGCCTGGGCGGACAAGGATCCGATCATCCGGTTTGTCCAAACGTTGTTAGCGGACGGTAACGTCGATCAAGCTGAGCTCGATCAAATCCTAGTAAGAGTTGATGACGAAATTGAGCGTGCCGTGGAGAAAGCCAAGATCGCCCCGCAGCCAGTGCTCGACGATCTGCTGACTGATGTGTATGCGAGCCCGAATTCTGTCCGGTAGGAGCCTGTCAAATTGTGTCCCGAAGGGACTTAAGGACTCAGCCTGGGGTTTTAACCCCAGGTGGCATTTTTAAAAAAAGCCCGCCCTGAAGGGGCGGTAGAACCGAAGCCTCACGTGTGCACAGATTTCCAAACGAAACGTTGATCACAAATATCTTCCGCCCCTTCAGGGCGGGGCGTTATATGAACGCGTTCCCGGGGTTAAAACCCCGGGCTGAGTCCTTAAGTCCCTTCGGGACACAGTCGACGGTTCCCTTCAGGAGCACGAGCTGTCGTCAGGTGCAATTCACTGACCCAACAATACACAACTCCAGTACTCCAACGCTCCATCACTCCGTTCGCGCGCATTCGAGGACGAGGACAGCCTGCCCGACGAAGCTTCCGGTTTGCAGGCTTCAAACTTCAGTGGCTAGCGAAGTCGGGACGACGAGGACGAGAACGACCGTGAGAAACCACCCATGAAACGACAAGCGATCGCTGAAGCTTTGCGTGACGCTATCGCGGAGGAGATGGAACGAGACCAGTCCGTCTTCTGTATCGGCGAAGATATCGCAGTGCCAGGTGGCTGGGGCGGCGCGTTTACCGTTACGCTTGGCCTGGAAAAGAAGTTCCCTAATCGGATGATTAACACCCCGATTGCTGAGCTCGGATTTTTCGGTGTTGCGGTCGGTGCTGCGATGATGGGGATGCGACCGATTGCTGACGTTCAATATGGCGACTTTCTATTTTTGGCTAGCGATCAGATCATTAATAACGCCGCGAAGATGCGGTACATGTCAGGCGGGGTTTGCCAGGTGCCGCTGGTAATGCGAGCGCCCGTTGGTGCTACCGGCCGCGGCTCCCAACATGCTCAAAACCTGGAACGCTATTTTACCGGCGTTCCTGGGCTGAAAGTTGTGGCTGTGTCCAATGCTTATGATGCCAAAGGGATTTTGAAGTCAGCTGTGCGCGACAATGACCCGGTCCTGATTTTTGAACATAAGTTGCTCTACGGATCGAAAGGTGCGCGCATAGAATCGGGCGCTGTCGATGCCACGAGTGAAATTCCGGATGATGATTACCTGGTTCCCCTTAATGAAGCAGCGATTCGGCGGACCGGATCTGACGTCACGATTTTATCCTGGTTGTTGATGTTGCATTTGAGCCTGGAGGCAGCCCGGCAACTGGCCGCGCAGGGTCTGGATATCGAGGTTATCGACGTGCGCAGTCTTGCCCCGATCGACTTTGAAACCATCGGGGATTCAGTTCGAAAAACGGGTCGGGTTGTAATCGTTGAGGAAGGCCCAAAGACCGGCGGAGTAAGCGCAGAAATTGCCGCCGGGATCAACGAGCGATTCAGTGGCTATCTGAAAACGCCGGTCGTAAGAATCGCTTCACCGGATGTACCGGTTCCTTTTTCGCCCGTCCTTGAACATGCCTATCGACCCGGTGTCGCACAGATCGAGCAAGCGGTGCGTCAACTCGTACGCAGAGCTTAATGCCGGCGTGATCGAGTTTGTTCCTACGGGACGAAACCCGGCACCGTCTGGAGGGAAGCCTGTTTTGGGACGACCGTACGCTTCAATATCAGCACCAGCGGAAGCATCAGGAGTGGAGCTAGCGCGGAAACGGCTAATCCCCAATGCAGGTTAATCAAATCGCCGATCCAGCCAACAATCCACGGCATCAGGATTCCCCCTGCATTCCCCATTGCCGCTAACGCCGCGAACATAGTCGCTCCTCCCGCGGGATAACGGTCAGCGGAAACGGCTAATACCGTGGGCCAAAGCGCGCTGCCGGTGAAACCGACTGCTATGCAGGACGCTAACGCCCATCCTGATATCGGCAAGAACGAA
>WNFN01249802.1_pt2 | contig 15686 bp, 10 predicted proteins | sample 5400161 | NCBI WGS metagenome assembly WNFN01 (sample SAMN13153353, study PRJNA577476) | soil metagenome | isolation source: 80 cm saprolite on Douglas fir-dominated hillslope | place: USA:California | collected 2013-09-17
CCTTTGGGGAAGTGAGGGTGTCACCGCCGTTGAAGGCGCGGCCGCCGAGCAGGCGCGTGCCCACGGTTTCGAAATAGTGGGGGCTGATCCCGTTGGTGGCGGCCACGGGCTCATGCCCGGGCTGAGGAGTCACGCGACCGGCGACGACGTACTTGCGAGGCTCGGCCAGACCGAAGAAGGGCATCGAGTAGGACATGCTCGCGGACGCCACACCGGGCAGGGCCTCGAGACGCTGCAGGGCGAGGCGCTGGAAGTCCGTGATCTCCTTGCCGCTCGGGTAGGTCGCGGTCGGGAGCTGCGCGGTGCCGGTGATCATGTGGTCGGACTGCCAGCCGTACTGCCGGTTGTTCGCCTCGTGGATGCCCCGCACGAAGAGGGCGGCGCCCGCGAGCAGGACCATGGCGAGGGCGAACTGGCCGACGATGAGGCCGTGGCGGAAGCGTTGATGGCCGCGATCTCCGGTGGTGCCGCGCCCTCCGCTCTTGAGCGTCCTGTTCAGATCGAGCCGCAGGGCGAAGAGGGCGGGAGCGACGCCGAAGACGAGGACGGTAAAGAGACAGGCACTCAGCGCCCAGCCGAGCACGCGCCAGTCGACGGCGAACATGAAGCCTTGATCGAATGCCGTCGTCCCGTAGTTCCTCAGCCAGTCGTTGGTCCACATGGCGAAGTAGATGGCGAAGATGCCGCCGGCCAGGGCCAGGAGCAGGGACTCGACGATGAGGGGACGCAGCAGCCGGGCGCGCGAGGCGCCGAGGGCGGAGCGCACGGCGAATTCGCGGGCGCGGGCCATGGTGCGGGCGAGGAGCAGGTTCGCCAGGTTGGAGCAGGCGATGAGCAGCACCAGGGCGCTCAGACCGACCAGCATGCCCAGGATGCCCGGCCCGTTGTCGGGGGCCACGGCGACGGTGAGGGGAAGAGTGCGCCAGGTGCTTCCCGCGTGGGTGGCGGGATACTCGGCGGCCAGATGGCGGCCGAAGCTCGCGAAGAAGCCTTCCGCTTGCGCGCGGGTGAGGGTGGCGGAGCGACGGCCGACGAGGCGGACCCAGGTGCCGCTACGGTCGGTCCTCTCCTTTTCGGTGAGACCGAGAGGCCGGAAGAGGTCGAACGGACCCAGATGGCGCCAGTCGTTCAAGGTGTCGGGCAGCACGCCCACGATCTCGTGTACTTCGCCGTCGACGCGAACGGTGCGGCCGATGATGCCGGCGTCGCCCCCGAAGCGCGTCTGCCAGAACCGGTGACTCATCATGAGGACGCGGTGGTTGCCCAGGATGGTTTCGTCGGGACGGAAGCTGCGGCCGAGCTGGGGTTGGATCCGGAGGGTGGAAAAGAGGTTGTCGGAGATGCGCAGGCCGCGCGCAATCTCCGCGGGCTGCCCGGGCTCGGAGAAGTTCATGTCCGAAAACGCATAGGCGGCAATCTCGCCGTAGCCGCTCATCTGGGGCCTAAGATCGAGGTAGTCGGCCGGCGAGACCCCGCCCCGCGAGTTCTGGGGAATGGCGCGATAGATGCGGTCCAGTTGGCCGCTGTCGGCATACGGCAGCGGGCGCAGCAGAACCTCGTTGATGACGCTGAACGCCGACGTGTTGGCACCGATGCCGAGTCCGAGCGTGATGACGGCAATGAGGACGAAGCCGGGAGAGCGACTCAGCGACCTGATGGCGAAGCGGAGATCAGGGAGGATGGAAAAAGGCTCGTTCATCTCATTCAGCTCCGGCCGCCCGTAAAGCAGGTATCGCGCCAGGCGCGGTCGCTGAGCCGCATCGCGCTGCATGGCAAGGCCTTGGGCCCCGGCCCAGGCCCTCTGATCGCCGCCACCTGTCCCGCTCCTGACACCAATCGTCCCAGGATCGGGCACTCGGGCTAGGCGTTCGGGGACGGGGCGCGGGCCCGCCGCTCCGCCGGGAGCAGGCTCGCGTAGAGGAACGCGCTGGCCGGCGCGGACACTCCGGCCTGCGCGGCCAGGCGCACGACCGCGCCCACCTGGTACTCGAGCTCCGAGGGCCGGCCCTCGAGGATGTCGCGCTGCATGGAGGCCGTCACGTCCGGGGGCAGGCCGTCGACGATCGCGAGCGTGCGCGAGACGGAATCGGCGCCGAGGCCAACTCCACGCGCGTGAGCCAGGGCCAGGATCTCGCCCATCGACTGCTCGAGCATGACGCGCGTCTCCGGTACGGCGCGGAACGCGCCCACGGGCATGCGGGTCACCGCGCCGACCGCGCTGATGGGCGCGATGAAGAGGAACTTCTCCCAGAGGGCGACGGCGATGTCGGGCGGTGTGACCGCCGACAGTCCCTCGGCCTGGGCGAACGCCTCCCGCAGCGCCGCGACGCGCGCGCTCGTGCGGCCGTCCCTCTCTCCGAACTCGATGCGCGGCACGATGCTGGTGTGTCGGATTCGGCCGGGCCCGGCCACGAAGCTCATGATCCGGCAGAGGCCGGGCAGGACGCGAGTGGCCCCGATGACCTCGGCCAGCTCGTCGGCGGCCTCGACGCCGTTCTGCAGAGGCACCACGAACGTCTCCGTCCCGAGCAGCGGCCCCATCGCCCCGGCCGCCTCCCGGACCTGCCAGGCCTTGACTCCGACGAGGACGGCGTCGACGAGGCCGACCTCGCGCGGATTGTCCGTGACCTCCACCGGCCGCACGGTGAAATCGCCGGCCACGCTCTCCACGGCGAGGCCGTTGCGGCGCAGGGCTTCGAGGTGCGCGCCCCGGGCCAGGAAGGCCACGCCGTGGCCGGCGCGGGCCAGGCGGCCTCCGAAGTAGGCGCCGACTCCGCCCGAGCCGAAGATCGCGATCCGCATCTCCGGCACGCTACGGCGGGACCGGCCGGGAGTCAACGATGGAACGACACGATGGAACGACGCGGACGCACGACGCGGACGCACGATGGGAACACGGCGCTCACGTCGCCCTTGTCGCCGCCCTCGTCGAAATGATTGGCGCCGGCCGCATCGCTGGTCGGATGTCGGCCGTGTCGGGATGATCCCTTCTCAGAATCACGATTCACTCATTAAGCGCGGTTCCACTGGTTCCGGAACCAGTTTGATATTCAGAACTGATAGTCGCACTGCGTCTCCGGACCCGCCTCGGCACCGCCGCGTGAAATCACGAGTCATGTTGATCACACATGCGTCACACCTCAGCAACACCGAGCTCACCGCCGAGCTGAATCGCCTCGCCTGCTGCGAGCGCGAGGCCACGGCGGCCCTGATCGTGCACCTCGCCGAGTTCGATGCGCGCCGCCTGTTCGAGGGCGCCGGCTACTCCTCTCTGTTCAAGTACTGCATGGCGGTGCTGCGCCTCTCCGAGGATGCGGTCTACAACCGGATCAAAGCCGCGCGCGCAGCCCGGCGGTATCCGGTCATCATCGACCAGCTCGAATGCGGCGCGCTGACCCCCACCACCGTGCGTCTCCTTGCACCCTGCCTGACGCCCAAGAACCACCAGGAGCTCCTGACCGCGGCCTCGGGGAAGGGGAAGCAGGCCGTCGAGGAGCTCCTGGCGCGCCGATTCCCGCAGCCCGACGTGCCCGCACGTGTGCGGAGGGTCCCGAGTCGACCCGCGGCGCCGGCGCTCGAAGTGGCGCCGGTGGGCGCCGCCGCACCGAATACCTGTCCTCCTGACGCGGATGGCGAGCCGCTCGCGGCTGCGCCCGCGGCAGCCGCTGGTGCCGAGGTACCGCTCGTTCTACTTGTGCCGGTGGCTGCGCGGCCGGTGGTCCGCCCGCTCGCGCCCGAGCGGTACGAGATCCGCTTCACGGCCAGCGCAGAGATGCGCGAGAAGCTGCGCCTGGCGCAGGACCTGCTCGGCACGTGATTCCCAGCGGTGACATCGCCCAGGTCTTCGACCGGGCGCTGACCCTGCTCGTCGCCGATCTCTCGAGGAAGAAGTTCGCCGCCACCGGGCGGCCGCGCCGGAGCCGCGGCCAGTCAGCCGAGTCGCGGAACGTCCCCGCGGAGGTGAAGCGCCTCGCCGCCGCGCGCGACCAGCGCCGGTGCGCCTTTGTCGCCCCGAACGGTCGCCGTTGCGACGAGCGGCGGTTCCTGGAGTTCCACCACGTCGTCCCCTATGCGGCCGGCGGCCAGCCGACCGCCGAGAACATCCAGTTGCGGTGTCGAGCCCACAACGGCTACGAGGCCGATCTCTTCTATGGGCCGGGCGGACGCGCGGCGACGTCGCACGCAACGGTCGGGTCATCTCCGAGCGCGTGAGCGTGCCGAGTACTGGTCCTGGAACGAGTACTCGTTCAGACACTCGAACGCGGTTACCTGGCCAACAGACGCCCACCGATAACAGCGGCTGCCGGCCAGCGAATCCCTGACGAAGGCGGCACTGTCAGCACAGATCGGATCGATCACTTGTCAACGACACGATGGAGACCTGCGACGAAGGCTCAGCGCTGCTATGATCCGCGCCCGATGAGATCGCGCGCCCTCCTCCCGGCCGTCGCTGCCCTGCTCGTGGGGGCCACACTAGCGGTGGCCGTCGCCGCGCCGGCGGTGGCGCCGCCCCTGGCCGCCATCGAGGCGGACGTCGAGCGCGCGCGACGGGAGTTCGAGATCCCGGGGGTCGCGGTGGCGGTGGTCAAGGACGGCCGCGTGGTGCTGGCCAAGGGCTATGGCGTGAGGCGGCAGGGCGGACCCGCGGCGGTCGACGGCGATACGCTCTTCGCCATCGCCTCCAACACCAAGGCCTTCACGTCGGCCGCGCTGGGCCTGCTCGTCGAGGACGGCAAGCTCCAGTGGGACGATCCCGTGACCCGCCATCTCCCATCGTTCCAGATGTACGACCCCTACGTCTCGCGCGAGATGACGATCCGCGACCTCCTCACCCATCGCAGCGGCCTGGGCCTGGGGGAAGGCGACCTCCTGTACTTCCCGCCCTCGACGTTCACGCGCAAGGAGATCGTCGAGAAGGTCCGCTTCCTGAGGCCCGCGACGAGCTTCCGTTCCGCCTATGCGTACGACAACATCCTCTACATCGTGGCCGGCGAGGTCGTGGCCGCGGTGAGCGGGAAGACCTGGGAGGCCTTCGTGCGCGAGCGCCTCCTCTCACCCCTCGGGATGAAGGACACCGTGCCCAACCCCTCGGCCCTGCCCGCGGGCGCCAACGCCGCCACCCCGCACGCGCGCGTGGAGGGGATCCTCCGAACCGTCGCCCCCGACGACGCGGACAACATCGCCGCCGCGGGCGGCATCCTTTCCAGCGCGCGCGACATGGCGCGTTGGGTGACGGCCTTGCTGGAAGCCGGTGCGCCCTCGACGGCGGCGCCGAGCATCTTGACGCCGCGCCTCGTCCAGGAACTGTGGACCTCGCACACGATCATGCCGATCACGGAGCCGGCGGCGCCGCTCTCCGCGCTCAAGCCGCGCTTCCTCGCTTACGGGCTCGGGTTCACCCTCCGCGATTACCACGGACGGAAGCTCGTCACGCACACGGGCGGCCTGTCCGGCATGGTGTCGCGGGTGGCGCTGGTGCCGGAAGAGCACCTCGGCGTCGTAGTGCTCACCAACCAGGAGTCCGAAGGCGGACGAGATGCCATCGCCTACCGCGTGCTCGACGCCTTCCTGGGCGCACCGGCCACCGACTGGATCCCGGCCTTCAAGGAGGCGGAGCGCGTGGACGAAGCGCACGCGCGGGCGGTCGAAGGCGAGCACCGGGCCACGCGCGNNNCCGCCGATCCCCGTCGCTCACCGCCGATCTGGAGCACTGGCACTACGACACCTTCGTGGCGCGATGGCGCGATCGCACCGTGCCCGACGCCTTCGTGACCTTCGCCCTGCGGCCGGATGGATCGATCGACCGGATCCGAATGGAGGCCTTCTCCCCCGCCGCCGATTTCAGCTACGACTACCAGGACCTGCTCCTGACGCCCGCTCGGGAGAAGTAGCGGGTCGCGACCGGTATCATGCGGGCGTCGACGCTCGTCGGAGGCCTCACCCCCGACCGCTTCCTCCGGCGGCACTGGCAGAAGAAGCCGCTGCTCATCCGCGGGGCGCGGCCCGGCTTTCGCGATCCGATCAGCCCCGCGCGACTCCTCGCCCTCGCCGCCCGCGCCGACGTCGAGTCACGGCTCGTGCGCGAGCGCGGCGGCGCGCGGAAGTGGGAGGTCACCGACGGCCCGCTTCCGCGGACGCCGACGAGCGGACTCGGAACCTCGCACTGGACCGTGCTCGTCCAGAACGTGGACGCGCACGTTCCGGCCGTGGCCGATCTGGTCGAACGCTTCGACTTCCTCCCCCGCTGGCGGGTCGACGACGTGATGATCAGCCTGGCCGCGCCCCGTGGCTCGGTAGGACCGCACGTGGACAGCTATGACGTCTTCCTCCTTCAGGGTCGCGGGCGCCGGATATGGCGAGTGGCCGAGCAATTCGACGAGGACTACGTGCGCGGCCTCGACCTGCGCGTCCTGCGCGGCTTCCGCGCCGAGAAGGAATGGGTGCTCGGTCCGGGCGACATGCTGTACCTGCCGCCGGGCGTCGCCCACCACGGTGTCGCGCTCGAGGAGTGCCTCACCTATTCCATCGGCTTCCGCGCGCCCGCCCACTACGACCTCGTTGCCGGCTTCCTGCAGCGCCTCGTGGAAGGCCTCGACCGATCACGGCGCTACACCGATCCCGATCTCGCGCCCGCCCGCGATCCGGGCGAGATCTCCAGCGCGGCGCTGGCGCGCCTGCGCCGCATTGTCACCGGTGGCTCGAGGGTCAGGTCCGCGGACTTCGTCCATTTCGTGGGCGAGCACCTGACGGAGGGCCGTCTCGACCAGGCCCCGCGCCCCCGCCGTGTCGACGCTTCCGCCCTGGCCCGCGCTCTGCGCGCCGGGTCAGCGCTCGTACGCAGGCCGGGAGCCCGCGTGGCCTTCGTGCGGCAGGGCAGGACCGCGCTGCTCTTCGCGGACGGCCGCCATTGGGCGTCGCCTCCGGGCCTGGCCCGCGTCGCGCCCCTTCTCACGGGCCGGCGCCGGATTGGCGCCGAGTCCCTGCGGCCTCACCTCCGCCGGCGCGGCTTCGTCGCCGTCCTCGCCGAGCTCGTCAGCGCGCGCGTCTTCGACGTCGAGGCGCCGGATCCGGCCCGGCCTTCGCGCGCAGCCGCTCGAGGACCGCGCGGAAGTCGGCGGGCGGCGGGCTCGTCACGGACAAGGGGGCGCCGGTGAGCGGATGGCGGAGCGTGAGCCGCGCAGCGTGGAGCATGACGCGGGGAGCGGCGGCAGCAGCGCCACCGTACCGGGCGTCCCCGAGGATGGGCATACCCGCCTGCGCGAGGTGAATCCGGATCTGGTGCTTGCGGCCCGTGCGCGGGCGCGCCTCGACGAGAAGTCCCCGCGGCAGCGCCTCCACGACCGCGAAATCGGTCACCGCCGCTCGTGAAGCGCGCCCAGGACCACGGCGCGGATCGTCCGTTTCCGTCTCCGTGCGCCACGTCCTTGGCGGGAGACGCGGCGGCCGGGTGGTGAGGGCCAGATAGGTCTTTTCGACGGTGTGCGCCGCGAACTGCGCGGCCATCCCGGCGTTGGCGGCGGGATCCTTGACGAAGAGGATCACTCCGGAGGTGTCCTGGTCGAGGCGCTGATGGACGCCCAGAGGCACCGCATTCGCCGGGCCCGACGCCGCGCGTGACTGGAGAAGCCGCTCGACCAGACCGACGAGATGGGGACGGCGCGGGTCGGCCGAGGCGACCGTCGCCAGCCCCGGCGGCTTGTCCACCGCAATGACCGCGTCGTCCTCGTAGAGGATGCGCGCGCTCTCCAGCGACGAAGGGCCATCGTCCCTGCGGATGAGCTCCGGACGGAGCATGAGGTCGAGGATCGCCCCGCCGTCGATCCGACGCCCGGGGGCCCGGAGCGGCTGGCCGCGCACGCGCAGCGCGCCCGCCATGATCAGACGTCGGACGGCCGCACGCGACGGCGCGCTCCCCAGCACCTCCGTCAGCCACTCCCGCGCGACTTCGTCCGCGCGCCGGCCGGCATGCCGCGCATCGGCGGTGAGACGGAGCCGGTGCGCCGTCAGCGCGGGCGGCTCGCGACCGGGGCCGGCGGGCGATCGCGGAAGAAGCGATCGCAGGCCGCCCGGAAGCGATGCTCGAGGGCCTGGCCCGCATCCCCCGGGAGCGGGGGGAGACGCCGCCACGCGGCCTGGGCGGCCTTCACCTCGTCGACCTCCGCGCGGCGCTTGGCTTCGACTTCTCCACGGCCGCCCATGGTGTTGGTGGCGAGGGCCTCCTTCAGACGCCGCGCGAGGTCCTGCCCCGACAAGGCGGATGCGGGCGGCTCCGCCTGCGCGGTCAGGGACTCGACGCGGGCCAGGAGCTTCTCGCGCCGCGTACGTCCGGCCTCGGGATCGAGGTCCGTGCCGCGGAAGGCCTCGGGCCACGCCGCCACCGCGCGCTCACGCGCGGCGGCGATACGTCCGCCCAGGGCCTCCTCGTCCGCGGGGGCCAGCGCCGTCTCTTGTCGCGCCCGCGCGACGAGCTTCTGGATCTCCTCGGCCACCCCCGGCGGCGCGGGGTCCGTGCCCGCACCCGCGACGAGGGCCTCCAGCTCCTTGACGACCACTTCGCGCTGGGCGAGCCGGGCCTGGCGCTCGGCTTCATCACGGTGCTTGTACCGCTCGAAGAACGCATCGCAGGCCGTGCGGAAGCGCTGCCAGACCGCCTCGGAGCGGTCACGGCGGACGGGGCCGACGGTCTTCCATTCCGCCTGGAGCTTCCGCGCCTCGGCGGCGGTCGCCTCCCAGTCCGTCGATCCCGAGAGGGCCTCCGCGCGCTCGCACAGGGCCTGCTTGCGCGCCATGTTCGCGGCCCACTCCTGCTTGCGCTTCTTGAGGTCTTCCTGGCGCCGCGAGAAGAAGCGGTCGCAGGCGGCCCGGAAGCGCTTCCAGACCGCGTCCCCCGGCTTGCGCGGCGCGGGGCCGATCTCCTTCCAGCGGGCCTGCAGTGACTTGAGCTCTTCGCTCGCCTTCATCCATTCCGTGGAATCGGCCAGCGCTTCCGCCTTGCCGGCCAGCTCCTGCTTGAGGCGCAGGTTCTCGTTCTCGCGCGCCGCCTTCTCCGCGAAATACGCGTCGAGCTTCTCCTTGATGGGCGCGCGCGCCGTCTGATAGCGCTGCCGAAGAGAGGTCGCCTCGTCGCGCGGCGCAATGCGCACCTCCGCCCAGCGGCCGTCGAGGGTGCGCAGCTCCTTCGCCACCTTCTCGAGGTCGGTCTGCGCCGCCAGCGCCTCCATGCGGCGGCACAGCTCTTCCTGGGCCGTCGCGTTGCCCCAGCGGCTCCACTCCTCGGCCTCGCGCGCCTCCTGCGCGCGCGCGAACAAGGCGGCGCGCGCCTCCCGGAGCTGGCGCGCGAGCTTGGGGGGCAGCGCGGCCAGGTCGTCGTGCGGGAGCCGCGCCTCGCGCAAGGCGACCTCCGCCTCGCGAAGCGCGAACGGTTTCGCGGCCACGAGCGCGGTGAGCCGCGCGCACAACGTCTCCGCCTGCGCGGTCCGCTCCTTGCGATCGGCGCGCAGTCGTGGGGCGAGGCTCGGCGCCTCCGGGGCGGATCCCTCGCCCGCGGGCACGCCGGGGGCCGGCTCCGCCTGAGCCGCGGGCGCGGCGACCTCCGGGACATCCTCCGGCTGCGCCTCGCTGGACGATTCCGTGGTGTCTGGAACTGCCTCGGCCGCCTGCTCCTCGGGCGCCTGCTCCTCGGCTGCGCTCCGGCCACCAACTGGCTGGTCGGCTGCGCTCTCTCTGCTCGTGACGTCCTCGCCGCCCATGTCCTCCTCGCCCGACGCGTCGACCGCGCCCTCCGCCCCCTCGTCCTCGGCCGGCGCCCCCACCTCCGCCGGTCGCAGGACCTCCATCCTCTCACGCGCGCGCCGCGCCGCCGCCTTGTTGCGGGCGCGGGCCGCTACCGTCCGCAGCGCCTCCACGTCCTCGATGCGGTCCACCGCCGCCACCGCCGCGTCCTTGTGCTCGCTGCGGGCGGCGACCTCGGCCAGGGCCGCGCCATCCGTCACGCACGCCACCGCCCGCCGGCGCACCTCGGGGTCGGTGGCGCTGCGGGCCACGCGGGAAAGGGCGTGCGCGTCGCGCAGGCGTCCCACGGCGTCCGCCCGCACGGCCGGCAAGGCCGCGGAAAGGGCCAGGCTCGTGAGGTGGCCCGCCTCGGTGAGCGCCGCGCCGGCCGGCACCGCCGTGGCCGCATCGGCTCCCAGCGCCAGCGTGACCAGCGCGCCCGCCGCCTTCTCCCGCACCCCGGCATCCTCATCGCCGGCGGCGATCCGCGTGAGCACGTCCGCGCCACTGAGCCGGCGCACGGCCGCCCGCCTCACCAGCGGATCGGCGTCGCCCGTGGCGATCTGGGCGAGCTGGTCCTGCTCCTCGGCCGGGATCTCGCGCACGCCCTCGGCGCGGACCTTCGGATCCGGGTCTTCCCAGCGTGGGCGGCGGCGGAGGCGATCGAGGAGGGCCATGCCCGAGCAGTCTCGAGGAATCCTATCGTAGCAAGAAGCTCAAGGCTGCGGTCGAAGCGGGCTCGGAGCCCGGCCCGGGGCCCCCGCACCCGTCCGCTCCAGGACGAACCGGTCGAGTCCCTGGAGCAGCTCTTCGCGATTGGAGTAGGGCCCCGGCCGGTAGCCGCGGGAGGAGATCCCTTCCTGCGCGAATTGCGAGAGCTCCCAGTCCTGGCGGTTCGTGAGGTCCCAGAATTCGATCGCGTCCTGCGGGTCGAAGTCAGGGCGCGCGATCTGGTCGGGGTGGAAGTGCCATTCGCAGATGACATCCGTGCGGTCCACCGCGCGCGGCCACATGGTGAAGGTCAGCATGTAGTCGGGGTGCAGGTTCAGGAGGAGGTTGGGCAGGATCGCATAGTAGTAGACGTGCCGCTGGTCGTCGGGTCCCAGGCCGGGGAGACACGCGCGCGTGGTCTGCCCATCCATCGTCAGCGTCTTCACCCCGTCGCGCAGGTCCATGCGCCCGCCGAGATAGGTGGGCTGGGGCGGCTCGTTGTCGCCGCTCATGTAATGCGACTGCCGGTGCAAAAGGGGGTGAACGATCGGGCAGTGCAGGCACTCCGAGTAGTTCTGGATGATGAGCTTCCAGTTCGCCTTCAGCTCGTAGACCCGGTGCTCGACGAGGCGGAGGTCGGCCATGCCCCAGGGCTCGAACTTCGCGGGCAGCGAGGCCAGGTGCTCGGAGAACGGCCGGGGCCGCTCCGAGAGATTGATGAAGATGTGGCCGTCCCAGATCGCGGTGGCCACCGGCTGCAGCGGATAATCCCCTTCCGCGAACCCGGCGACCTTCTCCATGTGGGGCGCGCTGATCAGGCGTCCGTCGAGGCCGTACGTCCAGGCGTGATAGGGGCACTGGATTCGACCGGGGAGCTGGCCTTCGTCGGCATTGCACAGGCGCGTCCCCCGGTGCCGGCAGACGTTGTGGAACGCGGAGATACGTCCGTCCTCGCCCGCGAGCACCACGATGCTCGCGTTGCCGACCTGGCGCAGGAAATAGCGCCCGGGCGCGGAGAGCTGCTCGGTCCGCCCGGCGCACAGCCACATGTCGAAATGGATCCGCTCCATCTCGAGCTGGAAGTGCGCGGGGTCCGTGTAATAGCGCGCGGGCAGGGTCTTCACCCCCTCCGGCATCTCCGGGCGCCTGTTCACGTACATGGACCCTTCCCCTCCCCACCGGCCGGCGACATAGGAAAGGATAGAGGCCCCACCGACGCGCGGCAAGCGAGCGCCTGACGCGCGTGCCTTGACCCGCCGCCAGGTGCCGCTTAGCCTCTTCCCACGCATGAAGAGGCTCGTGGAGTGCGTGCCGAACTTCTCGGAGGGGCGCGACCATGAGGTGATCGACGCGATCGCGGAGGCGATCCGTCGCACCCCCGGCTGCACCCTCCTGGACGTCGATCCCGGGCGTTCCACCAACCGCACCGTCTACACGTTCGTGGGCGCGCCCGACGCCGTGGTGGAGGGCGCGCTGGCCGCCGCCCGCGTCGCGCATGCCCGCATCGACATGCGCTCCCACCGCGGCGAGCACGCCCGGATGGGAGCCCTCGACGTCTGCCCCTTCGTCCCCGTGTCCGGCGTGACGATGGACGACTGCGTGGCCTGCGCCCGCGAGTTCGGACGGCGCGCGGCGGAGGAGCTCGCCATCCCCGTCTACCTCTACGAGGCGGCCGCGGAGGCGGAGCATCGCCGCACGCTCAGCCAGATCCGCGCCGGCGAATACGAGGGCCTCGCCGAGAAGATCCTGCGGCCGGAGTGGCTCCCGGACTTCGGGCCCGCGCGCTTCGTGCCGGCCTGGGGGGCGACGGTGACGGGCGCCCGCCATTTCCTCATCGCCTACAACGTGAACCTGCTCGCGACGAAGGAGCAGGCCCATCGCATCGCCCTCGAGCTGCGCGAGCAGGGCCGCGGACCCGAGCAGCCGGGACGGCTGCGGGCGGTCAAGGCCGTGGGCTGGTGGGTCGACGAGTACCAGGTGGCCCAGGTGTCGATGAACCTCGACGACTACAAGGTCACCCCTCCACACGTCGCCTTCGCGGCGGTGGTCGAGGAAGCGCGTGCGCTCAAGCTGGCCGTGGCCGGCTCCGAGATCGTGGGCCTCGTCCCCCTGCAGGCCCTCCTCATGGCCGCTCAGCACTACATCGAGGCGGAGGGCCTCTTCATCGTGGACGAGCGCCAGAGGATCCGGCTGGTCACGGACCGGCTGGGCCTGGGGACGGTGTCGCCCTTCGTGCCCAGCAAGCGGGTCATCGAGTACCAGGTGGCCGGCGAAGCCGACGCGCCGCAGGCGTCGTCGTCCGTGCGGGACTTCGTTCGTGCCGTCGGCGCCCGGACGCCCGCCCCCGGCGGAGGCTCCGCGTCCGCGCTGATCGCGGCGCTCGGGGCCGCGCTGGGGACGATGGTCGGATGGGTGACGTACGGCAAGCGCAAGTTCGAGGACAAGGACACGGTGATGCGTCGGCTGATTCCTCCCCTGCACGAGGCGATGGAGGCGCTGATCCCCCTCGTCGACGCGGACACGCAGGCCTTCGCGGATTACCTGGCCGCCCTGGCCCTGCCCAAGGCGACGGAAGAGCAGGCCACGCGTCGAGCGGAGGCGATGGAGGCGGGGCTCAAGAAGGCGATCGAGATTCCGCTCACCGTCCTGCGTGTGGGCGACGGCTGTTGGGAGCCGATGGTGGAGATGGCCCGGCACGGCAACATCGCGTCGCGCTCGGACCTCGAGGTCGGGGCGAAGGCGCTGGAGGCCGGCCTCTGGGGCGCCTCGCGCAACGTCCTCATCAACCTGGCCGGGATCTCGGACGACGCGTTCCGCACCGCCGCCGCGGCGGAAGCGCACGCCATCGCGCAGCGGGCCCGGGCGCAACTCGACGCGGTCGTGACGATCCTCGCCGGCCGCTGACCAGGCCCGCTGGCCCCCCTCTGGCTTCGCGGATTCGACGCCAGCGGACTTGACAGCCCGGCCGCCCGCGGCCAGACTCCGCCTGATCCCGTTCAGCCGTTTGTACAGGGTCCCTCCGAGTAGTCCTCGCCTCCGACTGGCGACGTGGCGCGCAGGCACGCTGCGCCCGCCCAGCGATGGACTGCGCCCTGAACGCGGGAGTGCTGGTCCGGCGGCATCGGAGCCGCCGGAAGCAGTGAGGAATGCATGCTCAACTTGCGCGCTCGTCACTGGATGCCGTTCCTCGCCGCCACCGTCTGGACGGCCTGCGGGGGTGGCTCACCGGGTAGTCCGTCCTCGCCCGCCGCCGCCGCGCTTCCGCCCCGCCGGCCCAACATCGTCTTCATCCTCGCCGACGACCTCGATGTCCGAACCAGCGAGATGATGCCGCGGTTGCCGGCCCTGATCGGCCAGCACGGGCGCACCTTCGATCGCGCCTACGTGACCCAGTCGCTGTGCGCGCCGTCCCGCGCTTCCATCCTGACCGGCCAGTACCCCCACAACCATCGCGTGCTCGACAACACGGGCCCCGACGGCGGCTTCGGCGCCTTTCGGCGCGGCCAGGAAGCGTCGACGATCGCCACCTGGTTGCACGCGGCCGGATACCGCACCGCCCTCGTCGGCAAGTACATGAACGGCTATCCCACCGCCAACCGTCCCGACTACATCCCGCCGGGATGGGACGAGTGGCGCGCCCAGCTCAGCGAGCTGACCGCGGATCGGTACGTGAACTACTTCCTCAACGAGAACGGCACGGTCAATCGCTTCGGCGTGAAGGACGCCGACTACGAGACGGATGTCCTCACGAACCGCGCCGTGACCTTCATCGAGCGTTCGGTCCAGGACCAGAAGCCCTTCTTCCTGTACCTCGCGCCGGACGCGCCGCACCTGCCGGCCATACCCGCGCCGCGGCACGCGACGCTCATGAACGGGACGCAGGCGCCGCGCGTGCCCTCCTTCAACGAGGCGGACGTCAGCGACAAGCCCGCCTTCGTCCGGAACGCCTCCCTCATGACCCCCAACGAGATCCGGAAGCTCGATCGGACGGAGACGGCGCGGCTGCGAACGATGCTGGCGGTGGAGGACATGCTCGCGGACGTCCTCACCGTGCTGGCCGCGAACCAGGTCCTGGACGAGACGTACGTGTTCTTCATGTCGGACAACGGCATCATGCTCGGCGAGCACCGCCTCATCACCACCAAGGACGTCAACTACGAGGAAGCGATCCGCGTTCCCCTCGTGGTGATGGGCCCGGGCATCTCGGCGGCCACCCGCGACGACGAGCACTTCGTGCTCAACATCGACATCGCGCCCACGCTGGCCGAGCTGGCCGGCGCCGCCGTCCCCGATTCGGTGGACGGCCGCTCGATGCTGCGGCTGCTCCGAGGAGAGTCCGTTCCGGACTGGCGGCGCGACGCCGTCTCCGAGTCGATCTCCTATACCGGAGGCCTCAGCGCCGTGTTGCGCACGTCCGAGTACGCCTACAGCGAGATCGAGTCGAACGAGCGCGAGCTCTACGACATGCGCGCGGACCCCTACCAGCTCTCCAGCCTGCACGGCCGCGCGGATCCGGCGCTGATAGCGACGCTGTCCGCGCGGCTGGCCCAAGTCACGGGCTGCCGCCGGGCAAGCTGCCGGAACTAAGGCGCCGGAATCCGGGTAAGGCCGACCCGGAGCGCGGCGCCGGCGCAGCGGGCGGCGCAGCGCTGGGGGGTTTCGACGACTACTTCGCCCCGCGCAATCGTGACGCGATCCACAGCGTACGGTGCGCCGCCGTCGTGAAGGTGCCGGCGGCAATGATCCCCAGGATCCAAAGCGCGAGGGTACCCGGCGTCCACCCCAGCGCCGCCGCCACCGGGTGGTCGAACATGCACGCGGCGAAGATGAGGACGAGCCGCTCGGCCCGCTGCATCAAGCCCTCCTTGCAGAGGACGCCCACCGACTCCCCCCGCGCGCGCGTGTAGCTGACGAGCAGGGAGCCGGTGATCGCGCCCGCGGCCAGGAGCGGGCCATAGGCGAAGGCACGCAGGTAGACGACGAACCCGAGGAAGACGAACACCTCGACGAAACGATCGAGGGTGCTGTCGATGAAGGCGCCATAGGGCGAGGAGACCTGCTGCGCGCGGGCCACGCGGCCGTCCATGACGTCGCAGACCCCGCCGAGGAGGATCGCCCATCCTCCCAGCTCGAGATGCCCCGCGCCGATGGCGATCCCGCTGGCCAACCCAAACAGGAGGCCACCCACGTTGAAGGCGTCCGGG
>WNFN01048609.1_pt1 | contig 15676 bp, 8 predicted proteins | sample 5400161 | NCBI WGS metagenome assembly WNFN01 (sample SAMN13153353, study PRJNA577476) | soil metagenome | isolation source: 80 cm saprolite on Douglas fir-dominated hillslope | place: USA:California | collected 2013-09-17
CGGATCCGCTCCACCGTGTTGTCTTGAAGGGCGCGAAAACGCTCGATCCGAGCGCCTCCCGAAATTGAGGGGTCTTGGCGGATGCGCAGGGTCTCCTGCTGCCGTTGCTCCAAGATCTTCTTCACGGCAGCCTGCTGCGCCTCGTTCAGGTCCAGGCTCCTGGCTAACACTCTGACTCGATCATCAATGGTGGGTCTGTGGCCGCGTTGCGCGACAGCGGGGGCACTCGCCAAAAGGACCTGGAATACCTGAGCCAGACACAAGAGTGCTCGGAGGGAACGGCTGCGCAGCTTCGCGGCAAAGGTCTTATTGTAGCTTGGCAAAGCGAGAGTCCTCCACCCGCGGATTGATGGCAACGTTCTCAATCTCGATCTTCTCTGTTTGCTTGACTCCCTGTACCTTCGTCTCCATGACGTAGGGCATCATCAAGCCGCTCACCGTCCTGTAGTCCCGATAATAGATCTCCACCGGGTGGTACTTGCCGTCCAGGCGGCGGGGCGTGCCTTCTATCTTGGTCTCGAGGAATGTCTTCGCGTCTACCCACAAATGTTGGGTCTGTCCGTTCTTAAAGGTCAGCTTCAGGCGATAGGTGTCGTTGCCCTCGACCTTGTCGGTGCCTTCCAGCTCGAGCTTAGTTCCTTTCGCTGCGTAGTCCATAAGCGGACCGTCCAGATCGGACTGCAAGGCGACCGCTTTCATCTCATCCGGTGTGAACGTCTCTACTTCGTGCCGATTGAGGAACGGACGTAGTTTCCAGCCGTTGGTGCCATCGTAGACCTGGACCGCGGTCTTGTCACTAAAGTCGAGTTCCAATCGTGACTTGCGCCCGCGCTTCAGTTCCAGACGAAATGGCAACCGCACCTGCTTGGCTGGGCGCTTGGGCAACTGCACACCGCCGGTCCTTACCCCTTGCACCGAAAGGGTCGGGTTCTCGTTCCCACCGGCATCCACCTTGCCGCTCATGGACAGGGTCTGGACCTCCCGCCACGCCCGCAAGCCTCCTCGGGCCGTGACGCTCTTGTCCACGATCTGGTCGGCTGTGAGCTGCGAGGTTTCTGCGGCCTCGGCTAGGGAAACGGCCATGACCAGAAATGTGCAGGCCAGCAATATTTTTCGCGACATCGATGACTCCTAAGTGCTTCGCTAAACTTGCGCAGGGACGGCCATAGCCCAGAAACTATTGGACCACGAGTCCGTCTACGCGAAACCTTCCGATTTCCACACTGACGCGATTTCCGCGTTTCACAAAACTACCTTTGTTGGAGAACACCATCCAGTACGACTTGCCTGCCTCGGGGGTGCTGCTCTGCCGCAACTGCCCAACCTTCTCCATGCTTGGCACCACCAGCTTCACGCGCGCCTTTTCGTCGATCAAGTACGGAGTGGCCTTCTTGTCGTTCAGACCTTTGGCCTTTTCGACATCAATCACGCGGTAGCTGAAACGGATCATCTGGCCTGACTCCACCGACTTCACCCCCAACGAGTCAACGCCCCACATGATCTGGTAGAACATCCTGGCGCTGGGAGGCAAATCAGCCGGGGGATGGGAAGCATGGCGACGAGTGGAGATTCCTGAGGTCGAAGTGGGAGGCGGAGTCCCTGTCGAACTCTTCTCGCTCCCGGCAGATTGCGCAAGGGCCGCCGAAACCACGATGCTGCTGGCCAGAACCGCTGCGAACAGCATACCCAGCCCACGCTGCAACAGAATCCCGAACATCGCTCTAACGATCCGCACACTTTGACCGAACATTTTTAGATCTTGCCCCAGCGCCTTCCCGCAGTCAACCACTCACGCACTTCGGGTGCCAGAGAAGTTAGCCCCTATTTGTCTTTCTCCTGGGACGCGGTGCATGCCTCAATGGCACGGTCCTTTGGGAGCATATCGCGTTCAGTGCCAATCCAGTCCTAAGCCTCTTTAATGTTCTGCCGTCTGGCGAGCCTACGACCATTCCTTCTTTGGGACGTCTCGGACCCTCTGATTCCTTCGCTCCCCGTACCTTGACGTCTCCTGCGGGATCGACTACTTGATCTTCCTTCAGTGCCTGCACATCCTTGCTAGCCTAACTTCCACTTGGAAGTTGGGCTAGCGGCGAAGGGGCCTAGAATTCAAGTGCCGTCCCGCTTCAACCGGGACGGCACTTGTTCATTCCTACTGGGCATTATCTGCCCCGGTTATTGTCATTCCTCCGACTACCGCGCGGACAGGACGAGTGGCGTGTACGGAGGCGGCGGGATGGCAATCGTTCCCGTACCATTGTTGCGAATGGCCAGCGCTCCCACATCAATAACCCCTGGCAGAGTAGCCGGCGTCGCGTACGTCACGCTGAAGGTGCACGTGCCACCGACCGCCAGCGGGGTAGTGAAGGAACAGGTGTTTGCAGGCACAGTGTACAAGCCCCCGATGTTGATCAGGAGGTTCTCCGCTGTGATTTGCAAGGGTGCGGTTCCGGTGTTAGTCACTGTGACTACGCTGGTCACCGGAGCGCGCGGCGTCGGAATTGTGAATGTGAGGGCCCGCGCGATCCCTACGCCCGTCAGGGTTCCATTGGTCGCAGAGGTATAGGTCAACGTACCCTGCGGAGCCACCACCGTGAACGTCACGGTGTTGCTGGTTCCCCCTGGCGTGGTGACGGAAACGGTCCTCGCGCCGAGCGCAGCGGTAGCCGTGATGGTGAAGGTTGTCGTAACCGTAGTAGGAGTCACGGTTAAGGCGCCGGCGGTGACGCCGGTTCCAGACACGGTCACTGCCGTTGCACCGGTCAGGTTCGTGCCAGTCAAAGTCACCGTGCCGGTGGTGCCTTGTGCGCGTGACGAAGGAGCGATCGAGGTCAGCGTCGGCGCGGGCGCATTCGCGCCGGCGACGAACTCCACCGCACCTGGGTCAACCGAGCCGTTCGACTTCCGCAGGGTGCCGAAGAAGTCATCCGGCGGCGCTTGTGCATAAGTCGTAGCGGAGTTAGCTGGGGTGATGTAGCCGATCGCCGGCGAATTCGATGCCAACGAGTAGTTGCCGAGCACGGCACCCGTGGACGGATTGGTCATTGACAATGGGCCCCAACTGATATTGATCCAGTTGTTGCCTTCGTCCACGGTCGCGCCGGCCGTCAGGTTGAAGATGGGCGTGGGCACGTTCCCTTCGTTCGTGCCGGGGGGGACATTGTACCATCCCGAAGCACCAGCCTCCGGTGGCCTTTTCGAGCCGTTGCAGTACTGGCTGACAACGTTCGGGTTGGATGCCGTGTTGGCTCGGAAGCCTGTGCCTCCTCCAGGATAGCCGGCGATACTGGTTAGCACCGACGCCTGCGGCGTGAACGTGAACCCGGAGCTATGGTTTGCCGGTCCAGTGTCGCTACGCAGGCCGATGTCCCAATAACTGGCTCCGGTCGTGACGCACTGGCCCGTGCTGGTTTGATTCAACGCGGGAACCAACGCGACTGTAGCCTGCTGGGATCCTGACCCCGCCGTCGGCTGGGTCACCACGATGTTAAAGGCACGGTTCCGCCAGAGCACATCGTTGTAAAGAATCGGGAACGAAACGCTCCTGCAAGCCCCATTGGTGCCAACGCCGTGGCCTACCGGGCAGACGATGCTCGCTGGAAGGGACGCCAGGAACTCCGCAGTGTGGCCGGCGCTTGAGAGTCCGGCGGGCTGCGGGGCCGACAGGGGCACGCAGGCGATGTTGGCACCCATGGCGTCGCGTGGGCAGGGGGTTGGGGCGCTTGCTTGGGTAGCAAAGAAGGCGCCGAAGAGCGTCCCCGACGACGCGGTGGAATCGTTGGAGACGATCGTGTTGTTGATCAGGTTCACGACTAAGGAATCCTGCAACGACACGCCGCCGCCGTCCCAACCGGCAACGTTGTCGGTGATGATGTTGTTGGTGACGCTGACGGAGTACCAACGCTCCGGATTGTTCGGGAAAGCGGACACTTCCGAACCATTGACACCTTGGAAGCGTATGCCGCCGCCGCTGCCGGCTTCCGCGGCATTACCCATAATCAGGTTGGCATTGACTACCAGGTTGCGACCGATGCCGTCGCCCACAGTGCCAAAGGCGTGGTTGCAATCCGTGTCCGGCTCCCCGGGACAGATAGGATCCGTGTCCGGAGCACTCATGATGAGGAGGCCGCCCCCGTTGCTGGGGGTGGTTGGGTTGGTAGCCTGGTTGAACAGGATCGTGTTGTGCTCGATTCTGCTGTCCCAGACGAACCCAAGCTGAGAAACTCCAGCGCCGTCGCCGGTGCTCAAGTTCCCGCACACCCAGTTGTAGTTGAACCGGTAGTTGTCGGCGCCCGTACAGAAGGCGACACCGCCCGCTCCTGATGGAGTGGCCGAGAACAACTCATCACCCTCGGACGCGTTCATCGTGACCGCGTTGTGGTGGACGTTCACAAACCGGTCAAAGCAGGACGGTAGCGCAGTACCGGCGATGGGGCTGGTCTGGCAAGAGCCGGGTTCCGGGTTGACACCACCTTGGACGTAGACGTCAGGATGTTCCCCTTGGCCGACCGCGATGCCGCCCGCCAGGGTTCCCTGATTGTTGTAGACGCGATTGTTGGCGATTTCCAGGTTATGGGCCCATGCATGCACGTAGATGCCGCCGCCGCCCTGGGAACTGTTGGTGACAGACAGCCCGTCAATACGTGATGGGTTGCATTGGAAGCTGCTGGGGAATGGATTGGGACTGGCAGTGCAATTGGCGCTCGTCAGGAGCGTGGTGCCGGCCGGGAAAATATCGGCCACGAACGGATCCGATGGGAAATTCACTCCCTTCGAGAGCACGGTGATTCCCGCTCCTTCGTACGCTCCCATTAGGGTTGGTTCCTGCAGTTGTTCCGCCAGGTTACCGTTCAGAGTAGCATCCCACCCGACCGTGGCCTCCAGCGGCAAGCGATCCACCTGCGGATTGAAGGTCGTTGGGGTGAAGTCACTCCAGCCAGTCCCACAGGCAGGGTTATACCCGTCCGGTACGCCCGAGGGGGCCAGCCCGAACAGGCAAACCACCCGCAGCCGCCAATCATTGAGGAGAACGCCGGAAGGATGCGTATTTGCGTCGATGATGGCGGAGGCAGCTCCGACACCTTGCAGCCGGACCGGCTTCCACATCAGCAACAATTCATGATGGGTACCGGGAGGCACAATGATCATGTCGCCGGGACGGGCGGCGTCAATCGCCGACTGAATTGACTGGCCAGCCGCCAGTCTAGTGGGAGCCTTACCGCCAACCGTTACGGTCACCGTATCGATCGACCGTTTGCCGTTGGCTGCCGTGATGACCAGTTCACCGCACCGCGCGGCTGAGCCACCGTATTGCGCTTGTTGCTGAATGCCGCACAGCGGCACGTTCGCTTGTACAGTACCCGTGATCGTGGTGTCGCTCCAGCTCACTCCATGAAGGGGTATGCCACCTACCGTCACGCTCGGGCAGGCCGCATTGACATTGCCGTTGCTGCAACCACCCGCTGGTGCGGGCCCAAAGCCGTAATGGCGGGTAACAGTCTTCTGGTTAAACGGCGGTGCCGTGCTCGCGGGCCCGGAGTAACCGTAGTTGGTCACAGCCTGGTCGCCCAACGCGTGAATCGTGATGGTATGACCACCTGCACTCACCCCAGGTCCAACGCCGTCGCCATCCACTTCGCTGATCGCCGGGGTGGCATCCGGGTAGGCGCAGTCGGGATGGTTGTATTCCGCCGCGAAGGCCGCCGTGGGGATCACCGGCGTATCCAAGTACGACGTCTGGCCTGGCATGAAAGTCCATTCATAACAGAACTGGCTGTAGGCCGACTGGTAGAAGGGATCCGGAGTCACGCCACTGCCACGGTCGTTCATGCACATGTCCAGCACATTCGGTATATATCCGCTTGGGTCGGGCGGGTTCACGGCGAAAGTGGAGTAAGTCAGACCGTTGAAAATTCCATGCTGGTCGGAATAAATGCGCGAGATTTCGTTTCCGGCCCAATCCCTAACCCCTACCGGCAAGTTGGGGGGCGAGAACTTCTCGCCAAAAGAAGGCGAGAACGGGTCGAATTCCGAGGTGAAATCGTCAGTGATGATGCCGGTGTAGTGGGCGGCGATGTGGGTCGAGCTGAAGACGTAGAACTTCGCCAGGACCGACATCTGCTCTTCGAGCGTGACTTCCTTGCGATCGCAAAGAGGCCGCGAAGCTCCGGCAAACGGCGCGTTCTGCCCTGACATCGGGAAGAGGCTCATGTAGTCGGGAACTATACGGGTCGCGCCCACGCATGGCCAGAAGGTCTCGACGCTTCCGGTGTCGCCCTCGTGGCGAGGCGTTACACCCTGATTTGTCGTCGGCATCAGGGGATTGTTGGGGTTGTAGCTCGCAGCCACTGCGGCTTGGTCCGGCATGATGAAAATGTTGCCGAAGCCGGCGAACTGCGAGGTCACTGGCGCCTCGTAAGTGTCGCCGAGCAGGATGTTCTTGTCTTCTTCCTTCACCAGTTCGTAGCCCGGGGGAACAACCATTTCGACTACATACTTGCCCGCCGGCAGCATTTGCGTACCGTCGCCGGTCGGATTGGCGGTACAAATCGTGCAATTCGTACCGGCAGGCAGTCCGGTGGCTGGACTGCGAGACGTAACGCTCGGGAACGAATACATGCCGTCATAAGGAGCCGGTTGCAGCTGGTTCCAGTTGTGCATGCCGTCATAGCACTTGTACTGCGAGTTGTTGGGCAGCGGAGTGCCGGGGTTGAGTAAGTTGGGCTGGCCCAACAGCGTGTAATAGAAGGGATCAGCTGTTGACTGGCCCGGGCAGTTCATGTTCGGCATGCCGTCGGAGCGGAAGCCCTGCGCCCAATCGTCCCAACTGCTGGTCGCGGTGCTGTCCACCATCGTGAGGGTTGGGGTTACTCCGTCCGGTGCAAAACCCTCCCGGTAAAGGTTAATCGTGACATGCGGAACCTGGGGCTCCCAAGTGAGCTGGAGCAGCAGTGCCGGATCGTCAAAGGGACGCGTCGAGGTATACACGACATGGCCGCGGATGCCGCCGTTCTCGCCAGCAGCGAAAGGTTTCTTGCCGAATTCCAGTAGCTGGTTCTGCCCCATGAAGCTCTGCCATCCGTAACTGGTAACCCAAGCCGGATCGACTCGACCGGTGGAACCGCCAGCCGTGTCGCCAGCAGGACAATCTGCATTGGCGCAATACCTTGCACCTGGAACCCGCAAGTTCGTGGGCACGGGGAAATCCTCAGCGGTCCTGGCCATGTTTTGCATTAGGACGGAGTGCCCGCAAGCCGGGTAGTTCGCCTGGCCGCACGCGTAGGGGCCGGTGGAACCGTCAACCGGTCCGCCCGCATCGTTGATGACGTGCGTTCCGGTGTTCTTATAACGGTTCGAATCCGTTTCCACCACGTACCAGTTGAAGATCGGGAAGACCTCGTTAAAGCCGGCGAAACCTTGCAAGTCGGTGCTGTTGAGGTTGGAGATACTGCCGTCGCGGTACCGGATGTTGGTCGGTACCAGCGAGAGGCCCTGTTCGGTGTCCTGGCAGACGCCGTCACCGTATCCAGGACTTCCGGGAGCGCCCGTGCCAATGTCAAAGCAAGTGCGGGTAGAGAGGTTGTTCTTCCAGCCGTGAACGCCGATTTCTCCCATATCGACGTTGCCAGCACCCACGCGGACGGGTGTCGAAATCCCGTCTACGATCTGATCGTTCCACTGGTCGAAGATGGTGACTCTCCAATCGCCAGCGGGGATCCCCGTCAGCGTAAACGCCCCAGTGACAGGATCACACTTTGCGAAAGAGATGTCAGCGCCGTCCGGACTTCCCAAACTCGCGTAACACTGAGTGTAACCGAAGGTATCGCGGCTCCCACTGCCGTACAGCCTCTGATCCGAGGGCCGACTCATGCGTGCTCCCGTGACTACTCCGCTCACGGTCCGGGTGCAGGCTGGGGCGCCGGGGCCGCTGCAAAGCGCTGTTCCTTGATCCTTGATGAACTGCGGATTGGCAAAGCCGATGGAAACGTGGTATCCAGCCGGTCCAAACTCCTGGAAGTACCTCGGTTCGTTGACTTTGATAAAAGCTTCGTGGTCCTTGCCGCCATCCAGAGTGTTGGTTTGCAGCCACTCCTCACCGGCCGCAATCCGGTCAGCCGCCGGCGTGGCTACGATGCCGTACCTTCCGGGCGGCATATTCTTAACGAGCGCCTGGCCGGCCAGCGGGGACAGAGTGGTGCCGTCCGCCTCGTACTTCGGGCAGACAGGGATCACGCCCGTGATGCCCGCATTGTTCGTGGTGCCGTCAAATCCTGTGTTCGGATTTGCCGTGATCGGGCACGCGTCCTGATGGGTGACCGGATCGATGGTTCCCGCCAGGGCGTTCGACAAAGGTTGATTGAACTCGTCGTAGGTCATCTGTCCGGCAGAGTCGCCCGACATGCCCACCAAATCACGTGTCGATTCCACCGCTGGCATCATGCTCACCGTTAAGCGGATGGTCGTCTTCGAATACAAACACCGAGACTTGGGACGGTGGCTGGTTCTCAGGCTCGACAAGGACCGTTACGTCGGCGAAAGTACCGGTGCACGTTGTTGCTGGCGGAACCGGCGTGCAGGCCGGCGCAATCTGAGCGCCGCCCATGGCATGTCCCGGATCCATCGCATCACCCGGCAGGACCGAGATGTAGTAATGCTTGGTCGGATCCAGAACGACCTGGCTGGGATCCAGCGGCGTCTTTGTGGCGCCAGTCCTGCAAGCGCCATTACCAATATCGCACACGGCGGACACACCGAGAACGGACTGGCCACTTTCGCAGGAAGTCGTCCCCACGCAGCCCTGCGCCACGACTGGCATGTAGCTGGCGTGGAAGTTCGTCCCAAAGATGGCCGGGGTCCCTTGGGGAGTGGCTAGAGGGCAGGTCGCCGGCAGCGGGTTGGTTTGGCAATTGGGGTCGACAAAAAAAGTGCGGTCTTCCTCAATAATCCAGCGGTAGTCTTGCGGACTAAGTGCAGCCTTGGTTACGCCATCGACCAGCGTCACCTGAAGATTGCTCGGCGCTGCGAAGATGAGCGTGGCCGCAGCTGGGCTCCCGATTGTTGTTCCCTGAGAGTTCTGGGGGGAAAAAGTTAAAGAGTGCGAGCCGGATGCGGCAACGGTCGCGGTGAACCCGCCATTCGCGTCCATAGCAACTGTTCCGCCTGCTAGAGCCGGAGCAGGGGATGCGGCAACGGTGAGCGGATAGCCCGCCGCGTCCTTACAGAACGCAAGGACGCCCGGGGGTTTGATGCTCAGAGTTGTTGCCACATTCGATGTATACGTAGGGACGGTGCAGGTAATGCCGGACGCTGCCTCAATCGGCGCCGCGCCCAGTGTAACCGAGGCGCACACCGTGGTCGTGCCGTTCGCGCAATACGTAAAACTAGTCGAACCCCCGGTATACGAAAATGTGCCATTCGCGTTGAGAGTCAGCCCGGCCGGCGCCGTGCCGGAGACTTGGACGCCGTAAACATTGAAGTCATTCGCGATCAGACCCTTGGCTGGATCCGACACGGTGAGCGTCTTGCCCGTAATCACGGCATTATAAGTGTCGGGGTTGGCTACCGCCGCGCCGAGTGCACTAGCGGCTGGCAGTCCCGCGCCATTGATGCTGATGTAAGCCAGCATTCCGGCGTCGCGACTGGTCGCGTTGCCTGATAGGCTCCCCTGACGGTCGAAAATGGGGAGGGCAGTCCCGACAGTGGCGGGTACATTGATCATTACATCATAGGTCTTACCCGGGGCCATAAACACTTCATTCTGCACTCGGGTTACGCCGGGAAGTGGATTGCCGTCTTCCGCAATCAGCCCGAAGCCCGAGACCGCGGCCCCCGTTTGGGCGCCAACGATCGACGGCACGTGCATGCGCAGGCCAGCATTCACCAGGCGCACCAATACGGTTCCAGCGAGTCCCGAGGCTGGCCCAGCCGCGAACAGCGAGGTCGAGGGGTTGCTCTTGTCGAACGCCACTCCGTTGATGAGGTAATACAGCGGCGTGTAGTTCACGGTCGGCGGATAGCAGGTCTGGTAAACCCCGGCGCCCGAGGATGGGTTTCCGCAGCCGCCTGGCTGTCCCGACCAGACCCTCGTCTCGCTGAAACTAGCCGTATTGACCGCGGTGCTGACCGCGTTGTTCTGGACCGGATCGATTTCACTGAACAGGAATGATGCATCCGCGTTGTAAGTCACAGCGGGTGTCGTCCCGACTGCCGGGTACGCAGTACCGGTGGTTGCGTCGGTGACCACTACCATGCCGTACAGGCCCATGGGCCCTTGAATTGAAGGGTGCGTTCCCGACTCAAGCAAGTACGTGCCAGGGCGAGGCGTTGTCCACGTCAGACTTGTCGCCACCGGTCCCGCTGCCACTTCCGTGGAGAACGACTGCACGCGTTGCTCCTGGGGTGGCGGAGTATTCGTTGTGGTGGGGTCCGCGGCCGGCCATGTGGCGCCTTGCACAGCGTGATCGGGACTCGCTGTGCGGGTCGGCGTCGCTCCGAGGCCACCTCCCAACTGACCCACGATGGTCAGCGAAGTAGGTACGCTGTTGGCGCCGAAGGTCAGACTGTTCGTGAGGCTAATCACCAGGGTCTGTCCTGTGGGCACTGTAATCACCACTGGAGACCAGCCGAGCGCCGTCGGATGCAACGCAGCGCACGCTGCGGTCGAGCCACTCACGGCCGCGCCGCAAGTGTAGCCCCACATCGGGACCACCGTGCCATCGGGCAAGGTAATGCTGGTCGGTCCCGCGGTCAGGTTGACCTGCTGCTGGGCCACGGCCCAACTCGCTCCAAGGAGGAGAACCAATACCGCCACTGCCGTTGTTCTTAAAGTCGCTTTGAGATAATTGAATCGCATCGCTCTCTCCCGTTCCTCAGTAGTTAGTTAGTTGGACTCGTCGATGACAAATTCCCGGGAATCGACCAGCATCATCATCAGCATTCCGCCCGGGAAAACATTGTTGGTGGTGATTTCGCGCTCGTTGTGCGAGTGCCACATGAAGGCAAACCCGGCTTCGGAATCGGGTGGATTCGCGACCGTGCCGGAAGGCGGCGTGGTGCCGGTGTTGCCGACAGCGCGGACCGTTGCATCCGGACCGAGATAGGGACTGCCGCCGAACCAGGGACCGTTCGCGAAGATGGTCGGATCCGGCAGAGTTGTCGGACCGCCACTTGCAACGTCGCCGAATGGGTGCGCCTGCATTGGCTTGTTGTGATCCTGGCACCACTCGAAATAGTTGATTGCAGTGGGGGCGCTGGTGTTGTAGCCGTTCCCATCCGCGGTGCAGGACAGCGTAGATCCGGAGGCAGCGTTGTGACCATACGCATCCCAGTTCAGACCTTTGCTGGTCCAGTAGAAGATTCCATCCATCGTGAGGCCGGGAGTTGTTGTCGTGGTGAAGAGCAACGGTCCAGCAAGATCGTTAGGGTTGGTCGCGCTGAGAATCAAATTGCCATCGCGCGCCAGAACGCGCACGTGGTTGCCGTGCTCGTGGAACGGATGTTGCCAGCGCCCCGTCCCGATGATGCGCAGCAGCACCAATTCGCCCGGATGCATGTGCGGGTTGCCGTTGTAAGGCTGGTGCGGATATTCAGGGGCATAATTTGGGTCCATGTCGTCGGGCATCGAGCGGCCGTTGATCATGAAGTAAGCGGGAACGTACGGCTCGGTGGCAACGTTCATGCAACCAGTGCAGGGCCTTGCGGACTGTTCTTCCGCCTGGCGGTGAATCCTGGGATCGATCTCCGAGAACTGGAAGATGTATTCCCGGTCATAGCAGGCTCCTGGGTGGTTGTAAGCGGCCGCCGCAAGACGGTAATTGGTTTCAGACCAGTGAGCTTGCGCCGTCAAGTTGTTAGAGTGGACCCCCGATGTGCAGGCGCTGGGAACAGCAGAGGGCAGGACGATGATTGCCCCATACAAGCCCATCTCGACCTGCAAGTCGCCTTGCGTTCCGCTGTAATAAGCGTGTGTTCCCGCCGCCGTGGAAGGAATGGTGAGCGTGTAGGTCACGCTGCCTAAATGCGCCGCTTCCTGCGTCAGCAGGCCCGCTACGCCGCCCGACGTCGCCACTTGAAAGCCGGGAAACAGAATGGATGTGTTGCCCGCAGCCGTGGGGAGGTTATTCGCCAGAGTAACCATGACCGTTGAAGTGCCCGATGCGGGTGCCGTGACGATCAAGGTGGGCCCGGGAACTTGCATGGTGCCGCAGAATCCGGTAGAGATTGCGGCTGGCGCGAAAGTCGGGGGAAACCCAGTTGCGCAGCCGTATCCCCACGAGTACACAGACTGGCCGTCAGGCTGACTGAGGAAAGCCGATTGTGCCGTCAGGTTAAAGGTCGTACCCGTGATTCCGGGAGTCGCAGCATACGCCGGGGCAGTCAGCAACAATGCCATTGCCACCACCGCCGTCGCGAGAAGCAGTTGTGTTTTCGAGATCGCTTTTTTCATGTTCATCGTCCTCATTGCTGCTCTCCTAATTAATGCGGACTTCGGTCATCAGGCCACCGAAGTTCTCGGCATCGTTCGACAAGTGGTCAAGATTTGGGGTGTAGAGGTAAAACACGCTTCCGGAGGGATACTTGGTGGTGTCGCTCGCATCCAGAATCACATCGAGTGATTCGCCGCCCGCCAACGTGATCGAGTTGGTGTTGTAGTAGAGATTGTTTCCCGATTGGTCCCGCAGCAGTTTGGCATTGAGCCCAATTACCTGCATCGGGATGCCCATGGAGGCCAGCGTCTGATATTCCGTGACGTCCAGGTCCGCAATGCGCAGGAGTGCCCTTCCGCCGACGGGAATCTTGATGATCGAAGACATCGGCTGCGCGTAATGCAGGGCGCCATCCGTCGTCTGCGTCGCCAACGGCCCATCATGCACTGTGTCGGGATAACTGCGGCCGTTCAACAAGAAGTACTTGTCTTTCATGTCTGTGAACCCTTCCGGGTTAAACGTCATGCCCACAAAGTGAAAATTGGGGTCGAAGCCGTGGATCTGGAGGGGATACTCGACGTCGTATCGGGTCGTGCCGTCGCCATCGTTATAGGCATACTTGGCACCCCCGGTTGCACTCGTATTCACTGCCGGCAATGGGTTGCTGCAAAGGATGTCGTTGGAATCGCATCTCGTGCGCGGATCCAGCTGCTGTTGCTGGAGCGCGGCGTAAAGGGCGCCAGTGGCCCGATTCTGCCGTGGGCGAACGTAAAGTTGCCCAACCATGCCCATCTGCAAGTGCTCTGGGGGCGTGATGTGGCAGTGCCAGAAGTAAGTGCCAGCATCGGGCGCCAGATAGTAATAGGTGAAGCTGCCGCCGATGTTAATGGCGACCGAAGCGTCGGGCACGCCGTCATAGAAGGCGGAAGCATTGGGATAGCCGTGGAAGTGAACCGTATGCTGCTCGAACAGGTCCGGGCGCATTACCTGGCCGACGTTCGTGAGCGTAAGAAAGAACTCGTCATCTTCGTCGATCGCCATCAGAGGCGCCGGCATGTTGCCATTCATGACGCCAACATCCATGATCGGGCGCGGATCGACGTGCCCATCGAGACACGGAGCGGCGCAAGTGCCGGCCGCGATGGCGTCCAAATCAGGAGCCAGTCCGACGGCGCCGTTGTAAGTGAATAGCGATGGGTTGCCGAACGAATATGGCGACTGACTTGCCCCGTCAGACGTGGCAGGATCACCGGGCACCAACGGAGGAGCGACGGTATTGAAGACGTCCGGGAACTGTGTGCCGGGCAGCCCTTTCGACATGTCCGCCAATCCGGACAGAGGACCGAAGGCAAACAGATAGGTCTGGGAGCCATCGCCCATGGTTGCGAAACCATCGCCACCCGAAATCTGTTGGCACTTGATCGCGCCGTTTACGTTACCGGCCCCATTCGACGCATACGTTTGCAACGTGCCCGTATAAGTCGGACCAGTGTAGGCAGGTTCCGAATTATTACTGCCCGCCTGGGGGTGAGTGATAGTACTGGTCGGGCATTGAACCTGGAAAGACTGAGCCCTTGCGACCCCTGTCGCAAGACAGATAAAAGCGATGAGCAAACAAATCCGGTGGAGCTTTCTCATAACAGTCTGGCCTCCTTGCTGGCTTGTGGGCACTACCAGCGACCCGAGGACGCGCTCGCTTGGTTTGGAACCCACTCGCGAATACCCAGGGAGTACCCTGGCCTTGCTCTTCTGGCACATTACGTGAACTGAGCCGGCTCTCTTTGTTACAAAGCAACAATTTGGGGGAAAATTAAGTTGAAAATGTGGTGGATGAACCCTTTGAAGTACGGAGCAATGCAGGGTAACGGCCAGGGCGCGAGCCTTGGGGAGACTTTTATGGCTTCGAAGAACTAAATCTTGTCTATCTGACGAACGTAATAAAGGAAGACGGCGACCTCCGCCTCCGCGGGGACCCCCATTCGAGATCTAACCAGCGTGGTGCGAATTTGCCAAATATGAATCGCTTTGTTTCTCGGAAAAGACCCACAGCAGCGCGTCTTCGAGATCTCTGAAGACTCGAATGCCGTGCTCGCCCATTCTTTCTCTCAAATTCTCAAATGCTCGTGCGAATCCATAGACGGCATCGCTACTGACAATGAAGGCCCGATGGGAATCCGGCGAGAATACATTAGTTTGAGCCAGCTCGCGAACGTTCTCCGCGCTCAGATCGAGTCTCATAACGTGCGTAAAGTCCAATAACTGCGAAAAGTTCGGAGCAAAATCGGGATCGTGCAAGAGTCTCTTCTGGTGAGTTAACGCATCATGCATGGTTGTCACACCCGATGCGGTGGTCATCACCAGTTGGCGCTCCTTGTCAATCTTGTAGAAAGTTGGCACCTTCAACCCCATTGACATGCGAACCAAACGAAATTTCGCTCCTGTCCTTGGCCCGAGGTAAGGCACTCATAACCCACTAATTCGGAGGCGTATTTGCGGCAGCGCAATGACAATCTATATTATTCGTTGATCCTAGAGGTTACCAGGCGATCTCATTGATCCGCCGTGGTCCTGATCATCAGCGGATTAACGGAAGGGGCCGCGAGAAACTGACTAAACCAATGTCTTACATCGGTACCCATCGGCGCAGTCGAGCCACTGAAGCGGGTCCGCTGCGACCAGCGAGCCGATACGCTGTTTTCGATCTCCGGAGCGCTCTGTTTTGCGCTGACCGGAACGTCCGTGTCTTTTGGCTTCAATTTGGATACAAAATCGGTATCGCAGTAGCCTTGTTCCTTTTCGCTAGTCTCTCTGCATCCGCCGCGCAAATGGCAATCTTGCGAAACGGGTTTGCTATCCGGCACGAACGTCGCGAAGTGCGAGGCAACGTAACCCGTCTTTACCTGACGGCCGCGCCCGACAACTACGTGGATGTTCCCACTCCTGAGCTTGCGGGGTTTGAAGAGGATGACGCACCCGTGCTACCGGCCTCAGTCCCCACACCCGTCATCAGCCTCGACGCGGTGGTCCGCGCCGCCTGCGCCCGCAACAACGTTGACCCCGACCTGGTGAACAGCCTGATTGCCGCCGAGAGCGGATTCAATCCGAATGCAGTCTCCCGCAAAGGGGCGCAGGGGTTAATGCAGCTAATGCCGCGGACCGCCGCCTGGTTGGGTGTACCGAATGCGTTGGATCCCGCCTCTAACGTTGAAGGTGGAACGCGCTATTTGCGTGAACTGCTGGTGCACTATAACAAC
>WNFN01231688.1_pt1 | contig 15660 bp, 15 predicted proteins | sample 5400161 | NCBI WGS metagenome assembly WNFN01 (sample SAMN13153353, study PRJNA577476) | soil metagenome | isolation source: 80 cm saprolite on Douglas fir-dominated hillslope | place: USA:California | collected 2013-09-17
CTGGCCCGCGTCGCGGATCTCGCGGATGAGACGGATCATCCGCTGCCGCGCGGGCGGGTCGAGGCCGTTGGTGGGCTCGTCGAGCAGGAGCAGGCGCGGTCCGTGCGCGATGGCCTGGGCCAGCTTGGCCAGCTGCTTCATGCCCAGCGAGTAGGTGCCGAGCTTGCGATAGCGCGCCTCTCCCAGTCCCACGTAGAAGAAGGCCTCGTGCGCGCGCTCCAGGGCCGCCTCCGAGGGGAGGCCGGCCAGCTCCGCCATGTAACGGACGAAGCGCACGCCCGTCATGTGCGAGATGAACGAGTCGTTCTCCGGCATGTATCCGATGAGCCGGCGCAGCGCCTTGGCCTTGCGCACGTCCGCGCCAAAGACGCGCACGGCACCGGACGCCGCCGGGTGGAACCCGAGAAGCGCATTGATGAGGGTCGACTTCCCCGCCCCGTTGGGCCCCAGCAGGCCGATCGCGCGGCCGGAGAGCATACTGGTCAGGCCGTCGAGGATCGTGCGCCCTCCCAGGCGCACGACGAGGCGGTCCAGCTCGATGACGGGTCCCATCGCTCCCTTCTACGGAATCGCGAACGGATCGGTTCGGCGGTGGAGCTCCGGCCCGAGGACGTGCGGGTGAGGGGCAGAGTCGGCCTGTTGGCGCCGAGACATGCCCCGGAGGCGCTCGATCAGCATCGGCAGCGCGAGGTCCGTGGTGTCGAGGTCGAACACGCCGCCCAGCCCCGCCACCCGCACCGCGCTCGGCTCCCCGTAGGCACAGAGGACCGTGGGCCGCGTGTCCTGCGTCAAGGCGTCGACGGAGCGCCGCTGCTCCGCGCTGAGGGAGCCCGCGCCCGGGGCGTCGAGCAGCGAGCGCACGATCGGTCCCAGGTTCTGGTAGACGAGGCCGGAGACGTTGACGTCGCGGTCGGGCGGGAACAGCGCGCGGAACGACGCAGAGCGGCCCAGCGTGTCTCCCGACGCGCGGGTCTGCAAGGCGCGCATCACGAGCGCCCGTGAGGGGGCGGCCACCAGGTATCCCTCCGCGAGCGCGTAGTGCAGCTCGACGGGCAGACGAGCCCCGCGGATGACGTGGTACGCCTGCCCGCCCACGTCCTCGGATTCCAGGACCAGCGCCGGTCCTCCGGCGCGCGTGGCCTCTTCGTTGGCACGCCGCACGAGAACCTCCAGCGAGGACTGCAGGCGTGCCGGATCGGCCACCTCGACCACGAGCTTCCAGGCTGGCGTCGGAAGCAGAGGCCCGTCCAGCGCGACCGCGAACTCGCCCCCCAGCGTCTCCGCGAGGTCCTCGCGGATGTGCAGGTCGAGCTTCGACTCCAGGGCCGCCAGATCGTCGCCCGCGCCTCCGGGTGCGCCCACGGCCATGGACACGAGGTCGTCGAAGATGAGGGCCGGGCTCTTGGCCACGAACGCGGCCGCGCCCAGGGCCGCGGGCGAGACGAAGTCGAGCGCGCCCATGGGAGCTTCCGTCCGCGCCTCCTCCCCCACCTGCTTCCGCTCGAAGACGAGGTAGCGGAGCCCGTCGATGCCGGCGCTGTGGAGGGCCTGGTCGCGGCGCGCGTCGCGGCCGGCCGGCGCGACGCGGGCCGAGATGCGGTGGAGATCCGCCGCGAACAGCAGCCCCACGCCGTCCCCGTAGGCCTCCGCGATCCGCGCGCCGAAGGGCGTGCTCTCGAGGCCAGGGAGGCTCTCCACCCGGTCGAGATGGGCGGCCAGCCGCGGCAGGTCCACGCCGTCCACCGACATCGCCATCAATCCGGGGCGCAGGAGGATGAAGATCTCTCCCCCCGCCGCGCCCGGACCGGGAACGTCCGCCTCGTCCACGATCCTCACCGGGTGGTGATCCCCTTGCGGAGAGGGGAGGCGCGCCAGCTCGCCCTCCAGGAACTCGCGCAGTCCGGGCTTGCGGACCTCGGCCAGGACGATGGGAACGATACGCCGCACATGCCGGGGTCCGGTCGTGTCCACCACGGCCAGGACGATCTCTTCGCCCAGGAAATCGGAGAATCCCCGGACCTTCTCGATGACGGCGGCCAGATCCGGCCCTCCCCGGCGCGCGGGGTCGACGTTTGCCCACCAGTCGCGCAGCACCGCGCTCTCCTGCAGGCGCTCGCGGAACAGGCGGTGGGCGTCGGCGAGAGCCTGCCCGTAGTTGGGCGGGCGTGGGCACGGTCCGGAAACGCTCACGGAGGACCTTCATCTCCGACAAGAGCGCGAGGTGACGATCCACGTCCGCGCTCCATGCGATCTCTTCTCGCAGCGGCACTGACTCCATGGCCGCGCTCGTCGCCCACTGGTCGCCGGGGGCGAGCACCTGCTCGTCTCCCATGCCGGCCACCCTCACCGAGCCCTCGAAGACGGAGACGCGCGAGCCCTTGATGCCGTTGTTCACGGAGAAGACGGTCCCGGTGACGCTGACCGTGCAGTCGCCGGAGGCCACGCGCAGGTGGCCGCTTCGCCGCTTCGCGGCCTGGACGATGATGCGGCCGCGCGTGAGATGGATGGTGGTGTCGCGCCCGCGGGCCGTGACCGACAGCTCGGCGCGCTCGCTCATCTCGACCAGCGAGCCGTCGCCGAGGCGGAGCACGGCGCGCGAGGCGCCGGCGGTGCGGACGAGCTCGGCCTCGCCGATCTCCGCGCCCGGAGAGAGCCGGACGGCGGTGTCGGCGGCGATGCGCTGGAGACCGCCGCTGACCGATTGCACGGCGGCGCGGCTGCCCGCGGGCACGCGGAAGAAGGCCTGGTGGACGGCCCACGCGGACCCGAGGGCGGCCAGCAGGACGGTCGCCGCCATCGCGTACTGTCTCCGGCGGCGCGGCGCCGCGGTTGCGGACCCGCTCGACGCCCGCCAGGGGAGGAGCGCCAGGTGCCGCTCGCCGGGACGCAGGAACGCTCCTCGGCACGCCACGCAATCGCGCAGGTGGTCTTCGATCAGGAGCGCGCGGGCCGCGGGCAGCTCTCCACGGCGATGCGCGGGAAGAAGGGCCACGACGTCGGCGCACCCGGCAATCGCATCCGAGGAGGGCGTGAAGCCCAGTCGGGCCGGGGCGAGCCGTTCCCACACGCGCGCGGCCGCCTCCCCCGCCACATCCGAAGCCGGCACATCGTCGCGCAGTGAGGCGATCGCATCGTCCAGGCTCGACTCCTTGCGTCTGGTCTCGTCTCTCATCGCCGGCCTCTCCTCCATTGCCCGAGCTCCTCCTGCAGGCGCTGCCGGGTGCGGTGCAGGCTGACGGCGACGGACACGCGCGAGATACCCAGCAGACGCGCGATGTCGCGATTGGCCTGGCCTTCGAGGTAGCGGAGGGCGAAGATCTCGGCCGCCCGCGGAGGCAGCGTGGCCAGGGCCCGGCGCAGCCAGTCGCGGATCTCCCCGGCCTCGTGGGCCACGTCCGGCCCGGGCAGCGCGCCCGGGGCGTCCGCGGCCTCGTCGAGAGGAACGCTCAGGCGGCCACGGCGCGCACGGAGGAGGTCGAACCCGCTGTTGATGGCCGCGCGGTAGAGGTAGCTCGCGGCGTTCGCCACGTCGAGCGTTCCTTCCGCCTGACGGGCCAGGCGCAGGAAGACCGTCTGGAGGATGTCCTCCGCGTCCTGCGCGTTGCCCGTGATCCGGTAGGCGGCCCGGAAGACGCGCGCCTGGTGTTCGACGAAGACCCGCTCCAGGCCCGCGCGCTCGTCCGAGGCCGCTTCTCTCACCGCCGCACCCTGCACCGCACCTCCTCAGGTGTTCCCGGTACCTGGATGACGTCGCCGCGGCGCAATGATTACAGAGGTTCGGACTTCCGCTGCTTGTTGGCCATCCACACCGCTGAATCCCAGGCATTGTGGATGCCGATGAACAGGAGAAGGAGGGTGGTCAGCGCGACGAGGTCGAGCGCGGGCGCGGGGCGGCGGCGCATCACCATCCCGGCCAGCCCGAGCGCGGCGTAGGCCAGCGTGGGCAGGACCGCGTGCCAGATCCAGTCCTCGAGGACTGGACGGTATCCGCGCTGTCGGTTCGCCTTCACGATGGTCAACGTCGCGTAGGCAAGACCCGCGATCCCACCGCCGATCAGGCACGCGCTCAAGCTGGCGGCCGTGTGCCCGGGCATCGAGAGGAAGGCCGAGATCAGCAGGACGGCGCAGAAGTGCACGATGTTGGGGGTGGCGAACGCGCCCAGCGCCTCCTCTCCCACCAGCGCGCGCGCGTCCGCCCCGAGTGCGATGACGACGAACATCAGGCCGGTGAGCGCTGATCCCGAAGAGCCGACGATCACGTAGAACGTTTCCCACTCGGACAGGAGGGGCAGGGTGGCTTCCGGCATGGCCAACGATACCGCGACTGGCGGGGCGCCGAGCAGGCTTCCTCTATCCGTCCTGGGACGGATAGGCCGAGGGCGAGGGAAGGCGGTCGTCGAAACGTCTCATGGAAAGGCGGGCGGCTCCTAGATCTCCGCGTCCGGGTTCGCGCCGACGGATGCGAGGAAAGCGCGCAGGCCGCGAGCGGGGTCGTCCGGGTACGTCTCCTCGAGCACGTGCATGCCGGCCATGCGATCCAGACGAAAACTGCGGAAATCCTGGCGCATGCGACACCATGCGCCCAGCGTCCAGACCCGACCCCAGAACGCGAGGCACACCGGTTCGACGTCGCGCTGGCTGGCCGCCCCGTCCGGCCGGGCATAGGCGAAGCGCACGAGGTGGCGGCTCTCGATCGCCTCGTGCAGCGCGTCGAGATCGGCGCGCGCGGCGGCTCGGCGGGCGGCCGGAACCAGCACCCGCGAGCGCTCGGTCCGTCGCCGCAGATCCTCCGGGAGGACGGCCTCGACCTTCACCAAGGCGTGCCGCGCGGCGGCGGCCAACCGTTCGCCCGCGAAGGCCTCGGTGAAACGCGCCCCCACCACCAGCGCTTCGAGCTCGGCGCGCGTGAACATCAGCGGCGGGACGTCACTTCCCCGCCGTAGCGTGTAGCCGACACCCGCCTCGCCCTCGATCGGGATCCCCGAGAGCTGGAGGTCGGCCACGTCGCGATAGACGGTGCGCGCCGAGACGCGCAGCGTCTCCGCGAGGCACGCCGCATGCGGGAATGCTCGCGCAGCCGGCCCGCGCCGCCAAACCGCTAGCGGGCCGAGTACAGGCCGACCCGGTTGCCCTCGGTGTCCCGGATCTGCGCGAACACGCCCGCGCCGCCCGGCAGTGCCGTGAGGGGCAGCGCGACCTCGCCGCCGGCGGCGGGCACACGGGCCAGCACGGGCCGGATGTCGTCGACGTTCAGGTACACCACGCTGCCCTGGCTGGCCGGCTCGTAGCCGGGCGCGTGGACGACGGCCCCGGTGGGAAGCGGCTTCTCGTGCGGAAACACGCCCATGCGCATGCGGCCCATGTCTTCGCGTGCGAGCTTGGTCTCGAGGATCCCCTCGTAGAAGCGGACGGCGCGATCGAGATCGACGCTCGGGATCTCGAACCAGGCGGGGACGGTCTTCTGCAGCATCTTGAATCCTTTCGCTGGGCGTCCCATTCCGGGGCGCGCTGACAGAAGGTACGGAGGGCCTGCTGACAGCATGGTGTCAGCAGGCTCAGGGGACCCGGGACCGGCGACTGCGGCACAATACGCGCCCATGACTCTTCTCTGCCTGGCCCTGATCCTGGCGGCGGCGCCGGTTTCGGCCCGCTCCGCCGCGACTCCCTACTGGCCCGGCCGCGAGTGGGAGCGCCGCACGCCCGCCCAGGTCGGCCTCGACCCCGCCCGCGTCGACGCGGCGATCGCGTTCGCGAAGGCGAACGAGACGACGGAGCCGCGCGACCTCGAGCGCGCGCACTACACGGGGGCGTTCGGGCGCGAGCCCTTCAACGAAGCCAAGGGACCCTTGAGGCCGCGGGGCGATCCCACCGGGATCGTCGTCCGCCATGGCTACATCGTGGCGGAATGGGGCGAGCCCGACCGCGTGGACGTGACGAACAGCGTCACCAAGAGCTTCCTCTCCTCCGTGGTCGGAGTGGCCGTCGACCGGTCCCTCATCCGCAGCGTCGACGATCCGGTGGCGCCCGTCTTCGCGGCCCCGGTGCTCGACCGCGAGGGACATCTGCTCGACCTCTTCTCTTCGCCGCACGCGCGGACGATCACGTGGGACCATCTGCTGCGCCAGACGAGCGATTGGTCGGGGACGCTGTGGGGCAAGCCGGATTGGGCGGACCGGCCGGCGGCGGACCTCGAGAAGGACATCGCCCGCGAGCGCCACGCGCCGGGCAGCGTCTACGAGTACAACGACTCCCGGGTCAACCTGCTCGCGCTGGCCGCCCTCAACGTCTGGCGGCGGCCGCTGCCCCAGGTGCTGGCCGAGTACGTGATGGAGCCGATCGGCGCCTCCCGGACCTGGCGCTGGTATGGCTACGCGGACTCGTGGGTCGTCCTGGACGGCGCGCTCGTCCAGTCCGTCAGCGGCGGCGGCCACTGGGGGGGCGGGATGTTCATCGATGCGCGCGATCAGGCCCGTTTCGGCCTGCTCACCCTGCGGCGCGGCCGTTGGAACGAGCGCCAGGTCCTGTCCGAGGAGTGGATCCGCAAGGCGCTCACGCCCACGCCCGCCCAGCCCACCTACGGCTTCATGAACTACTTCCTCAACACCGATCGGAAGTACCTGGCGGATGCGCCGGCCACGGCGTTCGTCCATGTCGGCGCGGGCACGAATGCCATCTACGTCGATCCGGTCAACGACCTGGTGGTGGTGGTGCGCTGGATCGAGGGCAAGGCGCTCCCCGAATTCGTCAAGCGCGTGCTGGCCGCGGTCGAGGGGCCCTGATCACGTGCCGGACCCATCCGCGATCCGGTCGTAGTCGGCGGGCGAATCAATATCGCGGAGGGCGCTCTGCGGCCAGGCCACGGCCTCCGCTTCCGCCTGATGGCGGAGGACGACCTGCTTGCCGCCGCGGTCGTCGTCGATCGCGAGCAGCTCCGCGAACAGGGCGCGGTCGTACAGGGTCGGAGGGGCCTGGATGTCGCCGTAGCGCGAGAACACCACCGGCGCACGAATGGCCCGATAGCGATCGACGAGGCCCGCGATCATGGTCGCGGTGACGAACGGCATGTCCGCCAGCACGATCACCACCGCGCTCGCCTCGGCCGCCGCGACGTGCCGCACGCCCGTGTGCACCGAGGTGCCGGCGCCGCGCGCGTGATCCGGGTTCACGACCGCCTCGCAGGGCAGGCCGTGGAGCTGCGCGCGGATCCGCGCCTCGTCGTGTCCGAGGACCACAACGACGCGATCGACACCGGAACCGCCGGCGGCCCGCACCGCACGCCGCACGAGCGTCTCGCCCCCGATCTCGAGGAGCAGCTTGTTCCGGCCCATCCGCGTGGACGAGCCGGCGGCGAGCACGATGGCGGCGATTTCGTTCAGGCGGCCGACCGCTTGGCCATGACGCCGCGGATGTAGACGAGGTTCGTGGCCATGTCCTTCTCGACGGAGCCGGAGGGGCAATCCGTCTCCAGCTCCGCCCACTGCGCGAACCCGATGTCGGCCAGGGCGTCCACGACGGCCGGGAAGTCGATCTTGCCCTGGCCGAGGTAGTTCGGGTTGTCCTTGAGGTGGACCTCGCAAATGCGGTCGGCACCCAGCCAGCGAATCTCCTCGACCACGTTGAACCCGCCCTTGGTGGAGTTGCCCACGTCGTAGTAGGTCAGCACGGCGGGTGACTTCGTGCGCTCCATGATGCGCACGTTGTCGCGGGCGGAGATCGTGTCCTCCAGCCCGAGGATCACGCCCGTCTTCTCCGCCGCGGGCGCGACCTCACGCAGCGCGTCGCCCACGTGGTCCATCTCCGCCGGCGTCTCCAGCGCGCCCTTGCCAAAGAAGGGAAGAAGGATGACCTTGACCCCCATGGCCCGGGCGATGGGGATCGCGTCCGCGACCCATCGCTGGCCGAGCGGGTCGTTCTTGAGATAGTTCCGATGGAGGACCTCGAGGCAGAGGGAGGCGAGAGGCAGGCCGACCCGCTTCGATTCCGCGAGGTAGGTCTGCTGCAGCGCGGGATCGCTGAGGGGCAGGCTGTCCGAACCCTTGCCGATACTGATCTGGACACCGTCGAAGCCGATCTTCTTGGCGAGCTCGACTGCAGCCGGCTTGCCCTCCTGCTTGAGGTTCCAGTCCGTGACGCCGACCTTGAACTTCACGCCCTTGCTCGCGGCATAGGCGATCAGGCGCTCGCGGGGCCAGAGGGCGGCTGCGGCCACGCCGCTTCCGAGGACACGCAGGCTGTCGCGCCGGGTGAGGCTCATGGATCGCCTCCTTGTCGAACGGTGGCTCATTCTAGGCCAGGCGGAGGCGAGCTGCGCCGGGCGCGCGAATGTCCGCTCCAAGGCCCTGCGCTAGACTTTGGGCGGCATGGAGACCGTGGTCTCGCAACTGCGAAACGCGGTGCGACTGTTCGAAGACCTTCTACAAGACCTGCGATACAGCCTGCGCAGCTTGGGGCGCAGCCCCGGGTTCACCCTCACCGCGCTCCTCACACTCGCCCTGACCATCGGAGCCGTCTCGACCGTCCTCTCGCTCTACTACGCGATCCTGTTGCGCCCCATCGCCGCGCCCCGCCCGGAAGAGCTCGTCGTCGTCGCCGCCGTTCGTCGAGGCTCCCCCTCGTCCGAAAGGGTCTCCTACGCGGACTACGCGCACATACGCGATCACACCACGACGCTCCGGGATCTGGCCGCCAACGGCTCCGGTGGCCTCTTCTTTCTCACCCACGACGGCATGACGAGAAAGCTGAGCGTCGCCATCGTCTCCGTCAACTTCTTCTCGCTCCTGGGGGTGGCGCCGGCACTGGGTCGCTTCTTCAGTGTGGACGAGGACCGCGTGCCGAGCCGTGACCACGTCGCCGTGCTCAGCCATCACCTCTGGCGCGAGGAATGGGGCGCCACTCCCGCCGCTCTCGGTGCGGTGGTGAAAATCGACGGCGTACCGCTCACGATCATCGGCGTCGCGCCGGAAAGGTTCCATGGCGTCGATACTCGACCGAGCGAGGTCTACGTACCGACGATGATGCTGGGCCCCATACGGGGTTTTAAGTGCGACGCGATCACCGACCCCGACTGCGCCCCGTCCCTGCAGATGATCGGTCGATTACGGGAGGGACGTACGGTCGAGGAGGTCAAGGCCGAAGTCTCGACGCTGACGCCGGCGCATTGGACAGCAAACACCAAGGACGAGAAGGGACCGATGGCGCTGACCGCCTTCCGCCCGCGAGGAGCCTACGGCACCTATGGCGAGTTCGCGATCGCCGACGCGTTTCCAGAAGGGTCGCCCCTGTTCCTCGTAGCCGGGCTTTGCCTGCTTCTGGGCTGTGCGAACCTCGGCGGCCTGCTCTTCGCGCGAGGGACCAGCCGCACGCGGGAGCTGGCCATCCGCGCGTCGTTGGGCCCGACACCGCTCCGCCTCCTGCGCCAGCTCATGACGGAGTCGCTTCTCTTGGCCGTGGGCGGGGGGGCGCTGGGCGTCACCCTCTCGTTCGGGCTCACACAAGTGCTCGATGCGGCGTTCTATCAGGTCGATGGCGCCGGACAGCCCCATCGCTTCGACTTGCGCCCCGATGGGCTCGTCATGGTTTGGGTTGCCGTCATATCAGTGGGCGCGGCGTTGCTCTTCGGCTTGCTGCCGGCGCTGAAGTCCATTCGGCTGGGATCGGTGCTGACGCTGACCCGGCAGGCCTCCTCGGTGGCGGTATCGCCACGGCTCACACGATGGCTCATCGGCGCCCAGGTCGCAGTGGCCCTGGCCCTCGTGACGCTGGCCGCCCTGCTAGCGGCGAGCGCCCATCGGTTCGTGACCGATGGCCACTTCGATCCACGGCACGTAGCGCTCTTTCGCCTGGAGCCCGACTTTCGACCCGAAAGGACCAGGGAGCTTCAGCGTGCGGTCATCCACCGACTGGAGGCACTGCCCGGCGTCCTCGCCGTCAGTCTGTGGAACAGGGGCGATGTGATGGACTCACCATCCGTGATGGTCTCGCGATCCGGAGGTCCTGCCTCCGGCATCGAGGCCGTGAGAGCAGGTACGAAAGACATCGCCCCCCGGTACTTCGCGGTCCTGGGGACGCCGCTTCTGCGAGGAAGGGACTTCGATGAGCGCGACTCGGTTCATTCGCCACGGGTCGCGATCGTCGATGAAAGCCTGGCCCAGCGTCTCTGGCCAGGCGCAGATCCCATCGGCTCCACCTTGATCGTGGGCGAGGGTCCGCCAATTGGAGTTGTCGGCGTCGTCGCCGATGCATCCGCATCCGTTCGGGGAGAGCCCCGCCGGCCGAACCTCTACGTCCCGCTGTGGCAGATCCCGGACGGCGTCCGCTCGCGCTACTGCGTCCGCGTGCAAGGCGACCCCGCGGCCGCGCTGCCCGTGCTGCTGCGTGCCGTAAACCAGGTGGAACCCGACGTCCCTGTATCGGAAACGATGCCGATGACTTCCCAGCTCGCCGCTGGAGACGAGCTGAGGACGGTCCGAATGACCGCCGGCGTCGCGTCCTATGGTGGCGCCCTTTCCGTTCTGCTCAGCGCCATCGGCATCTACGGCACGCTCGCGTTTTCCGTGGTACGCCGGACGAAGGAGATCGGGGTCCGCATTGCCGTTGGCGCCGGTCCGCGTGATGTCATCGGCATGATCATGACGGAAGAGATGATGGTCGTGTCCGCCGGGATGGCGGTCGGTCTCGCGCTGGCCTGGGGAGGTAGCCGCCTGGTGCGCCACCTGCTCTACGGCACCGCCTCGGTGGATGGTGTCGCATACGCGGGAGCAGCACTCGTGGTCACGGTGGCGGCCCTTCTCGCCTGCTGGATTCCTGCTCGCCGTGCCACGCGACTCGACCCGATGGTCGCACTGAAGACCGATTGAGTCGGACGCTTCGTTGCGCCGCGCGCTACAGGTGGCGGAGGATCTCCGCCCGCGTGCGGTACTGATCGCAGTGGGCCCGGAACTCGTCGCCGTCCATCAGGCGGGAGACGTAGGTCTCGGCCAGCACGGGATAGGCGATGGGACGGGTCTCGGGCACGAAGTCGAGCCGCACGTTGCCCTGCAGGACGCGCGCCGCGGGTGGAGTCGCGAACTCGACCTCCAGGTTGTGCGTCGACCAGCCGAGCAGGGCCCACACCTTCGTCTTGTTGCGCTCGCGGTCGTGGAAGACGGGGACCATCGTGCGGATGTCCGCGGCCAGCTCCGGGTCCGGCGCCTTCGCCCAGGAGCGGAACTGCCGGGCCGTGGATTCCTCGGCCCGCGCCATGCCGATCTCTTCGGCGGCGACGGCGGCGGCGCCTCGGAAGAGCGAAGCCGCCTGCATCAGCTCGTCGCCCAGGGTCGCGTCGGACGCCCCCGAAGCGGTGATCCGGCGCATGGACCGAAGCCCCTCGCAGCCGAAGCTCGACTCCAGCACGCCGCGGACGAAGTCGTAGCCGGCGGCGCGGCGCTGGTAGTACGTGAGCATCGGTTCCACGCTGAGGCTGGGGCGCACGCTGAGCGCCGGCATGGTCGGCGGGACCAGGCCGAGCGGCCGCACGTTGGCCTCCCGCGCCACCGTCGTCGCCGCGAGCAGCGGCTCCAGGGCCCAGGTCTGCCACTCGTACCAGCCCGAACGTCCGCTGGGGTGAAGGGCGAGCAGACCGGCGCGGATGCGCCGCACCATCTCGTCGACGAGGCTGAACCCATCCGGAGGCGGGCGGTGTGCGAACAGGCGGCTGACGAGATCCACCCCGTGCGCACGCGAAGGGGGCAGGAAGTATCGGCCATCCGGCGCGCGCAGATCCGGCTTGTCCGCGTCGAGCTTGTTCGTGAGACGGGCGACCAGATCGAGATAGGCGGCGTAGGCGGCGGCGGCCGGCGGATCCGCGCTCAGCCTCGCCGCGAGCGCCCGGGCCGTGGGCACCGCCAGCTCGTCCTGCAGCAGCCGATCCTGGTGGAAGAGGCGGCGCAGGGCATCGCTCCAGGTGTAGATGCCGATCGGCTTGGCGAGCGATCGGGCGAGAAAGGCTTCGCGCACCCGACGGGCATCCGAGTCGACGGCGACGGGCAGGCCGCCGAGCGAGGCCGCGGCCGCGATCTGGGGCGCCTCGCCGACGAGCGCGGCCAGGAGGTTCGCCTTTCCCATGAAGCGCCCGGCCCCTCGCTGCGCGGCCAGCTCCACGGCGGCGCACAGGCCCTCGTCGAAGAGCCTGGCCTTCACGAACAGCGCGGAGGCGGACGTGAACCCGGAAGCAGCGCGCTCGGCGCAGGGCGCCAGCGGCTCGTCGTCGTTCTCGCCCGCGCGCTGCGGCGGCAGCGAAAGCCACAGGACCTGGCGGGAGAGGTCGAGCTCGACCCCGAACCCGGAGCCCCACACCTCGCGCGCGACTCGGTGGGCCTGCGGCCGGCGAGGTGTGGTTCCTGGAACTGGGTGCATGCCGCTTTCTTACGAGTGGGACGGCTTGCATGTTCGTGAGCCGCTGTAGACTGTGACCCCACGCACGCTCCGGAGGTGACTCATGTCCGCTCCGCTCGTCACCCGTCGCAACGCGCTGAAGGCGCTCGGCGCCACTGCCGGCGCCGCGACCATCCTGCCCTGGCTCTCCGACGAAGGGCTCGCCGCGTTCGCGGAGGCGCAGAAGGCGAACGCTGCGCCGGTGCTGAAGGTCCTGACGCCGGCGCAGTACGTGACCGTCGAGCACCTCGTGGAGGCGATCATCCCGACCGACGAGCGCTCGCCGGGGGCGAAGGACGCGCGCGTCGCCGACTACATGGATCTGCTGCTCGCGGAGGCGGATGAGGGGCTGCGTAAGGACTGGCTGGCCGGGCTGGGCGCGCTGGACACGGAATCGTCGAAACGCTTCGGCCGGGGGTTCGCGAAGCTGGACCCGTCGCAGACGGACGCGCTGCTCACCGACATCAGCAAGTACGAGACGGCCAAGGCCGTCGCCGATCCTGCCCTGCAGATACCGCGCAACGAGGAGCCCAAGCCGCTGCCGCCACAGGTGGACACGCTGCTGGGCGACGTGGGACGCCATCGGGGCAGCCGGAAGTCGCAGCTCGAGACGTTCTTCGCCAACACCAAGCAGGCGACCATCCACGGCTACTACACCTCCGAGATAGGAATCCACAAGGAGCTGCGGTACAAGGGCAACAAGGTCCTGCTCGAGTTCGTGGGATGCCAGACGGTCGACGGCAAGGATTGCCCGTACTGCGGGCAGAAGGCGGAGGCCTGAGATGCAGCCAAAGCGCCAGACGGTGGCCGCCGAGCCCGCGCCCGTGGACAAGACCCTCGACCTCGACCTCCTCGCGATCACGGACGAGTCGCGCAAGCTGGCCGCTTCCATCAAGCCCAGCTCCGGCCCCTGGGACGTGATCGTGGTCGGCAGCGGCGCCTCCGGGGGCATGGCCGCCTTCCAGCTCGCCACCGCCGGCATCAAGGTGCTGATGCTGGAAGCGGGCCGCATGCTCGACCACAAGGCGGAGTACCGGACGATGGAATGGCCCTACGCGTCGCCCCGGCGCGGCCGCCTCCCCGGCGACCATCGCGCACTCCAGGCCGCGGAGTACAACTTCTACGACCGGCCGTACGGCGACAACCCCGCGTTCGCGAAGTACAAGAAGCTCGCGTCGTACACGAGCAACACCTTCACGCGGAACTGGGTCGTCAACGAGAAGGAGCATCCGACCACCGGCACTCCCTACTCGTGGGTGCGCGCGCGCGTCCTCGGCGGCAAGACCAACTACTGGGGCCGCGTGGCCATCCGCTACGGACCGCTCCAGTTCAAGGCGGCCAGCCGCGACGGCTTCGACGTCGACTGGCCGATCGGCTACGAGGACGTCTCGCCCTACTACGACAAGGTCGACCTCCTGCTCGGCTGCTCCGGCACCAAGGAAGGCCTCATCCAGGTGCCGGACGGGATCTACCAGCGGCCGATGAAGATGAACTGCGTGGAGACGCACTTCAAGAGGTCCATCGCGAAGATGGGCCGCTCGTACATCCCCGGCCGCTGCGGCGTGAGCACGGAAGGCCAGCTCAACAACAAGTACCGCTCGCGCTGTCTCGGCCGCGGGCGCTGCAGCCGCGGCTGCGACGTCAACGCGAACTTCCATTCGCCGGCCGCGCTGGTCTATCCCGCGCGCGACACCGGCAACCTCACGATCCGGCCCTATTCCGTCGTCTCCGAGGTCTTCCTCGACGAGGCCACGGGCAAGGCGGCGGGCGTGCGCGTCATCGACGCGAACACGAAAGAGGTGATGGACTTCAAGGCTCGGCAACTCGTCCGGTCTCATGGGCTGCTACCTCAGCGAGCACCACATGGGCCCGCGGGGGAGCGGCTTCATCCCGATGCGGATGGGGACCGAGCCCACGCTGGACGACGGACGGCCGACCGCGCCCTACATCCCGCGCTTCCGCAACGTCACCGACAAGCACCCCGACTTCATCCGCGGGTATCACTTCCAGGGTGGCGGCGGCGCCTACGAGTACCCGGGGATGGCCCACGACATGCCCGGCTTCGGCAAGGCCTTCAAGTCGAACGTACGGAAGTACTACCCTGCGCTTCTCTCCATCGGCGGCTTCGGCGAAGTGCTTCCCCGCAAGGAGAACCGCGTCTCCCTCGACAAGGAGGTCAAGGACGCCTGGGGCATCCCCGTCCTCCGCTTCGACTTCAGGTTCCGCGACAACGAGATCCGGATGGCGAAGGACATGGCCGACACCGCAGAGGAGATGCTCCGCGCCGCGGGCGCGGAGAACATCAAGATCGATCCGACCATGCTGCCGGAGGGTTGGTCCATCCACGAGGTCGGCACCGCGCGCATGGGCGAGGACCCGAAGACGTCGGTGACCAACAAGTTCTGCCGCCTGCACGACGTGCCCAACGTGTTCTTCGCGGACGCCGCGCCCTTCGTCTCCGGCGGGACGCAGAACACGACCTGGTCGATCCTCGCCTTCTGCTGGCGGACGATGGACCACCTCAAGGAGCAGATGCGCACCGGCACCGTCTGATCCAGGCCCGCCATGACGGAGCCCGACGTCACGCTGACCGACTATGGCATCGCGCTCGAATGCGCGATCCTGGCCGGCCTGCTCTACCGATGCCGCTCCGGCCGAGGCGACCTGCGCCGGCCCTTCGTCCTCTTCTTCGCCTCTTCGGCCCTGGGCGCGCTGGCGGGAGGGACCGTGCACGGCTTCTTCCTCGACGACCGCTCGCTCGCCGGCGCGGCGCTGTGGCGGGCGGCCCTTCTGGCGCTCGGCGTCACCGCCTTCGCGGCCTGGTCGATCGGCGCGCGCCTGGCATTCACGGGCCGCACCGCCCGTATCGTCGAGGCTGTGGCGGCCCTGGAGCTCGCCGCCTACGCGGTGATCGTCATCGCGTTCGATCAGCGGTTCCTGGTGGCCATCGCGAACTATGCCCCCGCCGTCGCCTTCCTGGCCCTCTCGTTCCTGGCCGCCTATCGCCGATACGGCGGCCGGCCGCTCATGGCCGGCCTCGCGGGCCTCCTCCTCACCGCCGCCGCCGCCGTCGTGCAGCGCCGTCCGATCGCGCTGCACCCCACGTTGTTCAACCACAACGCCCTGTATCACGCCATCCAGATGGTCGCCTTCGTCCTGATCTTCCAGGCCGGACGTTACGTCATCACCGCCCCCGCAGCGGCCGAGAGGTGAGCCCTCGATGTGGATACGACCATTGAAGACGGCCGG
>WNFN01085914.1_pt1 | contig 15658 bp, 13 predicted proteins | sample 5400161 | NCBI WGS metagenome assembly WNFN01 (sample SAMN13153353, study PRJNA577476) | soil metagenome | isolation source: 80 cm saprolite on Douglas fir-dominated hillslope | place: USA:California | collected 2013-09-17
TTCCTTAGCTACGTGCTTTATTGGCGGCAAACACGTAAAGGCCACCATCGCGGTCGCCTGATATATTCCCCCATAGCCCAAGTGTAAGAAGGATGAGCTTCTACGTCAAGGCAGGGGTAAATATGTACTACCTCCGAAAATCATCCAAAAGCCCGTTTATTGGGAATAGATGTGTGCGGGACCATTATAGGGCAACCAGCGACAAGGATTTATTTTTCGGTTGCCCGGGTGTTGGATGGGTGCGAAGAAATATCTGTAGTGAAAGAAACATCCTATGCAGACAGATACCTGGTTGACCGAGGAGGCCGCTTACCCCGAGCAATGCCCTTTATGTAGCCGACCATTGAAAAATGGATCAACCACTTGCTATGCCTGTGGCTTCACAACGAATCCTCCCGAGGGTTCGTCAGTATGGATTGACCCTGCTGTCTATGAATCCCCCCTGCCTTCATCAGAGGGAGAGCCTTCGCAGGACAAGCAGCAAATCGAGGGGCGCTATCTTGGGATCTTGCCACAGCCAAAACGGCAGCGCAATCCACTTACTCCCATTCCAGCGCGTGCTTCTGCGCAATCGGCCAATGCTGCACCCGGCTCAGTCGTGATGCCAAATCGAGTTGGTAAAGGCCAGAAAAACTCCACGGCTGGCAAAACAAAACAACGGCAGGATCCAATACATTCTGGAGTGGAGAGCTCGACGCTCGTCAATACTCAGAGAACCTCACCCGTCTGGCAATATGAATCGTCTAATTTTCAGGCTGAGAGCAGCCTGCCGGCGCTCTCGCTATTGGTGTCTGAAACGCCTACGCAGCCCGAAGTGGAAGCGGGTGCCAAGACGACACGCCGGCTGCCTCGCGTTGACGAGATTGACACTGCCCCTCCTCAGCCCTCCAGGGTGCTGGTTCCTGTCACTTCTCAATCAAATGTGGTAGCCTTGAGTGGACCGGGCAGAACGAGTATCGATTCCCAGCAGACCAAAGGCAGTGATCCAGTTTCATGGACAGCGGGCGCGGCATCCCAATCATCCTATGCACAATTGATTTCCGCGCGTGGAAAGCGCAAGAAGAGCCCGCATGGGATTTCGCTCAATCCGCTTGATCGCGTGCGCTGGTGGCTTTTACGACCTGGACGTATCGAATTTGTATTATGGCTGGGGGGCACAATTCTACTTGTCAGTGTTACCTGCGTGCTTTTGCTGGTAAGCGCGTTTAGTTTTGATTGGTTTGCTCCTAGATCAGCAGGTATAACATCCTCAAGCATTTCCGGAACCGCTACGCAGGCGCGACAGGCGACAACGACAGTATCCACGGCTCATCGTACAGGATCACAGAAGAGCAAGCAAGTTCCTGTCCCCGTGAGCAATAATGGAACACAGAACACCCCGGTGCCCACTGCACCCCCAGGAGTAACGCCGACGGCAACTCTTATTAATACAGGTCCTCAGCCCACAGCAGTCGCAAAAACACCAGTCGCCGTCACTCCTACTCCCGGTAGCACGCCGACGCCGACACCGACAGCGGGAACGACGCCGACGCCGACACCGACAGCGGGAACGACAGCGACAGCGACAGTGGGAACGACACCGACAGTGGGAACGACACCGGCTGGAGCCACTCCAGGATCGACACCCCCTGCCGCAGGAGGCTCGACACTGGGCAGTGACCTGATGCAGAGCGGGATTCCTCCCCTGGATACGCGATTTAGAAGCATCAACCCGTTGGTATGGTTGGTAGTGGCTTGCTACACCCTCTCTATGATGCTCCTGGGGCTTGCAGGAGTCTTGCATAAACGTCATGGGTAACGTGGGTGGCCGGGTAAACCCCGAAGTGGCTGCATAGCGTCAATGGCTGGCCGGAAAGCAGGATGACCGGGCATCGCTTGATGATCAACGTCTACATGTGCGACTAACCGGCTTTCATGACCCTTTTAGAGTCAGAACAATGATACCTTTTACTCTTGGTGTAATGTTGCGGGCACAAGATAATACACAAGATAATAATTTTACTGAAGCCGGTAGTTATGCATCGCCAGATTGAAAACTTAAAACGGCTGGAGTTGAAATAATTAGAGGAAGTAAATCGAATGGTGAATCGAAAGAAACTTATTCTAGGCCTGGTATCTCTGGGGACGCTGATTGGCAGTGTCCTTCTATCATTTGGTATCGTAGGACATGATCTGCACTCAACCCACGCTCAGCAGGCGAGTGGAGTAACTTTGCAGGAGTTCTATATCCCGAGTAGCTTAGATCCGTGGGGAACGGCTTTCGATAGCAACGGTAATGTCTGGTTGGCTATCCCTGGGTGCGATCCTTCACCCACCTGTAACCCTCCGGTTATGCCCAGCCTCTCTTTCTGGCGTTTGATGCGCAAGGGAATGTGTGGTTTGCTATGCCTATGGATAACTCTATCGGTATGCTTAATCCAGCCGCTGACACCTTCCAGCAGTGGGCTGTACCTACGGCGAATGCAGGCCCTTGGGATGTAGTAGTAGACCACAATGGAAAGATCTGGTTTACGGAACACTATACCAACAAGATTGGCCGTTTCGATCCAGCCACGCACACATTCATGGAGGTGGCTACGCCCGCGTCGAATAGCCAACCATATGGTATTACGGTAGATGCTTCCAACAATGTGTGGTTCGCGGAAAACAATTCGTCGGTTGCGCTGATCGGCGAATACACCTCGGGCGGCCAGTTGCAGGAGTATAAGATTCGCAACACTTCATCAAATGGGTTAACACCTCATATGATAACAGCAGATCCTAACGGCAACATCTGGTGGACTGAGGGGTGGACAGGTATATGCCTATACTCCACCTTGCACTACTTGTGGCGAACACACATCGGGCATTAGCTTTGATAGCAACGGGCTGATCTGGTTCGACGATTCGCTGCAAGACATCTTCGGATCGTTCCCGGATAGCGGCAGCGGCTCATTCTCGCTTTACAATGTGCCGACCTCAAATGGCCATCCGAACGATGGCTTGAATGTCGATGGGCAGAATCGTATCTGGTTTGATGAAGAGTTTGCCAATAAACTGGCTAAGGCCGTTCAGACCATCGCGCCCACACCTACTCCAACGAGCGGTTCGTCACCAACACCTACAAACACAGTCTTACCGTCTCCTACCCCGACGCTTTCTCCAACGGTCTCACCTACACCGGGAACGACACTGGCGCAGGATAATTTCCAGCGGGCGAATCAGACCCATTGGGGTAAGGCTTCAGATGGTCTAACCTGGGGAGGTGACGCCAATAGTGTAAATGTTTTTTCCATCTCCGCGAACACCGGGCAGGTCGCTAATGGCAGCACCAACTATAGCGCGGTGCTTGGGCCAGTCGCGACAAATGCCGAGATCTTGTTTAGTGGCTCGATAAGCAAATTCAGCAATACCAATATCGGGGCGGTCTTACGCTGGACGGATGGCAATAACTGGTATAAGGCCTATATTGACGGCAGCAATCTGATCGTGCAAAAAAAGGTAAAGGGTTCGGCCACTATCCTGGGGACAGCTTCATTTACTGCCGCTGCTGGAACGTCGTATACCTTGCGTTTCAGCGTGAGCGGCTCGACACTTTCTGCCAAAGTCTGGCAGACTGGCAGCCCTGAACCAGCAAACTGGATGGTTACGGTGACGGATAGCGCGCTCCAATCAGGGTATTGCGGCTTGCGTATGCTTGTCCAAAACAGCGCAGTCGCAACGTATACCTCCTTTATCGCTATATCCCAGTAGTGGGTGCTCTAGAAGGCTGTCAAGAATCTTCTTGAAGTGGTGTTCCCGGCAAGACCGATTGCCTGGAACACCACTTCTTTCAACATCATCGCCTTTTCCATAGACTTGTATGTCTCCTCGTGGTACAATGCCTTGCAACTGGGCGTTGGAATGGGTCGCACTTCTATACTCCTAAAATGAACAAGGAGAACATATATGCCACGAGGACGCAAAGGGCCTCCACAAGATAGCATAGATAGTATTTTGCTGGCATTGAGCCGCCGCACCGATATCGATTCGGATACGCTTTCGCATTATTTTGATCGCCTGGATGAAGAATGGGCGGATGGAGCACGGGATAAGGTACTGCACCTGCTTCGCACGAACGATGTTACTGCGCATGCCGCCGCTGTGTTGATTCTTTCCGAACTGGCTACTGATTTTGACCTGGAAGAGCTGGAAGACCTGGTAGCAGATCCAACCGTTGGGGATATGGCAAAACTTACACTGGCTCCCGTGCTTAAAGAGCTAGGCTCAGAAATGGCCGACGATGGCATTATCGAATACCTGAACGATCCTGAAACTGCGATGCTGCAAATGCAGATCCGCTTGCTCGAGATGGTGGGACAGAGCGAGATTGGTGTGGAATCGGTGCTCGAAGATACCCTCACTATGCCAATGGAACGCCGCCTGGGTTTCATTAACTGGCTGGGGAGTAGCCAGGACCCACGGGCCGCCAAACTACTTATTCCTTTGCTTGAGAATCAATCAAGCAAAGTCGTGGCGGCGACGATTGATGCACTAGAGCAATTAGGCGCTGCTGCCGCGCAGCAAACGATACCTGCTTTGAATTACCTGCTTACCAACAGCTCGAATCGCCAATTAAAACAGCAAGCACGGACTGCCCTGGGACGCTTGACTATGCAATCGGTGCCTGGCATGGAAGATTCTGCCATGCAACAGACTATGCAGGAGCCACAACCTCTCTACGAGGCGCGAGTGAGTTTCGTTGATGGATCGGGCGCTCAGATGATTATGCTGTCCTGGATGCGTAGCGATGGATTGCTCAAAGGGGTAAATGTACTTTACCGAGATGACTGGGGTATCAAGGATTGCTATGGGACCGATGAGATGGAGGTAGATCGCTGGACGGAGCTTGTGGAGAGCATGGAGGAACAGGGGTTTGGCAGTTTTAAAGTTTCGCTGGACTACTGCCGCGCATTAATTGCTGATGCTCGTGTTTTGAATAAACGCACACGCCATAAGTTGCCTGTCGCCTATGCTGTTTGGCGGCCTCTCATCGAGGGTAGTGAATCTTCAAAGGTGGGAACTCCTTCAATCATGCTGGAGTCTGTTCCTTTTAACCAGGCTCTTGCTCAGTTAGCTCGGCGTGGGGATGAGCTACTGCAGTTGCCAGAATTTGAATCCTGGACATTCGAGCCGTTTGCAAGTATAGAGCCATATGTCCATCCCTACATCGGGTCTTTTCTCTCCCCTATCAATTCCTCAAAAGGGCGTAAGCGTAGAGGGGGACAGAGCATGGCGGAGCAGAAGACAAACCAGGAAGCAATAGTGAGCGAAGTACTTGAGAAGGTCGTGGATGATAAGTGGCGCCTGCTGTATGAGGCTCGTTTACGCCGGCAGGGAGCACTCTACAAGTTCGTGGAACGTGCTGATGATGCATTGCTGGTAAGCGCTGTTGCCGCTGCACTTCGTCCCGATTCCGGCCTAGCGGTGCAAGAGCAACCTTTCATGCGAGCTTTCATGCACCGTTCACTTGGAAATGGCCTGCTGCGTATGATGGCCGAGGCTCTGGAGGGAGGCCCATTAGGCTCTCTATCGCTGAATCTTTTCTCCGAAAAAGATGATGATTACTTTTAGGTGAGGCGAACAGAGGCCATGTTCGCCGCCCCCTTATATCTGTAAAGGCATCTGCAAATTGTCTTTGCTTGTCACACTACCAAACCGGGTTCAAAACCAGCCCAGTGATCAGCTTCGGGTAAAAGTATGTGGATTTCTGTGGCATGCGATCATTCGCCTTCGCTACATTGCAGATCTGCCTCACTCGCGTAGCATTCAGTAAGAGTGCAGCCTGCGCCTCACCCTTTCGTACCGCTTCTAACGCCTGTTGCGCGTCCCTGGTATAGCGAATGTGGCTCCCTGCTGTTATATCTTCTCTCCTTAGCCCAAGTAGCGACTCCAATACTAGTGTATGTGCCACCGCTACATCCAGTTCATTCCAGGCATCCGAATGCCCGCTCTCTGCCATGCGCGCCCTTCCAGCATCATTCAGACTCAGTAACCAGCTCTGCGCGGCTGTGGTGATAACAAACGATGGCCTTGTTGCATCTACCTGCGTGAGCTGTAAAAGTGCCTCTTGCGCGTTTTCTATCGCTCCTAACTCGTACACCGTAAAATACTGTGTCAACTGCTGGCTTGTCAGCAAACTGAGCGCGTCCCGGCTCAGGCCAAAGAGTAAGCGGTGCGTTGGTAATACCAGCAGACCTGGATCGTCTACATCGATCAGGGCCATCAGTACGAAATTGGCAGCGTCTTGAGGGTCTAGCTGTCGACGCGTTTCACGCACCTCTTCGCGGTAGTTTAGCGCCGTTTCGTAGCGATGATGTCCATCGGCAATATACAGTTGACGCTCAAAGAAGAAGTTTTGGAGCAGTTCAATTTGCTTCTCATCGGTGATAGGATTCAGGCGGTGTTCTTCATTCGCCTCGTCGGTGATCTGTACCTCGGGGTTAGCAGCATAGAGGTTGAGCAATCTGCGTATCCGGCCCTGAGGATCATCAAACAGACTCATAATCGGACTGAAGTTTGTAGCACATGCTCGTAACAGCTGCAGGCGATCATCTTTCGGTTTAGCCATTGTATGTTCATGTGGCAACACGACTCGTGCGCTCCAGGATTCCAGACGCACCCGCGCCAGCAAGCTAGTACGTGTATAGGTCTGACCGTTGTGAGTAAAAATTTGCTGGTACATGTAGTAAGAGGGGACGACATCCTGTTGCAAAATAGAACTTGCACGCCACTCAGCATATGTTGAAGCTGCCCGTGTGTAGCGATTATTGAGCGTTGTATCTCCAGGCTCCTCCATGCCCAGTTCGAGACGAATACTATTATAAGGGCTACGGGCGTAATATCGTGCCTGGGCTTCCTCTGAGATCACATCGTAGGGTGGCGTCACAACCTGTGCCAGATCACCTACAACTTCGCTGGCATAGCGTATTGCGCGTAGGAGTTGAACATCGGCCATAATCAGGTATTCCTTTACTTTCGATGATTTTTTGGTTGATATAACTGGTACTCATTCTACCACGCATGGGGGGATTTTATGTTGTCAGCTTGACCTTGGAGGATCCCCAGCAATCCCCCCTTTTTCCGGAGAAATAGAAAACTTGTTCCAAAAAATCTTGACAACCCCGCCTCTCCTGTGGTAACATTTGTCTTGTTAGAACAAAAGTTCAAAACTACATATGCTCTCTCAACCCCTATCTGCCCTCTTTTTAACCTCTCGCTGGCGGTCGGGTGAAATCCCCCTCTCCCCCTCCCGACCGCTGTGGTGGGAGAGGCAGGTTTTCTCCTTTTCCATCACTGCTCATACATTGTGTTATCCACAAGTCCCGCTAAGCAGACTTTTGATTGACATATAGTTATATAGCAGGTAGACTTTTGCAAGGGAAAACACTGCTTGACGCTAATCCCTTCTATTGCTAGAATAGTGATGTTATTGAAGCTTTGGCCGATGTGCGAAAGGTACTTGCATCAATGGATCCAATGGTAGTGGAATATATCGGAATTGTTGTAGCCGCTCTGATCCTTGGTTGGGCTGTCGTGGAGTTGAACAGGAGGTACTTTCGCCAGAGGAAGCAGGATGTGGAGGCGCTGAATACCTGGATCAAGATCGATTCCACTCGAGCAAGTGATGTAAATGTAGATGAATTATTGCCGGACGAAGACAGCGATAGCGAGCGGGAAGATGCGCCTGAGCCGGATATACATACGCGGGCGCAGCAAAATGGACATTATTCAGAGAGCACGAAGTCATTGTGATTGTAGAAAACGACTATCTTTACTCGTTGTGCTCCTCGAATATGCGTGTTACTTCTGCAAGCACATCATGTACATCCAGTTCTGATAGACTGTGAGGTTCTGCTGGTGCGTCCGTTTTGATGGCTTCCGCTGTCTCTTGCGCCCCTTCAATTTCCTGGAGAAAATCTTGTTCGCACGCATCCAGCGCTTGCTGAGTGGTAAGATTACCGTAGATGATGCGGGGGATCAGACTATGATACATTGCCACCGTCTGCATCATTGCCTTAAAAACAAGTTGAAACTGCTCCTTTGTGATGCTACCGTTAGCAAGCGGCACTGCCTCCTCCAAACGCACCTCGCCGTCGTCTAAATCGACACCGAATTTCCCTATAGCGATGCGATAGTTGACGGCCAGCAAGGCTTCAAGGCATTCCAGGCGCTTCTTCGTAGTGACTGTACTGATATGGGGAACGATCAGCATTAACTTCCGTATCTCATCATTCTGCTGAACGCTGAGAATCATCCGCCACTGCCCATTGGTCCCATGAAAGGCGAGTTCGATAAACTCCTGCTGCTGATCTACATTGCCGATATGCAATCCCATGTGGGCCAGGTAGTCCAAAAGTTGGGGAATACCGAAACTATCGGCCATGCAATGCTCCTTCTGTAGTAACTAACAGTTTGGCCGGTGAGATCGAGGGGCGACTATGGTACATGAACAACATTACCACTATCTTGTAGTAGTATACCATATTTTGTTCTGTTTATGGTGAACCAAACGTGCTCACGTTGGCGTCGAAGCAGAAGGCCTGGGTCTTCTGCTTCATGAATCAGCGTCCAGAGGCAGCCCTCAATCAATCCAGCATTTCGCCTTGAATAAGGGCCTGGCTATTACTCTCTACATTGGCCCCGATGCCTTTGCGCAGCATGGGTACTTTGTCGAGCGCTTCCCAGGGTGCATCGATATCGGTGCGGCCAAAATGACCGAATGCAGCGGTGGGCTGGTAGATGGGGCGACGCAGATTCAGTGTCTGGATAATGCCAGCCGGGCGCAGGTCGAAATGCTCATTGATCAATCGGATGATCTCCTCGTCTGAGACTTTGCCTGTACCGAATGTATCTACGAAGAGCGAGAGTGGGCGGGCTACACCGATTGCATAAGAAACCTGCAATTCCAGGCGGTCGGCCAGGCCAGCGGCCACGATATTTTTAGCAATGTAGCGTGTCGCGTAGGAAGCCGAGCGGTCTACCTTGGTTGGGTCTTTGCCGCTGAAAGCGCCACCCCCGTGTCGAGCCATGCCGCCGTAGGTATCAACGATGATCTTACGCCCGGTAAGTCCTGCATCGCCCATTGGGCCACCGGTGACGAAACGCCCGGTAGGGTTTACAAGAACCTTTGTATGCCCATCGAGCAGGTGTGCCGGGATAACTGGCTTAATGATATGGTCGAGTACGTCCTGGCGTATCTGCTCATGATCAACGTACTCAGCGTGCTGCGCCGAGACGACAATTGTATCGACGCGCACGGGACGGCCGTACTCGTATTGTACAGTTACCTGGCTCTTCCCATCGGGGCGCAGATAGGCCATAGGGCCAATACCACCCCAGGATCTCCTGCGTACCTGTGAGAGTTGACGAACGAGTTTATGGGCCAGGCTAATTGGCAGCGGCATGTACTCGGGGGTCTCGTTGCAGGCGAAACCGATCATCATACCCTGGTCGCCAGCGCCAATACGCTCTAACTCATCATCGCTCAGGTGTACCACGCCGCTTTTTAACTCCAGCGAATGACTGACGCCCATATCGATATCTGGCGATTGCTTCCCGATAGAAGTCACGACGCCGCATGTCCGGTAGTCGAAGCCATAATCTGCGTTGATATACCCCACCTGCTCGATAGTTTTGCGCACGACCGCGGGCATGTCGATCCAGGCTGATGTCGTAATTTCGCCTGCGACGAGTACCAGCCCTGTTGTCGTGGCTGTTTCACAGGCTACGCGAGCCATAGGGTCTTGCGCTAAAATCGCGTCGAGCACACTATCCGAAATCTGGTCGCACAGTTTGTCGGGATGTCCTTCAGTTACCGATTCGCTTGTAAAAAACGCTTTCGGGTTTTTCATAAAATTGCTCATGATTAATCTCCTTTCTTAGACAAGGAAAAAACACTCTGGTCAGGGACGCCGGCCGATGGAAGTATGGGGGGTATGCAGGATACGAAAAAACCCCTGGATTGCAGGGGTTTTAGAGTTGTGGCTCATTCCCCCTCATCTTGCGGATCGCTCCGCCGGAATTGGCACCCTTCCTGCGACTTAGGCAGGCGGGTTGCCGGGCTTCACAGGGCCGTTTCCCTCCACCTCTCTTGATGAGAGCAGATAATGCTGTGCATCTTTGGTTGTACAGGTGCTAGCGGTTCATTGATTTATCTGTAGTATAACGAGGAAACCACTCGCGTGTCAAGGATTCATTCCGACCACGTGGAGGTCCTGGGGAATAGGAATCAGACGCAATGTGTTATCCTGCATAGGATTTTCCTGGCAGGGTGGATTTTGTAGCCCCCTTGCCAACATGTGCTATCCTATGGTTTGAGATAAACTACTCATTTACTTGAGTAAAGTCGGATATCGCGCGGACCAATAGAAGCCAGCTATATCTTGACAAAATAAGAGAATCAGGTAGGTTCGATGGCGAAAAAACTTGTAATTGTAGAGTCACCGGCGAAAGCCAAAACAATCGAAAAATTTCTAGGGCGTGACTTTGAAGTGCGTGCGTCCATGGGGCATATTATAGATCTGCCAAAGAAGGGTCTTGGTGTAAACACGCGCAAAGATTTTACCCCGAAGTATGAAGTCATTGAGAAAAAAGATAGGTTGATTGATGAACTGAAAGCTGCTTCCAGGCGTGCTGATGAGGTATTCCTGGCCCCGGACCCTGATCGTGAAGGCGAGTTTATTGCGTGGTCTTTGAAAGAGACGCTTGGACTAAAGAATCCTCGTCGAGCGGTCTTCAACGAAATCACCAAGGGAGCGGTTCAACAAGCGATTAACAAACCTCGCGACATTAATGAGGATCTTTTTAATGCACAACAAGCGCGTCGTGTATTGGACCGGCTCGTCGGTTATAAGATTAGTCCATTGCTCTGGCGGCGTATTCAGTCAGGCACAAGCGCCGGACGCGTCCAATCGGTTGCACTGCGATTGATCTGTGATCGAGAGACCGAGATTCGCGCTTTTATCCCAGAAGAGTACTGGAGTATTACGGCTTTGCTCAGTAAGCACGGCCAAAAAGAGCGTTTCGAAGCGAATCTGATCACACGTCTCAAAGATATAGCCGAATTCAACGGCGCGGAGGGCGCTTCTGAAGCTGAGGAACAGGCGATTGCCTTGGCCTTGTCTAACGGGCAAAATGGCGCGAAAAAACCGCGAGGTCGTATCAAAATCTCTTCTCAGGTAGAGGCAGATGCGATTCTGGGGGAGTTGCAGGGTGCTGTATACACGGTGCTAAAGGTGGAAGAGAAAGAGCAACGCCGCCAACCTCTACCGCCCTATACCACCAGTACCATGCAACAGGATGCTTCGTCACGGCTCTACTTTAAACCCAAAAAGACAATGAGCCTGGCTCAGGGGCTCTACGAGGGGATTGAACTCGGTGAGCGTGGCCAGCAGGGTCTGATTACCTACATGCGTACGGACTCCACCCGCGTCTCTGATGAAGCGCAGGCGAGTGTGAAGGCGTATATCGCAGGGGAATTTGGTCAACCCTATGTTGGGCAGGGACGTACAACGAAGGCCAAGGCAACCACGCAGGACGCGCACGAGGCGATTCGTCCAACGGATGTCACGTTGACACCCAAGGTTGTCAAGTCGTATCTTTCCCCCGACCAGTTTAAGCTCTACAACCTGATCTGGCGGCGTTTTGTGGCCAGTTTTATGACGCCTGCCGTCTTTGATACGGTACGTGTGGACATCGTCGCGGGGCAGTATGTTTTTCGTGCTACCGGGTCTCATCTCAAATTCCCGGGCTTTTACGCGGTATGGCAGCGGGAGGAAGAAGAGAAAATGCTTCCTGAGCTAGGTGCGGGCGAGGTACTTGACTTGCACGACTTAAAACCAGAGCAACATTTCACCCAACCCCCCCCGCGTTATACCGAGGCGAGCTTAATCAAGGAGCTTGAAGAGCAGGGTATTGGTCGTCCCAGCACCTATGTACCAATTATCAGCACCATCCAGGACCGTGGCTATGTTGACCAGGAACAGCGGCGTTTTGTACCAACCTGGCTGGGCATCACGGTCAACGAAGTCATGAATAAGCATTTCCCTGAGATCGTAGATACTGGTTTTACGGCTGAGATGGAACGCAAATTGGACGAAGTTGAAGAGGGGCGGCAATCATGGACGGAGTTCCTACATAGCTTCTATGGTGATTTCAAGGTTGCCATGGATAAGGCTGAAGCGGAGATGGGCCGTGTGCAGAAGCCAGTAGAGGAGATAGATGAAGTCTGCCCCGAATGCGGGCGCAACCTGGTTATACGTACGGGTCGTTTTGGGCGCTTTATCTCCTGTTCAGGTTTTCCAGAGTGCCGTTATCGCCGCTCTTTTGTGAATAAAACCGGTGCGTTATGTCCGGTATGTGGGGGCGACCTGGTAGAACGTAAGACGAAGCAGAAGAAACGTATCTTCTATGGGTGCAGCAACTACCCGGCCTGCAACTTCGCCATCTGGGAGAAACCGGTGCCCGAACTTTGTCCCACTTGTGGTGGTTTGATGGTTGTGCCACGTGTAGGGCAGGACCCGGTTTGCTATCAAGAAGTCATCGCTGTACAGCGAAGCGCCGAGAAAAAACCCCAGCAGAATGGCGCAGCCGGGCGACCAACCTCTCGAAGGAGAGTTACCAGGCAGGAAGATGCCAAACTTGTCTCGGAAGCGCCATCAACTAACGGGCGCGGGTCGACAACCGTAAAGAAAACTGTAGCCGGAAAAACGCGAGCAAAGACGACCAGGGCAAAAAGTATCACCTCGCGTTCGGCGCAAGGTAGAAAGACTACTGCCCGGAGCAAAAGTACCACCACGAAAAAAAGTACTACCGGCCGGGCTAAGGCGGTGAAATCCACTAAGCAGGTTTAGGCCCTTTAAGCGGGTTTGGGGTAGGTAAGCCCAGATGGTTTACCTGCCCCACTTTCTCCTTTTCCCAGGTTCATCGAAGGGAACACCGAACCGATAACGTTTTGGGATAGTTCATGTGCTATAATCAGAAGTTGGATGATGAAATAATGTACACAATCTTATTTAGACTCTGCCCGTATGGAGGATTTCATGTCATATGCGGTAACGCTTATTCCGGGTGATGGTACTGGACCGGAAATTACTGAAGCAACACGCCGCGTTCTCGAAGCAACTGGAATTCAATTCGCCTGGGACCTACATCAGGCCGGGTCGGAGATGTTAGAGAAGTATGGTACAGTATTACCCGACGAGGTGATCGAGTCGATTAAACGTACAGGCGTGGGCCTGAAAGGTCCGATCACTACTCCAGTTGGCAAAGGCTTTCGTAGCGCAAATGTGACGCTGCGCAAGAAGCTCGACCTCTACGCTAATCTGCGACCGGCAAAAACCTATCCAGGCCTTCGCTCTCGCTATGAAAATATCGATATGATCATTGTGCGCGAGAATACGGAAGATTTGTATGCTGGAGTGGAGTTCCAAAAAGGGACGCCTGAACAACAAGAAATCATTGAGACCATCGCTCGTACTACTGGAACGCGCCTCGATACTAACTCCGCAATCAGTATCAAATATATTTCTGTAATGGCGACGCGCCGGATTGTTAAGTTCGCATTTGACTATACCAGGGCGAATGGACGGCGTAAGGTCACTGCGGTTCACAAAGCCAACATTATGAAAGTTTCTGATGGGCTGTTCCTGGCTACTGCTCATGAAGTTGCCAAAGAATATCCAGAGATCCAGTTTGAAGATCGTATTGTAGACAATATGTGCATGCAGCTTGTGCAGAAGCCCGAACAGTATGATGTGCTGGTCTTACCTAACCTGTACGGGGATATCATTTCTGATCTATCCGCAGGTTTGATAGGCGGCCTGGGAGTCGCGCCAGGTGCGAACATCGGCAATCAATATGCTGTATTTGAGCCGGTACACGGAAGCGCGCCCAAGTATGCAGGGCAGAACAAGGTCAACCCGATGGCTATGATGTTTTCAGGGGTACTCCTGTTGCGCCACCTGGGTGAGAAGACTGCTGCCAATCGCCTGGAGAAGGCTATTGCCCAGGTCATTGCCGAGGGCAAGCACGTCACGTACGATCTCAAGCCCCGTCCTGATGATCCAACCGCTGCCGGTACTTCGCAGGTCGCGGACGCTGTGATTGAAAAGTTGCTGAAGCTCTAATGGTTGTTTGCAGGAGCGCTGGCGTTTTGTGGAGGATTTAGAGAAACGAATGAAGTACGCCTCCAGCTACCCCGTTCGTTTCTCTGAAGAGGTCAGTATACGCGCGGTTTGCCAGGGCCATGCCCAGCTTTGCGCCACTTATGACGCGCATGGATATAGCGTATCGTGCCGGAACGAGAACGCATCATTACCGAGGAAGTACGTGCGCCCCAACCGAAATACTGAACACCGTCGAGCAGCTCGCCGCTTGTGATGCCAGTTGCAGCAAATGATACATCATTGCCTTGCACCAGGTCATCGGAGGTATAGACCTTATCAGCATCCACACCGAGATCTTTGAGCCGTGCGCGTTCGTTTTCGAGAGCCTGGTCAAGGTTGCCGCCCTCTTTTACGATCTTTTCGCGCTCTTTGACTGTAAGCGGCCAGATTTTACAAAGTATCTCCCCACCAATACATTTAATAGCTGCGGCTGCCAGTACGGCTTCAGGTGCCCCTCCAACACCCATCAGCACATCGACACCTCTATAGTCTTCCATGGCAGCCTGGATTGCTGCTGACACATCACCGTCCGTAATCAGGCGAATACGAGCGCCTGCCTGGCGGATCTCATTGATCATGCCTGCATGGCGTGGACGATCCAGGATCATCACAGTCAGATCTTCGATAAGCGCATCGCGTGCCTGCGCAATACGTTCCAGGTTCGTCGTCACAGGCGCATTGATATCGATCACATCCCTGGCGATGGGCCCGACCGCGATCTTTTCCATGTAGAACACACCTGGAGGGGCGGAATACATCGTTCCTCTTTCAGCAGTTGCCACAACTGCGATTGCTCCCGGCAGGCCAAGAGCGGTCAGGCGGGTGCCGTCAACCGGGTCGACGGCTACGTCGACTTCGGGTGGGGTAAAATTACCTACTTCCTCCCCGATATAGAGCATGGGAGCCTCGTCCTTTTCTCCCTCACCTATAACCACAACACCATGCATATCGACTCCATCCAGGGCATGGCGCATGGCGTCAACAGCTGCCTGGTCAACCTTCTCTTTATCGCCTTTACCCATCCAGCGACCGGCACTTACAGCCGCAGCCTCGGTGACACGCACCAGTTCCATACCCAGGTTGCGTTCTTTGGTACCAGATTGCTCGAAACGTTCTTCTGACATAAGCAAACCTCCTGCCTTGATGACTCTAAATTACGAATTTGCGAGGGTGAACACGACAGTGCTCGGCCATCATGATGGCGCGCAAGTAATCCACGGCTTCTTGAAGGTGACCCTGCTGGTTGTAGATCACGTAGTCGTACCAGTGCTGCTCGGCTAATTCTGCGTGGGCATCGGCCAGCCTTCTCTGGAGTTCCTCTTCCGTCTCTGTTTGTCGAGCAGCCAGTCTCTGGGCCAGTTCTTCTAGTGAACCAGGAATGAGAAAAATAAAAATAGCATTGGGTACCTTGCTGCGAATAGTTGCTGCCCCCTTTACGTCAATCTTAAGCAGCACATCGCGGCCTGCGGCCA
>WNFN01225065.1_pt1 | contig 15655 bp, 15 predicted proteins | sample 5400161 | NCBI WGS metagenome assembly WNFN01 (sample SAMN13153353, study PRJNA577476) | soil metagenome | isolation source: 80 cm saprolite on Douglas fir-dominated hillslope | place: USA:California | collected 2013-09-17
GGGCGTTCCGCACGTGGTCATGCTCTCGTCCGTCGGCGCTCAGCAAGCGGATGGAACGGGCCCCGTGGTCGGCCTCCGCGACGCAGAGGCGACGTTCACTCGAGCCCACGCTGCGGTGACGTTCGTACGTGCGGCCTACTTCATGGAGAACTGGGGCCGCGCGCTGTACGCCGTCCCGCAGGGCGTTCTGCCGACGTTCCTTCTCGCGGACAAGGCGATTCCCATGGTCGCGACGCGGGACATCGGTACTGCCGTTGCGCGCCTGCTCGCCGAGGGCGGCCGCGGCAAGCGGGTCATCGAGCTGGCGGGCCCGCGTGAGTACTCTCCGCGGGATGTCGCGGCGGCCCTCGCCCGCATCGTCGGAAAGCCGATCGCTGTGCAGGAGGCACCCGAGGAGGCGATGGCGCCCGCTCTCATGGGCGCGGGCATGAACGCCGAGTGGGCTCGGCTCTTCCAAGAGCTCACCCACGGTCTGAATGCCGGCATCGTTGTTTGGGAAGGCGGCCATCCACTCTGGCGCGGGGAGACCGACATGCAGACGGTCCTCGCGACGCTCATCGGGAAATGAGGGTGACGGGCCTCGTGCTGTCGTGCCTCCTCCTGGCCGGGGCAGGAAGGGCAGAGCCGCGACCGCAGCCGGCACGCGTCTCGCCGGCGCAAGCGGCGGTCGCGGAGGGCATCGCCCTGCTGCACCAGAACAAGGTGGCGCAGGCGCGCGAGCGTTTCGAGGCCGCGCTCGCCCTCGACCCCGCGTCCGCCGACGCCCACTACATGCTCGGCTGGCTGCGCGAGCAGGAGAAGGACCTCGCCGCCGCGGAGGCGGAGTACGAGGCGGCCCTCGTCCACGCCCCGTCCCGCGCGGAGATCCACGATCGCCTCGGCTTCGTGCGCGGCGAGGCGGGCCGCACCGACGACGCGATCGCCGAGTTCCGCCAGGCCGTGCGGCTCGACCCGAAGCTGTTCGACGCCCGCTACCACCTCGGGGCCACGCTCTGGTGGACGGGGGATGCGGCGGGCGCGCTCCCTCAGCTCCAGGAAGCAGTCCGGCTGCAGCCCGCGCATCCGGAGGCGCGCTACTACCTCGCCCTTGCCCTCAAGCGCACGGGCGACCTGCCCGCGGCGGTCGGGCACCTGCGCCGCGTCGTCCGCCTCAGTCCGTCCCTGACGCCCGCCTATGTGCAGCTCGGGGCCGCCCTGCGCGAATGGGGCGACGTCGACGGCGCGGTGACCGCGCTGAAGAAGGCGGTGGAGCTGGATCCCGCCTCCGCGGAAGCGCGCAACACGCTCGGGCTCGCGCTCATGGAGAAAGGTGAAGCGGAGGCCGCCATCGCGGCGTTCCAGGAGGTGCTGGCCCGCGAGCCGGGCCACGCCTCCGCCCGCCACAACCTCGGCAGCGCGCTCATGCAGAAGGGCGACCTGGAGGGCGCGATCGCGGTCTATCGCGCGCTCACTTCCTCCGACGCTCGCAGCGCGGAGGCCTTCTACAACCTGGGTGTCGCCCTCAAGCAGAAGGACGACTTCGCGGGGGCAGAGGCCGCGCTACGCCGCGCCATCGAGCTGGATCCGCAGGCGCAGCTCCCGGAGGCGCCCTACACGCTCGGCGTCGTGCTGTGGCAGACGGGACGGGCCGACGATGGGGTGGCCGCGTTCAAGGGCGCCCTGGCCGCGCGGCCCGACTACGCGGAGGCGCACTACATGCTGGGCACGGTGCTGAAGCAACAAGGCAAGGAAGACGACGCGCTCGCGCAGTTTCGCGAGACGGTGCGCCTGCAGCCGCGGTCGGCGGAGGCGCACCTCAGCATCGGCCAGATGCTGCGCCAGCGCGGCGACGCCGCCGGAGCGGCCGCGGCCTTCGCGGAAGCGGACCGCCTCCGCAAGCTCAAGGCCGACGATCAGGCGGCGACGTTCGCGGTGAGCGCGGGCCTCAAGAAGCTGGCGGCGAAGGACCTCGCGGGCGCGATCGCGAGCTTCCGCGAGGCGGTGCGCCTCGCTCCCGAGCAGGCGCAAGCGCAGTACCAGCTCGGCCTGGCGTTGCAGAAGGCGGGCGCCCTCGCGGAGGCGCGGTCGCACCTGGCCGCTGCGCGCCGGCTGGCGCCCTACCTGGCGGCCGCCGAGCCTCGCGACTGAAGCCGCGGCATGATGCGGAGGTCCGCCGCGCGCGGGCGCGCCTTCCTCTCCAGCCCGGCCAGGAGATCCAGGAACGCCGCGTTGGTCCACCCGAATCCGATCTGGTTCGCGGCGTAGCCGAACTTGATCCCGGCTTCGACGTCGGACTCGCGCCGCTGCACGTCGTACTTCTCCGTCCGCCTCGAATCCGCACCGCCGCAGGCCGTCGAGCCCCATCATCTGTAGGGGGGCCCAGCCGTAGGGGGCGTCCCACTGCTGGCCGGTCACCCGCGTGCTCGTGAGCAGCCCGCCCGGCGCCTCGAACAGCTCGAGGTTGTCGCGCACGCGCTGGGCCTGGGCCTTGGACGCGAGGCCCGCCCATAGCGGATAGAACGTGGTGGCGAACTCGTACTTCCGGCGGCTCTTCGTCTCGAAGTTGTAGTCGAGGTAGAGCCCGGACGCCTGGTCCCACAGATAGCGATCGACGGCGGCGTGACGCGCCTCCGCCCGGCGGCGCCACTCCCGCCCCGCGTCCGCGTTGCCCAGCGTGTCCTCGATCTCGGCCGCGTCCGTCTCCATCCGGTAGAGGAGCGCGTTCAGGCAGACGGGCGCGTAATGGGTGATGTCGACGCTGAAGAGGCCGAAACGGTTCGAAGGATCGAAGCCCGACTCGCGCATCGAGCGATCGCCCTTGTAGAAGAGGGGCGTGAGGCGATCGTTCTTGCGGTCGTAGTAACGGTCGAGGTCGTAGTCGCCTTTGGCGGCCTCGGGATGGTCGCGGTAGTACTCGCGGATCCGGTCGTAGTGCGTGCGGCCCTGCGCGTCCTTCTCGTCGCTGAGGACCTCCGGCGCCGGCCCCTCACCGGAGTCGTAGTAGCGCGAGAGTCCGGTCTCCGGAATCAGATGGGGCTCCGTGGTCCAGAACCGGTAGTAGGCGTCGATGGCGGGACGGGTGTGGCGCAGCCATTCCTTGTCACGGGTGCGCTCGTACACGCCCAGGATCATGCGGGTGAGGAACGGCGGCTGTGAGCGCGTCATGTAGTACGTGCGGTTCGCGTTCAGGATGGTGCCGTAGTGCTCGATCTCGTAGAGGAAGTTCTCGACCATGTCACGCGCGCGCTCCGTCTCGCCGTCCGCGAGCAGCCCGACCTGGATGAAGTAGCTGTCCCAGCCGTACATCTCGTTGAAGCGGCCGCCGGGAACGGTCCTCCGGCGTCATCGTGGTCTTGAGCACGGCCTCCACGGCGGGGCGGTCTTCGTCCGCGGGGAGGTACACCGGCCAGCCCTGGCCCGGGGCACGCGGGAACTTCGGGTCGGGCGCGGCCTTCGCGAGGTCTCGGGTCGACCGCGTGAGCGTGGTCCAGCCCTTCTTGATGTACGCGCGCACGGCGGCCACGCGTGCGGGCGACAGCGTCTCCGCCGGGGGTAGGGGAGCGGCGGCGGCGGTGGCGGCGATGGAAAGACAGGACGCGATCAGGGCGCGGCGAAGGCTCGGGGCCATGGGGTTCTCCCTCGCGTGCATTGTGCATCGGCCGCGCGAGAATGGGGCGTGCGCATCCTCGAGATAAGGGAGACCACGAGCCCCATCGGGTCGAAGGTCCGGAACGCGTACATCGACTTCGGCCGGATGACGACCAGCCTCGTCGCCGTGGTCACGGACGTGGTCCGCGACGGCCGGCGCGTCGTCGGCTACGGGTTCAACTCGAACGGCCGCTACGGCCAGGGCGGGCTCATCCGCGAGCGCTTCGCGCCGCGCCTGCTCGAGGCGGATCCGGAGAGCCTGCGCGACGCGACCGGCGAGAACCTCGACCCCGACCGCGTCTGGGCCGTCCTCATGCGGAACGAGAAGCCGGGCGGGCACGGCGAGCGCTCGGTCGCGGTGGGGACCATCGACATGGCCGTCTGGGACGCGGTGGCCAAGATCGCGGGGCGTCCTCTGTTCCGGCTCCTCGCCGAGCGCCACGGGCGCGCCGCCGATCCGCGCGTCTTCGTGTATGCCGCCGGTGGCTACTACGCGCCGGACAAGGGGATCGACGTCCTGCGCACGGAAATGCGGAGCTACCTCGATCGCGGCTACACCGTGGTGAAGATGAAGATCGGGGGCGCGCCGCGGGCGGAGGACCAGCGGCGCATCGAGGCCGTCCTGACCGAGATCGACGGCGCCGCGCGTCTGGCCGTGGATGCGAACGGCCGCTTCGACCTTCCGGCCGCGATCGCGTATGCGCGCATGATGCGGGACTACCCGCTCTTCTGGTTCGAGGAACCGGGCGATCCCCTCGACTACGCGCTGCAGGCGGCGCTGGCCGCGGAGTATCCGGGGCCGCTGGCGACGGGGGAGAACCTCTTCAGCCACCAGGACGCGCGCAACCTGCTGCGCTACGGCGGACTGCGCCCCGATCGCGACTGGCTGCAGTTCGACTGCGCGCTCTCGTACGGCCTGTGCGAGTACCAGCGCACGCTCGAGGTGCTCGAGACGGAAGGCTGGTCGCGGACCCGCTGCATTCCGCACGGCGGGCACCAGATGTCCCTTCACATCGCGGCCGGCCTCGGCCTGGGCGGCAACGAGGACTACCCTGACCTGTTCCAGCCCTACGGCGGGTTCCCGGACGCGGTGCGCGTCGAAGACGGCTACGTCACCCTGCCCGAGCAGCCGGGCCTTGGCTTCGAGGGCAAGGCCGAGCTGATCCGGCGCCTGCGCGCGCTGGCCGAGTAGACGGCGCGGATCGCCGCCGGCCTATTCGTGGACGGTGTCGAGCGTGACCTTGGCGTCTTCGGCGCCGACGCGGAGGCCGCGCGCCGTCCCCTCGATGTCTCCCTTCGCCGCCGCCGCGTCTCCGGACTTCGAAAGGCGGACGGTGACGTCGAGCGGCCCCGCGAACGCCGTCCCCGCGATCATGGCGTCGCGGCCGGAGATGCGGAACTTGAAGGGGAACGTCACGTTGTCCTCGCGCCGTACGGCCAGGATGCGGTGGTCGGCGGCGGAGCGGGCGATGACGAACAGCGCTCCGCCCGCGGCGCGCGACTGGAGGTTGGGGAGACGGTGATCGTGCCCGCGATCGATGCCGCATCGCTGGCCGCCGCGCCCGGCGGCGGCGCGGCGTCGACGGGAGGATGGCCGGGGGGCAGCGACGATGTCAGGGGCCGCGGCGACGACGCGGGAGCCGAGCCCTCGTCCGGAGGCGGTGCCGGCTTCTCGCGGCACGAGGAGAGGACGGCGGTGAGGAGACAGGCTCCGAAGGCCAGACGTGCATCGCGCACGGGATCATTCTATGCGATGGGTTCGTGCTTTCGCGGCGGCGATCAGGCTGAGTCCGCCGACGAGCGTTCGTATCTCCTGGCGCAGCATGTCGACGGCGGCGCGCTGGTCGGGCGGCATCTCCGGCGCGGTGGCCAGATATTCCCCGCAGGCGAGGATCGCGTTGGCGGCCTCCCCCACGCGATCGATTTCCAGCACCGGCGCCTTGGGCGACGCGGCCGGCTCGTCGTCCTTCATGACGTGCGAACCGCTGCGATACATGCCGCTGGTGTCGTAGGGCCGGCGTTCGTGCTCATCATCATTCTCCAGTCGGGAGGTGTGGAATCCAACGGTCGTGCCGCTCCGTCCGGCCCGGCGATGGGCTTCGGCAACTGCCGATGAGCCCATGACATTAAGGGCGTCGGCGCGCCCCCGGCCATGGGCCGCGCCGACGGGTTCGGGCGCAATTCCTCCCGATCCGCCGGGACTGTTTCCCGGTCCCCTTGACGGCTCCGGGCCCGCACGCGACGATGCCCGGGCCAGATGAAGAAGGCCCTCGCCGCCGCTCTTGCTGCTCTCGCCTCCCTCTTGTTGCTCGCGGTTCACCACCTCGAGCGGCCGGCGGAGCCGGCGCCGGCGTCCCTCTCTCGATCGGCGCCGCCGCCCGCGATCGCGCTGGGCGATCCCGAGCTCGAACGACAAGTCGCCATCGTCATCGAGAGCATGGACCGGACGGGGAGGCCCCCGGCGGGCGTCGCCCAGGGTGGACGGCGCAGCGGTCGTCGCGGCGTCTTCGAGAACGCGGAAGGCCGCCTACCCGTGCAGCCGGGCGGCTACTACACGGAGACCGACGTGTGGCCTCGCGCCGAGGGCGGCCGTGGCGCGCGCCGGCTCATCTTCGGCAGGGGACGCGAGGTGTACTACACCGCGGACCACTATCGGACGTTCGTGAGGATCCGGTGAGCGGCTTCGTCGACCTTCGTGCGCTCCTGCCGCGGCTCCGCGGCCATCGCGTTCACGTCTTCGGCGCGGCGGAGGAGCCGGCGCTGCGCGCGACGCTGAGCGCGGCCGGGTTCGAAGTCGTCACGCTGGTGGGCACGGCCATCACGAACGAGAGCAGCCTCTTCGAGGAGATGGCGCGCGCCTTCGCCTTTCCGGACTACTTCGGCCACAACTGGGCGGCCCTGACCGACTGCCTGCGCGACCTGCGCGGCCGCGACAACCCCCGCCTCGCGCTCCTCTGGGTCGGCGCGGACGCGAGCCTGGCCGCGGATCTGCAGACGTTCCTGGACGCCGTCCTCGTCTTGGACGAGGTGGCCGCGGAGCTCAGCGATGACGACGAGTTCGGGAAGGCCCACCAGCTGGTGGTGTGCCTCCTAGGCGCCGGTGCCGGGTTCCCGGCCTCCGCCTGAGACCGCCGCCGCTTCCGCCAGCAGCGCATCCAGCTTCTGCACGAACGCGCTGCGCGGCAGGACGGTCGTGCACCCGGCCTGCGCGGCGTCCCGGCCGCGCTGCGCTTCCACGTGGCTGAAGAAGCCGACCACCGGCAACCCGGCGAGCGCGGGGTCGGCACGCAGCCCGGAGAGCGCGTCCGCGACCCCGAGGCGTGGCGAGTCCAGGTCCATGATCACCAGGCGCGCGCCGGCGCGGGCGGCCGCCACCGTATCCGCGGCCGTGCGCGCGGCCTTCACCTCGAGACCGCGGCCCCTGGCCGCCTCGCGGATGCGGCTCAGGAACATGAGGTCGTCGACGAGCGCGACGACGGCGGCCACCCGTCAGCTCACCGTCTCCGCGACCCGGACGCGGTCGCGGCCGCCGGCCTTGGCGCGATAGAGGGCGGCGTCCGCGGCCTTGAGCAGCGCTTCCGCCACCGTCCCATGATCGGGGAACACGGCGACGCCGACGGAGATCGTGACGTTGCCCAGGGGCTGATGCCCGTACTCCACGCGCAGGCGCGCGGCCCCCTCGCGCAGGAGCATGGCGCGCTCCTCGGTATCGTCGGCGGAGGCGTCGAGCAGGATCAGCGCGAACTCCTCTCCCCCGTAGCGGCAGGCGATGTCCTCGGCGCGGGTCTCCCGTTGCAGGAGCGCGCCCATCTCGCGCAGGAGCGCATCGCCGGCGGCATGGCCGAAGGTGTCGTTGAAGCGCTTGAAGTGGTCGATGTCGATCATGATCACGCCCATGGGCGTGCGCCGCCGCTTCGCCCGTCGCAGCTCGCGGTCCAGCGACTCCTGCATGTAGCGCCGGTTGAACAGCCCGGTCAAGGGGTCGCGGATGGCCTGGTCGCGCAGGCTCTCCTGAAGGCGCAGGTTCGAGAGGGCGAGGGCGACCTGGTCGGCCACGGTGAAGGCGAGCTGCCGGCGGGCCAGGGCGTGGTGGGGCGCGAGCGCGCTCTCCGGCTTGGCCTCGCGCGGCCCCTCGATCAGATGAAGGACGCCGAGCGCCGTCGTCTGCGCCATCAGCGGCACGCAGACGTACGCCGCGGGCGGGGGCGTGCCGACGTGCCGGCACACGAGGCGGGCGTCGGGTCCCTCCACGACGTGGGGCCGTCCCCGTCGCAGCGCCCAGCAGTCGTCCGGCGTGAAGACCTCCTCCGCCGGGGGCGGCGTTCCCCAGGCGGCCACGCACTCGACGAGGTTGTGACCCTCGCTGAGCATGCACAGCGCACCCGGCTCGTCGGGGAACAGCGAGCCTCCGTACTGCGCGAGCACGGCGTAGGCCTCCTGGACGGAATGGCAGGCCTGCAGGTGGTCGCCGATCTCGTTGAGGAGCCGCATGTCCTGCGCCCGCTGCTGCAGCTCTTCTACCCAGTCCACCAGGCGCTCGTTCGCATCCTTGAGCTCGGCCGTGCGCGCTTCCACCCGCTTCTGCAGCTCGTCGCGCGTCCCGCGCAGCGCTTCCTCGGCCTGCCGGCGCTCCGTGATGTCGCGCAGGAACGCCGTGTAGAGGGGCTCGCCCTCCCCCTCGATCGGGGTCACCGAGACCTCGACCGGGAACTCCGTGCCGTCCGCGCGCATGGCCACCCGCTCGACGCGCCGGCGCAGGGCGCCCGCTTCGCCGCGCAGGAGGGACCGGTCCAGGGCCGCCTCCGCGCCGCCGCGCAGCCGCGGCGGCACGATGAGCTCGTCGACGCGCCGCCCCACCGCCTGCTCGCGCCGGTATCCGAACGTCTTCTCGGCCGCCGGGTTGAACTCGACGACGTGGCCCGCCTCGTCCATCGTGATCACGCAGTCCAGGGCGCCTTCCAGGATCGCGCCTTTGCGGGCCTCGCTCTTGCGCAGGTCTTCCGTGGCCCGGTCCATCTCCACCTGGCGCTTCTCCAGCGTCTCCGCCATCTCGTCGAACTCGCGCGCGAGCTGGCCCAGCGCGCCGGGCTCTCCGGCCATGCCGGTGCGGATGGCGAGGTCCCCGGCGGCCAGGCCCGTGGTCGCGGCCAGGAGCGCCTTCACGCGGCGCACGATGAAGAGGTCGCCCGCCGACCAGGCGGCGAACACGCTGAGCAGTCCGGCGATGCCGACGGCGGCCAGCATGCGAATGAGGCGCCGATTCGCCTCCGCATAGGCCTCGCCGGGGGACACCCCGACCGCGACGTAGAGCTCCGCCTCGTCCGACCGCGTCGCCAGGGGCGCGAACGCAAAGAGGCGCTCCACCCCATCGGGCCCGACGTTCTCGGACGTCCCCTCGCCTCGCGTCCGCAGGATGGTCTGCACGATCGGCGCGCGGGAGACTTCGCCGAGGCCGCGCCGGGCGGGGGGCTGGCGCGCGAGCAGCGTCCCCTTTCCGTCCACCAGGAGAAGGACCGCGCCCGACGGGAGCTTGGCCGTCTCCGCGAAGTCCTGGAGCCAGGCCAGGTCGAGGAGCGCGTACACGACGCCACGCACTGCGTTGCGCTCGCCGAAGACGGGATAGCCGAAGGCGAGGGTGGGCCGCGGCGGAATCCCGGCCGCCTCGATCTCGCCGACCGCGAAGGAGCGAGTGCTGAGGACCTGCCGGAAGAACGGCCCTGGACGCGCCTCCCCGGTGCCGAGGGGAGGGAGGCTGCTGCAGATCCGCTGCCCCTGCGCGCTCAGGAGGCCGATGTCCGCGTAGATCGGATGCTGGTGGATCAGGCGAGCGAGGAGCGCGTCGCAGGCGCTGCCCGCGCCCTGGCGGATCTCGGGCACCTGGGTGAGCGTGGCCAGGAAATGTCCGGTCAGCTCGACCAGCCGCTCGTGGTTGGCGGAGGCCAGTCGCGTGAGCAGAAGGGTGTCGTCCCGGACCCGGGCGCCCTCGGCGCCGCGCTCCTCGATCCCCGCGTGCACCGCGAGGCCGAGCGCCGGCAGCACGGCGACCAGGACCAGGAGGACGAGCCGCGCGCGGAGACCGGAGAAGGGGAGGCCCGCCATCACGCCCTCCTTCGAATGTAAACCGCCCGGGCGGCCGTGGGGGCGCCGCGCCGTAAAGTCTTGACAGCCGGAACCAGACAGGAATGATTACGGTGTGACTGACCGACGCGACTCTCATCGACTCGATCATTTCGACCAGCGCACCCCCGTGGGGCTGGCTAAGGAGCACGACCGGACATGAGCGCCCTCAAAGGGAGCAAGACCCACGAGAATCTGAAGCACGCCTTCGGCACCGAGAGCCAGGCCAACCGGCGCTATCTCTACTTCGCGCGCGCGGCCGACATCGAGGGCTATCCGGAGATCGGTGGCCTCTTCCGCGACACCTCGGAGGCGGAGACCGGCCACGCCTTCGGCCACATGGATTTCCTGAAGTCGGTCGGCGATCCCGTCACCGACGTGGCCTTCGGCAACACCCGGCAGAACCTGCAGTCCGCCATCGAGGGCGAGACCTACGAGTACACGCAGATGTACCCGGGCATGGCCCGGACCGCCCGCGAAGAGGGATTTCCCGAGATCGCGGAGTGGTTCGAGACCCTGGCCAAGGCCGAGCGCAGCCATGCCGGGCGCTTCTCCAAGGGCCTCGACGGTCTGAAGGAGCTCTAGGCCTGGTCTTCAACCCGTCCGATCCCGCCTTCCTGGACGTCGCCGCCGTCGCGAAGGAGCTCGCGCGCGTCACCGAGGTCTGCGACGGATGCCGTCGCTGCCATCGGCTGTGCTCGAGCTTCGAGTTCATGCTCGGCCGGGTCGACGCGCACGAAGGCGATGTCGCGAAGGTGACAGGCGCCGACTACCGTCGGATCGTCGACCTCTGCTGGCAGTGCAAGCTGTGCTTCAACCACTGCCCGTACACGCCTCCGCACCGCTTCGACATCGACTTCCCGCGGCTGATGCTCCGGGCCAAGGCGGCGCGGGCGGCGGCGGAAGGCGTGAGCTGGCAGGACCGGTGGCTGGGGAGCACGGACGCGCTGGGCACGCTGGGGTCGGCCACGGCCCCCCTCGCGAACTGGGCCAACTCTTCCGCGGCGGGGCGGGCGCTCCTCGAGAAGACGTTCGGGATCGAGCGGCACCGCGCGCTGCCGAAGTTCCATCACAAGACGTTCAACCGCTGGTTCCGCGAGCGCGGAGGCGGCCGCGTGGCCGAGGGGCACAAGGTCGCGTTCTTCACGACCTGCGTCGTCAACTACAACGAGCCGCAGGTCGGACGCGACGCGGTCTCCGTGCTGGAGAAGAACGGCTGCGCGGTGTCCTGCCCCGAAGGGCAGCTCTGCTGCGGGATGCCGTACCTCGACGGCGGGGACCTGGACGCGGCGCGCGCGAATGCACGCCGCAACCTCGACGCGCTGCTGCCCCTCGTGAAGGCGGGCGCGGACGTGGTGGTCACGCAGCCGACGTGCTCCTACGTCCTCAAGAAGGAGTACCCGCTGCTGGTGCCCGGTGAAGCGGCGGAGGCGGTGGCGGCGAAGACGTTCGACACCTTCGAGTTCCTGGTCGGCCGCCACCGGGAAGGGCACTTCTCCACGGACTTCAAGGGCCGCTCGCCGGGCAAGGTGGCCTATCAGGCCCCCTGCCACCTGCGCGCGCAGAACATGGGCTACAAGACGCGCGACGTGCTGCAGCTCATACCGGGCACGAAGGTCACGGTGGTCGAGCGCTGCACGGCCATGGACGGGACGTGGGGGATGAAGAAGGAGTTCTATCCCCTCAGCCTGCAGTTCGCGCGCAAGGCCGCGCAGGAGATGGAGGCGGCCCAGCCGGACACCTACGCCACCGATTGCTCGCTGGCCGCGCTCCAGCTCGAGGACGTGCGGGGCACCCGCCCCGCCCACCCCGTGAGCCTGCTGCGCGAAGCCTACGGTCTGGCCGAAGAGCGCTAGGACGCCATGCGCAACGTGGAGCGCAGCGAGATCAAGGACCTCGTCGCTTACGAGAAGGCCCGCGAGGCCATGCGCGCGCGCGTGATCGAGGTCAAGAGGCATCGTCGGGTGGCGGTGGGGCCGAACCTGACCCTCCTCTTCGAGAACCGCGACACCGTCCTCTTCCAGATCCAGGAGATGGTCCGCACGGAGCGGATCGTCGACGACGCGAAGATCCAGGAGGAGGTCGACGTCTACAACGCGCTCGTGCCCGACCGCGGCGAGCTCTCGGCCACCCTGTTCATCGAGATCCCGGAGCTGGTGCGGATGACCCAGGAGAAGGTGCGCGAGGCGGTGAACCGGTTCCAGGGCCTCGACCGGGACAGCCTCTGGCTGGTGGTGGACGGGCTGCGCATCCCCGCGCGCTTCGAGTCCGGCCACAGCGGGGAAGAGAAGATGGCGGCCGTGCACTACGTGCGGTTCGCGGTGCCGGACGCGGCGCGGGCCGCCCTTTCCGACGAGAAGACGGTCGTGCGCCTCGTCGTCGAGCATCCGCACTACCGGGCGGAGTCGCGCCTCGCTCGGGAAACGCGACAGGCCCTGATCGAGGACCTGTCGGCCTGACCGCCGCCGCCGCCGCCGACTTGCGGGGCCTCCACCTCCTCGTTATGCTTTCCGGCTCCCACCCGAACCAAGGAGGATCCGTGCCCAGCTCACCCGCCCGCGTCGCGCTTGCCTGCGCGGTGGCCGTCCTCCTTGTCGGCTCAGCCGCATTCGCCCAGGGCTCGCCCGACCTCGTCGTCAGCCAGGTCTACGGCGGCGGCGGCAACTCGGGCGCGACCTACCGGAACGATTTCATCGAGATCTTCAACCGCGGCGCGGCGCCGGTGTCGCTCGGCGGCAAGTCGTTGCAGTACACGAGCGCGACGGGCCAGGGGAATTTCGGCGCCAACAGCGGCCTGATCACGGTCCTGCCGGCGGTGATGCTCGCTCCGGGCCAGTACTACCTCGTCCAAGAGGCCTCCAACGCGGCGGTGGGAGCGGTCCTGCCGCCCCCCGATCTGATCGCCACTTCGCCCATCAACATGGCCGCGGGAGCGGGAAAGGTCGTGCTGGTCAGCTCCACCTCGTCGCTCGGATGCAACGGCGGGTCGACTCCGTGCCCGCCCGCGGCGCTGGCCCTGATCATCGACCTCGTCGGCTACGGCACGGGCGGCAGCGGCGCCAACTTCTTCGAAGGCGCTGGCCCCGCGCCGACCTTGAGCGCGACCTTGGCGGCATTCCGCGGCAACGCCGGTCGCACGGACACCGACAACAACGCGAGCGACTTCACCGCGGCCATCCCGGCCCCGCGCAACTCGTCCACGAGTCTCCGGGCATCCGGATCCGCGATGCCCCCTCGGTCTCCGCCGGAGACTCGACCACCCTGACCGTAACCGTCACTCCGGGCGCGAACCCGACCAGCACTGGGATCCAGGTCGCGGGCAACCTCTCCTCCATCGGCGGCAGCGCGACGCAGGCGTTCATCGACCAGGGTGACGGCACGTTCTCCTTCGTGGCGACGGTCGCCCTGAGCACGGCCAACGGATCGAAGTCGCTGCCGGTGACGGTCTCCGATGCGCAGGGTCGCGGCGCGAGCACGACGATCTCGTTGACCGTCACGGCGCCCGTACCGCAGGTCGCCATCCACGACGTCCAGGGTGCCGGCGTCTTCTCGCCGTGGGCGGATAACGTCGTGCAGGTCGAGGGCGTGGTGACGGCGGTGAAGGGCAACGGCTTCTTCATCCAGGCGCCCGAGTTCGAGAGCGACGCCGACGTCAACACCTCGGAAGGGATCTTCGTCTTCACCAGCAGCACCCCTCCGGCGGCGGCGGCAGTGGGCAACCGCGTCCGCGTGCGGGGCACGGTGCAGGACTTCATCCCGTCGAGCGATCCCCTGAGCCCGCCCGTGACGGAGATCGCCGGCTTCGCCACCGTGGTCGTCGTCTCCACTGGTAATCCGCTCCCCGCGCCTATCACCCTCACGCCCGCGGACCTCGATCCCGCGGCCACGATCAGCCAGCTCTCGAAGTACGAGGGCATGCGCGTGCACGTCGACGTGCTCGAGGTCGTCGCCCCCACCGGCGGCTTCATCAACGAAGCGGCCGCCACCTCGACCAGCAACGGCATCTTCTTCGGCGTGCTTCCGGGCACCCCGCGGCCCTTCCGCGAGCCGGGTATCGAGGCCCCTGCGGCCGCGCCGGCCGGAGTGCCGCAGTTCGACGCCAATCCGGAGCGCCTGCGGATCGACAGCGACGGCCAGGTCGGCACCACCGCGCTCGACGTGGCCACGGGCGCGCAGGTCTCCGACCTCACGGGCGTCCTCGACTTCGGCTCCCGCACCTACACGCTCGATCCGGATCCGGGGACGACGCCGACGGTCACCGGCAACGACGCGGCGGCCGTGCCCGTCCGTGCGGGAGCGGGCGAGGGCGAGATCACGGTGGCCTCGTTCAACCTCGAGCGGTTCTACGACACCGTCAACGATCCGTCGACGAGCGATGCCATCCTCACCGCGGCCGCGCTCGACCGGCGGCTGGCCAAGGCTTCCCTGGCCATCCGCGACGTCCTCCACACGCCGGACATCCTCGGCGTCGAGGAGATGGAGAACCATCGACGTCGGGCTCCTGGTGAAGGCCAGCCGCATCGACGCGATCGGGGTCGAGCAGCTGGGCAAGGACGCCACCTTCGTGCAGCCGGACGGTGCGACGGCGCTTCTCAACGACCGTCCGCCCCTGGTGATGAAGGCCGAGCTGAAGCCTTCCGGCAAGGAGTTGCCGTTCACGGTCCGGATCATCGTGAACCATCTGCGCTCGCTGAGCGGGATCGACGGCACCGACGGGGCACGCATCCGGGCGAAGCGCCTGGCCCAGGCCGAGTTCCTGGCCGATCTCATCAACGGCTATCAGCTCGCCGGCGAGAAGGTCGTCTCCGTCGGCGACTACAACGCCTTCGACATCAACGACGGCTACGTGGACGTGATCAAGACCGTGCGTGGCGGCCCGCCCGTCCCCTGCGAGGCCCTGCTCTGTGAGACGGAGCAGATCGTGCAGACGCCCCTCGTCGACCTCGCCCCCGCCGATCCCGTCCAGCACTACTCGTACGTGTTCGGCGGCAACGCGCAGGTGCTGGACCACATCATCGTGAGCCAGAGCCTGGCCGTGAACGAGTTCACCTACGCGCGCAACGACGCGGACTTCCCGGAATCGCTGCGCGCGGACGCGACGCGGCCGGAGCGGATCTCCGACCACGACGTGCCGGTGGCGTACTTCGCCGTGCCCAGCGATACCGTTCCTCCGGCCGTGTTCGTCACCGGAGTCTCCGAAGGGGAGACGTACGTGCGCGGCAGCGTGCCCGCCGCGGGCTGCAACACGTCGGACGACGCCGCGGGCGTGAAGACGGCCGCGACACTGGCCATCAGCGGCGGCGACGCCGACGGCGTGGGCGCCATCACCGCCACCTGCGCGGGAGCGGAGGACAACGTCGGCAACGTGGCCGCCGACGTCTCGGTGCACTACCGCGTCGTTTCCGACGACGTGAACGACCCCCCGACCGCGGGCGGCGACGTCAAGAGCACCGACGAGGACTCGGCGCTCACCTTCCCGGCGCAGGACCTGGCCGCGAACGACAGCCCGGGGCCCGCCAACGAGCGCGGCCAGACCCTGACCGTGACGGGGGTGACCGCCACCGCTGAGACCCACGGCACGGTGACGCTGAGCGGCGGCCTCGTGACCTACATGCCCGCGGCCAACTTCAACGGCACGGCCCGCTTCCTCTACCGGGTGTGCGACGACGGCGTGAGCCGCGGCGTACCCGATCCGCGCTGCGCGGAAGGCACCGTCGACGTCCTCGTCGTCCCGGTCAACGACGCGCCCGTCCTCACGTCCGTACCCCCCGTGGCCACGACTCCGGAGCTCGCCGAGTACGCGTTCATCGCACAGGCGACCGACGTCGACGGGCCAGGGCTGACGTTCTCGATCGTCGGCGCGCCGGCGGGGGCGGCGATCGACCCCGTCACCGGACGGTTCTCGTGGACG
>WNFN01151192.1_pt1 | contig 15654 bp, 10 predicted proteins | sample 5400161 | NCBI WGS metagenome assembly WNFN01 (sample SAMN13153353, study PRJNA577476) | soil metagenome | isolation source: 80 cm saprolite on Douglas fir-dominated hillslope | place: USA:California | collected 2013-09-17
CTGCTCGCCTGGATGGGCGCGGACGTGATCAAGTTCGAGAACCCGCAGGGCGACGCGACGCGCGGCCAGCTGCGCGACGTGCCCAACGCCGACTCGCTGTACTTCACGATGTTGAACTGCAACAAGCGTTCGATCACCGTGAACATGAAGACCAGCGAGGGCAAGCAGGTGTTCGTCGATCTCCTGAAGAAGTCCCACATCATCATGGAGAACTTCGGCCCGGGGGTGCTCGACCGCTTCGGGTTCACCTGGGAGAAGATCCACCAGCTGAACCCGAAGATCGTGATGGGCTCGATCAAGGGCTTCGGCTCGAGCGGTCCGTACTCCGATTTCAAGGCGTACGAGAACGTGGCGCAGGCGATGGGCGGCGCGATGAGCACCACCGGCGTGCCCGACGGCCCGCCCTTTGTGACCGGCGCGCAGATCGGCGATTCGGGCACCGGCCTGCATCTCGCCATCGGCCTGCTCGCGGCGCTGCGCCAAGCGGACAGGACTGGGCAGGGCCAGTATGTCGAGGTGGCGATGATGGACGGCGTGATGAACCTGTGCCGCGTCAAGTTCCGCGACCACCAGCGCCTTACGCGCGGCGACCTGCCCGAGTATTCCGTGCCGACCTACAAAGGCATGGGCGATGTGCCCCGGGCGGGAAACGATTCCGGCGGCGGGCAGCTCGGCAACGCCGTCCACTGCAAGCCGCACGGCGCCAACGACTGGCTCTACGTCGTGGTGCAGGAAGCGGTGTGGGAGGACCTCGCGAAGCGCATCGGACCGGAGGTCGGCATGCCGGAGATGGCGGCCGATGCGCGCTTCGCCAAGATCGGCGAGCGGCGCAAGAACCAGAACCTGATGTGGACCCTGATCAACAAGTTCGCCGAGAAGTACACCAAGCGCGAGCTGATGGCGATCCTGAACCCGCTGGATGTGCCCTGCGGGCCGATCATGAGCACCGAGGACCTTGCCACCGACGAGCACGTGCGGGGCCGCGACATGTGGCTCGAGCTCGACCATCCGCAGCGCGGCAAGTGGTTCAACGTCGGCATGCCGATCAAGCTCTCCGCCTCGCCGGCGAAGATCGAGCGCTCGCCGACGCTCGGCGAGCACACCGACGAGGTGCTGCGCGAAGTGCTGGGCTACGACGCGGCGAAGATCAACAGCCTGAAAAGCGCCGGCGCATTCTCCGTCCCGCCGAAGAAGGCAGCATGAAGCTCGCCATCATCGGGCAGCAGGATTTCGGCAAGGCGGTGCTCGAGGCATTCCTCGCGCGCGGCGACGAAGTCGCGGGCGTGTTTTGCGCGCCCGAGAAACCGGGCGCGCGCCCCGATGCGCTCAAGGTCGCGGCGCAGGAGAAGGGCGTGGCGCTCTACCAGTTCCCGAGCCTCAAGGCCGAGGATGCGAAGCGGGCGATGCAACAGCTCGGCGCCGACCTCGGCATCATGGCGTTCGTGCTGCAGTTCGCGCCGCAGGACTTCGTGAGGCTGCCGAAGCACGGCACCATCCAGTACCACCCGTCGCTGCTGCCGAAGTATCGCGGGCCCTCCTCGATCAACTGGCCGATCATCCGCGGTGACAGCAAGACCGGCCTGACCATATTCCGCCCGACCGATGGACTCGACGAAGGGCCGGTGGTGCTGCAGAAGGAGACGCCGATCAGCCCGGACGACACGCTCGGCACGGTGTATTTCGACCGCCTGTTCCCGATGGGCGTGAAAGCGATGCTCGAAGCCGCCGACCTGGTGCTCGCCGGCAAGCACCGCGAGGTGGTGCAGGACGAATCGCAGGCGAGCTACGAGGGCTGGTGCCGCAAAGCCGAGGCGAAGATCAACTGGGCGAACCACGTCGACTTCATCTACAACACCACCCGCGGCTGCAACCCCGCGCCGGGAGCATGGACCACGCTTGCCGGCCAGGAATTGCAGATCTTCGACGCGCGCAAGCACTTGGTGCGCAGCTTCGGCGCGGTCAAGGGGAAAATCGGCGAAGTGGTTGAAGTTACGGAGAAGAGCTTCCAGGTGAGCGCCCAGGGCGGGCGCATCGAGGTGCTGCGCGCCAAGCTCGGCGACGGGAAAAAAGTCGCGGCCGCCGAGCTCCTCGCTGCGGGCCTGATCAAGGCCGGCGCAGTGCTGGGCTCCTGAGCCGAAAAGTCGCGTAAACATTTGACGCGCCTGATGTTGGACTGCAACAATGCGCCTCAGGCTGCTGTTTTAAGGGGAGTTGTGACCGCGCGCCGCGCATGACCGCGTAGCGTAGAATTTTTTTGCGGAACAACGAGGGAGGCGCGCGCCGCATGCAATCGGGTTTTTGGAAGGCCGACTGGTTCCTTGCGTTCACTGTCGTGCTTCTGTTCGCGCTGTTCAACGCGAGCAGCGACCTCCTGCCGAGTCTGGAGAACAAGGCCTACGACCTCGGCGTGCAGGCAAGCAACCGCACGCCCTCGGAGCGCATCGCCGTGATCGCCATCGACGACACCAGCATCGCCAATATCGGGCGCTGGCCGTGGCCGCGCGACGTGCATGCGCGCCTGACCGAGCTGCTCGCGGCTGCGAAAGTCAAAGTGATCGGCAACACGCTGTTTTTCAGCGAAGCGCAGGTCGATCCGGGCTACGCCACCATCGTCAAGCTGATCGAGATGGCGGAGAAGCCCGCGGCCGAGGGCGCGGCGCGTTCGGCGGAGTTGGCGAGCTTCGTCGCCGCGCTGAAGGACGCCGAGCAGCGGCTCAACACCGATCGCATGCTCGAGAGTAGCTACGCGCGGGCCGGCAACGTGCTCCTGCCGATGCTGTTTGCGCTCGGCGAGCCGCGCGGCAAGCCCGATAGCCCGCTGCCCGCGTTCGTGCAGAAGAGCGCCATCGCCGCGGAGGGCAATTCGCAGCTCACGCCGCTCATCACCATGGGCGTGCAGGTGCCGATCGAGGCGATCGGCAGAGCCGCCGCGGGGCTTGGCCACCTCAATGCGCATCCGGACGTCGACGGCGCGGTGCGCACCGAGCCGCTGGTGCTGCAGTACTTCGATCAGTACTACCCGTCGCTTTCGATGATGATCGCCGCGCGCAGCCTGAATCTTTCGCCGGCCGACATCAAGGTCAAGCTCGGCGAGGGCGTGACGCTCGGCCGCCTGCGGGTGGCGACCGATCCGGCGCTGCAGATGCGCAGCTTCTTCTACAAGGATCGCGACGGCCGCGCGCCCTTCCAGGTCGATTCGTTCTACGACGTGCTCAACGGCAAGATTCCGCCGAGCAAATACGCCGACAAGATCGTGCTGATCGGCGCTACCGCGGCGGGCGTGGGCACGACCATGGTCACGCCGGTGTCGCCGGCGATGGCGCCGGTGCTGACGCTGGCGCACTCGGTCTCCTCGATCCTGCAGGAGCACTTTTTCGTCGTGCCCGCCTGGGCCGCCCTGACCGAGTGGCTGGTGATCGCGCTGGTCGCGGTCTATCTCGCCGCGCTGCTGCCGCGGCTCAAGGCAGGAACGGCGCTTGCGGTGTCGGGCGCCATCTTCGCGGCGCTACTCATCGCCGAGGCAAGCCTGATGCTCTCGTCGGGGACCTGGATACAGTTGATGTTGCCGGCCACGCTGTTGCTCGTCGGCCATGCGGCGCTCGTCTCGAAGCGCTTCATCGTCACCGAGCGCGCCAAGCTCAGGTCCGACCAGAACTCGGCGGAATCGAACCGCATGCTGGGGCTGGCCTACCAGGGGCAGGGGCAGCTCGACCTGGCCTGGGACAAGTTCCGGCAGGTGCCGCTGTCCGAGGCGCTGCTGGAGAACCTCTACAGCGTCGGGCTCGACTTCGAGCGCAAGCGCCAGTTCAACAAGGCCGAGGCGGTGTTTCGTCACATGCATGCCTTCAACCCGACGTTCCGCGACCTGGAGGCCAAGATCGCGCGCGCGAAGCAGCTCTCCGAAACCGTGATCCTCGGCGGCGCCGCGAGCCATCCCGGCGGCACGCTCGCCCTCGGCGAAGTCGAGAAGCCGAAGTTCGGCCGCTTCGAGGTGCAGAAGGAGCTTGGCAAGGGCGCGATGGGCGTGGTGTACCTCGGCAAGGATCCCAAGATCGGCCGCGATGTAGCCATCAAGACGCTCGCCCTGGCGCAGGAATTCGAGGCCGACGAGCTCACCCAGGCGAAAGAGCGCTTTTTCCGCGAGGCCGAGACCGCGGGGCGCCTCTCGCATCCGAACATCGTCACCATCTACGACACCGGCGAGGAGCACGACTTCTGCTACATCGCGATGGAGCTCCTGCGCGGCGGCGATCTCGGGCCGCACACCAAGCCGGGCAAGCTGCTGGCGCCGGAGAAGGTCGTGTCGATCGTCGCGCGGGCGGCCGACGCGCTCGGTTATGCGCATCGCGAAGGCGTGGTGCACCGTGACATCAAGCCGGCGAATCTCATGTACCACCCCGAATCGGACACGCTCAAGGTCACCGACTTCGGCATCGCGCGCCTCACCGCGAGCTCGAAAACCAAGACCGGCATGGTGCTCGGCACGCCTTCCTACATGTCGCCGGAGCAGCTCGCCGGCAAGCGCATCGACGGCCGCTCGGATCTGTTCTCGCTCGCGGTGACGCTCTACCTGCTGATGTGCGGCAAGCTGCCGTTCGACGGCGAGTCGATGGCGCAGCTCATGTTCAAGATCGCGAACGAGGCGCCGGCCGACATTCTCGGCGTGAATCCCGCCGTGCCGCCGGGCATCGCGCGCTTCCTCGAGCGCGCGCTCGCCAAGAATCCCGACGAGCGCTTCCAGACCGGCGAGCACTTCGGCGGCGCGCTGCAAACGGCACTCAACGCGACCGCGGCGCAGCCGGCCGCGGTCGACCTCGAGCTCTGACATGGACCTCACCCAGACCCTCGAAATCGCCACCTGCACCGACCCGGGCATGGTGCGCTCGCACAACGAGGACTCGATCGCCGCCGATCCGGTGAACGGCCTGGTGGTGCTCGCCGACGGCATGGGCGGTTACAACGCGGGCGAAGTGGCGAGCGGCATGGCGACCACGGTGATCGTCACCGAGATGCGCCAGATCCTCGCCAACGCGCGTCCCTACGAGGTCGATCAGAAGAACAACGAGGAGATCGCCGCGCGCCTGGTGCGCGAGCAGGTGCTGAAGGCGAACACCTCGATCTTCCAGGCATCGCAGAGCCAGCCGCAGTACGCCGGCATGGGCACGACGCTGGTGGTGTGCCTGTTCTACGACAATCGCATCCTGGTCGCGCACCTCGGCGACTCGCGCTTGTACATGTCGCGCGACGGCAAGTTCAAGCAGGTGACGCGCGATCATTCGCTGCTGCAGGAGCAGATCGACTCGGGGATCATCACCCCCGAGCAGGCGAAGAAAGCCGCGCACAAGAATCTCGTGACGAAGGCGCTCGGCATCGATCCGACCGTCGAGCCCGAGCTCCACGAGTACCCGACGAAGCCGGGCGATATCTACCTGCTCTGTTCGGATGGCTTGTGCGACATGGTGGACGACGAAGACATCGGCATGACGCTCTCCACGCTCGGCGGAAATCTCAAGCTCGCCGCCCAGCAGCTGGTGCAGATGGCCAACGACAACGGGGGTCGCGACAACGTTTCGGTTATACTGGTCCGGGTCCTCAGGGAGTACCCGGGCGCCAAGGGCGTCATGGCCAAGGTGTTCGCGTGGTTAAAATAACCTCCCGGTAGGGGCCACCTATGGCGAAATTGATACTCAGCATGGATGGGCTCGTTCTCAAGGAGATCCCCTTGACGAAGGAGCGCACCACCATCGGTCGCAAGCCCCACAACGACATCCAGATCGACAACCTTGCGGTGAGCGGCGAGCACGCCGTGATCGTCACCATCCTCAACGACTCGTTCCTCGAGGATCTCGGCAGCACCAACGGCACGGTCGTCAACGGCAACCCGATCAAGAAGCATTTCCTGCAGAACAACGACGTCATCGAGCTGGGCAAGTACAAGCTCAAGTTCGTCGGCGAGGCGGCGCCCGCGGCGAGCGGCGAGAAGGCCGACTTCGAGAAGACCATGGTGCTGCGGCCCGCGGCCATGAAGGCGGCCGCCGCAGCTGCTGCAGGCGGCGGTGGCGCGCAAGCCGCGGTGGCGCAGCGCCAGGCGGCCGTTCAGGCTGCCGGCGCAGCGGCGGCCGCCACCGGAATTGCCGACAAGGATGCTGCTCCCAAGGCTGCACCCGCCGCGGTGCCCGCCGCGGCCCCTGCCGCCAAGCCTGGTGGCCAGCCGCTGGGCGCCATTCAGCTCTTGTCCGGCGGCAACGCCGGCAGGGAGCTCGAGCTCACCAAACCACTCACCACGCTCGGCAAGCCGGGCGTGCAGGTCGCGGTGCTGACGCGCCGCCCGCAAGGCTATTTCATCACCCACGTCGAGGGCGCGAACCGTCCGACGGTCAACGGCCAGGAAATCGGCGCCGCGCCGCACTCCCTCAAGGACCACGACGTCATCGAACTGGCCGGCGTCAAGATGGAATTCTTCCTGAAGGCCTGAAAGGGCCGATCTGGGACAGCACATCGTAAGGATTCTTTTCGGCCTTACGATCACGCTGTTCTTCGTAGGGCACGCGCTGGAGCTCTACCAGCTCGGTTTCATCACCCGGCTCGACCACCTCATCTACGACGCGCGGCTCGCGATGACCATGCCGCGCGGCGTCGACCGGCGCATCGTGATCCTCGACATCGACGAGAAGAGCCTGCAGGAGGTCGGCCGCTGGCCCTGGCCGCGCGATGTCATGGCGCGCGTCATCGACAAGCTGTTCAACAAGTACCAGGTCACGGTGGCGGGCTTCGACGTGGTGTTCGCGGAAGCCGACTACTCCTCGGGCATCCGCGCGCTCGACCAGCTCGCCCAGAACGAGCTGAGGTCGGTCGCCGCGTTCCACGACATCTACCAGAAGCTGCGGCCCGAGCTCGACAACGACAGCCTGTTCGCGCGCAGCATCCAGGGACGACCGGTGATCCTCGGCTACTACTTCAACAGCGACAACGATGCACGGCGCATCGCCGCGATCCCCGAGCCGGTCCTGCCCAAGGGCAGCTTTGCCGGTCGCAACGTCGCCTTTACCTCGTGGAATGGATACGGCGGCAACCTGGCGCAGTTTCTGAAAAGCGCGGCAAGCGCGGGTCATTTCAATCCATTCACCGACGAGGACGGCGTGATCCGCCGGGTGCCGATGCTGGCCGAGCTCGACGGCGCCTACTACGAGTCCTTTTCCCCGAGGCGGCCTCGCGCAAGGGTTACAGCGGCCTGGAATGGATCAAGGTCGGACCCCTCAGGATCCCGGTCGACGATACCGCGAGCGCGCTGGTGCCCTATCGCGGCCACAAGTTCAGCTTCCCCTACATCTCGCTCGCCGACGTGCTCGCCGAGCGCGTCAACGCCGACGATCTGAAGGGCAAGATAGCGCTCATCGGCACCACCGCGTCCGGGCTGCTCGACCTGCGCGCGACGCCGGTCGACAACGTCTATCCGGGGGTGGAAATCCACGCCAACCTGATCGCCGGCATCATCGATCGCGACCTCAAGGAGAAGCCCGCCTACATGCTCGGCGCCGAGGTGGCGCTGGTGGCGCTGGGCGGCCTCGCGCTGTCGGCGCTGATCCCGATGCTCTCGGCCCTCTGGGCGAGCGTCGCCACCGCGCTCGGCGGGGCGCTGATCGTGGCCCTGAACCTCGCGGTCTGGAAGGAAGGCGGCCTGGTGCTGCCGCTCGCCACCTCGGTGCTGATGATTGCCGCGCTCTACACGATGAACATGGCCTACGGCTATTTCGTCGAATCGCGCTCCAAGCGCCAGTTCACCGAGCTTTTCGGCCAGTACGTGCCGCCCGAGCTGGTCGATCGCATGGCGCAGGACCCGCGGCGCTACACCATGGCGCCGCGCAGCGCCGAGCTCACGATCCTGTTCTCCGATGTGCGCGGCTTCACCAGCATCTCGGAAGCGCTCAAGCCCGAGGAGCTGCGCGAGTACATCAACGAATACCTCACCATCATGAGCAGCATCATCCGCAGCCGTTACCGCGGCACGCTCGACAAGTACATCGGCGACGCCATCATGGCCTTCTGGGGCGCGCCGATGGACGATCCCCAGCACGCGCGTAACGGCGTCGCCGCGGCCCTCGAGATGCAGACCGAGTGCCAGGCCCTGAACCAGCGCTTCGCCGCGCGCGGCTGGCCGACCCTGAAGATCGGCGTCGGCCTGAATTCCGGCGTGGTGAGGGTCGGCGATATGGGCTCTCAAGTGCGCCGCGCCTATACCGCGATGGGCGACGCGGTAAATGTTGCCTCGCGGCTGGAAGGGCGGACCAAGTACTATGGCGTCGGCATCCTCGTAGGGGAGGGAACGCGCAACATGGTCAAGGACGTCGCTTTTCGCGAAGTCGACCGCATCAGGGTGAAGGGCAGGGATGAAGCCCTCACCATCTACGAGCCGCTCGGCGGCGAGCTCGATGCTGCCCTGCACGCAGAGCTCAAGCTCTGGAGCCAGACGTTGCGCGGCTACCGCGCCCGCAACTGGGATCAGACCGACGTCGATCTCGTCAACCTGCAGCGCCTGCGCCCGGACTGCGGCCTCTACCGGCTCTACGCCGGGCGGGTCAGCGAGTTGCGGCGCGCGCCGCCCGCCCCCGGCTGGGACGGCGTGACGGCGTTCGACGAGAAGTAGCCGGGGCCCCGCGTGCGCCTGCGCGTGCTCGGATGCTCCGGCGGAATCGGCGGCCGGCACCTGCGCACCACCTCGTTCCTGGTCGACAGCGACATCCTGATCGACGCCGGCACCGGCGTCGGCGACCTGACGCTCGCCGAGCTCTCGCAGATCGACCACATCTTCATCACGCATTCGCATCTCGACCACGTCACGTCGATCCCGTTCCTGGTGGACACGGTCGGCGGCATGCGCTCGAAGCCGCTGGTGGTCTACGCCACGCGCGCGACCCTCGAGATCCTGCGCAACCATCTCTTCAACTGGGCGATCTGGCCGGACTTCAGCGAGATCCCGAGCCCCGAGGCGCCGTTCCTACGCTACCAGGAGATCGCGCTCGGCGAGACGGTGCGCCTGGCCGCGCGCAGCATCACGCCGCTGCCGGCGCGCCACACGGTGCCCGCCGTCGGCTACCACCTCGATAGCGGGAGAGCCAGCCTGGTCTTCACCGGCGACACCGGCCCGAACGACGCGCTCTGGCGCGAGGTGAACCGCATCGCCAACCTCAAATTCCTGATTATCGAAACCGCGTTCTCCAACAAGGAGCGCCAGCTCGCCGAGATCTCGCGCCATCTGTGCCCGGAGACGCTCGCCGAGGAGCTGGCGAAGTTCGAGCTCGACGCCGAGATCTACATCACGCACATGAAGCCGGGCGAGATCGAGCCGACCATGCTCGAGATCGAGGAGTGCGCCGGCAAGTTCCGCCCGCAGATGCTGCAGAACAACCTGGTGCTCGAGTTCTAGTGCGCCGGCCGCATGCGACGCCGGAGCAGCTCGGCGCCCTCACGCCGCTCGCCGGGCTGTCGCACGACCGGCTGACCGAACTTGCCGACATGGCGATCATCGAGCGTGCGCCGCGCGGCAGCGATCCGCTCGCCGGTCGCGTACCCGGACGGTCGCTCTTCCTGCTGCAGGGCGAGCTGCTGCTCGCCTTCCAGGGCGGCGGCACGCTGGTGCTGGTCGGCGGCACCGGCGAGGGCTGCCATGCGCTCAACCGGCGCCGCCAGCCGATCCTGCGCAGCAAGGCGATCACCGATGTCGACGTGCTTGCGCTCGACGACGAAATGCTCGATACGCTCGCCACCTGGGACCAGGCGGTGCGCGGCGACGCGCGCTTCATGACGCGCGCCTTTGCCCTGAGCAGCCTGAAGAGCGGCGCGCTCGCGCAGCTGCCGGCGCCGCATATCGAGGAGCTGCTCAAGCGCTTCGAGCGCATCCATGTGGCCCGCGGCCAGGCGGTGATCCACGAAGGCGACGCCGGCGACTACTACTACCTGGTCGGCGCCGGGCGCTTCCAGGTCGAGCGCCTGGTGGGCGGCGCCAAGGTGGTGCTCGCCGAGCTGAAGAGCGGCGATACCTTCGGCGAGGAGGCGCTGGTCTCCGAGGCGAAGCGCAACGCCACCGTGGTCGCGCTGAGCGACGGTGAGCTGCTGCGCGTGCGTCGCGCGGACTTCAACGACCTGATGCGCGAGCCGCTCCTGCGGCGCATCGGCTTCCACGACGCGGCGCAGAAGGTGCGCGAGGGCGCGCTGTGGCTCGATGTGCGCTATCCCTCGGAGTACCAGTTCGACAAGCTGCCCGGCGCGATCAACGTGCCGCTCGCCGAAGTGCGCAACATGTTCGCGGTGCTCGATCGCTCGCGCGAGTACGTCGCCTACTGCCAGAGCGGCCGGCGCAGCGCCGCCGCGGCTTTTCTCTTTGCCCAGCGGGGGTTCCGCGTGTGGCTGCTCGAAGGCGGGCTGAAGCAAGCCGCCGAACGGTCGTCCTGAGGCGAGGCGAGGGGCTAAAAGTCTTGGTAAATCAGGGTGTATGACGCTATTATGCAAGCCAAGCTAGAAGCGGATCCCGGGGTCCGCACCGAATAGCAGGGAGGTTCGAAATGAGCGCAGTTCTCAGTCAGCCGGCGGCGGCGCAGACCGACGTCGCGGCTCGCCTGGCGTTCCAGAAGCAGCTCCAGGCGGTGACGAACAAGATTCACGCCACCAACAACATCGACGAGATCATGCTCGAGGTGAGCGCGGACGTCTGTGCCCTCTTCAACGCCGACCGCCTGACGATCTATTCGGTAAGCGAGGACAAGCAGTCCATCGTCTCCAAGGTCAAGACCGGCCTCAACTCGTTCAAGGACCTGAAGCTGCCGATCGCCGAGCACTCGATCGCGGGCTACACCGCGCTCGCCAAGAAGGCGATCAACATCCGGGACTGCTACGACGACGCCGAGCTGCGCGGGATCAATCCGAACCTGCGCTTCCTGCAGGAGGTCGACAAGCGCACCGGCTACCGCACCAAGCAGCAGCTCGTGGCGCCGATCATGGAGCAGGCCACAGCCGAGCTGATCGGCGTGATCCAGATCATCAACAACAAGGCCGGCGTGCCCTTCGGCGGCCTCGCCGAGGAAGGGGTGAGCGAGCTCTCGCAGACCCTCGCCATCGCCTTCAGGCAGCGCCAGAAGCCGCAGCTCGCCAAGACCAAGTACGACTACCTGATCGCGGACGCGGTGCTCTCGGCGGGCGAGTTCGACCTGGCGGCACGGCAGGCGCGCAAAAAAGCTGTCGACATCGAGCAGGTGCTGGCCGAGGAATTCCAGGTGAAGGTGCCGGCGATCGGCGGCGCGCTGTCGAAGTTTTTCGGCGTGCCCTACGAGCCGTTCAAGTCCGACCGCATCAAGCCGGCCGAGCTGCTGAAGAATCTGAAGCGCGAATACGTCGAGGCCAACGTGTGGGTGCCGATCGACGACACCAAGGATGGCCTGGTGGTGCTGTGCCTCGATCCGGAGCGCATCCGCTCCTCGCGCATCGCCTCCAACGTGTTCCCCAAGGCGCGCATCGTTTATCGCGTCACCACGGTTAAGGATTGGAAGGACACGCTGAACCAGCTCTATGGCCAGGAAGCCGCGGCCATGGACATGTCGAGCGTCGATGACCTGCTGTCCGGCATGTCCGACGACGGCAGCGGCAGTGGCGAGGCGCTCGACTCCGGCAGCGACGAGGTCTCCGCCGCCGCCGACAACGAGCTGGTCAAGCTGGTGAACAAGGTGATCGTCGACGCGTACAACCAGAACGCCTCGGACATCCATATCGAGCCTTATCCCGGCAAGGCGAAAACCGAGATCCGCTTCCGCAAGGACGGCTCGCTCGGACCCTACATCGAGGTGCCGGCGAGCTACCGCGCGGCGATCGTGGCGCGCATCAAGATCATGTGCGACCTCGACATCTCGGAGAAGAGAAAGCCGCAGGACGGCAAGATCAAGTTCAAGAAGTTCGGACCGCTCGACATCGAACTGCGCGTGGCGACCATTCCCACGGCCGGCGGCGTCGAGGACATCGTGATGCGGATTCTCGCCGCCGGCGAACCGATTCCCCTCGAGAAGATGGGCTTCACCACGCGCAATCACGAGGAGCTCACCAAGGCGGTATCGAAGCCCTATGGCCTGTTCTTCGTTTGCGGCCCGACCGGCTCGGGCAAGACCACCACGCTGCATTCGGTACTCAAATACCTGAATACCCCGGACACCAAGATCTGGACCGCCGAGGACCCGGTGGAGATCACGCAGAAGGGCCTGCGCCAGGTGCAGGTGAACAAGAAGGCCGGCCTCGACTTCGCCGCAGTGATGAAAGCGTTCCTGCGCGCCGACCCGGACATCATCATGGTCGGCGAGATGCGCGACAAGGAGACCACCGGCACCGGCATCGAGGCGTCGCTCACCGGCCACCTGGTGTTCGCCACGCTGCATACCAACTCGGCGACGGAATCGATCATCCGCCTGCTCGACATGGGCATGGACCCGTTCAACTTCGCCGACGCGCTGCTCGGCATCCTGGCGCAGCGCCTGGCGAAGCGCATGTGCAGCTGCAAGCAGCCCTACACGCCGGAGGCCGCCGAGCTGACGTCCTTCCTGCGCGAGTATTGCGAAGAGTTGATGAACACTTCGCGCTTCAAGGCCGATCCGAAAGGCTCGATGGAGGCGGTCTACAAGGACTGGGTGAAGACCTATGGCAACGACAAGGGTCAGCTGACGTTCTACAAGCCGGTGGGCTGCGACAAGTGCGGCGGCAGCGGCTTCAAGGGACGCTGCGGCCTGCATGAGCTCCTGATCGCCACCGACAAGCTGAAGAAGCTGGTGCAGGAGCATGCGCGCGTCGCCGAGATGCTGGCGCAGTGCCTCGAGGACGGCATGCGCACCCTCAAGCAGGACGGCATGGAGAAATGCCTGATGGGGATCACCCACATGAAGGAAGTGCGCACCGTCTGCATCAAGTGACGCCGCATCGAGGTGAAATGAGCGCCACCATCGACAGCACGCAGGGCCTGCGGTTCCCCGCCGGCGCGGCGCTCACCGCGGCCGACGATCTCGCCCAGCGTCTCGATCAGCTCAACGCCATCGGCGCCTCGCTTTCCGCCGAGCGCGACATCAATCGCCTGCTCGAAGCGATCCTGACGGCGGCGAAGACCATCACCCGCGCCGACGGCGGCACGCTCTACCGCGTCACCGAGGAAAAGAGCCTGCGCTTCGAGATCGTGCGCACCAGCTCGCTCAAGTACTACCTCGGCGGCACCACCGGCAACCCGGTGCCGTTCTACCCGATCCAGCTCTACAAGGACGGCAAACCGAACCACAGCATGGTAGCGGCGCATACCGCGCTCACCGGCAAGACGATCAACATCGCCGACGCCTATATCGCCGAGGGCTTCGACTTCTCCGGCACCCGCGCCTTCGACGCCAAGACCGGTTACCGCTCGCAGTCGTTTCTCACGGTGCCGATGCGCAACCACGAAGGTGAAGCGATCGGCGTGCTGCAGCTGATCAACGCGCAGGACCCGCGCAGCGGCCAGATCGTGCCCTTTTCCTCGTCCGACCAGCGCCTGGCGGAGTCGCTCGCCTCGCAGGCGGCGATCGCGCTCACCAACCGCATGCTGATCAACCAGCTCGAGAGCCTGTTCGAGTCGTTCATCAGCCTGATCAACGGCGCGATCGACGAGAAGTCGCCTTATACCGGCGGCCACGACAAGGATCGCTACGAGCTCAAGATCGCGGGACTGCTGCACGACTGCGGCAAGGTCACCACGCCGGTGCACGTGGTCGACAAGGCGACCAAGCTCGAAACCATCTTCGACCGCGTGCAGCTCGTCGATACGCGCTTCGAGGTCCTGAAGCGCGACGCCGAGATCGATTCGCTCAAGCGCCGCATCGCGATGGACCGCATGGAGGTCTCCGAGGAGGAGGGGCGGCTGCGCGACCGTCTGCGCAAGCTCGACGACGACCGCAAGTTCCTGCACGCCTGCAACATCGGCGGCGAGCGCATGAGCGACGAGCACGTCGAGCACGTGAAGCGCATCGCCCAGTACCGCTGGCGCGACGTCTCGGGCCACGAGGCCGAGTTCCTCACCGCCGACGAGGTGAAGAACCTCACCATCCGCGCCGGCACGCTCACCGAGGAAGAGCGCAAGGTGATCAACCAGCACATCGTGGCGACCATCCGCATGCTCGAGGCGCTGCCCTGGCCCAAGCACCTCACCAAGGTGCCCGAGTATGCCGGCGGCCACCACGAACCGGCCCTACAAGAAGGGCAAGACGCTCTCCGAGTCGCTCCAGATCCTCGGGCGCATGAAGGAGAACCACCACGTCGATCCCGATCTGTTCGACGTCTTCGTGCGGCGCAAGGTGTACCGGCGCTACGCCGACATGTTCCTCGACAAGGAGCAGATCGACGAGGTCGACGAGTCGCGCATCCCGGGCTACGCGCCCTGAGCGGCCCGCACGAGGAACTCCTCGAGCGCTCGAACCGGCGCACGGTCCTGGTATAGCGCCGCACGGCTGCCTTCGATCCGCGACCTCACCGCCTGGCGGTACGCGGAGTCCTGCGCAAGCTTGACCACCAGATCGACGTAGGCCTGCTCGGTGGGCACCACGAGCTCCTGCAGCCCGAGCCGCTTGAGGATGCCGCTCGCCAGCCGTCCGCGAAGGAAGCGGCCGTCGCGGGTGACGATGGGCAGGCCGCACTCGACGGCTTGCAGCGCGGTGTTGAAGCCCGAAAAGCCGATCGTGTCGAGAAACACATCGGCACGGCGCAGCCAGCCGAGGAAGCCGGCCGGCGTCTGCCACGGCATGAAAGTGACGAAGCGCTCGTAGCTCAGGCCGCGGGCCTTGAAGGCGACCTGCAGGCGCTGCGCAAGCCGGTCCGACAAGCTGCGCGTCCAATGGGCGAAAAAGAGGAATCGGCAGCGGCCCAGGTGGCGCGCGATTTCCGGAAATACCCAGTCGTGCTGTGGCGCGTACTTGAAGGGCACGCCGGGGCAGACGAGCAGCGGGAGCCGCGCATCGATGCCCGCCTGTGCCGGATCCACCGGGGCAGGCGCGATATTGAGCGGCTCGAAGTGACAGCCGAGATGCGGCAGCGCGACCAGGCGCTCGGTGTAGTGCGCTTGTGCAGCTTCCGGTTCGAGCTCCTCGGCCGAGAGGTAGTAATCGATGGTCGGCAGGCCGCTGGTCTCCGGGTGTCCCCAGCTCGCCGCCTGGACCGGCGCCAGGCGCAGGCTCGCGAGGCGCACGGTCATCGGATCCATGCCGATCTCGGGATAGACCAGCACGTCGAGCTGCTGCGCGCCGATGGCGTCCACCCACTCGCGCAACTCCTTCGGACCGCGCTCGTAGTGCGCAGCGCGCGATTTGGCGAAAGCGCTTTCCTGGTCCTCGTCGACCCCGACGTGGAAGGCGTAAAGCGCAAAGCGGCGAGCATCGAATTCCTGGAACCAGCCTTTGGTGATCGCGCTCCATACCGAGTGGTAGCGCAAATGGGCTGAAACAATGCCCACGCGCAGCCGGCTATGCCGGCGCACGCTGGGCGGCGGCATGCGCTCGTGCTGTTGCCAGTGACCCATCAGCCGCGTGCACAAGGCGCCATAGCGCGCGAGCAACGCTCGGTTGTTTTCCTCCTGATAGGCGAGCTCGAACGGCTGGTCCGTGCCGACACCCA
>WNFN01043950.1_pt1 | contig 15650 bp, 15 predicted proteins | sample 5400161 | NCBI WGS metagenome assembly WNFN01 (sample SAMN13153353, study PRJNA577476) | soil metagenome | isolation source: 80 cm saprolite on Douglas fir-dominated hillslope | place: USA:California | collected 2013-09-17
TTCCGGCGAGCATGGCCGACAGGCTCTGGGAGCTCGCGCGCGCGGCAACCGCGCTTCGGGCGCAGCTCCCCGTTGTGGCGGAACTGGCAGAAGCGGCCGCCGCGCTGCAAGACCTGGCCATCGGGCTGGCCCAGGACGGATCCGCCGCGGGCCAGATCGCCGAGCTGGCGCGGATGCAGGCAGGCCTTCCCGCGGACATCAAGGCGATGACCAACGGACCATACCTGGTGACCAACGCGAGCATGCTGCTGGACTGGCTTGGTCAGCCGCTCCCGGTGCGGCCGCAGCTGGCGTTGTGCCGCTGCGGCGGCTCGAAGATGAAGCCTTTGTGCGATGGCAGCCACGCCGCGATCGGGTTCACTGACGGCAAGGACCCTGCGCGGGTTGCCGACCGACGGGACACCTACCCCGGACAGCAGGTAACGATCTACGACAACCGGGGGATCTGCCAGCACTCGGGGTTCTGCACCGACCGGATCGCGAGCGTGTTCCGCTCGGGCAAGGAGCCGTTCGTCACGCCGAGCGGTGGCCGGATGGACGAGATCATCCGGGCGGTCCGCGACTGCCCGTCCGGGGCGCTCAGCTACGGCATCGACGACGTGGAAGCCCGCGGCGAGGTCGATCACCACCACGGGCGCGGGCCGTCGATCGAGGTGGGTGCGTCAGCTGAGCACTACGCGCTGTGCCGGTGCGGGCACTCGCAGAACAAGCCATTCTGCAGCGGCATGCACTGGTACATCCAGTTCACCGATCCCGTGCCTGATCCCGACCGGGAGCCGACCATCTTCGAGTGGGCGGGCGGCCTGCCGGCGCTCACCAGGATGACCCGTATCTTCTACGAAAAGTACGTTCCGGCCGATCCGCTCCTCGCGCCGCTCTTCGCGGAGATGTCACCCGACCATCCCCAGCGGGTGGCGAAATGGCTGGCTGAGGTGTTCTGCGGGCCGAAGCTGTACAGCGCGGAGCATGGCGGTTACCCCCGGATGCTCTCCCAGCACCTCGGCAAGGAGCTGACCGAGGAGAAACGAGCCCGCTGGGTCACGCTGCTGCTGGCCTCCGCCAGGGACGCCGGGCTGCCCAACGATGCGGAGTTCCGGTCCGCGTTCGGTTCCTACATCGAATGGGGATCGCGCCTCGCGGTGGAGAACTCGCAGGCCGATGCCAAGCCGCCGGAGCACATGCCAATGCCGCACTGGGACTGGAACACCGCGGCCGGCCCGCCCGGGTCGCGGGTCTCCGCGCTCGCCGCGCCGGGAGCGGAGGACGAGTCAGAGCCCGCGCTTCCCGCGACCGGCGAGACTGTCCGGTTCGAGCAGCACATCAGGCCGCTCTTCCGCCGCCGCGACCGGCAATCCATGCTGTTCGGCTTTGACCTGTGGTCGCACGCCGATGTCAGCCAGCACGCCGAGCCCATACTCGAGCGTCTGCAGGCCGGCACGATGCCCTGCGACGGCGCCTGGCCGGAGGAAAGAACCAGCGTCTTCGCCCGCTGGGTTGACGGAGGCAAGCCGGCCTGACGCCGTTCCCGGCTGAGCCCGCGTTAAAGTCGGATGAGGGCGATCGGGGGGCCGTTATGGCTGAGCCACCGCTGGTGTTCAGGATCGGAGCTGACGTCCGCTGCGCCGACGGGGCCTGCGGCGAGGTCAGATGCCTGGTCATCGACCCCGCCGAGGATTCCGTCACCGATCTGGTGGTCGAGGAACCGCACCGGCAGGGACTCGGACAGCTTGTTCCACTCGACCAGGTAGCTGCCGCGACCGGTGAGGTGGTCAGGCTCCGGTGCTCTGTCGCGGAGTTCTGGCAGCTCAAGCCCGCCGATGAGACGCAGTTCCTGCCGGGGACGAGGGGCTACCAGGACTATGGCCTGGAACAGGTCATCTCGTGGCCCTCTTATCCCGACCGCGGCGGCATGCCGGGAGCGAGCGCCGACACCGTGCCGTGGGTCGCGCAGACGGTGACCTCCGATCTGGTGCCCGAAGGCAAGACGGAAGTGCCCCGGGGCGAGCACGTTCATGCCACCGACGGCGACATCGGCCGGGTCCAGGGGGTCATTGTCGATCCCGGCGACCGCCGCGTGACTCACGTGCTGCTCCGGGAGGGTCACCTTTGGGGCCGAAGGGAACTGCGTATCCCTCGGGGGGCGGTCGCAAGCGTCGACGCAGACGGATTCCATCTCAATCTCACCCAGCAGGACGTGCAGGACCTGCCGGGCTGACCGCACCCAAGCGCGCGGCCGTCCCGCCGGTCGCGCGGCTCCGGAGGAAGGCAGCCGACATGACGAGGCCGGAATACCTGTCACCGGCCCGCGCTCGCGCTCGCTTCCGGGCGGGAGTCCGGAAGCCGACCGCGAGCTGCGCGCCTGGGTTCGCCCAGGCCAACCTGATCGTCCTGCCGCAGGACGCGGCTGGCGAGTTCGAACAGTTCGCCAGGCGCAACCCCGGCCCCTGCCCGCTGCTTGATGTGACCGCGCCCGGCAGCGCGACGACGCTCCTGGCGCCGGGCGCCGACTTGCGCACGGACCTGCCCGCTTACCGGATCTGGGAGGACGGCCACTGCGTGGCCGAGCCGGGTGACATCGCCGGGTACTGGGGGGATGACCTGGTCGCCTTCCTGACCGGCTGCAGCTTTACCTTCGAGCGAGCGCTTGTTTCTGCGGGAGTCCCGGTGCGTCACCTCGAACAGGGCACCAACGTCGCGATGTTCATCACCAACCGCCAGTGCGAGCCGGCCGGCCGGTTCGCCGGCCCCCTGGTCGTCTCCATGCGGCCGGTGCCAGCCAGCCTGGTCGCCATTGCCGCGGCCGTGACGGCCCGGTACCCCGCGGCGCACGGCGCCCCGGTCCATGCCGGCGACCCCGCGGTCCTGGGGATCACCGACCTGTCGCGGCCCGACTTCGGCGACCCGGTGCGGGCGGAGGCCGGTGACGTACCGGTCTTCTGGGCGTGCGGTGTCACTCCGCAGGCGGCGCTCGCGGCGGCTCAGCTTCCCTTCGCCGTCACGCACTCGCCCGGCCACATGCTGATCACCGACGTCCCGGACACCGACTTGGCCATGGCACCTACCGCGCGGCCGTGGTAAGTGACCGGATCCGGAACGCGAGCGTGATCTCCATGGCGCCGAAGATCAAGAGCCAGACGCTCACCACGACCGCGAGTACGAGCAGCGAGATCCCCGGGTAGATCAGCAGCACGATGCCGGCCAGAACGCTGATGATTCCCATCACCGCGTTCCAGACCCGATGTGGCAACTCCCGGTGCGACAGCGCCATGAACAGCTCCACCGCGCCGCTGACGATCCAGAAGATGCCAAGCAGCAGCGCCAGCGCGAGCAGCGTGATGAAGATGTGCCGCACCGCATACAGCCCGATGATCAGCGACAGCACGCCGAGCAGCGCAAGCAGCACCCGCCGTCCGCCGCTCAGGTCGTCAGAGGCGATGGCGGCAGCGAACCGGAAGATGCCCATCACGATCAGCTGAATGCCGAACAGCACGGCCACCACCACTAGCGTGCGGCCTGGCCAGACCAGGGCAGCGATGCCGATCAGGACAGTGATGATCCCGAACGCCAGCACCCATCCCCAGTGCCTGCCTACCCGGGCCACCAGGTCAGCCGGGTCGGTCCTCATGCCTGTCGTCATGTGATGCCTCCTCAACCCAAGATGGGCCCGGTGACGTCGAGCAGGCGCTACATTACGCCGCGCAGGGACTGGCCGTAGAACGGCCACCCACTTTCTGTAGCGATAAGTAACAGATGGTTACTGTGCGTTAGGTCGCAGGAAGCCGGTGCGGGCCGGCGGCGAGCAGGCGCCACAACTGCTCCCACGCCCGCATTCCCTCGCGCAGGCGGCGGATGCGCATGAATTCGTTCGGCGCGTGCAGCTTCTCATCGGCCGTGGAGAAGGAGAAGAACAAGGTCTTCGCCCACAGCTCCCGCTCGAACAGGACTGTCGCCGGCAGCGTGCCAGGAACGCACGCCTGGAGCACCTTCTGGCCCGGGTAGACCGATTCGAGGGCCGCGGTCGCCGCGGCGATGGCCGGGTGGTCGGCCGGAATGGTGTAGGCCGGGACCCTGGCCACGTCGGGATGTACGGTGACGCGCATGCCTGCGGGGGGCGCGCGGCTGACGTGAGCGGTGATCGCGGCGATGACCTTGTCGGGGTCCTGGCCAGGCACCAGGTGGCAGGATACGTGCCCGACGGCGACGCGCGGGATCACTGTGTACTTCCCGCCGCCCCTGATGCCGTTGACGTCCAGGGTCGGCCGCTCCCAGAGGCGCTCAAGCGTGGAGTAGCCAGCCTCCCCGTGCGCCTGCGCCAGCCCGAGTTCGCGCAGGTATTGCGGTTCGGAGAAGGAGACGGCGGCCAGCTGCCGGCGGCGCTCGGCGGTGAGCGGTGCAATCCCGTCGTAGAAGCCAGCCACGGCGACGGTCCCCTCGCGATCGTGCAGGCTGGCCAGGATCTCGCTGAGGACGTGCAGCGGGTTGGCGACCGTCCCGCCGTAGCGGCCCGAGTGCAGGTCGGTGTTGGCGCCGTCGACCATGATGTCCAGCGTGACCAGGCCCTTGGAGGCGAGCGCGACCGATGGCTCGGTCGGCCGCCACATCGCCCCGTCCGCCGAAACAACCAGGTCGGCGGCGAGCTCGCCAGCATGACGGCGGAGGAACGCCGGTAGGTTCGGGCTGCCGATCTCCTCCTCGCCCTCGAACAGGAACTTGACGTTGAGCGGCAGGCCGCCCTCCTGCCCGGCGAATGCCTGGGCGGTCTTCAGGACGATGTAGACGGGTCCCTTGTCGTCGGTCGCGCCCCGCCCGCGCATGACATCGCCGTCGACGGTCAGCTCGAACGGCGGGCTGTCCCAGTCGGCGAGGTCGCCGGTCGGCTGGACGTCGTAGTGGCCGTAGACGAGGATCGTCGGCGCCCCGGGGGCACCAAGCCATTCGCCCCGGACCAGGGGATGACCATCGGTCCGCACCACCCGGCCGCCGGCGAAGCGCAGCTGGCCGGCCAGCCACCGCGCGGCCGCGTGCATAGTGCCGGCGTCGGCGTCCCGGCTCACGCTCGGGACGCCGACAAACTCGGCGAGCTCGCTCAGGTAGCGGGCGTCATCGGGATCAAAGGAGAGCATCGCCGCCGTCAATCGCGACCGTCTGCCCGGTCACCCAGGAGGATTCCTCGGCCGCGAAGAACAGGACTCCGTTGGCGATGTCGGCAGGGGTTCCCAGCCTGCGCGTCGCGATGCCATTGACGAGAGCACGCTGGCCGTCGCTGCCGTAGCTGTCCCACTGCCGGATACTGGTCGGGTTCGACAGGACGAAGCCCGGTGCGATGCAGTTCACGGTGATCCCGAACGGGCCGAGTTCATGCGCCAGCTGCCGGGTGAAGCCGATCTGGGCCGCCTTCGCGCTGGCATACGCCTGGATCCCGGTCTTGCTGACGCTCAGCCCGGCCGCCGATGAGATCGTGATGATCCGGCCCCAGCGGCGTTCCTTCATTCCCGGCACGACCGCCCGCGTGCACAGGAACGCCGTGGTCAGGTTCGCGTCGAGTACCTCCCGCCAGTCCTCGTCGGACACGTCTTCCAGCGGCCGGCCGACCTGCCCGCATACGCCTCCCGCGTTATTGACCAGGATGTCGATGCCGCCGAGCGCGGCGAAAAACTCCCGCACCGCGGTAACGCTGGTCAGGTCCACGGTGTCCTTGTCGACGCCATGCACCGCAGCGCCGTTATCCGCAAGCGCGGCGGCGATGCCGGCGCCGATGCCGTGCGCCGTTCCTGTGATCACGGCGGCTCGGCCGGTCAGCCTTTTCGTCATGGGGTCCTCTGCGTGGGGCTAGCTCGACGAAGCAACGGCCAGTTCTCGGGCGAACATGCCGCGGAAGTCGATGGCCGTCGCCTTCCGCGGATTGGACGGCGTGCTCGTGTTCGCGGCGGCCTTGTCGGCCAGGATGTCCAGGTCCTCCGCCCGGATGAGCGCGCGCATCGGCGGCACCTCTAGATCGGCATTGAGTTGCCTGATCGCGCCGATGGCGGCCTGGGCCAGCTGAGTCTCGCTGAGGCCGGGATGATCCGCGCCGAGAGCCGCGGCGAGCCGCGCATACTTCTCGGAGCTGAATGACATGTTGTACGCCATGATCGCAGGCATGCTGACGGCGCAGCAGTAGCCGTGCGGATGGCCGTACAGGCCGCCCATCGCCTCGGCGAGCGCATGCGCCCCGGAGACGTCGGTGAGCCCGACGGCCAGGCCCGCTGTCAGGCTGCCCTGGGCCATCCCGCACCGAGCCTCAACATCAGAGGGCTCGTGGAAGGCGCGGCGGATATACCGGGCGACGAGGCGGGCTCCCTCGAGCGCAAGCGCGTCGGACGCGGGGGTGGCCAGCAGGCAATGGAGGGAATCGACCGCGTGGGACAGGGCGTCCATGCCTGACGACGCCGTCACCGATGCGGGGCAGGACACCGTGAGGTCGGGGTCGACCAGCGCGATCCTCGGGCAGTTCCGCATATCGAACAGGTTCATCTTCTTGCTGCGGACGGTGTCTGTGATGACGGCAGACGGGCTGACCTCGCTGCCCGTCCCGGCCGTCGTCGGGATCGCGATGACCGGCAGGGGATCGTGCCGAAGAGCGCCGAAGTCCTCCCAGTCCCTGGGGTGGCCGCCGTTGGTCAGGAGCAGGCCGATGCACTTGGCGGTGTCGATCGCCGATCCACCGCCCACCGCGACAAGCAACTGCTGGCCGCCGGATCGCATCGCCTCCGCGCCGGCCAGGCAGTCCACGTCCCGGGGGTTGGGCCGCACCTGATCGAACACCGCGACCGCGATTCCGGCATTGGTCAGCGCCGCTTCGACCGGTGCCACGAGGCCGGCGGCCCGGACGCCAGGATCCGTGACCAGGAGCACCGCTGTGGCGCCGAGCGCGGTGACGTGCGCCGGGGCCTGGTCGGCGATCGCGCGCCCGAACAACGCGCGGGTAGGCATATAGAACTCGCCGTTAGCGGTGATGCCCGATCCGTTGCGCCGGAGGGCCGGATGCAGGGGCTTGTCAGCGGTCGCCATCGGTCTCCTCATGCGGCTGTGGCCACATCATCAAGACGTACCTGTGATGTCCTGCCGCGCCATGAGCGTGATCAGGTCATATGCGACCGTCGCGGCGGCAACGGTGGTCAGCTCAGCGTGGTCGTAGGCCGGGGCGACCTCGACGACGTCCGCGCCTACCAGGTGCACCTTCGTGAGCCCGCGGAGCACGCGCAGCAGCTCGCGGCTGGTGAGCCCGCCAGCCTCGGGCGTGCCCGTACCCGGTGCTATCGACGGGTCGAGGACGTCGATGTCGACCGACAGGTAGACGGGCAGGTCGCCGACCCGGGCGAGCACCGCGTCGATCGTGCCGCGGATGCCAAGGTCGTCGACGTCGCTGGTGCGGATGGTACGGAAGCCGAACCCGCGGTCGTCGGCCAGGTCCTGCATGCCGTAGATCGGCCCGCGGATGCCGACGTGGACCGAATGGTCCTCGATCAGCAGGCCTTCTTCAAAGGCCCGCCGGAATACGGTGCCGTGCGTGGTCGGAGCATCGAAGTAGGTATCCCAGGTGTCCAGGTGGGCGTCGAAGTGCACGAGGGCGACCGGGCCTCGCAACGCAGTGACCGCCCTGAGCATGGGCAGCGCGATCGTGTGATCGCCGCCGATCGCCAAGATCCTGCGGTCGCCGCGGATCAGATCCGCTGCATGGTCGCGGATCTGGGTCATGGCAGTCCCGATGTCGAACGGCGTCACCGGCACGTCCCCGGCGTCGGCCACCTGCACGGCCTGAAACGGTGACAGCCCCAGCTCGACGTGGTAGCCGGGCCGCAGGTGCCGGGAGGCCTGGCGCACCGCCATCGGGCCGAACCTGGCCCCCGGCCGGTAGGACGTCCCGTTGTCGAACGGCACGCCGAGCACCGCCACGTCGTAATCCGTCACGCGGTCGATCTCGGGAAGCCTGGCGAAGGTCGCGGCCCCTGCGAAGCGCGGCACCAGGCGCCCGTCGACTGGTCCGACCGGTGCGGGGCTTGGCTCGGGCACAGTCGCCTCCGGGTGGAGTTGTTCGGTCACTGCAACGTCACGCTCTGGCGCGGGTGACGCCGCCGCCTGGCTGCAGCACCTGACCGACGAAGGCGCTACCGCCCGGGCCGGCCAGGAAGGCCACGGCAGCGGCGATGTCCTCGACGGTGGCGAGCTGGCCGGTCGGGATGAGCTCGCGGTAACGCTGGCGCATCTCGTCGAGGGTGATCCCCGCGTCGGCCGCGTCCACGCCCAGCTGCTCGGTATCGATGTAGGACGGTGCAATGGCGTTGGCGAGGATGCCCTGCGGGGCGAGCTCGCGGCCCAGGCCCTTCGCCAGCGCGATCAGCCCGGCCTTGGACGCGGCGTAGGCGGTTGCATTCGGGTGGCCGATCACTCCCCAGCCCGAGGCGATCAGCACGATGCGCCCACCGCCCGCGGCGTGCATGTGCGGGACCACCGCCTGGATCAGCCGGAAGTGACCGGAGAGATTCACCTCGACTTGGCGCCACCAGGTCCGCGGGTCCTGGGTAAGGAACGAGCCCATCTCCATCGCGGCCGCGTTGGCCACCAGAACGTCGACACCGCCGAACTGCTCGGCCACCGCGCGGGTCATGGCTAGCACCGCGTCGGGGTCGGCGATGTCCCCGGGCACCGCCAGCCCGCCGATCTTGCTGGCCAGGGCCGCGAGCCTGCCGTCGTCGCTGATGTCGTTGACGGCGACGGCGAAGCCGTCGGCGGCCAGCCTCAAGGCGGTCGCGTAGCCGAGTCCCTGCGCCGCTCCCGTGACGAGCGCGACTGACCGCGAACTGGTGCCGGTCATGGTCAGATCACCGCCCCGGCGTTCGGCGAGAGCACCTCGCCGCAGTACATGACCCCTTCGGTCGCCAGGTAGTAGAGCGTGGCGGCGATCTCGTCGGGCCGGACCAGCCGTCCGAGCGGCAGCGTCCCCAGGTAGTCGGGCTTGCGCCACAGCGAGTCGGGGGCGAGCAGCGGCGTGTCGGTCGGGCCTGGCGCGACGACATTGAGCCGGATCGGGGTGGCGGCTAGCTCGGCGGCCAGCGACTTCACAAGCCCGAGTACGGTATCGCGATGACGGTCCCGCTCTGCCTCGCCAGCATGTGCGGGAGCACGGCGGCGCAGGTGTTCACCGTCCCGCCGAGAATGACCTGCAGCATCGAGTCCCACTGCGTTCTTGTTATGTCGCAGACGTCGATGCCTTCTTCGTAGTAGCCCGCCGCCGTGACGGCGGCGTCGATGCCGCCGAACTGCCTGGCAACCGCGTCGATGGCGGAGCGGACCGCGGCCGCGTCGGTCACATCGCAGCTCAGGGACAGGTCCGTGGCTGAGGGCCGCAGGTCCAGGCCGGCCGTGCGCCAGCCCTGCCTGCCGAACAGCGCGGCAGTGGCAGCGCCGATGCCGCTAGCGGCGCCGGTGATGACGACAACCTGCTCTGCTCCGACGCTCACTCGCCCTCCGGATCGGTGACGACGGGCTCGAATCGGGTTATGACTGCCTCGCCGCCTTGGCGGAAGACGAAGGCCGAGACCGCCACGCCCACGGCACCGAGCGCCACGATCGCCAGCACGATGCCCCAGTTCAGGTACCAGACGCCGCCGTAGGTGTTGCGCGGCCAGGCGATGTTGATGATCTCGGCGACCATCCAGATGGCAGCGAAGTACGTCACCGTGGCCGCGGCCTTGCCCATCGACACGGGCCCGGGAGTCCAGCCACCACGCAGCCGGGTGATGGCCGCAGCCACGACCGGCAATGCGTAGGAGACGAAGAAGCCGGCGGTCGCCCCACTGAGCAGCAGCGTGAACACGTTCGGGTTGTGGATGAACATCAGGATCCCGGCGACGATGCAGGTCAGCCCGATGACGTTGCGGGGCAGGCGCTCCGCGCCGCTGAGCCTGCTGAGCAGCCCGTGGGCCGGCAGCTCGCGGGCGCGGGCGCTGGCCCAGATGGCGCGGGATACGGCGGCTTGCACGGCGATCATGCTGGCGGTGAAGCCGATGGTCAGCATCACGAGCAGCGCGCGCCCTGTCCCGGAGCCCAGGCGCGTTTCCAGCGTCGTGGCGATCGGGTTGGTGTCCTTGCCGGAAAGGACAGCGCCGAGGTCGGGGAGGGCAAGGATAAGGCCGAGCGTCGCGAACATGACCAGCAAGCCGGCGGCGAGCAGCGACAGGCTGATCGCCTTGGGCAGCACGTGCCTGGCGCCCTGGACCTCCTCGGCGATGGAGCCCGCGGACTCAAAGCCGACGAAGGAGAAGCCGATGAACGCGACGATGGTGAGGAACGGCCCGACGAGCCAGCCAGCGCCGTGCGCGGTGCCAGCGCCGCTGAACAAGAACGAGAACGAGTGCGTGCGGTGGAAGAAGATCAGCGCGATGCCGATCCCCAGCGAGGCGATCAGCTCGGCTGTCATGGAGACGTACAGCAGGCCGCGCAGGAACTTGCTGCCGATCATGTTCGCGATCGAGCCGAAAATCAGGATGCCGAGCGCCAGCAGGCTGGTCTCGGTCTGGGTGAGCGAGTTAAGCCCGATCGCTGGCCCGAGAAACTCGGCCGCGAAAAGCGCGACCGTGGCCAGGGCGATCATCAACCCCCAGCTATAGGCCCAGTTGGCGAACCAGGGAAATCCCCAGAAGAACGCCGGGCCAGCCGCGATGAGGCCAATCGCGAACACCGAGTAGATGCCGACGATAGGCGACACGTCGGAGAAGGCCAGCGCGAACGCGGACCGGAGCGTGAAGTCCCTGACGGGGGTGTGGGACAGGTCGGCCGCGACAGCTTGCTCAGGCGCTATTTCCGCCATGTCGGTCTCCTCTCTCGATGCTGGCACGTGACGGGCGCTCGACCCAGTAAGCCGCGTCTGGCAGGACCGGCTGCGGGCATGTGCGCGGGGTCAGGTCGAGGCTGGCGATGTGCCGCGCCACCTCCCCGACCGTGGTGATCCAAAGGCCAGGCAGCGCCATCATCCGCTGGATCAGGTGCTCGAGCGCGCGAGCCCGGGCCGGGCGGCCGGACAGGAATGGGTGGCAGGTTAGTACAAACGCCGCGCCGATGGCGTGCATGGCCTCTAGCTCCAGCGACCACATCTCCAGTGCTTTGGCCGGGCTCTCGATGACACCCGAGCCGATCAGGTCGGGCAGGAAGGCGTACTGCTCCCAGTCGTCAAGACCCCACCAGACCGGGATCTCGATCAGGCTGGAGTCGTGCGCCGCCCCGGACACGGCCAGGCGGTAGGGATGGTCGGAGTCCATCAGGCTGGAGTCGTACAGAAACCCGCGCTCGGCCAGCAGCCGCGGGGTGCTGTATGTGAGCTCCCACATCGGCGCCCGGTACCCGGCCGGTCGGACGCCGGCGACGTCCCACAGCGCTTCCAGGCCAAGGTCGATCATGTCCGCTTCGGTCCGCGCGTCCATGCCGATGGTGTTCTCGTGGAAGTAGGAGTGGTGAGCGATCTCGTGGCCCGCCGCCGCGATCGACCGCACGACGGCGGGATAGCGGTGCGCCGAGTAGCCGGGCACGAAGAACGTCGCGCTGATGTCGTGCCGGGCCAGGAGTGCGAGTATCCGTGGGACACCGGCCATCGGGCCGTAGGCCTGATGGCTCATCGGGCTCATCCGGTATATCGAGGAGATGTCGGCGGTCAGCACCGCGGCCTCGGCGTCCAGGTCGAAGGTCAGGCATGCCGCCGCGGAGTACCCTTCGGGCCAGGCAACGGGCGCGGCAGGGGTCGCCGTGGTGGCCAGATTCTGGCCCGCCCTGGGTCGGTCTGGTGTGCTCATTGGTAGGTGCCAACGGCAGTCATGCCGGCAAGCATCCGGCCTGTCATCGGCATTGACCATCCGACTGCGGTGCAGACTTCCTGTCTGCGTTCATAACGTGGTATGACGGCAATGGCACTGGGTTCGGCCTGGTGCGTGCTTCGGCCCGCTAGCGGTGCGTTCCCTGACGGGGGCCAGCGATGACAATGACCGTCCAAGAGTTGCTCGACCGACCACGCTTGCAGCTCACCTTGGTCGGGGGAGCCTCCGGTCTGGACCGGGAGATCACCTGGGCGCACGCGTCGGACCTGCCGGCGCCGTGGGACTGGCTCGGCCCTGGCGAACTGCTGCTGACGAACGGCACCGGCATCGGCGCGTCGGCAGACGCGCAGGTGCATTTCGCCGGTCAGCTGGCCAGGATCGGAGCGAGCGGGCTCGTCATGGGCCTGGGCACCGGCGGCGCTCCGGTCACGCCTGAGCTCGCCGCGCGGGCGGGCGAGCTTGACCTGCCGGTGCTCACGGTGCCGTACTCGATCCGGTTTAGCGACATCGCCAGGGCTGTAGCCGGAGCGAATGACCGGCAAGTTCAGGAGCAGCTCGGCGACGTCGCCCAGTTCTATGACCTGTTGCGGCTCTCCCTCGCGGCCGGCGACCTCGGGCCGGCGACCTTCGACTCACTGGGCCGTCGGCTAGGGCTTCGACTGCACCTGGTCGACGCCGAGACCGGGGCGTCGGTGTTCGACGACCAGGCCGCCGGCCCGCTCGGCCGGCTGCTCGCACGGAGCGTGGCCGACCATGGCAATGCCATCCCCGGGCTGCTGCGGCTGAGCCGTCGTCGAGCCGCTCGGCGGCCGGCTGCCCAGTGTCTCGGTGCTGCAGCACGTGGCGGTCGCTGGCGCGGTGCAGCTGGCCCCGATCGTGTCCCAGCGCGAGCGACACCGTCGCCAGGACGCTGAGCTGCTCGCGCAGCTCCTCGACCCGCACCGTGGCTGGAGGCTGGCCAGCGGCGCGGCCGGAGCCGACGAGCCCGAGCGGCCCGACCTGGCGGCCAGCGTCATGGTCGTCCTCCGCGCCACGAAGCCGGGGGCCGAGGACCGCCTGCACCGGGCCTGTTCGCGCGCGCACATTGCCAGCCTCTTGCTGCGGCGCGATGACTTGCTGTACGCGATCATTCCCGCGGCGGCCGCTGCCGGGCTCGTGGCGCAGGCGGCGGCCTCTGACGGCTGCGCCGGGGTAAGTGACGTCGTGGGTGCCGCAGAGCGAACTCCAGATGCCGCGCAGGAAGCGCTATGGGCCCTGGGCATCGCGGAGGCCAACAACGCGGAGCTGGTCCGCTACGGCGAGGGAGCGAGGCTGCTGATGCCGCGAAGTCCGGCCGAAGCGCGGTCGCTTGTCGATCAGGTTCTCGGCGAGCTGCTGGCCTACGACCATGCCCACGGGTCGCACTACGTCAGCACCGTGCGGGCGTTTGTCCGCGCGGACGGCTCCTGGCAGCGGGCCGCGGCCGAGATGCACGTGCATAAGCAGACGCTCGGGTATCGGCTGCGTAAGGTCGAGGAGCTGACGGACCGCGGCTTCGTCCGTAGCCAGCATCTGGCCGAGTGGTGGTTCGCGCTGCAGGCGCTTGACCTGCTTGCGGCCTGCAGCGGTCAGTGAACCCGGCCGGTGTCGATGCGCCCGCGGCCGAAGGCGTCGAGCTGCTTCCAGCGCCCGGGCACGTCGAGGAGCTCGAGATGACCGATCCAGCGGGGTAGCGCCGGGTCGATGATGAGGTGATCCTCGTGCGGTTCCAGGCCGAGGGCGGACCGCAGCATCAGCAGCGGCGCACCGGTCGACCAGGCCTGCGGGCTGCATGCGGTCGGATAGCGGACCGGGTACTTGGTCAGGTCGCGCGGATAGCCGCCGAAAGCCTCGGGGAGCCTTCCGGCGAAGACTTCCGCCGCCTGCAGATTGCCGGCGATGATGCGGGCTGCTTCCTCCTTGAATCCGTACCGCCGTAGTCCCCAGGCGATGAAGGAATTGTCGAACGGCCACACCGTTCCGGTGTGATAGCCGATCGGGTTGTACCGGGCCTCACCTTCGGCCAGGGTCCGCACGCCCCATCCGGAGAACAGCCGGGGGCCGGTCAGATGCCTGGCGATCGCCCTGGCCTTCGCCTTGTCGACGATGCCGCTCCACAGCAGGTGCCCGATGTTGGAGGTCAGCGAGTCGACCCGGCGCCCGTCACAGTCCAGGGCCACGGCGAAGTACTCGCCGTCGGTGATCCAGAAGTCCCGGTTGAAGCGGCGCTTCAGGTCCGCTGCCTCCTTCTCCAGCCGGTCGGCGAACGCAGGGTCCCGCCAGATGACGCGCGCCAGCCGCGCGGCACGGACCTTGGCGTCGTAGGCGTAACCCTGCAGCTCGCAGGTGGCCCGCGGGAAACCCGGCAGGTCACCGTTGCGGTAGGAGATGGAGTCCCATGAATCCTTCCAGCACTGGTTCTCCAGGCCCGTCGCGGCGTTCCTGCGCTGATACCACACGTAGCCGTCGCCGCGCAGGTCGGCGAACTCATCGATCCAGTTGAGCGCGGCTCGCGCGGTGTGCTCGAGGTCCCTGACGAGCTTGGTATCGCCGGTCCAACGCTCGTATTCGTCGAGTAGCACCAGGTACAGCGGGGTGGCGTCGGCGGAACCGTAGTAGGGGGAGTGCGGCCGCTCCTCGAAAGCGGTCAGCTCGCCGTAGCGCAGCTCATGCAGGATGCGGCCGGGATCCTCGTCGCGGAAGTCGTCGATGCGGGTGCCCTGCCGCTCGGCGAGAGCGCGCAGAGTGGTGGCGGCGAGCTCGGAGGTAAACGGCAGGGCCTGCAGGCTGGTGAAGATGCTGTCGCGGCCGAAGATCGTCATGAACCAGGGCAGCCCGGCGGCTGGCATGGAATGGCCCGGCATGGTGAGCGTGGAGAAGCGCAGGGCCGCCAGGTCGGTCAGGCAGCGCCGGTAGATCTGGTCGAGCGGTTCCCAGTCGCACTCCAGCGGGGGCGCCTGGTTCAGCCACTTCTCGAGCCCGGGGACCATGTCCCGCCGCGCCTTGCGCTGACCGGGACGGCCGGCGTGCGGCGCGGCCGGAGTGTCCATGTTCCCGAGCGACGCGACGACGTCCAGTTCTGTCGACCACTCGCCGTGCGCAGGCACGGTCACGCCGAACGACAGGCCGTTCTCGTCCACCGAGCCTTTTGCGCTCGCGCTGATCCAGGTCTCGCGGACGAACGTCTCACGCTGGTACCCGAGGACGAGGCTCCCGTCGACCACCCGGTTCCGGTACTGCCCTTTCTTCGCCAGGGCGTCCTTCACCTCGAAGAGGTCGGCGAAGTCGCTGGCCGCGTCGATCCTGATGCGAAGCTCGGCAGGCTCGCTGCTGTGGTTCAGGACGCGCAGTTCCTCATGGAAGCCGTCAGCTACCTCGCGCAGCCTGATGACGGTGAGGGTGGCGTTGATATAGACGTTCGCCGAGCCCGGCACCAGGAAGAAGCGTGCTTGGAAGTACTGCAGGTCGTCGGTGGACAAGGCGCTCAGCCGCTGGCCGTTGATGGTCAGCACCCACCGGGACAGGAAGCGGGTATCGAACGAGAAAAGGCCAGTCGGGTCCGTGCCGGAGGCTTCGACGTCGCCTCGTTCATCGCTGACCACGAATGTGTTGCCTTCTAGTATCTGGACCAGTTGATCGCTCATGGCGTCCTCCGCTGCGCCATCGCCGTTTCGCCGCAGATGGGAGCGACGCGCCCGGTCGATCCTGGCGGCCCCGGCAGGCACCGCTGGAACGTCACGACGGCTGCCATGCTGCCCTCGCAGGTCAGCAAGCCGCGCAGCAGGG
>WNFN01217652.1_pt1 | contig 15650 bp, 14 predicted proteins | sample 5400161 | NCBI WGS metagenome assembly WNFN01 (sample SAMN13153353, study PRJNA577476) | soil metagenome | isolation source: 80 cm saprolite on Douglas fir-dominated hillslope | place: USA:California | collected 2013-09-17
CCTTCTCTTCCGGCTCTTCTACGCGGTGGACCTGCGCTACGGCACGATCGTGGACATCGCGCGGCGGGTGCACGCGGGAGAGCCCGTGGATCTGGAGGTGGGCCGCGTCAACGCGATCTGGCAGGGCGACGCGAACTCGTATGCTTTTCGCTCCCTGACCCTCTGCGCCTCGCCCGCCGGGCCGCTGGTGGTGACCGGACCCGACCCCATCTCCGTGCGCGAGGTGGCCCAGCGCTTCGCGGCCCGCTTCAGCCGGCCCGCGCGATTCACGGGCGAAGAGGGACCGCTCGCGCTCCTCGGCAATCCCGCGGAATGCCTGTCGCGCCTGGGTCCACCCGAGGTCTCGCTGGAGCGGCTCGTCGAATGGACGGCGGCCTGGGGCGAGCAGGGCGGAAGCAGCCTCGGCAAGCCCACGAAGTTCGAGCGGATCGATGGGCGATTCTGAGACGAGGGCCGGGCGAGACCGCGCCGTGCGCGAGGTGCTGGGGCGCGGCGTCGCGATCCCCGCCCATCCCCTGGCCCTGACCGCCGAGCGGAAGCTCGACGAGCGCCGGCAGGTCGCGCTCACCCGCTACTATTGCGACGCGGGCGCGGGCGGTGTCGCCGTGGGCGTGCACACGACGCAGTTCGCGATCCGCGATCCGAAGGTGGGACTGCTCGAGGCGGTGCTCGCGCTGGCCATGCAGGTCCTGCGCGACCGCGAGAAGGCGACCGGCACGAAGCCCATCGCGGTGGCCGGCATCTGCGGCCCGACGTCCCAGGCCCTGGCCGAAGCGGAGCTCGCGCGGCGCCTCGGCTACGACGTCGGCCTGGTGAGCCTGGCCGCCCTGCGCGAGGCGAGCAACGACGCGCTGATCGCCCATTGCCGGCGCCTGGGCGAGGTGATCCCGCTGTTCGGCTTCTACCTGCAGCCGGCGGTGGGAGGCCGCGTGCTCGACCAGGCGTTCTGGCGCGCGTTCCTCGAGATCGGCTCCGTCGTCGCGGTGAAAGTGGCCCCCTTCGACCGCTACGCCACCCTCGACGTGACGCGGGCCCTCGCCGTCAGCGGCCGCGACGACGTCGCCCTCTACACCGGGAACGACGACGCGATCGTGGCCGACCTCGTGACGCCGTTCCCGGGCCGCCCCGGCCGCGGGCCGGTGCGCTTCGTCGGCGGCCTCCTCGGGCAGTGGGCGGTGTGGACGAGCGAGGCGGTTGCGCTGCTGGGCCGCGCCCATCGCTGCGTGCAGACCGGGGGCGAGGGGGCGAGCGACCTGCTCGCCGTCGGCGCGCAGCTCACCGATGCCAACGCCGCGCTGTTCGACGCCCGCAACGCGTTCGCCGGATGCATCGCCGGCATTCACGAGGTCCTGCGACGCCAGGGCCTGCTCGCCGGCCGCTGGTGCCTGGATCCCGACGAGGACCTGTCGCCCGGCCAGCTCGAAGAGATCGACCGCGTGGGCCGGGTCTACCCGCGCCTCAACGACGACGCGTTCGTGCAGCAGAACCTCGACCGGTGGCTCTCTTGACGGGCGCCTAGCGAGCGGAGCCGAGCAGCTCGCGTTCGAGCTCGGTCAGCTTGCCGTCCAGCTCCTGGTACCGGGCCTGCTCCTGGGCCGCGGACTGTTTGGCCCGCGATCGTCGCGCCTCGAGTTGCGCCGTCGTCGCCGCATGCTGGGCGCTCCGGGCCTTGGCCGCGCGGAGCTTTCCCTCCAGCTCCGCGCGGCGTGCGTCGTCCGCCTCCTGCTCGAACAAACGCGTGAGCTCCCGGACCTCCGCGTCCATCCGGCGGCGCTGTTGCTCGAGGGCGAACGCCTCTTCATCCATTCGCTCGGTGGCCTCTTGCGTTCGCGCCACACGCTGGTCCTGGACGGCCAGGCGTCCCACCATGAGCTGCACCCGGGCGGATCCGGTGGCCTGTCTCTCGACGGCCTGGCGCAACAGGCGAATCTCCTGGATCAGGGAATCACCCGTCGGAGGCGGCAGCGGCGTCGCCTGGCTGCGCGCGGTCGCGGGAACAAAGACGAGACCGACGAGGAGGGTCAGCGCCGGCTTGAGGGTGGTCATCCTGCTTCCTCCCGGTGTGGGTTCTTCCTCAATACCGCGTGGTTGGCGATCGCATTCCCTACGGAGCGCGCTTCGCGCGTGTCAACGGTAGTCCTCGACCCGGGGCTTCTCCACGGCGGTGACGCCGAGCAGGATCGGCCGCGCGTCCGACGGACCGGGCGACCCCACGAGCGTGACCGACATGATGGGGACGTCCGGCCGCGGGTTCGTCCACTCGCTGGCCCAGGCCACGGCGGCGCCGCCGTCGGGCAGGCGGCCGGCCACGACCGGCCGCGTGAGGTAGTAGGTCCGCCCCAGGCCGGCGTTCCACGGTCCGACCGTCTCGTCGTAGCGGATCTCATGGGTGAGGACCAGCTCGTCCGCGAAGCGGATCTCGTACTGGCCGAGCAACTCCGACGACTCGTGGGGAAAGTGGGTCTGGTCGCCGGCATGGATGCTCGGACGCCCCTCGCCGCTGGCCACCTGCAGGAAGACGAGCGAGGCCCAGCGTCCGCTGATGGGCAGCGCCACGCTGGTGGGATCGGGGCCGGGCCGCCGCGCCACCGTCACCACGGAAGGCCCGCGCGCCGCGTCGCCGATCGCGTAGGGCAGCCCGTGGCTGTAGCCGCGCCCGGAGCGGAGGCCCGTGAGGTCCCAGCCCTCGCCTTTCGCCGCGTGGTTGAACGCGGAGGCCAGGTCGAGCACCTCGAACCGCATCGGATCGGCGACGAGCGACGGCGCCGGATGCGCGGACAACAGTCGGCGGACCTCCGGCATGAGCGCTCCCACCTGCTCGAGCGCGGCCTCGCGCGCCGGGTAGTGCGTGGACCAGGACACCTCGCCGCCGAGAGTGCCGCCGCGCTTGACCCGTCCCGGCCAGTCCTTCTCTTCGCTGCCCGCGAAGTTGCCGATGATGAACGGCCAGCCCAGCGACTTGAACGTCGCGTCGCCCTCTTCGCGCGACCAGTTGAGGATGTGCAGGGGCGCCCCGGCCGCGGCCAGCCGCTCGCGCGCGCTGCGCGTGTCCGGCCGCTCGTAGCGGACGACGCCGCCCTCCGACCAGCGCTTGCCGAAGCGGTTGTGCCAGTCGACGAAGTGATCGCCCCACATCCACGTCTCGATGCCCTTCGCGGCCAGGTGCTTCTGGATCTTCAGGACGTCCTGCGCGTACAGCTCGCCCGTGTCCTTGCCGCGGCAGCGCGGGCAGAACGCTCCCGCCCGCCACTCGTCGTGCCCGATGTGGACGCGTCGGGGCTTGAGGACGTCGAGGTACTCGTCCATCACGTCGAACAGGATCCGGTACGACTCCGGGTTCGAGGGACAGTACGAGTCCGGCCAGGTCATGTCCGGATCCTCGGCCACGTCCCGCCGCGGGCAGGCGATGTAGTAGGCGTGCGAGAGCGATTGGATCTCGGGAACGATCTCGAGGCCGTACTGCTCCGCGGCCGCGGCCAGGCGCCGCACGTCGTCCTTCTCGATGTAGGCGCCGCCGCCGACCCCCACGTGAAGGGAGGCCGCGAATCGATGGGCGGTCCCCAGGGGGATGCCCTCGCCCAGCTTGTCCATCGTCTCCCCGTGCGCGTACCACTCCGAGACCGTGCGCCGCCAGCCGGTGCTGATCTCGGGATGGGAATCGAGGCGCATCGCGCCTCCCACCTCGAGGACCACGCCGTTGAACTTGTTGCGCAGCAGGAAATCGCGGAAGTAGCGCTCGGCGAAGGCGAGCTGGTCCTTGCCGGGAAGGTAGAGATGGACCCAGCGGATGGGCAGGAGCGGCCAGTCGCGAACGGTCGCCTTCCGAACGGCCAGGCTCTGCTTGCCCCAGCGCTGGACGAGCTGGGCCAGCGACGAGACGCCGTAGAGCGCGCCGCGATAATCGCGGCCGGCCACGATCGCACCACCGTTGCCGACGTGAAGGCAGTAGCCTTCCTTGTCGGTGGGTACGGAGGAGGTGGGGGCCAGGGCCGCCAGGGCCGACGCGATGAGCGGGCTCGCGATCTCGCCCACGAGGATCGGCGTTCGGCCGGCGGGGGTCTCGCCGAGGACGACCGGAATCGCGACGCCGAAGTGATCGGCGAGGAGCGTGGCCAGGAGCCGGGCCGGGTACTGCGCGCGCGCGTCGCCCGCGGGCGCGACGATGACGGTGTCGCCGAGGAGCAGGCGGTCGTCGGCGTAGCGCGACTCCTGCGGGAGGGGCCAGATCGGAAACGGGGGCACGCCCGGATCGCCCATGCTGCCTTCGGGAGACCGGGCCATGGTGACGGACGCCGCCGTGAGCAGGGCCAGGACGACGAGCGGCGCGCGCCTCACGGCTGGATCTCGAACGGGGTCTCCTGGGTTTCCGATTTTCCGGACACGAGGTCGATCGCCTCCACTCTCGCCACGTAGCGGCCGGGGACGAAATCGGCGAGGGGCACGGGGCCGACGGACACGACGGCCGAGGCCGTATCGAACGTCTCGGGTTGGCCCATGGCGACCGGCCGGCCATCCTTGTTGAAGCTCAGCCGTGCGCGCAACGAGGGCTTGCCCGTGGCGGCGTCCGGCTGGCCGCCGTAGATCACGCACACCGCGTGCACGGATTCCACCTTGGTGAAGACGTTGCCGAAACGCGGGCGCAGGCGCAGAGCGCCGACCGTGAACGCGGAGTAGGCGTCTTGGGCGTCCGCCGGCGGCGCCGCGCTTGTCTCCGGATAGACGAGGAGCGAGCCCAGCTTCAGGCCGGGCGCGTCGTAGTCCGGCACCTCGATCGGCGTCGAGACCACCGAGGTCTTGTCCCCCGCCACCAGGCCGACCCGCAGCACGTAACGGCCCGGCCGGAGCGGCAGGCCGTAGGACGCGGTGAACGTGTCATCGGCGGACACGGCGCCGCGTACCGCGCGTTCGAACATCGGCGCGGCCTGTCCGGCCGCATCGACCGCCTGCACGGTGACGGTGGCGTCCAGCGCGGGCGGCGGGGCGCCGTCACCGGCGCGCAGGCCCTTCAGGTCGGCGCGGATGAGTCCCGCCGAGTAGGCTTCGCCGCTGGGCGTACGCAGGAGCATCTTGGGCTCGAGGGCCAACGGGAAGTCCGCGCGCGCCGCGCCCAGTGCGGTCGGGGCGGGGGCCGCGCTGAGGGCCGCGCGCACGTCTTCGAGGCGGGCCAGATGTCCATCCGGCTTCTTCAGGTAGCCGAGCCGGGGCTGGACGACCTTGGACCGGGCCACGCGCTGCAAGTCGTCGCGCACGCGTGCCCCTTCCGCGAACCGGCACTCCTCGTCCAGGGACACGCGCAGCTCGCCGCCCGTGAAGGCGACGGCGTCGCCGGGCCGGCTGCGGTAGATCCACACCTCCGGGCGCCGCGAGCCGCGCAAGGCTTCCGCGGCGTCGAAGTGGACCTTGGCCTCGCGTCCCATCACCTCCGTCGGCTCGCCCAGGAGGACGAAGAGCTGCCCGCAGTCGGTGTCGGAGCCTTTCTGGCCCGACCGCGTGAACCTCTCGTCCGCGCGGGCCCGGGCGCGCGCGACCGCGGCCTGGAACTCGTTCGCGGGCGTCGTCGGATCGGGATCGCGCCGCGCCCAGAAGATCCGCTCGAACTCGGCGCGGTCGGCGGCATCCTTGAGCTCGCCGTGCAGCGCGTCTTCATCGGAAAGGACGAGGAGGCGAACCTCCTTGAACCAGCGGTCGCCGCTCGTGTCCGCGGCGGGGGCGGCCGACGCCCCGACCACGATCGCGCCCACCAACAGGGAGCCTACCGGGATGGCGAGGAGACGCATGTTCGACACCGCCGCGAACATACCATAGGCAAACGAAAGAAAAGGATAGAAAACAACAGCGATGCTATGATCCCCGCTCATGCCCACTGCTGGACAGCCGCGCCTGCTCGTGGAGGAGCGCCGCCGCAAGATCCTCGACCTGGTCGAGAAGCAGGCGCGCGTGACCGTGGACGAGCTCGTGAACCGCTTCGGGGTCTCGGCGGTCACGGTGCGCGGCGACCTCGACGCGCTTTCGCAGTCGGGGGCGGTGATCCGCTCGCACGGGGGCGCGCTCAAGCGCGTGGGCGCGCTGCAGGACGTGCCCATCAACGTGAAGGAGACCCTGCATCACGGCGAGAAGGTCCGCATCGGCCACGCCGCCGCGCAGATGATCCGCGACAACGAGATCGTGATGCTGGATTCGGGGACCACGACCGCCGAAGTCGCGCGCCACATCAAGTTCCTGAAGCTGAAGGCGCTGACCGTGATCACGAACGCGTTGAACATCGCGATGGAGCTGGCCAACCTGCCCCACCTGCGCGTGATCATGATCGGCGGGATCCTGCGCCAGATGTCCTACTCGCTGGTGGGCCCGCACGCGGAGCACACCCTGAAGGGGCTCAACGCCGACCGCCTCTTCCTGGGCGTGGACAGCCTCGACCCCGAGATCGGGCTCACCACCCCCGACGTGCTCGAGGCGCAGCTCAACGCCATGATGATCCGCGTCGCGCGCGAGGTGATCGTGGTGGCCGACTCCAGCAAGTTCGCCCGCCGCAACCTTTCCCTGATCGCGCCCCTCGACAGCGTGCACAAGATCATCACGGACGACGGGCTGGCCCCGGCGATGGTGGCCTCGCTGAGACAGCGAGGGCTGGAAGTCATATTGGTCTAGGAAGCAACGGACAATCGATCGACACGGTTACAGATAAGACGTTGTGGCCAGGTCGGTCTGCCATCAGGAACGGACGCTAGGCCGACTGATCGCAACGAGTGGAATGGCGGAGAGGGGGGGATTCGAACCCCCGGAGCAGGTTAACCCCGCTCAACAGGTTAGCAACCTGGCCCGTTCGGCCACTCCGGCACCTCTCCGCGGCGGGCTAGACGCCTAGGCTACCACCTTTCGAGCGCGTAAGATTGCGGGCGGAGAGGTGGCCGAGTGGTTGAAGGCGCCGGTCTTGAAAACCGGAGTACCGCAAGGTACCGCAGGTTCGAATCCTGTCCTCTCCGCCATTCCCGCGACTGACCGCGGCGGGAGCAACTAGTGCCGGCCGTCGCCCTTCTTCCTCGGGGCTCCCAGGTGCGGGCGCAGGCTCTTGAGGACCCGGCGCACCAGCTCGGGGTCGCCGCGCGGCCAGCGGTCCTCGACGTCCAGGTCGACCACCGGCCGACTGGTATCCGGGAACCGCAGCTTGATCAGCGTGTGGTGGCGGTCTTCCTTCTCGCACATGACGAAGACGCGGTCGGCCCACTGCAGCAGCTCGCGCGTGAGGGGGTTCTTCGCGAACGGCGCCGTCCCCGCGGACCGCACCTCGAAGCGGGGGTCGTCGCGGTAGAGGTCCTCCGCCGTACGGCTCCGGTCCACGTTGGCCGTGCAGACGAAGAGGATGTGCTCGCGGGCCGGGTCTTCCACCGTCCCCGATTCTATGTCTCGCGCCCGCCCCGTGTCGGCCCGCGCGCATGCGATCCGCCCCCGGACCCCGGCGCGGCCGCTCTCTGTTGTAGACTCCCTCGGATCCGCCCATGAACACCGACCGGCTCCTCCGCGAGATCGAGAAGCGGCTGGCCCACCTCGCGGAAGGGGATCGCGCCGAGGCCCTCGACGCCGTGCGCGAGGAGATCGGACGCGAGCGGCGCTGGGAGACCCCGCACGCGACGGTGGAGACGGAGCGCGAGCGGCGCGCGGAGGCCGAGACTCTGCGCGACGTCCTGGAGGCGATCAACCGCCAGCCCAGCCTGGACGACACGATCGAGGAAGTCCTCAAGCAGCTCGCCCGCATCGTGGTCTTCGATTCCTGCTCGCTGGGCCTGCTCGAGGCCGACGGGTCGTTCCGCATCCTGGCCTCGCGCGGGTTCCCGGATCCGGCGAGCATCCGGGGACGCACCTTCCAGTCCCCCCTCCATGAGACGCTGCGCAACGGCCGCGCGCCCCTGGCCCTGGCCGACGTCACCATCGACGAGCGATTCACGCGCGAGGAAGGGGCCGAGCTCATCCGCTCCTGGGCCGGGATCCCGCTCCTGGTCGAAGGCGAGGTCATCGGCGTCCTCTGCCTGGACCGCCATCGCGTCGACCCCTTCGACGAGGAGGACCTGCACCGGGCCAAGGCCGTCGCCTTCTCATCCGCCGCCGCCATCCGCAAGGCCCAGCTCCTGGAGAAGGTGCGGCGCTACGCCGCGCTGATGGAGCGCGTCGTGAGCGTCGACGAGGCCGTGTTCGCCGGCCGCACGCCCGCGGAGCTTTCGCGCATCATCCTCGACGGAGCCCTGCGCATCGGGTCCTATGCCGGCGGCGTGCTCGTGCTCGAGGGCGACGGGGGCGCGCGTGTGACCGCGCGCAGCGAGGGCGCGGGAGAGTCGGACCGGACGGTGCCGCCCGCGCTCCTCACGCGCACGGCGCGGCGGCTCGATGCCGAGCAGTCCGCGAGCGTCGCCCCCTCCGTCGGGCTCGACCGCCAGCCCCTCTTCCTCGTTCCCCTGGCCACTCCGGACGTCCACGTCGGCACGCTCGTGCTCGCGGATCCGGACGGCGAATCGGATGATGACCGGCTGATGGAGGCCTACGCCTCCCGTGCCGCCGCGGCCTGGGTTTTCGCCCTCCGCCACGGCCCCTCTCGCACTTGATGCGCGTGCGTCCGATCCTCGCCGGCCTGATGCTGGCCGTCCTCGTTTCCCCGCGCGGGCAGGCCGCCCACGGTGAGGTCTACGCGCTCGTGGGCGGCCGCGTGGTCACGGTCTCCGGCCCCGTGATCGAGAAGGGCACGGTCGTCCTCCGCGACGGCCTCGTCGACGCCGTCGGGGCCAGCGTCGTGGTCCCGGTGGGCGCGCGGGTCATCGACGTCACGGGCCTGACCGTCACCCCCGGGCTCGTGGACGGCTTCGGGGCCATCGGGCTTCCGGCCGCGCGGCCGGCGGCCGGCGGCGGGCCGGCCCCGTCTCCGGCGGCGAACCCCCTCGCGCCGCAGGCGCTCGCCCTCGATCGCGTGCGGCTGGCCGACGCGCTGAAGGCGCGCGACAGCGGGATCACGACCGCGCTCGTCATCCCGCGCGAAGGCGTGCTGCCCGGCCAGAGCGTCCTCCTCAACCTGGGCGGCGAGAAGCTGGAGGCGATGGTCCTGCGGCAGCCCGCGGCCCTGCACCTCCACCTGACGTCCCTGCCGCGCACGTATCCGGGCTCGCTCATGGGCACCGTCGCCTACGCGCGACAGGCCCTCTACGACGCCGCCCGGTATCGCGAGGAGTGGAAGGCGTACGAGGCGGCGGCGCGCGGGCACAAGCGGCCCACCTATGACGCGGCCCTGCAGGCCTGGCAGGACGTCCTCGCGGGCAAGGAGCTCCTGATCGTCACCGCTTCCCGCGAGAACGACATCCTGCGCGCGCTGGCCCTGGCCGACGAGTTCAAGGTGCGGGTGGCGGTGGCGGAGGCGCCGCAGGCCGCCCGCGTCGCCGAGATCATCAAGGCGCGCAAGCTGCCGCTGCTCGTGAGCGTGAACTTCGACCCGGCCCGCGCGCCCGCCTTCGGCACCCCGGACGACGACAAGGAGCGCCAGGAGATCGCGGACGCCGAGCGCAACCCCGCCGAGCTGCACAAGGCCGGGGTGAGCTTCGCTCTCGTCTCCGCCTTCGCCCCCGACTTCCTGGCCGGCGTGCGCAAGGCCATCGAGCGCGGCCTGCCCGCGGACGTGGCCCTGCGTGCCCTCACCCTGGCCCCGGCGGAGGTGCTGGGCGTCGCCGACCGGCTGGGCAGCCTGGAGGCGGGGAAGATCGCGGACGTGGTGGTCTGGTCGGGCGAGCCGCTGGCCAAGGACACGAAGGCGAAGATGGTCTTCGTCGACGGCGTGCTCTACGAGCCCGACGAGAAGCGCGACACCAAGCCCAGCCCTTCGCCCGCGCTGGAGGACCTGCGATGAACCCCCTCGTCCTCGGCCTGTTCGCCGTGCTCGCGGCCGCGCCCGCGCCGACGCGCGCGACGGAGACGATCGCCATCCGGGGCGGCACCGTCATCACCGTCGGCCCCCAGGGCACGATCGCGAACGCCACCGTGCTCATCCGCGACGGCCGCATCGCCGCGGTGGGGACGGACGTCGCCGTTCCCGCCGCCGCGCGCGTGATCGACGCCACCGGCCGCTACGTGGTCCCCGGACTCATCGACGCCCACTCGCACACCGCGGTCGAGGGCGGTGTCAACGAGTGCACGGACGCGGTGACGGCCCAGGTGCGCATCGCGGACGTGCTCGACCAGCACGACATCAACATCTACCGCCAGCTCGGGGGGGGCGTGACCACCGCGAACGTCCTGCACGGCTCCTGCAATCCCATCGGGGGCCAGAACGCCGTCATCAAGATGCGCTGGGGGAAGACGGCCCGCGAGCTCGTCTTCGCGGGCGCGCCGCCCGGGGTCAAGCTCGCGCTGGGCGAGAACCCCAAGCGCTCGAACTTCCGCGTGCCCGGCACCACGCGCTATCCGGCCACGCGCATGGGGGTCGAGGTCGTGCTGCGCGACGCCTTTCGCCGCGCCCAGGACTACAAGCGGGAGTGGGACGAGTACGACGCCAAACTCCGGGCGGCCGGGGCCAGGGGCGAGCGTCCCCTCGCCCCCCGCAAGGACCTCCAGCTCGACGAGCTGCGCGCAAGGTCGCGAGCGAGATCGCGAAGCACGGGGCCGGCGCCTCGACTTTCGCGGATTTCTGGGGCTACAAGATGGAGGCCTTCGACGCCATCCCCTACAACGCCGCCATCATGGCCGCCCACGGCGTCAACGTGTCCCTCAACTCCGACGACGACGAGCGGGCGCGCCGCCTGTACTGGGAAGCGGCCAAGGCCGTGAAGTACGGCGGGGTCTCGGAGATCGAGGCCCTGAAGATGGTCACCCTGAATCCGGCCTGGCAGCTCGGCGTGGACAAGCGGGTGGGCTCGATCGAGGTGGGCAAGGACGCCGACATCGCGATCTTCAGCGCCCATCCGTTCGACCCGGCCACGCGCGTCGAGATGACGCTGGTGGACGGGATCGTCTACTTCGACCGCGCGCACGACGACGGGAAGGGCACGATCGCGGTCGCGGGAGGCGCGCGATGAAGGCGGCATGCTTCGGGATGATGGCTGTCGCGCCCTTGATGGCCACGGTCGCGCTGGCCGCGGACGCTCCGCGGACGATCGCGATCCGCGGCGCCCGCATCGTCACCGTGTCCGGTCCCGTCATCGAGAAGGGCACGATCGTCCTGTCCGGAGGCAAGATCGCAGCGGTGGGGGCGGACGCGGCCGTGCCCGCGGGGGCCGAGGTCATCGACGGCACGGGGAAGACGGTCTATCCCGGCCTCATCAACGGGCTCACCACGCTCGGCCTGACCGAGATCAGCAGCGTCCCGGGCTCGGTGGACACCACGGAGACGGGAGACATCAACCCCCAGGCCCGGGCCTGGCTGGCCGTGCAGCCGCACAGCGAGCTGATCCCGATCGCGCGTGCGAACGGCACCACGGTGGTGCTCACCGCCCCCCTGGGCGGCCTCGTGTCCGGGCAGAGCGCGCTGCTGCGCCTGGCCGGATCCACGCCGGAGGCGCTCACGGTGAAGCAGCCGGTCGCGATGCACATGGTCTATCCGACCGGCCGCCCCTCGTTCAGCCTGGCCCGTCTCTTCGAGGAGCCCGAGCTCAAGACGTTCGAGGAGCGGCTGAAGGACCGGCGGCTCAACCAGGAGAAGGAGCTGCGCCGGCTGGGCAACCTGATCGAGGACGCGCGCGCGCTGGGCCAGCGCCGCGGCGCGAACGTGCCCTCGGACGTCGATCTCGCCGAGGAAGCGCTGGGCGCGGTGGCGCGGGGGGAGCTGCCGGTGGTCATGCGCGCGGACGCCGAGGACGAGATCCGCGGCGCCGTGCGCTTCGCGGGCGACCATGGCCTCAAGCTGATCATCGCGGGCGGCCTGGAGGCCTGGCGGTGCGCGGACCTCTTGAAGGAGAAGGACGTGTCCGTGCTCCTCAGCGTCGACCGCCTGCCCCGCCGCGAGTCGGACCGCTACGACGCCGCCTTCACGAACCCTTCCGTGCTCCACCGCGCGGGCGTGCGCTTCGCGATCGTGAGCGACGACGCCGCGGACATCCGCAACCTGCCCTACGAGGCGGCGATGGCGCGCGCCTACGGCCTGCCCGCGGAGGTCGCGCTGCGTGCGATCACGCTCTCGCCGGCCGAGATCTTCGGCGTCGCGGACCGGATGGGCGCGCTGGCCGTGGGCAAGGACGCGGACATCTTCGTGGCCACCGGGGACATCATGGACACGCGCACCCAGGTCACGCACGTCTTCGTGGATGGCGTCGCGCAGTCCCTCGAGACGCGCCACACGCGCCTCTTCCGCGAGTTCAAGGACCGGCCTTAGGTTAGCGGGCTGCGGAACAACCCGCGGTCGGCGATCCTTGCCGGGCGGGTATCTCGCGAGGACAAATGACTGTACTCAAATCGAGTACGATCATCGTCTTCATCAGGGCATCGTTCCAGGAGCCTCGCGCCGCCGCCGAAAATCGCCCGCTGAGGGCTTCCCACGACGCGGTTGAGGGTCCGGAGCGTCTCGTCGGTCCTGCGCCTCTTCACGAGGCGAACCATTGTACTCAAATCGCGTACAGTCAACCTTCGCGAGACGATCGACCACCCGACGCGATGAGGATGGCTGCGGCTAGCCCTTGGTGATGCGCTCCAGGCCGCCCATGTAGGGGCGCAGGACCTCGGGCACCACCACCGAGCCGTCCGCCTGCTGGTAGTTCTCGAGGATCGCGACGAGGGTCCGGCCCACGGCGAGGCCGCTGCCGTTGAGGGTGTGCAGGAAGCGCGGCTTGGCCTTCGGCTCCGCCCGATAGCGCAGGCTCCCGCGGCGGGCCTGGAAGTCGCTGCAGCTCGAGCACGACGAGATCTCGCGATACGCGTCCTGTCCGGGCAGCCACACCTCGAGGTCGTAGGTCTTGGCCGAGTTGAACCCCATGTCACCCGTGCACAGCAGCACCACGCGATAGGCGAGCCCGAGGCGCCTCAGGACCTCTTCCGCGTCGCCGACCATCGACTCCAGCTCCGCCATCGACGTCTCCGGAGTCGTGAGCTTGACCAGCTCCACCTTGTGGAACTGGTGCTGGCGGATGAGGCCGCGCACGTCCTTGCCGTAGGAGCCGGCTTCGGAACGGAAGCAGGGGGTGAACGACACGTAGTGCTTCGGCAGGTCCGAGGCTTCGAGGATCTCGTCCCCGTGCAGCGCGGTGAGCGGCACCTCCGCCGTCGGGATCAGGTAGAGGTCGCGGTCGCCCGTGCGCGTCTTGAACAGGTCGCCCTCGAACTTCGGGAGCTGGCCCGTGCGCAGCATGGTGTCCGGCGTGACGAGGTAGGGCGGGACGACTTCGGTGTAGCCGCGCTCGCGCGTGTGAAGGTCGAGCATGAAATCGACGAGCGCGCGCTCCAGCCGCGCGCCGGCGCCGGTCTGCACCGCGAAGCGCGCGCCCGAGATCTTGGCCGCGCGCTCGAAGTCGACGATCCCGAGCTCCGGGCCCAGCTCGAAGTGCGGCCGCGGCTTGAAGTCGAAGCGCGGCGGCGCGCCCACGCGGCGCACCTCGACGTTGGCGGACGCGTCACCCCCCCGGGGTACGGAAGGGTCGGGGACGTTGGGGATGACGAGGAGCGCCCGACGAATGGCCTCCTCGACTTCGGCCAGGCGATTCTCGAGCGTCTTGATCTCATCCGAGACGCCTTTCATCTCCGCCTTGAGCTCGCCCGCGTCCTCGCGCGCGCGGCCGCGGCGCGCGATCTCCTCGCCGCACACGCGCTGGCGGTGACGGAGCTGCTCGACCTTCTGGAGGAGCGCCCGCCGCTCGGCGTCGAGCGCCCAGGGGTCGCCCTGGGAGAGATCGAGGCTGGCGCCGCGCGCGGCGAGCATCTCCTCCACGGCGGCCCGATTCTCCACGACCCATCTGAGGTCCAGCATGTTTAGTAGGGGGGGCACTTGCGCCTCACGCCGTGCTCTGCGGTCGGCGAGCGTACCATACGGGCCCGGAGCGCCGTGTTAGCATCGATCGATGCTCGGGCGCGTGCGCAAGGCCGTCTTCCCCGCCGCCGGTCTGGGCACGCGCTTCCTGCCCGCCACCAAGGCGCAGCCCAAGGAGATGCTGCCCCTCGTCGACAAGCCGATCATCCAGTACGTGATCGAGGAGGCGGTGGCGGCCGGCCTCACCAACATCATCATCGTCACCGGGCGCGGGAAGAACGCGATCGAGGATCACTTCGACGTCTCCTACGAGCTGGAGCGCCTGCTCCAGGAGCGCGGCAAGACCGACCTCCTCGACCAGGTGCGCGCCATCTCCAGCATGATCAACGTCTCCTACGTCCGGCAGGGGGAGGCCCTCGGGCTGGGCCACGCGGTGCTGGTGGCGCGCGACCTCGTCGGTGACGAGCCCTTCGCGGTGATGCTGGGCGACGACATCATCGACAGCAGCACTCCCTGCATGAAGCAGATGGTGCAGGTGTTCGAGAGGTACCAGGGGCCTGTCATCGCCGTGCACCGGGTGCCGCGCGACGAGATCTCGGCCTACGGGGTCATCGACGGAGTGGCCGAGCGGGGCGACGACCGCGTGTACCGCATCCAGGACCTCGTGGAGAAGCCGAGCGCGGCCGAGGCGCCCAGCGACCTCGCCATCATCGGCCGTTACATCCTCACCCCCGACATCTTCGAGGCCCTCGACAAGACGCCCCGCGATGCCGCGGGCGAGATCCAGCTCACCAACGGCCTGCGCGCGCTGAAGGACCACCGTCCCATGTACGGATACCGGTTCGAGGGCGTCCGGCACGACGCCGGCAACAAGCTGGGCTTCCTGAAGGCGACGGTGGAGTTCGCGCTCAAGCGCGAGGACCTCGGCGGACCGTTCCGCGAGTACTTGAAGGGGCTGAAGCTCTAGGAGGACTTGCTGCCGCCGCCCGTCTTGGTGGCGCTCGTCGTCGACGACGCGGCCTTGTTTCCGGACGACGCGCCGGAATCCTTCGCGCTTTCGGATTTGGAGCCTTCCGATTTGGAGGCTTCGGACTTGGAGCCCTCGGACTTGGGCCCCTCGCCTTTCGAGGCCTCGGATGCTCCGCCCTCGCCCTTGGCAGAATCGCCCTTCCCGCCCTTCCCGTCCGACTTGCGCGCGTAGTCGGTGATGTACCAGCCCGTGCCCTTGAACTGGATGGCGGGCGCGGAGAAGAGCTTCTGGACCTCGGACCCGCAGGTGGGGCACGTCGTGAGGGCCGCGTCCGAGAACTTCCGGATCAGCTCGAAACGACCGCACTTGGGGCACTGATACTCGTAGAGCGGCAATCGAAAGGCCTCCGCGGTCACTCTAGCATGGACGATGATGAGGCCTAGTGGACCTCGGCCCAGCTCGAGCCCAGCCGGGCGTCCGCAACCAGCGGCACGTCCAGCTCCAGCGCCCCCTCCATGATCTCCTTCACGAGCGCGCGGGCTCTCTCCGCTTCCGCCTCCGGCACCTCGAGCAGCAGCTCGTCGTGGATCTGCAGGATGAGGCGCGAGCCCATCTTCCGCCGGCGCAGCTCGCGGTGGAGGTCGATCATCGCCTTCTTGATGAGGTCGGCGGCGGAGCCCTGGACGGGCGTGTTCATGGCCTGGCGCTCCGCTTCCATGCGGACCTGGAAGTTCTTGGCGTTGAGGTCGGGCAGGCGCC
>WNFN01199421.1_pt2 | contig 15645 bp, 11 predicted proteins | sample 5400161 | NCBI WGS metagenome assembly WNFN01 (sample SAMN13153353, study PRJNA577476) | soil metagenome | isolation source: 80 cm saprolite on Douglas fir-dominated hillslope | place: USA:California | collected 2013-09-17
GCGCGCGACAACATCACGCGGAGCGAGTTCAGCCAGTTCGTGGTAGCGCGGCATAAAGCGCTCCCCAGCGTGATTGCGCAGATACGCGCCCTCGCCACGCACAGCCTCGGAAACCAGGTGTGAACCACCATTGGCCACCAGGACCGTCGGATGAAACTGCATAAACTCTAAATCGGTCAGGGCCGCGCCAGCCCGCCAGGCCAGCGCCAGCCCATCGGCGGTCGCGCCAGCCGGATTCGAGGTGTGCAGCCAGAGTCCGCCAGCACCACCATTGGCCAGCACCAGCGCCGGCGCGTAGACCGTGAAGGCCTGGCCAGCACGATCCAGCGCCTCCAGGCCCACGCATGCGCCATTCTCTACCAGCAAGCGCTGCACAAAGGTTTCGGCAAAGACGCGAATATGGGAATGTTGCCTCACAGCCGCGACCAGCGCGCGCTCAATCTCCGCGCCAGTCGCGTCTCCGCCCGCGTGCAGGATGCGCCAGCGACTATGCGCCGCCTCGCGACCAAGCAGCAGACCATCGGAAGTAGCGTGAGGATCACCGGGACGCGCGCGATCGAAGACTACACCCATCGAGATGAGCCAGCGCACCGCTGCCGGCGCCTCTTCCGCCAAAACGCGCACCGCGTTCTCATCGCACAGTCCCGCGCCAGCAGCCAGCGTATCTTGCAAATGGAGTTCAGGGCTGTCGTCGGACCCCAGAGCCACCGTTAAACCGCCCTGGGCGTAACGAGTATTGCTCTCCCCCAGCTGGCCTTTGGTAAACAGCGCCACCCGCAGATGCGCCGGCAAACGCAAAGCGACGGAAAGGCCGGCTATCCCCCCGCCAACAATTACGACATCGTAGTGCTGGCTGTCTTCCATATGTTCTTCCCCCTGACTTCGTGTAATTATGACACTAAGTATTTCGCTAAAAAAGAAAAGGTGTTTCATATACACTAACCTTTGGAGCAAAGTATACCCAATAATTTTCAAAAAAGCAAGTGTCAAACATACACTTATTCAAAGCGATTGTTACATGGTCCAGACAATCAGAGTGGGTATACGTCAATGTTTTGCAAGCTGATCTATTGAGCCACAGCGGAGGCGCTGTGGCTCAATAGATCAGCTTGCAAAAAATATGAACCTCACCCAATCAGGGTCAGGATGTATCATTCTTCTACGATCCTGTGATATGATATGAGCAATTCTATAGAGGAGGAAAACTTTGGAGCTTTCATTACGCTTAGACACCTTGGGTATGTTGGAGGTGCGCTATTTACGGGGGAGAGAGCGTTACCGTGACTGGCCTCCTTTCCTGATGCTTGCAGCCTCCCGGCAAGCGCGTGTGCTGGCCTATCTCAACCGCGAGGCCATTGAAGAACTGCACCAGCAGATCCTCGCGGTTGAGGCGGCGGCCGGTCTGGCCGTTGATACCGATGGGGAAGAGAACGACGAAAACGAGGCCGATGAGGGCACAGAAGCGGATGAGGTTCCATCCAAAGAGTCCGAGAGCAACGCTGGTGGTCTTTCGCCGGCTTTTGCCCAGGCTCTGGAAAAACTGAACGACCTGGCCCGCCAGCGTCTGCCTGAGGGCAGCAATAATCCGGTCAGCGAGGAGCTTGCCGCCCTGCGCGATGCCGCATCATTAGCTGGCACCGACGACGATGACGAGGATGCCCTGGAGCAACTGCAAGAGGCTTTTGTGCAAATGATGGAAGTTGTGCGCGAGCTAGCAGAGGAGCTTTCTACTGACGCCCTGAAGCTGACAGGTCGGCTACGCTGCGCACGCACGGAGGTCTTCTTTACCCAGGCCGATACCAGTGACGATGATGACGATGATGACGATGATGATGACGATGACAGCAATGAGCAGTTGACGCTTGCTCTTGTGCTGCGTCTCTACGAAGAGGGACGCACCAGGCCCGATGATCTACCCGCGGTCGAGCTTCAGCTCGACGTGGACGATTTCGAGCGCCTGCATGAAACGCTAGACGTCGCCATCGAGCGCGAACGGCGCAGCCGGCGCCGACGCTAGATAGAGTCCACTCACCTCTTCCACGGCAGCGAAGCTTTATCCAGTTCCTCAAATTCATCCTGGCTGAGGCACCAGGTGAGTGTGCTGAGGTTGTCGGCGATGTGGGCAGGGCTGGTGCTGCCGGGAATGGGGATGATATGCTCGTCGCGCTGAAGCAGCCAGTTGAGGGCGACCTGGCTGGTGGTTTTCTGATGGGCCTGGGCGATTTCGTTGAGCGTGGCTTGCAGGATGGTCTTCTGCTCCTGGCGCGTGGGGCCTTTTTTCATGAACACGGGCAGAAGGCTGGTGCGTGCATGGGAAGCCGGCGCAGTTGTGGGCTGATTGGACGCGGGCGCAGCGTTCCCGGCAGGCTCCTGCCCATTGAGATAGCCGCCTTCCAGGGGACGATAGGCGATCAGGGCAACGTTGAGCTCCCGGCAAGCTTCAAGCACGCCGTCCGCCTCTGGCCGGCGGTGGAGCAGGCTATAGTGTACTTCGTTGGAGGCCAGGGGAATATCATAGCGGGCGAGGCGAGTGGCTGCCTGGCGCATCTGGCGGGCGCTAAAGTTGCTAACACCGACCGCGCGGATCTTGCCAATGCGCACCGCCAGAGCCATCATGTCCATTAGCGCATCCACTCGCATCAATGTATAGGGCCAGTGGACATGATAGAGATCAATCGTCTCGATGTTTAGACGGCTCAGGCTGGCGTCCAGTGCGTCCATCAATGCATGCGGCGAAAGTCGATTGGGCAGGGGCGCGAACTTGCTGGCAACCACGACTGGCCGTTTGTCCCGGCCGATGCACTCGCCCAGTAAGCGTTCAGACTCTCCTCCGGTATAGACCTCAGCGGTATCGAAAAAGGTCAGATCGGCATCTAGCGCAGTCTGAAATGTTTGGAAAATGCTGGCAACATCTTGCCCGCGCTTCGCTCCCCATCTGTTGGTGCCAAGCCCTAATGGCGAAATTTCAAGCCCTGATGCGCCCAGCACACGCTGCTGATTTGTCTGCGTCATAGCCCGTTCTCTCTTCCTTCTGCCTACAATGCAGATGTTCTTTCTCTTTACAAAACTCCGAGTTTGGAAGCCCCTGTACTTTGAGCCAGGGAATGAAAAGCTGTTCTCTTTTTTGGGGAAAAGAGGGGTCTGGCGCTTTTCCCTGTTGTGTTCCTACATCTGCCAGACGTGGTGTAAAAAAGACTTGCCAGCGCTCGATCCATCTGCTATACTCGCTTTCAGAAAATATATTCTACCCGGTGTGGCCAGGAGGTCGTTCCCTGGAAAGGTGCGGAGGCGCGCCTGTGGCAGCACACCAGGGGTTTCAACGCGCAAATGAGGGCCCATCTGGACCCAAAGTATGAGCGTTCCTCGTGCCAGAGTGCGTCTACCCAAAAAGCTGAGCGATACTCCACAAGAGCTGCTGTTCCCCTCAAAGGAGCTGACAGAAGCGTGGTTTCACCTCTCAGAACCCCCCCCATGCTTGAGCCGGGGGAGATCTCAGTCCCCTCTATTGTATGCAATCCGCGTGCAATCGTAAAGACAATGTCATGAACCCCCGTTTTTCAGTAGGGGCAAAAGTCCCGTCCATCCGAGCGTGGCGGGCGCTGCCCGCCACGCTCGGATGGACGGGACTTTTGCCCCTACTGAAAAACGGGGGCTTACAGGCAGGCCACGTGCCGACCTGTAAGCCCTGGACATGACCAGACTCAGCCAGGGTCTTGCTCCTCGTGGGCAAGACTATTGGGCTCCGATACCGGCAAGTGTTTGAGTTCCTACCTTCGGGTGCGACGCCAGCCTGAAGCTCTAGAACTCCTGAGTTAAACAGGTCTAGTGGGTGAAGCCAGTGCTCAGGAGAAAGTACAGACCGGTAGTCATTGTCGAGGCGAACATTACCCGCGCGAGCGGAGGCCCGCTTCCGGGCAAAAGGAAAGGAACCCATAGATGTCCAAAGTGTTTGTGCTGGATAGCGAGAAAAGACCACTTGAGCCGATCCATCCTGGATGCGCACGCCATTTGCTTACGGGAAAAAAAGCGGCAGTCTATCGGCGCTTTCCCTTTACCCTGATCTTGCTCCGAGCGGTGAAGGAACCTGCTCCCACCCCCCTGCGGCTCAAAATCGATCCAGGCAGTAAAACGACCGGGCTGGCGCTCGTCAATGATGCAACAGGCGAGGTGGTCTTTGCGGCAGAAGTGGAACATCGAGGATCTGAGATCAAGAAATCACTTGATAGTCGGCGGGCAATCCGGCGATCTCGGAGGCAGCGGCATACGCGCTACCGCCAACCCCGCTGGCGGAACCGCCGGAGCAAGTTTCGCGCGCGCGAGTTGCAAGATCGGCTCTGGCTGCCGCCATCCTTAGAGAGCCGACTGACCAACATCGTGACCTGGGTGCAGCGGCTGCGGAAGCTCGCCTCGATTGCTGCCCTCAGCCAGGAACTGGTAAAATTTGACACACAATTGATGCAGAATGCCGAAATAAGTGGCATTTCCTATCAACAGGGAGAATTGCAGGGTTTCGAGATCCGCGAGTATTTGCTTGAGAAGTGGCAGCGGCGGTGCTCGTACTGCGGGATACAGCAGGTGCCGTTTCAGATAGAGCACATCCGGGCTCGCGCCAATGGAGGGACGGATCGCGTGAGCAATTTGACGCTTTCCTGCGAGGCTTGCAATATCGCCAAAGGCACCCAGCGTGTCGAGGTCTTCCTAGCAAACCGGCCAGAGGTCCTGACTCGGATTCTGGCCCACGCCAAAGCGCCGCTGCGAGATGCGGCGGCGGTCAATGCAACAAGGTGGGCGCTATACGAGCGGCTGCAGGCCACCGACTTGCCGCTGGAAACGGGTTCAGGGAGCCTGACCAAATATAACAGAGCCGTGCGGAACTTGCCAAAGGTTCACTGGCTCGATGCTGCTTGTACCGGGAGAAGCACCCCCGCGTATCTGGAGACGGGTCAGATTGTCCCACTGCTCATCCAGGTCACAGGACACGGCAATCGGCAGATGTGTGGAGTCAAGAAGGGCTTTCCCATTCGGCATCGCAAGCGGCAAAAAGTGCATCATGGCTACCAGACTGGCGACCTGGCGCGCGCCGTCGTGCCCGCTGGCAAAAAAGCAGGTACGTATGTAGGGCGCGTGCTCACGCGGGCGAGTGGTTCCTTTGATCTGGCTACAAAAACTGGACGGGTCGAAGGGATCAGTTATCGGTATTGCCAGCCTCTCCACCGCAATGATGGGTACACCTATGCGAAAGGAGTACGTCTTGATCTTGCTGGTTTCACCACTCACTCCCTCCAGCCCAAAAGGAACGGCCATTCCTCCCCCGACTGAAGTACGGGGGCATCCTGGCCCGTATTCTCTCACATTGTCACTCCCGATGTGGTAAAGTAGAAAAGGCGAAATCCCATCGCTCTTCCGGGAAATTTGCACAACGAATGAAGCTGGTGCCAGCAGCATCTTCCTGATGAATGTGTTGTCTGCGTAAAGGGGAAAAGCATGTCACGACCGATTACAATTGAAGACCTCTATGAATTTAAGTTTCTGAGCCGCCCGCGCATCTCGCCGGACGGGCAGCGAGTGGCCTATGCCGTCACAGAGATTGATGGACACAAACACGCCTATCGCTCGGCGATCTGGGAAACGCCTGCGCACGGCGGTGAAGCCCGGCGTTTGAGCGCGGAACCAGCTAACGCGACCGATCCGAGCTGGTCGCCGGATGGTCGCTGGCTGGCGTTTGTGTCGGAGCGCGAGGGCGAGGCCGGCCAGAAGGCGAGCGAAGAGCAGAAAAAGCTGGGCAAGGGCAAGCCGCAAATCTGGCTGCTGCCCACTACCGGCGGTGAAGCGCACCAGGCAACCTTTCTGCCGCATGGCGCCTCCTCACCGGTCTGGTCGCCCGACGGCCAATGGTTGGCCTTTAGCGCCCCGGTTGGTCCGCTGGACGAAGAAGGGGAAGACGGCAAGCCCTATCCCAAAGTTCGCGTGATTGACCGCCTGTGGTATCGGCTGGACGGCGCAGGTTTTATTTTTGAACGGCGCTCTCATCTCTTCTTGCTGAATGTGGCAGGCGGCGAGCCGGTGCAGATCACCGATGGCGATTGGGACGATAGTGAGCCCGCCTGGTCGCCCGACGGGAAAACTCTGGCCTTCGCCTCTAGCCGCGAGGAGGACCGCTGGCGCGCGCCCTCGCCCGACATCTACACCCTGGCAATTGAGAACGGCAAAGCCAGCGACCTGCGACGCCTGACCGATGGCACTCTCGGTGTCGCCGCTCCAGCATGGTCGCCCGATAGCCAGAGCATCGCCTTTCTGGCCGCGCTGAAGTGGAAATCCGGCGGGCACATGGATGTCTACACCATTCCAGCTGGCGCCAACCAGGCCGCTGCGGCCAACCTGACCTTCGATTTCGAGGGCAGCTTCATGGATTGGACGAACACCGACGCCGACGCCAGGGATGAGCATGGCGCCCCGGCCCCGGCCTGGTCACCTGATAGCAAAACAATCTACGCCCTGGCCGCCCAACGCGGCGCGTCGCGCGTCTTCGCCATTTCCAGCAGCGGCAATAATCAGCAGCCACGGGTGCTCACACCTGGCAATATTCATGTACGCGACTTTTCCATCGACGAGGCGCGCGAACACCTGGCACTGCTGATTGGTAATTCCAGCCAGCCCCCGGAGGTCTTTGTGACCACGACCGCCACGCAGGGTGAGCTCCAGCAGTTGACCAGCGCCAACCAGCAACTCTTTAGCCAGCTCAACCTGGGCACTCTGGAGCGCCTGGCATATACCGGCGCGGAAGGCTGGCCGATGGAGGGCTGGATTCTCAAGCCACCGGACTTCGATCCGGCAAAGCAATATCCGCTGATCCTGCAAATTCACGGCGGGCCGCACACACAGTACGGCTACGGCTTCTTCCACGAAATGCAAGTCCAGGCAGCAAATGGGACTCCCTGGATATTATGGCCGGCGTAGACGCGCTGATAGCCAGAGGCTATATCGATGAGAGCCGCCTGGGTGTGACCGGCGGTAGCTATGGCGGCTTTATGACGAACTGGCTGCTCGGCCACAATGACCGCTTTAAGGCCGGCGTGACCGATCGCTGCGTAAGCAACCTGGCCTCTATGTTCGGCGCAAGCGATGTGGGCTGGATGTTCGGCGACGATGACTTCGAGGCTGTGCCCTGGGATAACCTGGAAAAGCTGATGTTCTACTCGCCCATCACGTATGTCAAGAACATTACTGCGCCATTGCTGATTGTGCATAGCGAGCAGGATCTGCGTTGTAGTATCGAGCAGGCAGAACAGCTTTTCACTGCCCTCAAGTACCTGGGACGTGAAACGCGCTTTGTTCGCTTCGAGGACCAGAGCCACGGCCTTTCGCGTGGCGGTCATCCCCGCTTGCGCCTGGAGCGCCTGCGCCACGGCTTGCAGTGGTTTGAAAAATACCTGGTAGTCTAAGAGGTAGCTGTGAAAGAGGGATGTCCACGGTATCTGGCTGAGCCAGATACCGTGGACATCCCTCTTTCACAGCTACCTCTTAGACTACGAGATGTGCTTTCGTTTACTGTTCAGGTAATCAACCAGGAGGTACTCTCCCAGGTTGTTTTTGTCGGCGAAGAAAGTTCGGCCATGATTAATGGAAGAAAGCTGATTGACGAAAGCCACCATCCACTGGTCATCCTCCAGCATGAAGGTGTTGATGGTGATGCCGTCGCGGGTGCAACGCTGCACTTCCAGCAGGGCCTGTTGCTCGGCGTAGGGATTGGGCGGATAGTCAAAGCGCCACTCGCCATCCTCGTACCAGACGGTCGGGCCACCATCAGTGATCAGGATGATCTGCTTGTTGACTCCATGCTGGCGCCCAAGCAACTGGCGCGAGAGCAAGAGACCGTGAGCCAGGTTAGTCCCTCGACCATTGTCTACATGGCTCATTTGAATTAACTCTTCCGCCTTAAATTCGCGCGCGCTCGATGAGAAGCCGACGACAAAGAGGTTGTCGCGCGGGAACTGCGAGCGAATCAGGCTCTCCAGGGCTACAGCGACTTTCTTCGCGGCCTGCTGGCACTCGTTATAGATCATGCTCAAGCTCAGGTCGATCAGGAGCACCGTCGAGGATTGCGTGGTAAACTCTGTGCGGTAGACCTCAAAATCCTCTTTCTGCAAACTCACGGGAGTGCCGATGCCGCGCCGATGGACGGCGTTCATGAGCGTCTTCTCTAGGTCGAGCAGGAAGGGATCACCAAACTGATAGGCTTTGCTCTCATCGTTGCGCTCGCCACTGGTGCCCCGGAAGGGACTCTGATGACGGCCAAAGCCGTCCCGCTTGAGCTTGTTGAAGATGTCCTGGAGAGCCTTCTGGCCAATCTTGCGAATGCCACGCGCGGTCAGCTCCCAGCGATTGCCACGCTTCTGAATATAGCCGGCCTCTTCAAGCGTGCGCATCAGCTCTTTGAGTTGCTCTACCGATTGATACTCATCGTCACCCAGCAGATTTTTGACCATGTCGCTATTGATAGCTTCCAGATTATCCATGCGCCGGGCCTCCTGGAACTGGTCCTCCAGGCCCTCCATCTGCTGCATCCGGCCCATCATGCGCATAGCTTCGTTGAAGGGCAGCGTTTCGTTGCCCCGGAAGGGGAAACGCGTGCGATAATTCTCCATCGGCGCCACAGCTTCGAGATTTTCGGCCAGCTCCATCATATCGACGCGAATGCGGTCGTCGCCGATCATCTGGTCCATCAGATCCATGAGTTCCTGGCGCTGGTCGGGCGACAGATTATCCATGATACCCTGCATGGCCGCCTGCTGCTGGCGCATCTGCTCGATCAGATCGTCGAGCGAATTGACGCCGGGGAAGTAGTCACCGTACTTCTGCATAAACGCATCGAAATCTGGCTCCAGCCCCTCCTGGCGCTCACGCAGCATCTGATTCAGTTCGCGAATCATCTCGCGCATGCGGGCAATGTCCTCAGGCGTCATGTTCTGCAATGACTGCTGCATGCCCTGGAAAAACTGCTGCATCATCTGCTGCTGCAAGCTGGCCAGGAGTTCCTGGAATTTCTCACGCGCCTGGTCATCCATAAAATCGTAGTCGGTGAGCTGCTTGATCTGACCAGGCACGTCACCGGGCAGCTGGTCCAGAAAATCCTGCTTGTTTTTAGCCATCATCTCCAGCATACGGCGCCTCTGCTCCGGCGTCAAATCTTCGCCGGATGGCTCACCGTCCTGGCCGGCTTGACCAGGCTGGCCGGATTGGCTTCCCTGACCAGACTCACCCTGCTGCGCGGAGGCAGAGGATTGACTCCCCTGCCCTTCGCCTGCCGCTGCGGCCTGCTCCTGGTGCTCACGCTGATACTTCTCGCGCAGTTGCCGGAGGCGTTCCTTCACATCCTCAGGCAGCGGTTGTGAACCTGCCTGCTGACCTTCCTGAGCGCTTCCATCTCCTGGCTGGGACTGAGCGCCATCTTGCGGCGCGTCAGAGTCCGGAGACTGCGACTGCTGGTCATCCAGGCGGCTCTGAATGCCCGCGCGCTCCAGTTGCTTGATCTCTTCAAGCTTCTGGCGCAAGTCGTCCATGACGCCAGAGGCCATATTATAGCGGTTGAGCTGCTGCTGGCGCTGGTTGCGCATACGCTCCATAAGTTCGCGCAGGCCCATCGTCCGCCGGCCTTCCTCAGAACGTACACCGTCCTGCATCAGGCGGCGCAAGGCCTGTTGCAGGTTGCCATCCTCTACATAATCGTCGGCCAGCGCATTGAGAATATCATCAGCGTCCAGACCATCGATCCGCTGCGTGCCATCCCAACGCGAATAGCCATAACGATTTTTGCGAAAGCGATTAAACATGCTGCGGCTCCTTATCGCCGATAGCGAGTTTTGCCGTTGACTTCATCCTTATTAAGACGCCGGTTGAGATGCAGACCTTCCAGGATAAATTCCACCGCGGAGGCAATACCCGCCGGGCCGCCTTTGCGCGCATCAAGTTTATCCACGGCCTTGCTCAGCCCTCCCACACGTGAGAGCTGGTTGACATATTCCATCGAAGGCTGCTCATCGCCAACCTGCACGTTTAAACCACGCTCAAAGCCGGCGATCAATTGCTCAAATTCGCGCGCCTCGAAGTATTCGCCAAAAACTTCCAGGATTGCAGTATTGATAAGCTTTTGTACAACACGCTCTTCTTTGACATCGCCCACGGTATCCAGTTCAATCTTGCCACAGGTCGAAGCCATAATGGCCGGGAGATCGCTGATGCGCGGGGCAACCTGGCGCTCTTTCAGGCGCAGCGCGCGGCGGCTGGCATTGCTCAGAACGTTCTCGTAGTTCGAGATAGTGACACGCACGCTGACCGGCATCACCACTTCCAGGTTATCGCTGTTGAAGTGAGTGCTCTCGCTCTCCATGATGCTGATTTCATGCTCCAGCGCATAGGGATAGTGTGTGCGAATTTCCGAACCCACACGGTCCTTGAGCGGCGTGATAATGCGCCCCCGGTTAGTATAGTCCTCCGGGTTGGCGCTGGCCACAACATACACATCGAGCGGCAGGCGAATTTTATAGCCGCGAATCTGTACGTCACGCTCTTCCATGATATTCAGCAGGCCGACCTGAATACGCTCGGCAAGGTCGGGTAATTCGTTAATACAAAAGACACCGCGATTGGTACGCGGGATCATGCCATAGTGGATCGTCAACTCATCCGAGAGATAACGCCCCTCGGCCACACGCACCGGATCAACCTCGCCGATCAAGTCCGAGATGGTAATATCGGGTGTGGCCAGTTTCTCGCCATAACGGCGGTCGCGCGGCAGCCAGGAGATTTCTACATCGTCGCCCTGCTCTGCGGTCTTCTCGCGGCAGGCTTTACAGATAGGCTCGTAGGGACTATCGTTAATCTCACAGCCAGCAATCACCGGAACCTCGTCATCCAGCAAGTTAGCCAGACTGCGCGCCATACGCGTCTTCGCCTGGCCGCGCTCGCCCAGAAAGATGATATCCTGTCCAGAGAGAATCGCATTCTCGATTTGTGGGATCACCGTCTCTTCATAGCCCACAATACCAGGAAACAGGTCTTCCCCGTCCCGAATCTTCTGAATCAGGTTTTTGCGCATCTCCTCTTTGACCGAGAGAACTTTATATCCGGTGGCGCGCAACTCGCCAATTGTGCGAGGTCGGGTAGTAATGGTCATGCTAGTAATTCTGCTACCTTTCTTGGGGGTGGTTTGTGGACATTTTCCGTCAAGGGGACCGGGGCACAGAGACAACAACCGATCTGCCCTCCCATGACTGCCAACAACGCCGAACAGGTGGAACCAGTAATTATTCTACCCCCGCGTAATCGAAAGCGCAAGAGTTATCGATGGGCTAGACCAAATACCCATGTTGAATGTGATGTCAAGAAAGTGTATTTCATACACTTTCTTGACATCACATTCAACATGGGTATGAGATAAAGATTAACATATCAGGCACGTTTTCTGTTTTTGACGATCCTGGCGTAAATAAGAAGCATGATAGGCAAGGCCAGCAAAATATACACCATCGAAGGGATCACGTAACGTCCCAAAATCTCCCCAAAATAGGGTAAAACCCCTGATGAGAGAAGCAACAAAAACCAATAAACAAAAACAACACCGACGCTTATGATGTCGGCGAGCACAATTGCACGTCTTTTGTGGTAGTGCCCTTTGGTAATTTGTAAAGATAAACCCGCAAGAAAACCCGCAAGAGCAAGCGTCCACATATCCTGGAGAACATACAGGCGACTGACAAATCCAGATTCTATATACAAGCCTCCCAAATGAACAAGGTCGCGTGACAATAGAGAAGCGAGCAAGGAGGCGATAAGTGACCCAACGCCACCCACACCCAGACCAACCCAGGGTCCATAAACGCACCCAAAGAAGAGAAGCACGACAAGTGCCGGGAAAACATTGACGCTACCAGAGGTGACCAGGAAGAGGTTCAAAATCCCGAAGAGAAATATACCGACAAGCATAGCAAGCCACTGTCGTTTGCCAATGCGCCACACGCTGATTTTCTTCGCGCCTTCTCCTGCCTCCTGCAAACTCGCGGGCGGCGTTGTGAGCGACCCACCAGTCAGAGGCGCGGGAGTATTCACCACGCGTGGGTCGTTTGCAGGCAAAAATACTGCGCCACCAGTTTGTACAGCCACAGTTGGTGGTATTTGCACAGACGGTGCTTGCGGCGACCAGACTTGTGGCGCTGGCTTATATAGTGATGGTTGAACGATCGGCGGAGGCTGAGGTGCTTGCATTGCCCTGGCGCCCGCTCCTGGAGAGAAAACGCCGGGAGGAATAGGTGTCGCTTGACCAGCCTGTTCCAGCGCGTTAGCAAAGGCTCGTATACTGCCAAAACGTTCCTTTGGCTCTTTGGCCAGAGCCGTCGCCACCACCTGCTCTACCGCCGGCGAAATTGCTGGCACTTTCACACGCAAAGGCAGCATCGTCGCGAACATATGCTGCGTACACAGTTCGGTAAACGAGCCGCTGAAAGGCCGCTGGCCGCTCAGCCATTCGTAAGTGTAATACCCAGCGAATACTGATCGCTGGCCGGGCGCGGGTGTCCCTGGATCTGTTCAGGCGACATATAAGCCACCGTGCCGACTACATCCTGCGTACTTTGATAGCGCGAGCTTTGCGCCACCAGCGCAATTCCGAAATCGCTGAGCAAGATCTCGCCGCGCCTGTCCACCAGCATATTCTCTGGTTTGATATCGCGATGAACAAGCTTCTCGTCGTGAGCATGTTGCAGAGCTTCCGCAATCTGCTTGACGTACTGCGTCACCGTCTCCAACGACAGGCGCTCGCCCTTTTTGTGGCGCTGGCGCAGCGTGCCGTTCGATGCGTAGTCCATGACCAGGAAAGGTATCTCACTCTCCACTCCAAAATCAAGGACGCGTACAATATGGGGGTGCAACAGACGCGCGACGGTCTGAGCCTCTTTCAAAAAGCTCTCCAGATCTTCTGGATTCGACAGACGAGCTTGCAGCACCTTGACCGCTACCTCGGTCTTCAAATAAATATGCTCGCCCAGATAGACATCAGCAAAGCCACCATGCCCCAACGTACTAATCAGGCGATAGTTGCCCAATTGCTGCCCTACTCGATCCGCCATCAGAGATCCTTCCTTCCTGCTTGAAACAACCTGATCCGAAGTATTCATTGAAGAGAACTATATCACATATAGCCAGGAATTTCCTCTATTCTTTCACACACTTTCTTCTTCATATTGTATCAACTAGACTCGCTATGCTTCTCCCTATGGTGTTTTGAAGATCGGAAACGGGAATTTTCTTTGTCTTCTCTGATTATTCCATATGCGCGTCCTAAAATCGTTACGGGAGTGAGAATAAGCTATAATAAAGCTTGCGGATATCTTTTTTCTGAAAGCAGGCTTATCTATGACCATCGATTTACGCAGCGATACGCTGACACTTCCAACTCAGGCGATGCGCGAGGCGATGTACCGCGCGGAACTGGGCGACGATGTCTATGGAGAAGATCCGACGGTCAACCGGCTCCAGGAGCTGGCTGCAGAGATAATGGGCAAGGAGGCTGCGCTGCTGGTGCCCAGCGGGAGCATGGGCAATACGGCGGCGGTGATGGCGCACGTGGGACGCGGCGAGGCTTTTCTCGTGGGCGATCGATCCCACATTTATTTGTATGAGCAGGGCAGCGCTTCGACTATCGGCGGTGCGCCGCGCGTAGCGATGCGCACAGACACAAACGGCATGTTCGATCTGCGCGAGGTGCGCGCGAATATCGACAATGGCAGCGACGACCATAACGCGGCCACAAAGCTGCTCTGCCTGGAAAACACGCACAACCACTGTGGCGGCGCTGTGCTCAGCGTAGCGCAGACGAAAGCACTGGCGGACCTGGCGCACGAGCACGGTCTGGCAGTACACCTGGACGGCGCGCGCATCTTCAACGCGGCAAGCGCACTGGATGTGCCAGTGAAAGAACTGGTGAGCAGCGTCGATTCGCTGATGTTCTGCCTTTCCAAGGGTCTGAGCGCACCGGTCGGCTCATTGATCGTTGGGAGCCACGCCTTTATCCAGCGCGCAAAACGTGTGCGCAAGCTGTTAGGCGGCGGAATGCGCCAGGCCGGCATTCTGGCCGCCGCCGGTATCGTGGGCCTGGAGCAGATGGTCACGCGCCTGGCCGAGGATCACGAGAACGCCCATCTGCTGGCCACAGGTCTGGCCGACTATCCCCAGATTGAAATCCAAGCGGAACGTGTTGCCACCAACATCGTCATCTTCTCCCTGTGCGACGCCGCCGGCCAGGTCCTGGGCCAAAACACTACTGACCTCTTTGTGCGCAAAACCAGGGAACAAGGTGTCCTCATCGGCGCCATCAGCGCCGAAAAAATTCGCGCCGTCACCCACTATGGCATCTCCAGCGAAGATATCAAAACAGCCCTGAACGCGATCAGGCACGTATTAGTTGAGACAGGGATCTAGCCACAAGGGAGGCCAGCTCCTGCATGGCAAGAAAAACGGAGCACCTGTGGGGCGGGTTCCCCACCTCACAGGTGCTCCGTTTTTCTTGCCATGCAGGAGCTGGCCTCCCATCTGGCACCTTCTCTTTGTGACTTTCGGCATACTTCCATGGCTCAAGCGTCACTCTCAAAAATCATGACTTCTGGCAGATCAATTTTGCTCATGTGATGAAGTAAAATGAGAACAGAAACACAGATGAGACGTATTATACTTATATTAGTTAGTAAAACAAGCACAACAGAAGGAGAGATTTGTCATGTATGACCCTTTCGATCGTGAAGCATACCGCGCTCAGCGTCGCTATGCGCGCGACATGCGCCGCAATTATCGTTATCAGAATCCCATGCGTGGGGTGGCCGGCGGACTGATCCTGCTCGCGCTGATTTTCGCGTTCGCCTTTCAGGAAAGCCTGGGCGGCATCGGTTTTATCGCGCTGCTCTTCATCGGCCTGGCTTTCGCCTCGCTGTTTGGCGCGTTTAGCACCTACCACCATTATGGCGTTTATGGCGGCTTTTATAGCTTCATCTGGTTCCTGGGCCTGGCGCTGTGCTTTACCATTGGCTTCTGGCCGTGGATTCTGCTGCCAGTCGCCATCTCAATGGTCCTGGGCGCACTGTACAGGCCAATTGTAGGCGGCCTGGCCGGCGCGCCCTGGCTGGCTGGCACACCGCCTCAACAACAGCCTGATCAGCCACAGCCCTATCAACAACAACAGCCACAGCCGGGCTATCAGCAAGGCTACCAGGGAGCGCCCCCGCAGCCACACGAAACCTATCAAGAAGGCGGCCAGCAGCACGAACTGCCCCAGACCCCCAATCCCCAGCAGCAACAGCAACAAGAACTGCCACCCATGGAACAGCAATCGTAAAGGTACATGCTTCTTCACCCTAAGTCGCTTGTACCTCTGGTGACGACTCCCCCAGACCAGGGTCAGGGGCTTCTCAGAAGCGCGTCTTCTGAAGGCTCCGTCCGAGCCCGGGTTCTGCTGCGGCGTTTGCTGGGTGCGGGAGCGGGTGAGGCCAGAGCTTGTAACCCCAGGCGCAGAATATCCAGCGCGGAGTTGTGGTCGCGATCGAGTTCCAACCCACAGCAGGGGCAGCTATGCCAGCGCTCCTCCAGGTCTTTGGGAACCAT